>ENA-UOJC01000494-UOJC01000494.1-human-gut-metagenome-genome-assembly--contig:-C104-NODE-494-length-69065-cov-63.264020_pt1 | contig 69065 bp, 51 predicted proteins | sample MGYA00242339_ERZ723886 | MGnify/ENA metagenome assembly ERZ723886 | reverse complement strand
TGCATAAATTTGCACTTGAGTGTTGAATTCACCAAAAGTTGCTGAAAGTTAAATACGTTAAAGTCGGCAGGCTCTCGTGTACCGTCGGCGGCAGGAATTTTGCCGGCAGGCCAGTGTCAGTATTTTCTGACTATTTGTCACGCCGTGGCGGTAGGCGGCGTCGTTTTTCCTGCCAACTCGGCGGAAAATGTTAGCAGATGTTATACCGGCGCCTTTGGCAATGTTTTTGCGCATAGACGGGTAAGAGGCGCCCTCCGCTACGGGCGGCGCCCCCGCGGCGGACCGCGCGCATTCCGCCGCACCTACACGCAATAATAATAATTAAAACAATAACATCATGACATTCGACAAGTTTACCATCAAGGCACAGGAGGCCGTGCAACACGCCGTGGAGCGTGCGCGCGGCGCCGGCCAGCAGGCCGTTACGGCCGTGCATCTGCTTGCGGGCCTGCTCGATGTGGGCGAAAACGTGACGCAGTTCATTCTGGGCAAGGCCGGTGTGCCACTGCCCGCGCTGCAGAGCGCCGTCGAGGCCCAGCTCGCTTCCCTGCCCCGCGTGCAGGGCGGACAACCCTATCTGGCCTCCGACGCCGAGGCCGTGCTCACCGAGGCGCAGCAGGAGGCCGCGCGCCAGGGCGACGCCTATGTGGGCCTCGAGGCCCTGCTCGCCGCCCTGCTCGCCTCGGGCGCTGACGCCGGACGCCTCCTGCGCGACGCCGGACTGACGGCCGACGCGCTGGCCGCCGCCGTCAGGGAACTGCGCGGCGGGCGCAAGGCCGACTCGCCCTCGAGCGAGGAGACCTATCAGGCCCTCGCCAAATACGCCCGCGACCTCGTGGCCGAGGCACGCGAGGGAAAGCTCGACCCCGTAATCGGCCGCGACGACGAGATACGCCGCGTCCTGCAGATCCTCTCGCGCCGTACCAAGAACAACCCCATACTCATCGGCGAGCCGGGCACCGGCAAAACCGCCATCGTGGAGGGGCTGGCCGGACGCATCGTGCGCGGCGATGTGCCCGAGAATCTTAAGAACCGCCGCCTCTTCTCGCTCGACATGGGCGCCCTCGTGGCAGGGGCCAAGTACAAGGGCGAGTTTGAGGAGCGCCTCAAGAGCGTGGTCAACGAGGTGACGGCCGCCGAGGGCGACATCATTCTCTTCATCGACGAGATACACACCCTCGTCGGTGCCGGCAAGGGCGAGGGCGCCATGGACGCTGCCAACATTCTCAAGCCCGCGCTGGCGCGCGGCGAACTGCGGAGCATTGGTGCCACCACGCTCGAGGAGTATCAGAAGTATTTTGAGAAGGACAAGGCCCTCGAACGCCGTTTCCAGACGGTGCTCGTGGACGAGCCTTCGCCCGAGGACGCCGTCTCGATACTGCGCGGACTGAAGGAGCGCTACGAGAATCACCACAAGGTGCGCATACAGGACGACGCCATCATCGCGGCCGTCAACCTCTCGCACCGCTACATCTCCGACCGCTTCCTGCCCGACAAGGCCATCGACCTCATGGACGAGGCGGCGGCGCGGCTGCGCATGGAGCGCGACTCGCAGCCCGAGGAGCTCGACGAAATAACGCGCCGTCTGCGCCAGCTCGAGATAGAGCGCGAGGCCATACGCCGCGAGGGCGACGAGGCCAAGCTCGAGGCGCTGGGCAAGGAGATTTCGGAGCTGTCGGAACGCGAGCACGACCTCCGCGCCAAGTGGGAGGGAGAACGCGAACTCCTGGCCAGGATGCAGCAGGGCCGCCAGCAGATGGAGGCACTGCGCTTCGAGGCGGAGCGCGCCGAACGCGAGGGCGACTACGGCCGCGTGGCCGAGATACGCTACGGCCGCCTGCGCGCCATCGAGGAGGAGATTGCCGCCGTGGAGCGGCAGCTGCGGCAGCGACAGGGCGCCGAGGCCATGGTCAAGGAGGAGGTGACGGCCGACGACATCGCCGATGTGGTGAGCCGCTGGACGGGCATCCCCGTTAGCCGGATGCTGCAGGCCGAGCGCGACAAACTGCTCCACCTCGAGGAGGAACTGCACCTGCGTGTGGTGGGGCAGGACGAGGCCATCAGCGCCGTAGCCGACGCCGTGCGACGCTCGCGCGCCGGACTGCAGGACCCCCGCCGGCCCATAGGCTCGTTCATCTTTCTCGGTACGACCGGCGTGGGCAAGACGGAACTCGCCAAGGCGCTGGCCGCCTACCTCTTCAACGACGAAAACATGATGACGCGCATTGACATGAGCGAGTATCAGGAGAAATTCAGCGTGTCGCGGCTCGTCGGCGCCCCTCCGGGATACGTAGGCTACGACGAGGGCGGACAGCTCACCGAGGCCGTGCGGCGCAAGCCCTACAGCGTGGTGCTCTTCGACGAGGTGGAGAAGGCGCATCCCGATGTCTTCAACATCCTGCTGCAGGTGCTCGACGACGGTCGTCTCACCGACAACAAAGGCCGCGTGGTGAACTTCAAGAACACCATCATCATCATGACCTCCAACCTCGGCTCGTCGTTCATCCAGAGCAAGTTCGACGAAATGCGCCGCAAGGACGCCTCGCAGCGCGAGGCCCTGCTCGAAGAGGCCAAGAACGGCGTGCTCGACATGCTGCGCAAGACCATACGGCCCGAGTTCCTCAACCGCATCGACGACATCATCATGTTCCGCCCCCTCAGCGAGGAGGAGATACGCCGCATCGTGCGGCTGCAGGTGGAGGACATCAGTCGCCGCCTCAAGGCGCAGGAGGTGGAACTGCGGGTGGACGAGGCCGCCGTCGACCTCGTGGCCGCCGCGGGCTACGATCCCGAGTTCGGCGCCCGCCCCGTGAAGCGCGCCCTGCAGCGTCTGCTGCTCAACGACCTGAGCCGTGCGCTCCTGGCCGGCACGGTCGACAAGACGCGCCCCATCGAGGTGACCGCCCGTGACGGCGCGCTTGTCTTCGCCAACGCCTGACGCTCCGGCGGAAGGCTCATTATCAACCATCGAATATTCCCTCCCTTATGGACAGCCCATTCAACATCAACGGCCGCGAGGCGCAGCAGGACCTGTTACGCCGCTTCGTCGGCGTGTTCCTGCCCCCGCGGTGAAAGCGCCACCGCAACATGGCCAACGAACTGACTTATGTGACAACCACGCTCAGCCGCGTCATGCTGCGCTACTTCGGCTTCCGCGCCGACCGTGCCATGGTGCTCGAGGCCCTGCGCCGCAACGGCTGCGTCCTCTTCACCAAATACGGCCGCTGGAGCGAGACGCACGGCCGGGTATTGCTCACCCTCGAGCAGGACTTCTTCGAGGTGGCCGACCGCCTCGGGAAACCGCAGGCCGACGACGCCGAGTTTATCTACGTGGACATTTCGTCCGCCGACATGCGCGCCCTGCGTTCCTGCACCATCCCCATCCCGTCGAACACGGGCGAGGAGAAGCGCCGGCAGATAGAGGAGATGGAAGGCCGTCTGAGGCGCTGGAGGGAACGGTACGCCTTGCGCCCCGGCGACGCCGGGAAGTAGAGGCAACGGCCTGCCGCACCGGGCGTGCCGCAGGTGTGAAAAAAACACGGGAGGCTCCGCTGCATTCGCAACGGAGCCTCCCGTGAGTGTTTTAATGGTTTCCTCGAAAAGTGGCGCGGTGTCCCACAAAAGTGGCAAGGCATCCCACAAAAGTGGCACGGTGTCCCACAAATACGGCACCTTGTTCCTGCCGCCGCGGGCTTACTGCCTGAGCGCCGCCATGATGTACTGTTGCATCATGCTTATGGCGCGTGCGTTTTCGCCGCCGTTGGGGATGATGATGTCGGCGTACTGCTTCGTGGGCTCTATGAACTCGTCGTGCATGGGCTTGAGGATGTTGCGGTACTTGCCGATGAGCATCTCCAGCGGGTGCCCGCGTTCGGCGATGTCGCGCTCGATGACGCGCAGCAGGCGCTCGTCGGGCTCCGCGTCTACGAATATCTTGAGATCCATCTGTTCGCGCAGCGACTTGTCGTAGAGCGTCATGATGCCCTCTACGATGATGACATCGCAGGGTACGATGTGAACCGTCTCGGCCAGGCGCGTGCAGGTGATGTAGGAGTAGGTGGGCTGCTCGATGGCGCGTCCGGCGCGCAGATCGGCTATGTGCCGCGCGAGCAGCGGCCACTCGAAGGCGTCGGGGTGGTCGAAGTTGGTCAGTTTGCGTACTTCCAGCGGCAGGTCCGACTGGTCGTTGTAGTAGGAGTCCTGAGGGATGACCGCCACGGCGTTGTCGGGCAGGCTTTCCACTATTTTCTTTACGACGGTGGTCTTGCCGGATCCTGTTCCGCCGGCTATTCCGATGATGAGCATTACGGATATTTTAAGGAGGGTTAGGGGATGCTTGAAGAGAGCGTACGGTTCATCTTACGACGACTTTCCGGCAGACGGCGCCGTTACGTACCATGTAGACACCGGGCGTGAGGCGCTGGCCGGCGGGCAGTTCGCGGCCGTCGGCCGAGAAGATGCGCAGATCCTTCGTGCCGACGATGCGGCCGTTCTCCACGCGGAATGCTTCCCCGTTGCCGTCGGGAGTGGCGGAGCCTATGCCGGTCGACACGTGCTCCGTGTCGACGAGCGTGAAGAGGTACTGGCAGCCGGTGTCGGTGGTGTTGCTGCCGTCGCCCCAGTTGTACACATTGAAGCCCTGTCCGGCATTGTTGGTCTGGTTGAACTGCACGGAGCCGCTCGTTATGATGAAGTAGCCGCTGGTGGCCGCGGGTTTGAACTCCCAGCCCGTGGCGGGTTCCTCGCTCACCGTGCGCAGGGCGGTGTTGTTGCCCGAGGCCGGCGATATGTAGGTGGCGTCGCTACGGTTGATGATGTTGAGGCTGCCGTCCGTACGCTTCACGAATTTCCACGTAGCGGCCTCGCTTGCCGACTGCTCGCCCACAATAGCCTGCCCTGTTCCCTTGGAGGTGGGATAGCGGTTGCCGCGCAGCGGCGTGCAGAACTGGTACCAGTAGGAGTATTCGTCGTTGCTCGCCTTCGGTTCGGCGGGCAGATCCACTACGGCGAAGCGGTATTTGCAGCCTGCGTCGGTAGTATTGGAACCGCCGCCCCAGTTGTAGACCTTAAAGCCCAGGCCGGCGTTGTTGGTCTGGTTGAACTGCGCCGTACCCGACACGATAATGGCGTAGCCCGCCTCGTCAGCCTTCGAGAGTCTCCAGCCCGCCGTCGGCGCGGTGGCCGAGGTGCGCAGGGCCGTGTTGTTGGCCGAAGCCGGCGAAACGTAAGAGCCGTCGGCCGCGTTGATGATGTCGTAGTTTCCGTCCGTACGCTTCACGAACTTCCAGGTGGCACTCTTGCCTGTGGCGGTCTCACCGATTATCTCGGCACCGGCGCCCTTGCTCGTAGGATAGCGGTTGCCGCGTTGCGGCGTGCAGAAGGTGTACCAGTGTTCTTCCGTCTCGTTGCTCTCTGCGGGCTGGTTTATTTCGGCTGTTTCCGCCGCGGCGCGCAGTGCCGCCAGTGCGGCGTTCAGCTCCTCCTTCTGGCGGGCGCGTTCCTCGGCCGTGAGCGGTTCGGAGAGCGTGGCCTGCACTTCGCTGATCTTCGCCTTGATGTCGGCGGCGAGGGCTACGGGATAATAGCCCGGCAGTTCGTTGAAGTTGGCGCGCACGTAGTTGTTGATCTCGTCGATGCAGGCCGCTACCTGGTCGGCCTCTTCGTCGAGGCATTTCGAAGGCGAGTAGATGAGCCCCTCTACGGCGTCGCGTCCCTCGCGGTCGGTGATGACGAAGGTGAACTGCCACTTGTCGCGTCCCGTGCCGCCGTTGTTGGCGTGCGGCAGTTTCATGAACACCTTGTTCCAGCCCTGTTTGAGCGTGAGCGGCACGACGGGGCGCGCCGTTACGTTCTCGTTGGCCAGGCCTATGGTGGCGTGGTCCTGCGGTATGGAGATGTTGGGCTGCGTCCATTCGGGGGCGGCTATCTCCTGACCGTTGAACCAGATGCGCGAGCCGCGGCGGTCCCACTTGCCGGCTTCCGGCGCACGCTCGCTGCCCGAGCGGCTGTAGGTGTAGAACTCGATCTGCGCGCCAACCTCCTGCTCTACGGGCGAGTACACGTAGGTCCAGGCGTAGGCCGTCTGTCCGTTGGCGGGGTTACTGAAATATGACGGCACGGTGGGGTGCCAGATGTGGCGCAGGTAGATGCCGGCGCCCGTGGCCAGGCTCGAGGTGTAGGTCTGCCCTTCGTATTCGTAGGCGTCTGGCAGGATGTCGGCGTCGGCCTGCTCGGGGGGCAGTACGCGTGCGGCGTCGCCGCCGTTGGGGAAGGGCGATGTGATGCGCCAGTGCACGTTGCTCTGCTTCACGTAGGCGATGGGCTCGTTGCGCAGGCTGTGGGCCTTGTGGAAGAGGAAGCGGCGCTCGAAGTCGGCGAACTCTTCGTACACGGGGCCGCTGTTGGGCAGCGTGGTGCCACCCTTTTCTATGTATTCCTCGCCGCCGCCGCACCAGGCCCTTTCGGCCGATGCCAGCACGTTGGCGTAGATGTTGTTCTGGCGTATGATGTCGGTTTCGGAGGCCGTCTTGGTGTCGCTCCATGCCGCCGATATGGTGCCCGCCACATCGGGGTTGCCGCGCTGCTCGTAGTAGATGTTGCTCTTGTATATGCCCACGAGGTCGGCATAGAGGTCGAAGTGGTTGGTGTAGTTGTAGCGGCAGTCGATGTTGGGGAGTCCTGCCACTTTGACGCCGCTGGTGGCCCACATCTGCGTCATGTCGGCCACGGCGGCCGTGGGCGCTCCGGCCACGAGCTTGTTCCACACCACCACCTTGCGGCCCTGTGCGCGCACGTGCTGCGCCATGGTCTCGAGGAAGTTGGGGTAGGTGATGCGCACTTCGTCGCCGCCGATGTGTATGTAGGGCGCCAGGGGGAATGTCTCGAGCACTTCGTCGAGGATTACCTTGAGTGCGGCCACGCCCTCGTCGGTCTGCATGCTGAAGCCCATGGCTTGCGTGAAGACATCGCTGTGTCCGGGCATGTCTATCTCGGGTATGACGGTGACGCCGCGTTCGGCCGCGTAGGCCTCAAGTTCGCGACACTGCGCCTGCGTGTAGTATTGTCCCGGATAGCGGATCATGTTCTCCGCCGCCGTGAGCTGCGGATAGGCCTTCACCTCGAAGCGCCAGGCCAGCTTCTCCGTGAGGTGCCAGTGGAATACGTTCACCTTGAAGCGTGCGAAGAGGTCGATCTGCTTCTTGAGTTCGTCGAAGGAGAGGAAGGAGCGTCCCACATCGTGCATGTATCCGCGCAGCTTGAAGGCCGGGAAGTCCGTCATGGTGAGCGCCTCGAGCGCGGCGACGCCTTCGTCATATCCCTCGGCCAGCTGTGCGAGCGTCTGCACGGCGCGGATGACGCCCGTGGCGTTGAGGGCGCGTATGCTGACGCTGTTGGCGTCGATGGCGAGGGTGTAGCCTTCGGCCGGAAATCCGTCCAGCCGGTAGTCGAAGTTGCCCTCTATGTCGTCCACCAGTTCCACGGTGATGCGGGCGGCGGCGTTTTCGTCGACCGTGCAGCCGTATTGTTCAAGGAAACCGCGCAGGAGCCGGCAGCCCGTAGGGTCGGTCAGGGCCACGGCGCGCTGCAGGGCGAAGGGCTGGCCGGTGCCGGCCGTAATCTGCTGCGGGCGTGGCAGCAGGTGAATGATTTTGGCCTCAGCCGGTTGCAGCTGCAAGCCGGCGGCTGCGAGCAGCAGGGCGGAGTAGAAGTTTTTTTTCATGGAATATTGTCTGGGTTTGTTTGCTAAGGGTTTGTATAGCGAGCAAAGTTAATAGTTTTTCCGGAATATTCCCTTCTTTTGTATGAATTTCGTACATTTGCGCCGCCGGTATGCCCCGCGTACGCTGCGTGCGGGACGCCGGCCTCATCCCTTATCCGTATCACCCATGACCGCCGAAGAAATCATCCTCAAGTACTATCCTGCCGACGACGCCCTGCGCCGCCTGCTTCTCCGTCATAGCCGCCAGGTGGCCGACAAGGCGCTGGCCGCCTGTGCCGCCCATCCCGCGCTCGGGCTCGACGCCGCCTTCGTGCGCCGTGCCGCCATGCTCCACGATCTCGGCATATTCCTCACCGACGCCCCCGGCATACACTGCCACGGCCGCGAGCCCTACCTGCTGCACGGTTACCTCGGCGCCCGCCTCATGCGCGTTGAGGGCGACGAGGCCGTGGCCCGCGTGTGCGAGCGCCACACCGGCACCGGCCTTTCCGCCCGGCGCGTGGCCGAGCTCGGCCTGCCGCTGCCTCCCGGCGTATACGAACCGCAGACGCAGGAGGAGCAGCTTGTGTGCTACGCCGACAAGTTCTTTTCGAAGAGCCATCCCGAGCGCGAGCGCACTCCGGAGCAGGTGGCCGACAGCCTCGTCCGTTTCGGGCAGGAGAGCGTCGACACCTTCCTGCTGTGGCACCGCCGTTTCGGCTGAACGCCGGACGGCCGCCGCAGGGTGCGGGTTTAACATATTTAACCTCCTGTAACTTTTGGAACGCTTGCCCTGCGAAATGCAAGTAATGCTTTTCGCAGGGCAAGTAACGTTTTTTTAAATGCAAGTAGTGCTTTTACCGACACCACTACTTGCTTTTTCGACGGGAATATCAGGATTTTGCCCCCGAAATACGGCGCGGATGCCTGCAAACAGGGGGCAGACCGTCGCGGCCCGCCCCCTTGCAGGGACAAAGATACAAAATTTTCCGGCCAAAAGCAAGAAATGTTAAAATGCTGCTTCCGCGGCCGCCGACATCCCGTCGCCGCGCCGGTGCGAGGCGCGCGGCGGCCAAACTTTTAACCCTCCGGGCGCCGCCTTTTAGCCAAGAAGTTCGTACCTTTGCGCCTTATTAATATGAAGAGCGACTTTTCAGTATCTTGAAGACTGCGATATATATTCTCCTCTCGGCCATGACGCTGCTGTGCTGCTATGCGTCGCGCGCCGTGGTGTCGGCCACGGCCCCCCGCGCCGTCGCCGCCGCCGACAGCGTGCGCCCCGACTCGCTGCCCCGACCGGTCGTGCTCTCCGACAGCCTGCCGCGTCTGCCCCGCCTGCGTGGCGGCGAGCTGGCCGATACGGCCGCTCTCGACTCGACGGCCGCCGACACCGCGCGCACCGACACCGTGAAGCCGCGCAAGCCGGGCCTCGACGCGCCGGTCGACTACGAGAGTCAGGACTCCCTCGTGTACGACGCCGAGACCGGGCTCGTGCATCTCTTCGGGCAGGCCAAGGTGAACTATACCGACATGCAGCTCGACGCCTACCGCATCACCATGAACCTCGACAGCAGTCTGGTGCACGCCGAGGGCCGCACCGACACCGCCGGCGTGCTCAGCGAGACGCCCGTCTACACCCAGGGCGCCGACCACTACGACAGCGAGCGCATGTCGTTCAACTTCAAGACCAAGAAGGGCTACATCTCCAACGTGGCCACCGCCCAGGGTAACGGATTCATGAAGAGCGAACGCTCGAAACGGGCCGACGACGGCACGCTCTACTTCGAACACGCCAAGTACACCACCTGCGACGCCAAGGATCCCCACTTCTATCTCAAACTCTCGCGCGGCAAGATGCGCCCCGGCAAGGAAACCATCTTCGGGCCGGCCCAGCTCTACGTGATGGATGTGCCCCTGCCGCTGGTCGTGCCCTACGGTTTCTTCCCCATCACCAAGAAATACTCCAGCGGCTTCGTCATGCCCACCTACGGCGACGAGACCAGCCGCGGCTTCTACCTGCGCGACGGCGGCTACTATTTCGCCCTCAACGACTACATGGACTTCAAGGCCCTCGGCGAAATCTACACCAAAGGCTCGTGGGGACTGAGCGCCGAGACCAACTATCGCAAGCGCTACCGTTACAACGGCAACTTCTACATCAGCTACCTCAACACCGTGGAGGGCGAGAAGAACATGCCCGACTACGCCGTCTCGAAAAGCCTCAAGGTGCAGTGGACGCACACCAAGGACGCCCGGGCCGGCGGCAGCACCTCCTTCTCGGCACGCGTCAACTTCGCCTCCGAAAACTACGAGCGCTCCAATCTTCTGAGCATGTACAACCCCCTGGCCTACACCCAGAGCATGAGGGCCAGCTCCGTGAGCTTCTCGCACACCATCCAGAGCATAGGCATGAACATCGCCGGCTCCACCAACCTCACGCAGAATATGCGCGACTCGTCCATAGCCGTCACCCTGCCCGACCTGAGCATCTCCGTCAACCGCTTCTATCCCTTCCGCCGCAAGCGCATGGCCGGCAAGGAGCGCTGGTATGAAAAGATATCCATGTCGTACACCGGACAGCTCTCCAACAGCATCACGACGAAGGAGAGCCGGCTCTTCAAGTCGAACCTCGTGCGCGACTGGAACAACGGCATGCAGCACCGCATCCCCATCGACGCCACCTTCCAGCTCTTCAAGTACATCAACATATCGCCCAGCTTCTCGCTGCGCGACATCATGTACACGAGCCGCGTGAACCGCTCGTGGGACGAAAGCGCGCAGCAGGAAGTGACGGACACCGCCTACGGCTTCTACAACCTCTACGACTGGCAGCTCGGCATCTCGGCCAACACCACCCTCTACGGCATGTACAAGCCCTGGGCCCCGCTTTTCGGCAAAAAGCTCATAGCCGTGCGCCACGTATTCAAGCCCAGCGTCAGCTTCAGCTACGCGCCCGACTTCACCGCCTCGCGCTACGGATACACCGCCAGCTACGTGCGCACCGACCCCAACGGCGATGTCAACACCGTCTATTATTCGCCCTATGCCGGCGGCATCTACGGTTATCCCTCGGGCACGAAGCAGGGCATGATTTCCATGTCCGTCTCCAATAACCTCGAGATGAAGGTGAAGAGCGACCGCGACAGCACCGGTACGCGGAAAATAAGTCTCATCGACGAGCTGGCGGCCTCGCTCTCCTACAATCTGGCCGCCAAAACGCAGCCGTGGAGCGACCTCAGCACCCGCCTGCGCCTGAAACTCACCAAGAGCTACACCTTCTCCATGGCGGCCGTCTTCGCCACCTATGCCTACGCCTTCGACAACGCCGGACGCGTGGTGCGCAGCAACCGCACGGAATGGAGCTACGGCCGCTTCGGCCGCTTCCAGGGCATGTCGCAAAACCTCTCCTATACGTTCAATCCGCAAACGCTGCAGAAACTCTTCGGCAAGCGCCGCGCGGCCGGCAAGGACGATAAGGAGGAACAGGACAACGACCCCGCCGATGCCGAGGACGCCAACATCGACCCCGACCTCAAGTCGTCGCAGCGCGGCGGCAAGAAGACCCAAAAGGCCAAGGTCGACGAAGACGGGTACCTGGCCTTCACCATGCCCTGGTCGCTCACCGTCTCCTACGGCATAACCATGGCGGAGGACCAAAGCCGCAAGATCAACGTGCGCCGCATGCGCTATCCCTTCTCCTTCAACCAGACGCTCAACTTCTCGGGTTTCGTGCGCCTCTCCGAGGGCTGGAACATCACGTTCGCCTCCGGATACGATTTCGACTACCACCGGCTCTCGATGACCACCGCCTCCGTCTCACGTGACCTGCACTGTTTCGAAATGTCCTGCTCCGTCGTGCTGCAGCCCTACACCTCCTTCAATTTCTCCTTCCGTGCCCGGGCCAACGAACTGGCCGACGCGCTGAAATGGGATAAGCGCAGTTCTTACAGCAGTAATATCGAGTGGTACTGATCCCGCCGGCATTGTCCATACACATATTATATATAGGTACAATCATGTCGCCTGTTCCGGCCATATATCCCTCTCCATCTTCCGCTACGTGCTCCGACGGCGCGGCCGGCATATCCGCCGCCGCCGGCCTCGATGCCCTGTTTCGGGATGTTACTCCCGATGCCGCGGCGGTAGGGCGTTTTGCCCCTTCGCCTACGGGCCGTATGCACCTGGGTAATGTCTATGCCGCGCTCATGTCCTGGCTTTCGGTGAAAAGTCGCGGCGGACGATGGCTGTTGCGTATAGAAGACATCGACACGCAGCGGTCGCGCAGGGAATGGACCGACTGGCTGATGGACGACCTCTGCTGGTTGGGCCTGAAATGGGACGGCGAGCCGTGTTTCCAAAGCGCCCGCGGTGAAATATATTACGCCGCTCTCCGCCGGCTCGGCGAGCAGGGACTGCTTTACCCCTGCCGCTGCACACGGCAGGAACTCCAGGCCTCACGGGCCCCGCACCAGAGCGACGGGCACATCGTCTACGGCGGCCGCTGCCGGCCGGAGGCACCCGTCTGCGGCGTGCCGCCCGAAGGCGAAACGCTGCGCCTGATGGTGCCCGTATCCGACAGCGGCGTTGGCGGCGTGCCGGCGCCTTTCGACGAGCAGGTTTTCGTAGACGAACTATGCGGGCCGCAGCGCGTACTGCTCTCGCGGGACTGGGGCGACTTTGTGGTGCGCCGCCGCGACGGCGCGTGGGCCTACCAGCTGGCGGTGGCCGTCGACGACGCCCTGACGGGTGTGAACGAAGTAGTGCGCGGCGACGACCTCCTCCTCTCCACCGCCGTGCAGCGCTACGTGCAGCAACGCCTCGCACTGCCGCAGCCGCGGCGCTACGCCCATTTGCCGCTGCTGCGCAATGCCGACGGACAGCGCCTGTCCAAGCGTGACGGCAGCCTGGCCATGGATCATCTGCGCGTCCACGCCGCGCCGGCCGATGTACTGGCGCGCGTCTGCCGGCTGGCCGGTATCGACGTCGACGCCGCGCTGGCCCTCGTCGGTCTCTGAGAAAATTCTGCCGGGCGGGCCGTCGCGAAAAAAAACGGCGTGCCGATGCAATATTCCTGCCGTCTGTTGTTTTAGAAATAAGTACAGTTCAAAAAAATAATAACCGGGCCTGCCCGCCGGCCGCTTGCAGCTGCTGCGCCGGGGCGTGCTCTCAAACTTATCAGTAATGAAGAAAATATTTCTCTCGATCTTTTCGGCGCTGGCTCTGCTCATGACCGCCTGCGACAACGGTTCCTACGAAGTGCACCAGACCTTCTTCTATCCCCAGCGGCCCGGCGGCATGGTGCTCTACGCCGACCAGGAGACGGATACCGTCCGTCTTTACAGTCTCGACCCCTGGAAGGCCTCCACGCAGCAGTCCTGGCTCACCGTGACGCCGTCTGAGACGCCCATGACCGACGAAGGCCCGTCTTTGAGTACGCTCCTTACCGTCACGGCCGGCGTCAATGCCACCGGTGCCCGCCGTGTGGGCGGCGTCGAGGTAAAGTCCTACGACTATGTGACCATGCCCGTGGCACAGAACGCCTGGCTCAACATAGTCAACCCCTCGCCGCGTTACGATACCGCCGACGGACAACTTACGGCGACGCTCGAAGCCGACAAGGTGAAGTTTACGCTCAATGCGAAGGCCGACGCCGACACGACGGTGACTTTTGTCGTTTATCAGGACGGAGCCACCCTGCAGAGCGGAGCAGACTGGATGACGCCTGAAACTACTGCTTTCGAGGCCGGACGCCATGTCGTTCGCCTTTCGCTCGACCGCAACGATACCGGCGCACCGCGCATTGCGGTGCTCACGCTCACCTCGGGCGGCGTGAGCACGCCCGTCGAGGTCATTCAGGCCGCCCAGCGCTGAGCACGACCTGTTTCCCGTAAAAAACGATACGAGAAAAAACAACGCGAAGCCGCGCTCTGCCCCGTCGGGCAGGGCGCGGCTTCGCGTTGCGTTTTGGGACGGCCCCTGTGCGCCGCCGCGGCAGGGCGGCACGCTTTCAAGGTCGATTTCAGCGTATTGCCCGATGACGGTGTCGTTGTTATGGATATTTTTCTTAATTTTGCGAATGACTATTCATTACTTATTTTACAGACATGAACTTTAGAACTCTACTGACCGTTATTTTGAGTGCGGGCGCCGTCTGCTCGCAGGCACAGATGCCTGCCGTGTTGCCGTTGCCCGCCGAGATGACGCCCCGCGAGGGGCAGTTCCGCTTCACGGCGAAGACCGCCGTCAGCGTGGCCGACTACCCCGGCGACAGCGTGCGGCAGGTGTACGACCGCTGGAGCAACGACTTCCGCCGCGCCACCGGCCTGAGCCTGCGCGCCGGCGCCAAGCCCTCGCGTGCCGGCCTCGTGCTCGCGCTCGACGATCGGCTCCCCGCCGAAGGCTACCGCCTCGAGGTGACGCCCGAGCGTGTGGAGATAGCCGCTTCGCGCCCCGCCGGTTTCTTCTATGCCCTCCAGACGCTCGGCCAGCTCATGCCCTCGCGCGCCGTCGTAGCCGGCGTGGCCGATACCCTGTCGGCCTGGACCGTGCCCGCCGTGAGCATCGCCGACGCTCCCCGTTTCGGCTGGCGCGGCTTCATGCTCGACGAAGGCCGCCACTTCTACGGCACCGAGGCTATCAAGAAGGTGCTCGACGTTATGGCCGCCTACAAGATGAACCGCTTCCACTGGCACCTCACCGAGGACCAGGGCTGGCGCATCGAGATCAAGAAATATCCCAAGCTCACCGAGACGGGAGCCTGGCGCCGCAGCCGCGTGCTGGGATGGGGCGACACGAAGCCCGACGGCGAGCTTTACGGCGGGTACTACACGCAGGACGACGCGCGTGAGATCGTGGCCTATGCCCGCGAACGCTTCATCGAGATTGTGCCCGAGGTCGACATTCCCGGCCACTCGCAGGCCGCCGTGGCAGCCTATCCCGAGATGCTCTCCTGCGACCCCGACAAGCCCCACGGAGTATGGCTGTGGCAGGGAGTCTCGTCCGATGTCATCAACGTGGCCAATCCCAAGGCCGTTCAGTTTGCCAAGGATGTGGTCGACGAACTGACCGACATATTCCCCTACGAGTATCTCCATCTCGGCGGCGACGAGTGTCCCACCGGCAAGTGGGAGGCCAATGCCGACTGCCGCGCACAGCTCGAGGCCATCGGTTCCAAGAACTACCGCGACCTGCAGATCAATTTCTACCGCCAGCTCAAGGAGCACATCGCCGCCCGGCCCGCCGACAGCCAGCGCAAACTTATCTTCTGGAACGAGGTGCTGCACGGCAACACCGCGCCGCTCGGCGACGACATAACCATCATGGCATGGGTGGGTGCCGACGCCGCCGCGCAGGACGCCGCGCGCCGCGGACTCAACACCATTCTCTCGCCGCAGATACCTTATTACATCAACCGCCGGCAGTCGCCGCTCGCCACCGAGCCCCGCTCGCAGGGCAACGGCTCGGAGACGGTCGAGGCCGTCTACAACTACGTGCCCCAGAAGGGCGTGGACGAGCAGCTGCGGCAGAAGTATCTCGGCGTGCAGGCCAACTTCTGGACGGAGTGGGTGGAGGATTTTCCCACCGTGTCCTATCTCATGCTGCCGCGACTGGCAGCCGTGGCCGAAGCGGGCTGGACGCCGCAGGCGCGCCGCAGCTATCCCGACTTCCTCAAGCGGCTTCAGGCCGAGCCGGCCTATTACCGCATGAAGGGCATGAACTACGGCAAACACGTGTTCAAGTGAACGCGCCGCACCGGTAAGTGCGCGCGATGCGGGGCGACCGTTGCCGACGGCCGCCCCGCATTTTTTTCTTCCGGGCCGGCGCGGCGGACGAAAAGTGGGACACCTTGCCACAAAAGTGGGAGGCGGTGCCACAAAAGTGGCAAGGCTTCCCACTTCCGGCGCCTGTAGTCCGCGCTGCCGCGCCTGCGGGGCGCATGAGAAAGAGGAGGCAGCACCGCTCCGTCCGGAACCGGTACTGCCTCCTCTCTTCCGTTGCGCCGGACGACTCAGAGCTCTAGGTCGCCGTCGAATATCTCGTGCCAGGGCAGGCCCTGCTTGTTGAGTTCCTCCATGAAGGGGTCGGGATCGAACTCCTCTACGTTCCACACGCCCGGACGCTTCCACAGTCCCAGCATGAACATGCGCGCGCCGATGCAGGCCGGCACGCCCGTGGTGTAGCTTACGCCCTGCATGCCCGTCTCCTCGTAGGCGGCGCGGTGCGAGCAGTTGTTGTACACGTAGTACGTGCGCTCCTTGCCGTCCTTCAGGCCGCGTATGCGGCAGCCGATGCTTGTTTCGCCCTCGTAGTTCTCGCCGAGGTCCTGCGGGTTGGGCAGCACGGCCTTGAGGAACTGCAGGGGCACGATCTGATGGCCCTCGTAGTCGATGGGCACGATGCTGGCCATGCCGATGTTCTGGATGACGCGCAGGTGGGTGAGGTATTCCTGTCCGAAGGTCATCCAGAAGCGCGCGCGCTTGATGGTCGGGTAATTCTTCACGAGGCTCTCGATCTCCTCGTGGTGCAGCAGGTAGCTCTCCTTGGGGCCTATGCCGGGGTAGGTGAGGGGCTGGTGTATCTCGAGCGGTTCAGTCTCCACCCAGGCGCCGTCCTGCCAGTAGAGGCCCTTCTGCGTGATTTCGCGGATGTTGATCTCGGGGTTGAAGTTCGTGGCGAATGCCTTGTGGTGGTCGCCCGCGTTGCAGTCCACTATGTCGAGATACTGTATCTCGTCGAAGTGGTGCTTGGCGGCGTAGGCCGTGTAGATGCTCGTCACGCCCGGGTCGAAGCCGCAGCCGAGGATGGCCGTGAGGCCTGCCTGCTCGAAGCGCTCCTTGTAGGCCCATTGCCAGGAGTATTCGAAGTGTGCCTCGTCCTTCGGTTCGTAGTTGGCCGTGTCGAGGTAGGAGCAGCCGCACTGCAGGCAGGCTTCCATGATGGTGAGGTCCTGGTAGGGCAGGGCGAGGTTCATCACGAGGTCGGGCTTGAACTCGTTCAGCAGGGCGCAGAGCTGCGGCACGCTGTCGGCGTCTACCTGCGCCGTGCGTATGTCGCTGCGGCCGATGGCCTTGACGATGGCGTCGCACTTCGACTTCGTGCGGCTCGCAATCATTATCTCGCTGAATACGTCAGCATTCTGCGCCACTTTGTGGGCGGCCACGGTGGCCACGCCGCCGGCGCCGATAATCAAAACTTTTCCCATTTTTATCTTTTCGTAGTTAATATTGTTTCTTTTGGACAAGACAGGCTGCCTTCCGGCAGTCGGGCGGGGCTGTCGCGCCCGGCCTGCACTATCTTTGTGGCAAATTTAAAGAAAAAGACCGACATTCCCCGCACTTCCTGCCCAACATCTTGTCCTCCGGCCGCCTTTTTGTCGCTCGCGGGGGCGCTTCGCGGACGGTGGCGGGGCCGTGTGCGGTGTTACGGCGCCTGTTCCGACTTTAACGTATTTAACTTTCTGCAACTTTCGGAGGCGTGAAAACGGACAATACCGGCAATGAATTTTTGCCGCGAAGTAATGTCCTTGAAAATGGAAGTAGTGCATTTCAAAATGCAAGTAACCCTTTTCACAAAAGCATTACTTGCATTTCGGCCGCCGATACGGCAAAAAATGCCGGCGACCGCCTGAAAACGCCCAATAATAAGGGGCGGGCCACGACGGCCTGCCCCTCTGCAAGTGCAAAGATACAAAATTTTCAGCCCGAAAGCAAGAAATGTTAAAACGGCGGGTCCGGCGAATGCGGCGCCTCGCTGCCGTAAAAAAGGCGACGGCCGGCAGATCCGCGTCTGCCGGCCGTCGGTCTGCTTCGGAGCGTGCGCTCCGTGTTGCGTCGGTTACAGGTCGTAGTCGTCGGGCTCCATCTCTTCGGCGGCTATGCTGTCCACCACTTCCTCGTCGGCACTGATGTCGGCGTCGGCCGGCGATTCTGCCGAAACGTTGGCGTACTGGCTGATGTCGAAGGTCTGTCCGTCGCCGGCAACGATGCCGAAGGCCACCTCGTTGCCCGTGAAGAGAACCACGCCGTAGCGGCCCTCGCCGGTGCTCACCACGACGGCGTTGTCGTTGCTCTTTATCTCCTTGCCCAGGCTCTTGAACTTCGCGGCCAGTGCCTTGTACAGGTCCTTGCCCTTGCCCTGGAGCTTGCCGTAGTTGGTGCTGATCTGTGCGCTCACGTTGTTGACCTTCGCCGTGGCCGCGAACTTGTAGCCCACCGTCTTCTCGTTGGTGAACGTATAGCCGTAGTAGTTCTCCGTCACCGTCTCGGTGATGGCCTCGCCGGCGTAGCTGTCGAAGCCGATGTAGAGACCGGCCGTAATGATTTTCAGGTCTTTGGAGTATTGTATGGAACTGCTGTAGGCATATTGCTCGGCGTCGGCCGATATGGTGGAGTCGTTGGCGTGGGCCTGCTTGATGGCGGCCTCGGCGCCCATGCCCACCTTGAAGCCGTCAAGTCCCTCCTTCGTGATGCCGAGGGCGGCGGCCAGTTCGTTCATGTCCACGTAGTCGCTCTCGACGGTGCCGCCGGCCATGCCGAATCTTACCTGGTATATGTCGACGCCTTTCTCCAGTTCGAGATATTCGCCGTCCGCGCCGAGGAAGGCGTAGTTGTCCTCCTCCACCTCGACGATGGCATACTTGCTGTTGCCCAGACCATAAGCTTCGAAATCGCGGAACTTCTTGGTGCCGATTTTCTCTCCCTCCGCATTGATGAGATGCCAGCGTTCGTCGCGGTCCTTGTCCCTGTCGCAGACGGCGAACACATCGTCCTCCATCATGAAGATGCCGTCGTATTTGGCGCGCACTACGACCTCGCCGTCGAAGGTCATGATGCCGCATTTGCCTTCGCTGTTAGAGAAGGCGAATTTCTTGCCTTTTACCTGATGGATGTTCGCGGCTTTCGAGGTAGGCTCTACCTCCCATTCGCCTTTCTCGTTGAGCAGTCCGGCGCAGGTCTTCTCGCCTTTCTCCACGGTGGCGGGCATGAGGCCGTCGGCGTATTCTCCGCTGACTTCCTTTATTTTCTTGCCGTCGATTTCGCCGAGCACGTTTCCTTTGGTGTCGAGCACGGAGATTTTTATCTTCTCCTTTTCCCCGGCCTTCCGGGCGGCTTCATATTTCTTGTCGATGCCTATCAGCTTGCCGTCGCTCACGGCGTTGAGGGCTACGTATTGTGCGTCGATCACTACCTCGCCGTCGGTGTTGACCAGTCCGTAGTAACCCTCGGTGGTCTGGTACACGGAATAGCCCTCGCTGAAGCGCTGCATCGTGAGCACGCTCTTGCCGTTGAGCTTGCCCATTTCCTTCACCACTTCGCCGTCGCGGTTGATGAGCACGATGGATTTGCCCTTCTCTACGGCCGGCGTCACGTCGGCGGTGAAGTCGCATACTTCCTTCCACACGCTGTTGCCCACCTGCTTGGGCTTTTCTTCGGCGGCGTAGAGTTCGTAGCCCTCCTTGCTCTCCACGAAGAAGCGGCCGTTCATGACCATCGTCGGGGCCTTTTCGAACTCATCGTCGAAGAGCACCTTGCCTTCGGGCGATATGAGGCCCCAGTTGTTGTCCTTGTCGGACTTGAAGGGGATGTACTCTATTTTCGACTGCAGCGATTCGCCGCCGCCGCACGAGGCGAGCAGCATGACTGCCGCCAGGGCTGTAAACAATAAATGAACCTTTTTCATAAAAATACAAGTAATGGTTTCGTTTCTTTATATTTTGCAAATGTAGTTAAAAATAAAGGGTTGCGCGGCACGGAGGCGTTAAAATGTTGCGTCAGCCGTCCTTTTTGTGTCCGTCGGCATGCCTTTTGCCGACTGCGGCCTGCCTTTTACCGCTTCGGAAAGGCTAAAAACGAAGGGCGCCTTTCAGCAAGTCCGTGGAAAGTAGTACCTTTGCGCCGCGGCGGCGGCCTGTGTCTGCGGGCCCGTGCCGGCTGCCGCGCCAACCCTACAGAAGCGACCCTATGAATAAGGACAATCCTATATATAATATGTGTGCGGCCTATGCCACGCTCGGCTGCAAGCTCAACTTCGCCGAGACCGCCTCGCTGCGCGACGCCCTGGCCCGTCAGGGCGTGCGCCCCGCCGCCAAGGGCGAGCGCGCCGACATCTGCGTGGTAAACACGTGCTCCGTCACCGAGGTGGCCGACCACAAGTGCCGCCAGGCCATCCACCGCCTTACGCGCGAACATCCCGGCGCCTTTGTCGTGGTGATGGGCTGCTACGCCCAGTTGCGGCCGGAAGAGATCGCCGCCTTCGAGGGCGTAGACCTCGTGCTCGGCATGGAGCAGAAGGGCGAGGTGGTGCGCTACGTGCGTGAGCGCATGGCCCAGAAGAAGGCCCTCAGCGAAGGCGAGGCCTGCCATGAGGCCATAGCCGTGCCCACGCGTGAGATAAGCACTTTCGTGCCCTCGTGCTCGCGCGGCGACCGCACGCGCTATTTCCTCAAGGTGCAGGACGGCTGCAATTATTACTGCACCTATTGCACCATCCCCATCGCCCGCGGGCGCTCGCGCAACGGCTCCGTGGCGTCGCTTGTGGCGCAGGCCGAGGCCGTGGCCCGCGAGGGCGGCAAGGAAATAGTGCTCACGGGCGTGAACATCGGCGACTTCGGCCGCACCACGGGCGAGACCTTCGCCGACCTCGTGCGCGCCCTCGACGCCGTGGAGGGCATCGAGCGCTACCGCATATCGAGCATCGAGCCCAATCTCCTGACCGACGAGATCATCGACTTCTGCGCGGCCTCGCGCGCCTTCATGCCCCATTTCCACATCCCCCTGCAGAGCGGCTCGGACGAGGTGCTGCGCCTCATGCACCGCCGCTACGACACCGCCTTCTTCGCCGGCAAGGTGGAGAAAGTGCTCCGCGCCATGCCCGACGCCTTCATCGGCGTGGATGTCATAGTGGGCACGCGCGGCGAGACGGCCGCCTGTTTCGACGAAGCCTTCCGCTTCATCGAGGGCCTCGATGTGGCGCAGCTCCACGTGTTCAGCTACTCCGAACGCCCCGGCACGCGGGCGCTCGACATACCCCACGTGGTGAGCCCCGCCGAGAAGCACGCCCGCAGCCAGCGCCTGCTGGCCCTCTCCGAGGCGAAGCGCCGCGCCTTCTACGCCCGCCACGCCGGCAGCGTGCGCCCCGTGCTCTGGGAGCACTCGGGCGAGGGACAGCCCCTGCGCGGATTTACCGACAACTACATCCGCGTGGAAGCCGCGCCGGTCCTGCGCGTGGCCGACAATACGCTCACACCCGTGCGGCTGGGCGACTTCACGGCCGACGGCGCCTGCCTGCTCGGCGGCCCCGCGGAGGGCTGAACCGGCGCCGCGGGGAAAAAGTGGCACGCCGTCCCACTTTTGTGGCACTGCTTCCCACTTTTGTGGCATGCCTTGCCACTTTTTGAACGCGGCGCCCGATATTTTTTACTGAAGTCTGAAGAAAAACGGAAATATGGATAAGAAAAGAATAGCCGTCGTCATTCTCAACTGGAACGGCGCCGACATGATGCGCCGCTTCCTCCCCTCGGTCGTGGAGGGCTCGCGCGACGAGGCCGAAGTAGTCGTGGCCGACAACGGATCGACCGACGACTCCTGCCGCGTGGTCGCGGAGGAGTTTCCCGAGGTGCGCCTCCTGCGCCTGCCCGAGAACTACGGTTTTGCCGAGGGCTACAACCGCGCCCTTGCCGAGGTCGACGCCGAGGTGTACGTGCTGCTCAACTCCGATGTGGAGGTGGAGCGCGGCTGGCTCGTCCCCTTGCTCGCCTACCTCGACGCCCATCCCGAAGTGGCGGCCGTGCAGCCCAAACTGTTGAGCCACGCCGAGCCGGGCCGCTTCGAGTATGCCGGCGCGGCGGGCGGCTTCATGGATTGCTACGGCTATCCCTACTGCCGCGGCCGCCTTATGGCCGAGGTGGAGGCCGACGAGGGACAGTATGACGACCCCGTGCCCGTGTTCTGGGCCACGGGTGCCGCCCTCATGGTGCGGGCCGCCGACTGGCGCGCCGCGGGCGGACTCGACGGCCGCTTCTTCGCCCATCAGGAGGAGATAGACTTCTGCTGGCGGCTGGGGGCCCGCGGCCGCGGCGTGGCCTGCGTGCCCCAAAGCCGCGTGTGGCATGTGGGCGGCGCCTCGCTCGAACAGGGCAATCCCCGCAAGACATTCCTCAACTTCCGCAACAATCTCGTGATGCTCTACAAGAACCTGCCCGAGTGTCGGCTGCGCCCCGTCATGCGCCTGCGCTTCTGGCTCGACTATCTGGCCGCGCTCCGCTTCCTGTTCGCCGGCGACTTTGCCAACGCCGCCGCCGTGCGCCGCGCCCGCCGGGAGTTCGGCCGCATGCGCCCCGGCCTGCGCGCCGACCGCGAGCGCAACCTGCGCCTTGCCGTCACCGACCGGCCCGCCGGGCTCGCGGACTTCTCCCTACTCGCGGCCTATTATCTCAAAGGAAAAAAACGTTTCAGCCAACTCTAAGCTATGGCAGCTCTTTATCTTATTCCCGTAACCCTGGGCGCGACGCCCCTCGACCGCGTCCTGCCCGCCTACAACCGCGAGGTCATTCTCGGCATACGCCACTTCATCGTGGAGGAAATACGCACCGCCCGCCGTTTCCTTAAGCAGGTGGAGCGCGACATAGACATCGACGCCCTCACGTTCTGTCCCATGGGCAAGCACGCCGACGCGGCGCTCTTCGCGCGCTACCTCGAGCCGCTGCGCCGCGGCGAGGATGTGGGCGTGATCAGTGAGGCCGGCTGCCCCGCCGTAGCCGATCCCGGCGCCGATGTGGTGGCCATAGCCCAGCGTGAGGGGCTGCGCGTGGTGCCCCTCGTGGGGCCGTCGTCGCTGCTGCTCGCCGTGATGGCTTCGGGCTTCAACGGACAGAGTTTCGCCTTCAATGGTTATCTGCCGATAGACCCTTCGGCCCGCGCCAGGCGCCTCAAGACGCTCGAGGCCCGCGCCGCGGCCGAAAACCAGACGCAGCTTTTCATAGAGACGCCTTACCGCAATGCGCGCCTCTTTGCCGACATTTGTTCGGCCTGTAGCCCGAAGACGCGCCTCTGCGTAGCCGCCGGCCTCACCACCGAGCAGGAGTTCATACGCACGCTCACCGTGGCCGAATGGCGCCGGCGCGGCTTGCCCGACCTTGCCAAGGTGCCGGCCATCTTCCTCATCTACAAGTAAGTGTCATGCTCCGAAAGGCGACACCGCGCCTCGCCGGGAGTTCTCCGGCGGGGCGCGGTGTCGCGGGAAATGACGCTGTTGTTCCGCAGAGGCGTTCCGGCGGTGCGCCGGCCGTTTGCGGAGATGGCGGAATAAGGAAAAAATAGCCCAAACCTGTGTCCGGAAATGGAATTGTTACATGGCTGGAATCCGGAAGTCAGGTTTGGCCATACTATCCCTTTTGCAGGGGATCTTTTTCAGGTTCGTGCGCTTCGGGGCGCCGCGCGCCGCACGGTCCGCGCTACGGGCTGCGGCTCTCAGCATAGTTCGAATCTCTCCTTGAGTTTTCCGAAATAACGCCGGCTGGCAGTCAGTATGGTGTCCTCGTAGGGCGAGCAGAGCCGGCAGCGCTGCGTGTTGTTCTCCACGGCGACGAGGTAGGCCAGATTTACGATGCAGCCCGAGTTGATGCGCACGAAGTCAGTGGAGAGGGCCAGTAGCGCGGCGGCCGAAGTACTGGTGGGCAGACGGTGCGTACTCTTGTCCGTGAGAGTAAGCTGCCAGGCACGTGCTTCGCGGTCGTATTGTGCCATAAGAATCTCTTCCACGCGCAGCAGCAGTAGTTCGCTTACCGTCTGGAGCGCCAGCTTTCGCGGCGACGCGTCGTATGAAGAACAGCCATGACCGGGCGCACAGTGCTGGGAGCTTTGTTCATGCGTGAGCCGCTCTATGATAGTGCGCAGTTCTTCCACCTTGTAGGGTTTCAGCAGGAAGTCGAAGACCGACATGCGTATGGCTTCGAGCATATAGTGGCTGTAGCCTGTGTAGAAAACGGCGTGGAAACTGAAGGAAAGGCGCTGGCGTATGGATTCGAGAAAGTCCAGTCCGCTTTTCCCCGGTACCTCCACATCGAGGAACACCACGTTGGGTTGCAGTTCTATGAGCGGTAACGTCGCTTCACTATAGGAGGAGAAGGTGTATACTTCGCCAATCTCGGGCATTTGCCTCAGGTCGGCGGCCAAGACCTCCAGCGGCCCTTGTTCGTCGTCCACGACAAAGGCAGTGAGCAGTTGTTTTTGCGGGTCGCTCCTCATGATTTCGTTTCCTTTATGTCTTGCTCCGTTTCAGTATGCAGAAGTTTTCTTTCCTGTGTTCGGCGGAGAACATCCGGTCATGGCTATATATTTCAGAACCGGCAATGCCGGTATATGGTCTTAACCGATGCAAAGATACGTATTAAACTTGCAACTTTGCGGGGTGTTCCGGCTGTCTTCCGGACAAGTGGCGGGAAAGCGCGGGCAAGTGGTTTGTTTTCGTGTATATGTGGAATAAAAAAAGAGCTTACGGCTGTGTGAAGCGGTAGTTGTCGGGGATGACGAACTCTACTTTCGTGCCGTGCTCCGGAGCGGCTATGTCGCTGATGGCCATACGGGCCGGATGCGCGTTGCGCGAGTTGAGCAGTTCGAGGGTACGCGAGAGCATGCGCAGGCCTGTTCCCGTGTCGCGTCCGGTGGGGCGTACCCGGCCGGGACGGTAGCCGCTTCCGTTGTCGGTCACGGTGAGGCGCAGCTGTCCCGGTTCCCGCCGCACGGCTATCTCTATGCGGCTTTCGGCGGTGAGCGGCTCGAAGGCGTGCTTCAGGGCGTTTTCCACCGGTATCTGCAGGCACATGGCCGGCACGTGCGCCTGTCCGTCCGCCGCCTCGTCCACGCTCCACGCCACCTCGGGGCGTTCGCCGGCCACGATGTGGTGCAGCGCCACGTAGCGTTCCACCATGCCGCGTTCCTCGTCGAGCGTGACGGCGGTCTTGTTTTGTGCGAGCAGGTTGCTGCGCAGCGTGTCGATGAGCAGTTCGAGCGCGGGCGCCACCTCGGGATAAGCCCGCAGGCGGGGCAGCACCGTTCCCAGCACGTTGAAGATGTAGTGCGGCTGCATGCGGTTCTGCACGATGTTCATGCGCAGTGTCGTCATCATCTCCAGTTGCTGGCGGTAGCGTCGCTCGTTGTGCCGGCGGCGTATGAGGAAAAAGAGCACGAAGGCCAGGGCCGCTATGAGCGATGCGGCGGTGATGCCCACGATGAGCGTGTTCTGCCGCGAGGTGCGTGCCTTGTAGTCGGCTATGACCACGCTCTGCCGCAGCAGGGTGGTGTCGCGTCCGTGGCGGCTCTCTATCTCGGCTATGTTGTTCAGGGCCTGCAGACTCCGCAGCGAGTCGTCGATGCGCAGCGCCCGTGTCTGGTAGTCGAGCGCCTCATGCCAGCGTCCGTTGCGTTCGGCGTACCGCTGCAGGCGTTCGTAGTGCCGTGCCAGATAGTCGGGCACGATGGCCACGGTCGTGTCCACTTCGTGCAGGAGCAGGCGTCCTGCGTCGGCCATGCGTCCCTCGGCCAGCGCCTGTTCGCCGGCCAGGCTGTTGAGGTAGAAGCGCTGCTGCCGGTCGGTGCCCGGTGCCTGTTGGGCGTAGAGCCGTCCGCGCTCCACGTAGGGCGCGGCCTCGGCGATGCGTCCGGCCTTGAGGAGCGTCTCGCCGATGTTGCCGTCGCAGATGGCTTTGTGCAGCGCGCTCTTCATGGCTTCGGCCTGCTCCATGGCCTTGTTGAAGCTGGCGAGGGCCTCGTCGTAGCGCTGCTGGAAGAAATAGCTGTTGCCCCGTGTCACGTAGTAGAAGAACTTGCCCTGGCTGTTTTCGGTACCGATGAGCGGCAGCGCCCGGTCGAAGTATCGGTCGGCCTCCTTGTAGTTGCGCAGTTGCACGTACACCTGCCCCAGTCCGCCGTATATGGCGGCCAGGTCGTGGCGGCGCCCTGCCGAGTCGGCTATGAACTGCGCGTGCCTGTAGGCCTCGGCCGCCGCCACGGGGCGGCCCAGTTCGAGCTCGATGCTCGCCATGTTGATGTATCCGTTGATGCGGTCGCGCGTGGGCGAGAGCCGGTTGAAGAGTGCCGTGCCGCGGCGGTAGCAGGTCAGTGCCGAGTCGGGGTGTCCCGTCTCCTGCATTCTCACGCCCCTTTGCGCCCATGCCGTGGCCTGCAGCGAGGCCCCCTCCTCGGGGTGGCGGCGGGCGTAGTCGCCGATGAGCTGCCACACGTGGCGCCGCGCCGTCTCGTCGCCCAGACGCCCGCTGGCCACGCTGCGCCACAGCATCACGCGCAGCCAGGCCGCCGTGTCGGCGCGCAGGGAGTCGGCCAGGCGGTCGAGCTGGCCGATGGTTTTCTGCGGGTCGGTGTAGAGGTGCGTCAGGCGCCGCCGCACGAGGCTGTCCACGTGGTCGGCCGCGGCGGCACCGCCGTCATTGCCGCCACTGCGGTTGCAGGCCGCGGCCGACAGCAGTAGCAGTATGAGCGGTATGAGAAGTTGGGCGGCGGCACGCCGCTTTGCCGGTAGTTCTCTTTTCATGTCTAAGATCTGTGTTTGCAAAACGCCCGCTAAATTAATGATTTTTCCGGATTAAGCCGCTGTTTGCAGGCATAAAGATTGTTGGCGGAAGGACTGCCGCATCGTTGCCGGGCCCCCTCCGTTTTAACATTTCTTGCTTTTGGGCGGAAAATTTCGTATATTTGCAACAGCAGAGGGGTGGATCGCAGCGGTCCGCCCCTATTTATTGGGCTTCGGACGCCTGTTTTTACGGGAAAATGCAAGTAATGCTTTAGCAAAATGCACTACTTCCATTTCAAAATGCACTTATTGCATTTTAAAAAAGGTTACTTCGCGGCTGAAATCCATTACTTGCATTTCAAAAAGGGCGGCTCCGAAAAGTTGCTGAAAGTTAAATACGTTAAAGTCGGGCCGGCCCCGTTGTGCCGCCGCCTCTTCCCGTGGCCGGTGCGCATCGCGTGGACAAAAATACGCTTATGCGGGCGTATTGTGAATATGTGCCGGTTTTTTTATAATTTTGTGTGCAAATTGGTACGCGACGGCTTTATTTTCCCCGTTGCCCGTCGTGGCGCGGCCGTGGGTGTGCCGTTTGGCGGCTAAACTGACTTAATCCTTCTAAATACATATCATGAGAAAAAACAAAGTAATGAGACTCTTTTGCGGCCTGCTGGCCGCAAGTATCTGCGCGGGCGCCGGTGCCGCCGGCCGCCCCGACGACAAGGCGCATCGGCCCGTGGAGTGGCACGTGTCGGTCGGCGGCGACGATGCGGCCGCCGGTACGGCCCGCGCGCCCTTCCGCCACATCGCCCGTGCCGCCGAGAAGGCCCTTCCCGGCGACCGCGTCATCGTGCACGCCGGCGTCTATCGCGAGCGCGTGGCCCCGCCCCGCGGCGGCAGTTCGGCCTCCGCGCCCATCGTATACGAGGCCGCCGAGGGCGAGAAGGTGTCGATAAAGGGCTCCGAGGTCGTCAGAAACTGGAAGCGCCTTGACGGCAACACCTGGCAGGCCGCCGTGCCCAACACGCTCTTCGGCGCGTTCAACCCCTATGCCGATACGATGCACGGCGACTGGCTGGAGCGCGGACAGTGGTCGCACACGGGCGAGGTGTATCTCAACGACCGCGCCCTCGCCGAGGCGCGCACGCTCGACGAGGTGGTGCTCAACACGAACCTTGGCGCCCGTCCTCTATGGTACGCCAAAGTAGGACAGGACAGCACCTGGATCTGGGCCAACTTCCCCCAGGCCGACCCCAACCGCGAACTGGTGGAAATCAACGTGCGCCAGTCTGTCTTCTACCCCGAGAAGCCCTTTGTCAACTATATCACCGTGCGCGGTTTCCATATCAGTCAGGCCGCCACACCTTGGGCGCCGCCCACGGCCGAGCAGATCGGTGCCATCGGCACCCACTGGAGCAAGGGATGGATCATAGAGAATAATGTCGTGACCCACTCGAAGTGCGTGGGCATCACCCTCGGCAAGTACGGCGACGAGTGGGACAACAAGGCTGAGAGCGTGGAGGGATACGTGGGCACCGTCAGGCGCGCCCTCGACTACCGCTGGAACCGCGACTGTGTGGGCAGCCACACCGTGCGCGGCAACCGCGTGGCCCACTGCGGACAGGCCGGCATAGCCGGCAGCCTCGGCGCCGTGTTCAGCACCATCGCGGACAACACCGTGCACGACATCGGCATCGGACAGCCCTTCTGGGGCTACGAACTGGCCGGCATCAAGATACACGCCGCCGTCGATGTCGTGATAGAGCACAACCACATCTACCGCACCGAGGGCGGCATCTGGCTCGACTGGATGGCCCAGGGCGTGCGCGTCACCCGCAACCTGCTGCACGACAACCGCGTGCAGGACTTCTCGCTCGAGGTGAACCACGGGCCCATACTCGTCGACAACAACATCTTCCTCTCCGAAGAACTGGCGCAGATCAAGCTCTCGCAGGGCGCCGCCTTCGTGCATAACCTGATAGCCTGGAAAATATGGCCCACCGGCAAGGTGGACGACCGCGAGACGCCTTATCTCTATCCGCACGACACGCGCGTGGCCGGCTACCACAACTGCCCCTACGGCGACGTGAGCTATTTCAACAACCTCTTCACGCGCGAGGATCTGAAGGACTACGAGGACTGCACCCTGCCCGTGCGCAAGGACGGCAACGTGCTCGACACGCTGACGCGCTACCGCGTGACGCAGGAAGCCGACGGCTGGTATCTGGAGTTCACGCCCTCGGCCGTCCTGGCGGCACAGCGCGACAAGCCTCTGGTCAAGCTCAGCCAACTGGCCGATGCCATGATTCCGAAGCAGGCGTTCGTGATGTCCGACGGCAGGCGGAGTTTCGACCGCGACTACTTCGGCAAGGCGCGCAAGGGCAAGGGCAATCTGCCCGGCGCCTTCGAATACGGCGGCTCCGGTACCGTGCGCGTGAAAGTGTTCGACAACGGTCTTAAACAAAAATAAGAAAACATCTGTATGAAGAAACTCATTCTGACAATGCTCTGCGGCGTGCTCTGCGCCGCGGGCATCAGCGGCAAAAACGCCGCCCTCTCCTCCGGACGCTGGGTCATCTGGTCCGGCCGGCCCGCCCCGGTGTGGGAAGACGCCTTTGTCACCGGCAACGGCCGGCAGGGCACGATGGTGTTCGGCCGTCCCGGCGACGAACGCATCACCTGTGTGCATGAAGAACTCTTTATCCGCGGCTGGGACCGCCACCTGCGGACGGTGCCCAACACGGCATCCCTCATGCCCGAGGTGAGGCGGTTGATGAAGGAGGGCAAGTCCGACGCCGCCTCCGCCTTGCTGGCCAACGAAGGCGACCGGCAGTTGCGCGAGATGGGCGCCAGACAGCGCTGGCCGCTGATACCGCACCCCGCCTTCGACCTCTGCATAAATTCAACGGGCCGCACCGGCGAGGCCAAGGACTACCGGCGCAGTCTCGACCTGGAGACCGGTGAGGCCGTGACCGTATGGAACGACGGCGACGGCGGCGTGGAGGAGTCGGTGTTCTCGTCGCGCACCGACGATGTCAGCGTGGTGCGCCTGCGGCCCGTAGGCAAGGGCCCGCTCAGCCTCTCGCTGGCTCTGCAGGAGACGCCCGGCCGTAAAGGCGAGCACTTCGAGCATGACCTCGACCATGCCTTCAAGTCGCTGCAGAGCACCGCTTCGTCGGAAGGCTGGCTCACCTACGAGGCCCGTTACGATAAGGACTCCGGCGGTTACGCCGGCGTGGCACGCGTGATAGCCGACGGCGGCAGGATGACCGCCGACGGCACGCAGATAAAGGTGGAGGACGCCCGCGAAGTATTGGTGCTCGTCCGCATCATCCCCTTCGACGGCGACGACGCCTTCGACACCGAAAGCGTGAAGACCGCCTTGAAGAAGCTCCCGAAGAACTACGGCAAGCTGTTCAAGGCGCACGCACAGGTCCATGCCGGGATGTTCAACCGGATGCAGATGGATCTGGGCTGCGCCGGCCTGTGGAAAACAACGCCCGTGGAGACGATGCTCGAAGAGGCGCACCGCCAGGGGGCCACACCGCTCTTCATGGAGCAGGTGCAGGCCATGGGACGCTACTTGCTCATATCCTCCTGCGGCAAGTTCCCGCCTCCGCTGCAGGGCATCTGGGGCGGCGGCTGGAAGCCGGCGTGGATAGGCGGCTTCGTGTGGGACTCCAATCTTAACCTGGCCATCTCGGCCGCTTCCATGAGCAATCTGCCGGAGTGCGCCGAGAGCTACGGCCGGTATATAGAGAGCCTGTTGCCGGGCTGGCGCCTGAATGCCCGCAACTACCTGGGATGCCGCGGCTTCATAGTGGCCCATTACAACGACCCGCTCACGGGTTATCTGACGCACTTCGGCGCATCCTTTCCGTGGATGTTCTGGGCCGGCGGGGCCGGATGGAACATACGGCCGCTGTACGAGCATGCCATGATGACGGGCGACAGGAAGTATCTCGAAGAGACCGTCTATCCACTCTACAAGGAGATGGCGCAGTTCTATGAGGACTATCTCACACTCGGCGAGGACGGTCTGTATCATGTAGACCTCAGTGTGTCGCCCGAGAATGCGCCCGAGGGCACCAATACCTGGCTGAGCCGCGACGCCACTATGGACATTGCCATCGCCCGAGAGGTGTTCACCCTGCTGATCCGGATGGGCGAAGAGCTCGGCGCCGGGGCCGGCGAAATGGAGCAGTGGAAGCGGATAGCGGAAAAGCTCCCGGCGTATCGTGTGAACGACGACGGCGCTCTGGCGGAGTGGATTGATCCGCATTATCCCGACATCTACAACCACCGGCATAACTCGCATTTCTATCCGCTGTTTCCCGGTGTGGAACTGGTCGGCGCCGACGGCGACGCGCGCCTGCAGAAAGCGGCCGGAGTGGCACTGGAAAAGCGCTTCCAGTTCGACACGAGTTCCGCCCACGGCCTGATACATCTGGCTCTGCAGTCCACCCGTTTGAAAAACAGTACGGTCGCGGCCGAGAACCTCGACCGCTTTGCCAAGCGGAATTATTTGTACAACAGTCTGGTCACTTCGCACGAGCCCAACCACTACATCTACAATCTGGACGCCGTACTGAGTTTTCCGCGCCTGATGATGGAAATGCTCGTCTTCACGAAGGACGGCTACTGCGAACTGCTCCCGTCCCTGCCCGAAGGCTATCCCGACGGCAGTCTGAAGGGCGTGCGCATTTATGGCGGCCATACTTTGGACATAAGCTGGCAGGGCGGCAAGCTGAAATCGTTGACCATCCATCCGATAGCCGACGACAAACTGGAAGTGCAGTACCTGAACGAGAAAAGAACCTTATCGCTCTCCAAAGGCAAAGCCTATCACTGGTAAAAAAGAGGCGGCCGTACCGCCGGTGCAGTACGGCCGCTTCGCCGAGGAATAAGTAGAAAAAAAAATCCTCCCGCAGAAGATCATTTTCTGCGGGAGGATTTTATGTTGCGGCTTATTTCGCGGCAGCGATGCGGAACTGCCCTTTCAGCCGGATGTCCTGCCAGGAGCGGCCGACCTTTATGTCGAACGTGCCCGGCTCTACGACATATTTCATTTCCCGGTTCCACAGTCCCAGTTCCTTGTAGGGAACGGTCAGCTCGACTACTTTCTCTTCGCCCGGCTGCAGGCTTATTTTCTCGAAGCCCTTGAGCATTGCCTGCGGCGTTACCACGCTCGACACCACGTCGCCCACGAAGAGGAGCGGCGTCTCCTTGCCGGCCATCTTGCCCGTATTCTTTACTTTGAACGATACCTTGATGTCCTGTCCGGGAGCATACAGCGTGTCGACCTTCAGGGCGGAATATTCAAACTGCGTGTAGCTCAGTCCGTGGCCGAAGCAGAACGCCGGCCGCTCGTCCTGACGGGATGAGCCGAGGCCGTAGCCCGTGGTGTAGCGCGAAGCGTTCTGATAATAATACATGGGCACCTGCCCGGCGTGCTGCGGCACGGTGATGGGCAATTTGCCGGAAGGATTCACTTTGCCGAATAGTATTTCCGCCAGCGCCTTACCGCCGTGCATGCCCGGCTCCCACACATCGACGATGGCGGGTACGTTCTTTGTGGTCCATTCGTTGTTCAGCGGCTTGCCGTTGACGATGATTACGATGACCGGTATGCCGGCTTCGCAGACGGCGCGGATGAGTTCCTCCTGCCGGCCGTAGAAGTCGATGGAGGGGCGGTCGGCCGATTCGCCGTAGGTGCGCAGTCCCCAGTCGGAGCGCAGGCCGTATCCGCCCACGGCCACGATGGCCAGGTCGCACTGCTTCGCTTTCTCCGCGGCGTCGGCTATGGTGAAGTCCGATATTTCCCCGCCCTCTTTCAGGAACTTCGCCTGTGTGACGGGGTCAGTCGTTTCTATCTTCACGTTCGACACTTTGCCGCGCACGCGGCCGCTGTTGCTGTACACCACTTCCGCCTGACTGCCCACTTCCTCGCGGATTCCTTCGAGAATGGTGGTGATGTTCTCGTCGGGCTGCGGGTTGCTCCAGTCGCCCAGGATGGCCTGGTTGTCGGCGTTGGGTCCGGTCACGAGTATCCGCTTGTAGCGGCCGGGGGCCAGGGGCAGCAGATTTTCGCTGTTCTTCAGCAGTACGATGTTCTCGCGTGCGGCATTCAGGGCTAACTCCTGATGCTCTTTCGTGGCTTTTACATCGGCTGCGACATCCACATATCTGTTCTCGAAGAGGCCCAGGTCGAACTTCACCTTCAGAATGCGCCGCACGGCGTCGTCGATTCTCGACATCGGTATCCGGCCTTCCTTCACCAGCTCCTGCAGATGGTTGCGCATGAGCGTCGAGCTGTCGCCGTCGTAGTACATGTGCATGTCGAGTCCCGCGTCGAAGGCCTGCCTTACGGCCTCTTTCTGATAGCCGGCGGTGTGGTGTATGCGGCGCAGGTTCTCCACATCGCCCATGTCGCTGATGTAGAATCCCTTGAAGCCCATTTCGTTCTTCACCACATCCGTCAGCAGCCACTTCGAGGCGTGCGCCGGAATGTTGTCCACATCGTTGTGTCCGGGCATGATGGTCATGCCGCCGGCCTCTATGGCTGCTTGGAAGGGAGGCAGGAAGAAAGTGCGCACGGCCCGTTCCGAGAGCCCGGCCGAGGCGTGGTTGCAGCCGCCCACCGAGGCGCCGCCGCCCAGCAGATGCTTCATGCAGGCCGCTACGCGCTTCTGCGGATCGCTGTTGTCCTGCAGACCCTGCACGGCGTTTCTTACCAGTTCGCCGGACAGGTAGGGGTCTTCGCCGTAGGTCTCGCCCGTGCGGCCCCAGCGTGCGTCCTGCGTGATGTCGATGCAGGGGGCGAAAGTCCATTGGTTACCGTTCGTGCGGATCTCCTCGGCCGCGGCCGTATAGACCTGCTTCACCAGTTCACGGTTGAAGGTGGCCGCCATACTGATGGAGGTGGGAAAGACCGTTTTGCCGGAGAGCACGCCGTATCCGTGTGCCGCGTCCACGCCGATGAGGTAGGGGATTTTCAGACGCGTCTTTTCGGACAGCGCCTGCAGTTCGTTCATTGTTTCGGGCCGGTCGTCGCCTATCCATGCCCCGTAGTCGAGCCGGCCTTCTTTCGTTATCTTGTTTCTGTCCCAAATGGCCACCATGTCCATTTGGCCTATTTTTTCTTCCAGTGTCATTTGCGAGAGCAGCGCCTCCACTCGTTTCTCCGTCGGCCGCGAGGCGTCAAGATAAACCGAGGTGTCTACTTGCTGCTTGTTGGCGCAACCGCTGGCCACGAGAACCATCAGCATGGCGCCCGTTGTCTGTTTCAGATGGTACCACATAGAATTGGATTAGATGAATGTTGGTTAGTTTTAGTAATGTGATGTTGTGTAAAATAAAAGAGCACTACGGGCAGGACGCGCCGGCGTACATGCCCGTAGTGCAAATATACGGAATAAAATCTGTATAGTGTGTTATTTATACTTTTTTAGGAGCATATTTCAGATAGGTCTCCATATCCTTGTCGCCGCGGCCCGAGAGTGTCATCACGACCACATCCTCCGGCCGGAACTTCAGATGATGGAGCGCGCCCAGCGCGTGGGCCGACTCCAGGGCCGGCAGTATGCCGTCGAGGCGGTTGAGCTCATAGGCGGCGGCCAGTGCCTCTTCGTCGGTCACGGCGATGGCCTGCGCGCGGCCCGTGCGCACGAGGTGGGCGGGCAGCGGGCCGATGCCCGGATAGTCGAGGCCGGCCGATATGGAGTAGGGTTCGGCCACTTCGCCCTTGTCGTCGGTGATGACGAGCGAGCGCGAGCCGTGGAGCACACCCTCGGTGCCCACGGTGAGCGTGGCCGCCGTCTGCCCCGAGTAGGCTCCCTTGCCGCCGCCTTCGGCTAGGACGAGTTTCACGTTCTCGTCGTCGAGGAAATGGAAGAAGCTGCCCATGGCGTTGGAGCCGCCGCCGATGCAGGCCACCACGTAGTCGGGCGTGGGACGGCCCTCCTTCTCCTGAAGCTGGCGGCGCGTCTCCTCGCTGATGACGCTCTGCATGCGCGCCACGAGGTCGGGGTAGGGGTGCGGGCCTACGGCCGATCCCAGCAGATAGAAGGTCTCTTCGGGATGCGAGCACCAGTCGAGCAAGGCCTCGTCGACGGCGTCCTTCAGCGTGGCTCCGCCGCGTGTCACCGGCACGACCTCGGCGCCGAGCAGGCGCATCTTTTCCACGTTGGGGCGCTGGCGTGCCACATCCACGGCACCCATGTAGATGGTGCACGACATCTTCATGAGCGCGCATACCGTGGCCGTGGCCACGCCGTGCTGTCCGGCGCCCGTCTCGGCTATGATGCGTTGCTTGCCCATGTGGCGTGCCAGCAGTATCTGCCCTATCGTGTTGTTTATCTTGTGCGCGCCGGTGTGGTTGAGGTCCTCGCGCTTGAGATAGACGGTGCAGCCGTGCAGGCGGCTCAGCGCCTCGGAGCGGTAGAGGGGCGAGGGGCGTCCCACGTAGTCGCGCAGCAGTGTGTCCATCTCGCGGCGGAACTCCTCGCTCCCGGTGATGTCGCGGTAGCAGGCGCGCAGTTCTTCGATGTTCGCACGCAGCACTTCGGGCACGAAAGCGCCGCCGTAGTTGCCGAAAAAGCCATCGGCGTTTACTTCATACTTTTTCATGATGTCTGTTCGTTTATTGTTTTTATGATTCGTTGTCGGGTTGGTGCGGCGGCCGGCCGGCGGTGTCGGCGAGGGCTTCGCGGCGTGTCGCGGCGGCGGGCCGTAAATGCGAAGCGGCGGTCTGTCGTAAGGAAGACAGACCGCCGCTTGCTTTATCGTTGCCGGCTTTGGGGTACGGGTGACTCTTCTTACGACTGCGGGAGTAGTAAGTGGCGCCACCAATACATATTTTCAAAGCTGCGGTATAGCATGATTGTTCTTGGATGTTAGGTTTTCTACTTGCAAATGTATGGAAAAGAAATGTAACCGCCAAATATTTGTCGGAAATAAATGCGTTTTTCTTTCTTTTTGTGCGAAAACAGGTCTGCAGCCTGCCTCCGGGGCCGGCGCAACGAGTCGTAGCGGCTGCGGCTATAAGGCTGCGCGCCTCGGCCGTAAGGCAGGCGTCGCCCGCGGGCGGTGTTGCAGAAGTGGCACGCCTTGCCACAAAAGTGGGAAGCAGTGCCACAAAAGTGGGATGCCTTCCCACTTTTTTTGTGATACATCGGCCGGCGGTGCCTCCTTTTCGTCAAAAAGATGTACCTTTGCAGCCGCGCCGCGCAGCAGGTGTGCGCGGCCGAGTGCTTGATAAACCTCGTAAAAAACAAGACCCGCATGACCCGTAAAAAAGTCGTGAGCCTCCCCTTCATGCTTCTCGGAGTGCTCTTCTGCGTCTGCCTCATCGCAGCCAACTTGCTCGAGACGAAGCAAGTGACCGTAGGCCCGTTGCAACTCACCGCCGGCCTCATCGTGTTTCCCGTTTCCTACATCATCAACGACTGCCTCGTGGAGGTATGGGGCTATCGCCGCGCGCGGCTCGTCATCTGGCTCGGCTTCCTCATGAACTTCCTTTTCGTGCTCTTCGGCTTGGCCGCCGACGCCCTGCCCGCCGCCCCCTATTGGCACGGCGAGGCCGGATTCCATGCCCTGTTCGGCCTGGCGCCGCGCATCGCGGCCGCGTCGTTCCTGGCCTTTCTGGCCGGTTCGTTGCTCAACGCCTACGTGATGAGCCGCATGAAGCTCCTGCAGGGCGGGCGCAACTTCTCGCTGCGGGCCGTGGCCTCCACCGTGGCGGGCGAGACGGCCGACTCGCTCATCTTCTTTCCGCTGGCCCTCGGCGGCGTGGTGCCCTGGAGCGTCATGCCGGCCATCATGCTCACGCAGGTGCTGCTCAAGACGGCCTACGAGGTAGTGGCCCTGCCCGTCACCGTGCGCCTCGTGCGCCGGCTCAAGCGCGTGGAGGGCGAGGATGTATTCGACGAGCGCATATCTTACAACATCTGGAAAATATTCGACTTATGACGCATTATGACAACAACAGGGTGCTCGTCGTGCTGAGCGGCGGGCAGGACTCCACCACCTGTCTCTACTGGGCGCGCCGGCACTTCGCCGAGGTGTGGGCCCTGACCTTCAGCTACGGGCAGAAGCATGCCCTCGAGGTGCAGCTCGCCGAGCGTCTGGCGCGGCAGGCCGGCGCCCGCTTCCACTGCATGGAGGCCGGCTTCATCGGCAGTCTGGCCCGCAACGCGCTGACCGACACTTCGATGGAGATGGACACGGACAAGCCGGCCGGCGGCCCGCCCAACACGTTCGTGCCCGGGCGCAATCTTTTCTTCATGAGCATAGCGGCGGTGTACGCCCGCGAGCACGGCATCCGCCATCTCGTGACCGGCGTGTCGCAGACCGACTTCTCGGGCTATCCCGACTGCCGCGACACGTTCGTGCGCAGTCTCAACGTGACGCTCAACCTGGCCATGGACGAGCAGTTCGTGATACACACGCCGCTCATGTGGCTCGACAAGTGCCAGACCTGGGCGCTGGCCGACGAGCTCGGCGTGCTCGACCTGGTGCGCAACGGGACGCTGACCTGCTACAACGGTGTGCCGGGCGACGGCTGCGGACATTGTCCCGCCTGCAAGTTGCGCCGCGAAGGACTCGAGCGTTATCTGGCAACGAAGGCTTCGCACGACTGACAACACGTATAACCGTAGAAAAAATATGAGAGAAAACGAAAATCTTCAGGCCCTCGGCTCGGCCACGCGCTACCGCGACGACTACGCGCCCGAGGTGCTCGAAACGTTCGAGAACAAGCATCCCGACAACGACTACTGGGTGCGCTTCAACTGCCCCGAGTTCACCAGTCTCTGCCCCATCACCGGCCAGCCCGACTTCGCCGAGATACGCATCGGCTACATCCCCGGCCGACGCATGGTGGAGAGCAAGAGCCTCAAACTATACCTTTTCAGTTTCCGCAACCACGGCGACTTCCACGAGGACTGCGTCAACATCATCATGAAGGACCTCGTGCGGCTGATGGAGCCCAAGTATATCGAGGTGACCGGACTGTTCACGCCGCGCGGCGGCATCAGCATCTATCCCTACGCCAACTACGGCCGTCCCGGCACGCGCTACGAGCAGCTTGCCGCCGAGCGGCTCCTGCACCACGACATGGCCTGACGCCTCCGCGCGCCGTCGCCCCGTGGCCTGTAAGAATGCCCGCCCCGAAAGTCGTTCCTTCGGGGCGGGCATTCATATTATATATAGGGCGTGTCAGAACCTGACCGTGACGGGCTGGCCGCCATAGGCCACGGCGATGCTGCGGTGGTCGGGCGTCTCCACCACGAACACGCGCTCCTTCAGCATTCCCTCGAAGCTGCCTTCGCGCCGGCCGATGGTAAGGGCCTTCTTGCGGTCGTTCCACTTCATGGTGATGCGGGCGCACTCGCCGCGCTCGTAGGCGTAGCCGTCGCCGGCGTCCTCGTAGAGCGTGAAGGAACCGTCGGCGCCGGGATAGACGCGGACAGTAATGACCTCGCACCGCTGTGCGCCGGTGTGCTCGGCCGGCGGCGTGGTGGTGATGATGGCACCGTCGGGCACGAAGAGCGGCAGGCGGTCGAGCGTCAGCGGCATCTCGAGCCATTGTCCGCCGGCGTATTGCTTGCCCGTCCACCAGTCGGTCCAGCGGGTGCCGGCGGGCAGGCGCAGGCGGCGCGTACTGCTTTCGGACAGCGGCGCGGTGACGGGACTTACCATGATGTCGCCGAACATGTACTGGTCTTTGAGGTCGAGCACTTCGGCGTCGGCGCTCCAGTCGAAGGAGAGCATCCGCGCCATGGAGTAGCCGCCGGCCGACTGCTGTGCGGCAAGGCTGTAGATGTAGGGTATCAGCGAGTAGCGCAGGTTGATCATATTCAGAATGGCATCATAATAGGGCGTGCCGGGTTCGCCGAAGCGCCATATCTCGCGCGGCGTATTGGTGCCGTGGCTGCGCAGCACCGGCAGGAAAGTGCCCCACTGGAACATACGCGTGTAATACTCCTTGTAGCCGTCGTCCTTGACGCCTTCGGGAAACTCGCCGGCGTAGAACCAGCGGCCGGGGTCTCTGACGACAAAGAAGGAGCCGACATCCATGGTCCAGTAGGGGTTGCCGGTGGCCATGTAGTTGAGGCCGGCGGGAATCTAGTCGGCGAAGGACTTCCAGCCCGCATGGGTGTCGCCGTTCCATACGATGGTGCCGTAGCGCTGCTGCCCGGCGTAGGAACTGCGGGTAAGGTTGACTACGCGCTTGGTGTCGCACGCTTTGCGCTGGTTCTCGTAGATGCCGCGCGAATGGTAGAGCGAGTACAGACTTGACCGTTCTATGCCCAAAGCGTCGCCGAGGGCTTTCTTGTTGCGGTGCCAGCGCAGTTCCTGCGAGTCCCATCCGTAGCCTTCCTCCAGTTCCTGGTACCAGCGCCAGTCGTCGTCGATGGGTTCGCTGCTGTCGCACCACCAGGCGTCGAAGCCGCGCGAGAAGAACTCGTTGTCGATCCATTGCCAGTAGTAGTCACGCGCCTGCGGGTTGAAGGCGTCGTAGACCGATCCGGGGAGCATGAAGCCGCGTTCGCGGAAGGCTTTTTCTTCGGGGCAGTTCTGCGGGTTGGGCCAGATGCTGATCATCAGACGCGCGTTGAGGCTGTGTATGCTGTCGGCCAGGGCCTTGGGGTCGGGATAGTAGCGCGGGTCCATCTTCAGGTAGCCCCATCCTTCGGGCCAGTAGCTCCAGTCCTGCACGATCATGTCGAGGGGAACGTGCCGGCGGCGGTATTCGCGCACGACGGATATGAGTTCGTCGGAGGAGCAGTAGCGCTCCTTCGACTGCGTGTAGCCGAAGAGATAGCGCGGCATGAGCGACACGCTGCCCGTAAGGTATCGGTAGCCCGACACCAGGTCTTCCATACGCCGGCCCTTGATGAAGTAGTAGTCGAGTTCGCGGGCGGCGTCCAGTTCCATACTGAATGTGGCCTCGCCGCCTGCCGCGGCGGGCTGGGACGAGGTGTATTTCATGGCGCAGCCGGCGTCGAACAGCAGGCCGAAGCCGTCGGGCGACATCAGCACCGGCACCATGGCCTTAAGGTTGTGCTGTGTCAGGTAGAGGGTGTGCCCCAGCAGGTTCATATAGTTCTCCATCTGGCAGCCCAGCCCGTAGAGCGCGCGGCCGCCGGGAATGGCGAAGCTGGCGCGGAAGAAGTTGGAGGTGCCTATGGTGTCGCGGCCCACGGCATCCATCGTGGTGACCATGCCGTTGGCCGTATTGGTGGTGCGGGCGGAGGCAGCGTCGTAGGTGACGCTCTCCTGCGCCACAGTCTGCCACTCGCGCGGCCGCTCGGTCAGCAGTGTCTTGCCCGTCGAGGGGTCGATGTACGACACGGCGCCCGAAGCCTTGTCGACGCTTACGGTGAGTTCGGCGGAGCGGTAGATGATGGTTGTCGGAGTCTCTTTGCGTCTGACGCGTACCTCGTCGGCGGTGTAGACGCATACGCCGGTAGCGTTTCCGGCAGTGCTTCCCGTGGGCGACCACTGCAGCCTGACGATGGAGGGCGTGATGAATTTTACAGACGGAAGTACTTCTGCCGCAATCGCGGAGAGCCATGTCGTCATGGCTGCCATGAGTAGAAGAACCTTGTGCTTCATGGTAGTTTTCGGTAGTTTTGTTCTTGTGTCGATAAATGTGATTGGGAATTTCAGACTCTATGGCTTTGGGTATATGCGGGCAGTTCAGTTCTGCTCCAGATCGGCCCAGAAGCGGTCGAGGTCTTCGCTGAGTCCCTCCATGAGTTCGCCGCTGAGCAATATGGTCTCGTCGTCCACAAGGTAGAGGTCGGCGATGGTTTCGTGGTCCTCACCCGTCAGTACGAACGAATAGGGCTTGAGAATGTTGAAATGCTCCGTTTCGGCCTTATTGGCGGCAATGACGCCGCGCAACACCTCCTGCACCTCGTCGTAGAAGTCTTCGTTCGTGTTGCCGATCCACTCGTCCACCACGCAGCGCGTGAGTTCCTCGTCGTCGTCGTTGAAGACGAGCAGTTCGCCGCTTTCCTGTTTTATCTGCAGGTATATGTCGGTGAGCGGCAATGCTTCGACTTCGGCAGGAAACTTGGCGGCGGCTTTGCGCAGTGCGCGCGCTATCTTCTGAAGGGTTTGTTCGTTGACTTTCATACGGCGACAATGGTTGGTGAAACGATTGGAGAACAAGGCGCCATACGCCGTGTTTTCCACATATATTGCAAATGTACGACTTTCTTTTGTAAGGAGGCGTCCGCCGCGTGAAATAGTTTGTATTTTTCTTGAAAGTATGCCGTCATGCAAGTCTTCGCCGCGATTCTCCGTTACCTGCCGCGCCTTCGCGGAGCGCCCGACTTTAACGTATTTAACCTTCCGCAACATTTGGAGCACGTGTTTTTGTAAAAACATTACGTGCATTTTGAAATGGAAGTAGTGGAAAATAAATTGCAAGTAACCTTTTTCGAAATGGAAGTAGTGCATTTCGTGCTTCCATTACTTGCATTTTTCCGCAAGACAGGCCCGAAAGTGCCAATATTAAGGGGCAGACCACTGCGGCCTGCCCCTCTGCAAATGCAAATATACGAAATTTTTCGCCCGAAAGCAAGAAATGTTAAAACGCAGGGTCGCCGTCGACGCTCCGCCCTACGGCGGCGCCGGTCGGCCTATTACCATGCGGCGCTGTCCGCCGCTTCTTCCGCCGGAATGGGTAGTGACGGCATTTTTCAGTTGATGTTGAAATATACGTCGAAGCCCGAAATCTTGGCGCGGAACTTGTAGCTGCGCGCCCATGCCGGCGCATGATTCGGCAGGGTGGTGTTCGGTTCGACGGTGGCGCCGAACATTTCGTCGCCGCAGTAGAGCATCAGCGTTTCCCGGGCCTTTACCAGCACCACCTTCATGGCTTGCTTGCCGCCCTGAAAGTTGTCGTGGTATACGAAAAGCTTTTTCAGGGGCGTGACCTTGTTCGGATTGTCGGCGTCCTCCGTCAGCGAGGGTCGCCACGGCGCCGTCATGTTGAAGTAGTAGGGCGTCGTCTGCGACCAACTTTTCGACCGTTCCACCACGTACGCATATTTCTCGGCCCACTTGTCCTGATTGTAAAGCAGCCGGGCGTGGTCTCTGACTCTGCACACCTTGAGGCGCTCGGTCTTGCTCCCGCCGTTGTAGGCGGCTATCGGCAGGTCGATGTAATACTGCCCTTCATCGACGACGAGCCTGCCCGTCGACCGGTGGATGCCCCCTTGCCCGTTGTCGCTGTAGAGCGTGATGGACTGGCCCTTGGCCAATGCCGCGAGGAGGGTGAACATTAATACAAGAATGTTTCTCATGATATATTGATTTGTATTCATGAACGTTGTCTTACATCTTGCAAATGTAATTAAAAATAAGGGGCTGCGCCCGTGGAACGTACGAAAAGTTGTCTCGGCGTCACGGCTCTTTCATTTAAATGCCTTGAATTTTTTATGAAAGAGCCGTGAATTGTTCGTAATGAGCTATATTTGCAATAAAAGAAGTGCTCACACTATAGTAAACCCAAGTTTGTTGAGCTGTTGTTGGTAGTCCTCCATGTGCTTCTTATAGGTTGCAACGGTAGAGTATAGGAAAATCTGATGAAAGTAGGCAAGTTCATTTATGAACGCAGCCGTAGAATCAACACTTTCAGTGTATCCCGACACCGTCTTGGCGCCGACATTTCTTTTGAATCTGCGAATGATTTCATCATCGCAATTCAACGTTTCGCATGAACCGAAATGGATATGTCGATGTAGGAAAGATTCATAAGGAGCAGCCATTTCCGCTAAATCATCAAAAGAAACGAGGTTCTTGCCATTTTGTGTCAGGAACAAACTTCCCGGTTCTCCGTGAAAACAGAAATAAATGACATCAAAATTATTCTGGAAGCGTTTGTCGCCTATCTTCTTCAGATAGTATTCAAGTTCCTGACGAGTCGCAATCTGACGATAAATATAGTCAATGCTCATTGCCTGTTTCATGAACTCAAGAAGCGGCAGTGCGGCAAACTGGTTCTTTGTGCTATATTTAGCAAATTCTCCAGTTTCAAAACAGATAATACCCTTTTCCATTCTGCAAGTTTACTCATTTCGTGCAAAGCGACAATGTCAAATAAGCCACAACCAGATTGCCGGTTATTCAATATTTGGGATTAATTGATTATGGACGGCGCTTCATTTCTAAAAATGCTTTGCATCTTTCTTTTTTTGCGTAATAATACTTTCCCCGAATCTTATGGATCTGTTTGTTGCTTAGAGTAATGTGTACTTTAAATGGCTCAAAATATTTTTTGAGATGAATATTGGAATCAGATGAAACATAGCATAATCGAACAATATCGGCTCCGGTTTTATCTGCCTGTATGCCGTAATTTTCATAAAGATAGGTTGCTATTTGCGGAAAAGCGCAGTGCTCGTGCATGACCCAGATATTCTCAGAATCAACGGGCTCCATATAGTCAATATAGAATAAGGCTTTTAGACCGTTGCCAGACGGTGACTCCCATACGCTGATAACATGACAATCTGATCTTAATTGCGATTTGGTGCCCTGTATATCATCCAATTTGTCAATATCAATGACAATTAACGAGGTATATCCGCTGAGATTAAATTTATATCTTTTTCCATAAGCGATACCAGTGAAGATATAAGCCGGCAATTGTTCTTTATTAGCTCTATATGAATAAATGTCTCCGTTAGAGAGTAACCGGCGTATGTTGTCCGTTTGCTCTTTATAGATAGCTTTGCGTATATTGTTCAGAGCTTCAAATAGGGTTATCGTCAGACATGACCTTGATCTGATATTCCGGCATAATGAAATGTGACAATTTAATATGTTGGTTACATCAATCATTTGTATTTTAGTTGATGCGTTCCGCTATTTTTATTGAACGCTTTGTCTCTCAATATATTGCAAATCTTCGTGCGTGAAATTCTGAATTTCTCCAGTCCTCTCTTTCTGAAACTCGTCTTTCATGATTTTCCCGTTCCAGTATTTTGTGTTCAGCAAAGGTAGTATTTAAAAGCGGTATCCAATTGGAATTTATTGGTTATCGGCGTAATCATAGTAGATATTCCATAAAGTATCGGGAAAGCCATAGCCACAGCATTCTACCGATTCTATCATCTTTTCCATGCGGGACGAGTATGCCTCCATTAGTCTGTTGACCGATATGAATCTTACCGCTTTATGAAAGTTGTTTTCCAGTGCGGTATAAAAGGATTCGTCGTAGTCGCCATATTGTGCAGTCAGACTGCACCCTTGTTCTACGTAGTAGAGCATCAGGTCTGCAATAGCGTTAGGGGCGGGTATGAGTTTCTTGAATGCTGTTATCAGTTTGTTGCATTCTCTGAAACTCGGATCCTTCGGACAGTCGTTTCTGCCGTAGAATTGGCTACGGATGGTCTTCTTATATTTATCAAGTTCCGCATCACAGTTAGGTTCAAGATAGAACTCAAGCCAGGCATTTGCTTCCTTGCTCGCATCGTATAATTGGAGTATAATATCTGTTAACTGTTCTTCTGAGAGAGTTTGCAGATGTTTCTTCAATTTTGTCTTTGACATATTGAAATGGTTTTTGATAAAGAAGTGAAACTGTTTGTATCCTTTGATAAATCGGCAACTTTTCAAGCATTCTTACTTGCCGATGCAGAGTCGTAAACTAATTGATAGCCAGCAATTTGATACTAAGAACTAACGGATAAAACGCCGCTGCATTCAGCCATCTTCTATATATGGAATGCAAAAACCAATCAACTGGCTGATATGCAATCCCTTACACTTTCTATCGTAAATCAACTGATTTCCTAATGCAAAAATAGGAAAAATCTCTGATTCACCAAACATATTATATGATAAAAAGCGATGAAAGTTAGCTATCATTTTTTGATTAGAGCCGATTATAACAGCATTGCTTATTCAATCCATTTATCGAATCGTGGCGCGAACATGTCTATGTCGCGCTGAGGTAGAGCGAACCTGCGGGCTTCTGTGCGCCAAGATTTCATGGCTGTTTTTACTTCGGTGATAATAACCTTGGCTTTGTCTGCTGAAAGCATATAATCTCCGGCGGATGCCAGTAGGGTATTGAGGTCGGATTCGCTCGTGGATCGATTGATAAGCAAGCTCTGATTATCGGAGAGAGTCGGGTTGATGTCGTATGCCGGGGAAAGTTCCCAACCTTTGCGTGTCAATAGAAATCCATGATTGCGGAAGTGGTCATCGGAGTTGCCGACAATGATGTAGAATGCCACGCGGCGATAAAGTTCCTCCAAGTTTTGCTCGACATCGCTGCCATGTTGAACTATGAAACCTACAATGTCGGTGTAGCCGTAGCCGGTTGAAGCGTTGTCACCATCTGTCAGTCCGAGCAGAGTCAATGCGGAGGCGAAATGTATCCGCTTGCCATCGCTGTTCCTGTCGAAGCGCTTTGAGAGAAGAATGTGATAATCTTCGCCGTCGATTGTCCGTGTCTCGGCAACATTCAGCCCAGCCTTTCGACCCATTATATGACAGAAATGCTCCCATTGGGCGACATCATAATCATCTTTGCGCGAAGGATATTTGGCAACCGTCAGACTGCCGTCTTCATCAATGACAGATGCTTTAGGTCTGGCACCGCCGAGAGACGTTCCCGGATGCAGCAGTTGAGCGAGCCATTTCTTCGACGGTAACAGATGCTTTTCCTCGCTAAGTTCAATCTCATGAGCTGCTCGCATTAGTTCTCTTGCATTTGCCAATGGTGGCACACGGAGGCTTTCCTCACAGTTGATGAACTTTCCTCCGAGTGTTTGGGCAAACCGGAAACCGCCCATGCGCGAAGCGTCATCAATTCCCATCAGATAATCGAAAGATGTCAATCTGCGCACAGCCCTCTTTTCATCAGAAGCTGCAACCTGTTCCCGACGATTCAATAATGTGCGACCCCAACGGTCGGGGAGAGCATCGGAGAAACAAACGAATATATCTCGTTCCGGTCGGGTGTATTGGATGCCGGTATAGTTCTGCAAATCCTCGCTGAGAAAAACATCGCCATATTTGGCAAGCCATTCCCTATCATATGAAAATCCATAAGTCTCGCTGCCGCGCACTGTGTCATAGGAAAGCTCGCCAATCAACTGAGGCGTATCCAGCCAGTCAAAGTCGGCATATACATATAGTTTCTTCATGGCTTATTCCTTTTTAGATGCGCGTTGGCGATGTTTCAGACTCAAATCTTGTAGGTTTCTTCCGAGAGTATCTTCTTTGGCAATCAATAGAAGATCGTCATCAAGTTGCAGGGCATAAAGAACACGGGCATAGATACCTATTGAGACCGTGGGCGAACCTTTCTCGATACGGTTCACAGTGAGAGGCGAGCAGGTCGCACGTTCAGCAACCTGCGCAATCGAGAGGTTGCGACGCAGACGGGCGAGCTTAATCTGCTCACCCATAAGAGCCATTTTCTGCTCCAGTTTCCGAGGCAACTTAGTCCCCATAGTGTTCTTTGTCATTATTTGTGTTTTAAGGTGCAAGCGGTTAAGCCGATAACTTCGCCATGCTCAATCTATCTTATGATGCCGCAAAGATAGTAAAAATATTTATTATATGATATATTGAACGACAAACAATTCCTGTTATCGTCTAAATTTACCGTGAACTCAATGAGAATGTTGGAATTGACAATGTGTTTCTCCGCCGATATTGTTACTTGGTGGCAGGTGTTATTTCAGGATAACCCATCGTCTGGTTTTGTCCGAACCTTCCCTCGCAATGTAGCAACCTTCTTAAGGTCTCTGGCTGCTCGCATGGCAGTTGATTACGAGATAATAAAGATTCCCAAAGTGATGGGGTGGGAAACACCTGGTGCAAAGAGATCTTCTTTATGTTTACCGATAACGAAGGAAAGAGCAGCCCAGTTGGCAAATGATGTGAAAAAGCCGTATGCTCTGCTACAAACGGGGCCAACACTTCATCGAGACTGAAGTTGTCATGATACTTCTTTCGAGCGCCTTCCATGCACTTGTCCATCAAATGACATTAATTATTAACAAATCCGAATTCTTTGCATACTCTAACAATTCTCCTGTTGGAGTGAGAAGTGTATACCCGTTATCTTCGAAAATGTAGCCTATCGGTTCAGATTACTACCCACGGTGGTAATCTGCGAAGCTTGTTGTGCTTCTAAAATCCATTGAATAACTTTCGGGCAATTCTTATCAATGCAAAAAGTTATCTTTAACACCCGTTTTACCATATCCCTTAACAGACTCGAAGCCGTAAGGATAAGCTTTTAATTATCATATGCATGTTCGTTAATAGTATGATGAATCATGATAATATCTAATGTAGTCAAGAGTTTAATCTGTTTTTCGTGTACTATTTTCAACAGTCTAACTCAGGGGGAGTTCCTAATTCCTCACCCATCACTTTCATATAGGCCTTGAAATTAATGGCAGGAATAGTCCCTATTCGCTGTTGCAAAAGATGGCTTAATTGTAAGAAGAAACTTACCAAACTATGTTCCGGACTACTTATTACTAATCGATTAAATTCTCGTTTATCATAATATGTGTCGTAAGCCAGTTCTAAATCATTCTCAATAGTGCCTTTGTACTCTACCATGATAGAGCCGAATTCTGCGACACAGACCATATCCAGACTCTTGAAACCGGTTAGCTCAGCTATATGAGCTGATATTGTCTCAGTCGTTTTAATGTCTGAAACGGAACAAAGTAAACCTCCAATGATTTTAGTCAAATTTCGTGGACCACATATTTTCCCGGAGTTTATCATATATGTCGATGTCCTTTTGAGTCTTCTGACGCTCTCAATCTTATCCCCTGCATAAACGATATGTTCTTTTGTTAAATTGGGTTTCACTTCAAACACAGCATAAACACCTTCCGCAGGGATATATTTAAGGTGAGTTTATATGACATTACCCTTTCCGTTTAGAAAGTTTAACATTTGACAATATCGGTTTGTCATTCAATCGTTTATCTCTTAGCATCGCCTAATTTCCACAGATTTTAGGCGTTTTTTGGCTCTGCTACAAAAAGTCACCAAAGTTACTAAACCCAACCCCAAACAGGTTGGCTTATGAAAAATCTAAACTTTGGAGCATTTAACTCGCTGTATGACTTATTTGAAGCGTTTCCTACGGAGGCAGCTTGCATCGCCTACCTTGAAAGTAAACGTTGGGAGAATGGAGTGGTATCTCCATATGACCCTTCATCAAAGGTTTACCACCGTGGCGATGGCAACTATCGGTGCAAGAACACGGGCAAGAATTTCAACGTGCGTGTAGGTACTATTTTTGAAGGCACGAAACTGCCACTCCGTAAGTGGTTTATGGCTATCTATTTAATCTGCAATCACAAAAAGTCTATCTCTGCCACGCAGTTAGCAAAAGATATTACTGTAACGCTGAAAACGGCATGGTTCCTACTTCATAAAATTCGCAGAACATTCCATAGCATACATATGGAGAAGTTAGACGGCGAAGTTGAGCTTGATGAAACATTCGTTGGTGGCAAGAATAAAAATCGCCATGCAAATAAGAAGGTCAAGAATAGTCAGGGCAGGAGTTTTAAGGATAAGGTTCCTGTACTCGGTATGCTTCAACGTGGCGGCAACGTTATTTGCAAGGTTGTAAAGGACACTTCGGTTAAATCCCTTACACCGCCTATTCTGAAGTCAATAACAAGGACGGCAACGCTGTTTACTGATGAATGGTGTGGCTATGACCTCGTGCGTAAACTCTATACCACGAAAATGGTTGACCATGGTAAAGGTCTGTATGTTGTCGGTAACGCTTATACAAACTCCATAGAAGGATTTTGGGGCAATTTCTGCAAACGTGTTGTTAATGCGATATATAATTGGATTAGTCGTAAGTATATGCAGCGGTATTTTGACGAGTTTTGTTTCCGTTATAATACTCGCAGCGTGTCCAACAAAGTTCGTTTTGATATAGCAATAGCGAATACAAATATCCGTGTAACCCAAAATCAGATAGTAGGAAAATGAAGCCCAAGAAAAAGAAGGATAGAGAGTATATGGCAATCTTGGACCAACCCATAGAAGTATTGAAAAAGCCTATGGGTCAGCCAGTAGATTTTGATGCCGTAATTACAGATGTATTGCGTTCCAATCCAAAGAAAAAGAAGTGACTATCCGTTACCGAATACGACCTCTCCTTCTTCCGAATATATTGCGCCACCAGGCATTTTACCTCCGAAAATAAGCTGAATAGCCTTATTCAACCGTAATACTCTTTCCTCAGTTATAATCTCTAAGAATAGAGTTTCTGAATCCGTGTTATTGTCCATAATTTAAAAGGAATTAAGTAGTTATACAATAACAATGTGTTTTACGGTTGCACTGCGAATGCACCGCAAAGATACGAAGGATTTATGGAATACGCAAATAGCCGACATCCGTGAGGACATCGGCTATTGTCTTTTATGGAAGGATATTAGCCGCTATTTTCTTTGCTTAGACTTCGGGGTTGTGGCTTTTCTTTTGAAGATAACTTGCGCCATGCAGTTATCCAATGTCTGCACGTAACAACGCTTGTTACCTTTTGAAAAGGTCTTTTGTGGAACGATGGCTCCATTGCCCAATGTTGCCGTTCCTTCCTTTACTAAGGTATATCCAGCATCTTGCAACACCTGTTCTATACCATACCAATGCAGAAGTCCGCAGAGGAATGACACCTCCTTAATCGTCTGATTAGGATTGGCTGTGATTGACCACATTATGGACGCATCACCTCTGCCGTCCATTCCTACTGCTTTGGTACGTGAGTTTGCAGGTGCGTACTCATCAATCTTAAACCCTTCATCATTGAACATTTGCTTTACAGCGGAGAAGTTGTTTTTCTCCAATGCTTCCGTGCCTAATGACACTACCGATGCCACTTGGCACCACGCGCTTAAACTGCATAGGAATACAGCCATCAGCATTACCATTACTCTTTTCATATGGCGATTTTACAAGAGTTCTCCGCAGGCATCCAATTGGAGAAATTTTCTTACTTGAGTTATATATAGAAAAGTGGGCTGCCATCCTTGCACTCTTGTAGGTATCGCCAAACACCTGAATACACGCACGGATAGGCAGCCCACGTTATATGAGCTGTCACCGCGCCTCGTGTATTCTTTGTGAAATTGGCGATTTTACAAGAGATGAGGCACTTTTTTGTTATTTCAAACGTTGTCTTCTCTAAGACGGTACAAAGTTACGAAGAAATTTTGTAACTTTACTCTTGAAATTCAAAGAAGTACGTTCTCTTTCAGTAATGACTGGAAATACAGTTGAAATTCTCTGCGATTACGGAATTTTCGTTCATCAAACTTTATCCCTGCAATCTCGGCAAATCTTCTAATCGGAGGCATATCCGTGAAAGGGAATTTGATATTACGTCTCTGTTCCGATATAATCTGCCCACTCGTTTTATCGCTCTTTCGGATAATCGTTATAAGTTGAGTAAGGAGTGCTATTGTAGCCGAATTTCCAGCACTCTCGCCACTCGTTTCCCTCTCGTCCACACTATGTACCGAAGGAAGAGTATCCAACGATAGAAATGCTTCGCTGAAATGCGGCAGATAATCTTTATCTCCGCTAACCGATATGTCGGTACTGCCATCGGGATTTTTCTCCCAGCGGATTGTTACGCTTGACTCGTTCATGTGCTACAGATTAAATAAGTAACTTTATTAACGTTGTATTAGTAAATCATTTATGCTGTTGCACACGCAATAAATTTGACTTATCTTTGTAATGTTTTAGTGCAATGGCAGACTTTCACTGACAAGATGTCATATTTTAAATAATCCTATTCTTTGTTAACAACCGTTTTCTCTGCCATATTGACATTGGCACGGAAATTGCGATGTGTTATTATAGTGCATAGGCACTCCTTCTTGCTGATACCTTCGGGATGAAGGCTGACTTACCAACTTCACAGTAACTGAACGTGGTGGAGCTTCAACTCCAAATAAAAGGGGAATAAACATATTGAACCAATAGACATTTCTAAGGAATGAGTAATTTTTCACAAGAAAGATTGGCTCAGATTTGGGATAAAGGTCAGACCATCAGGGGTAAAAATCCCGACTTGTATAGACGGGATATATATGGAAACACCATGTATAGACACTCTTATGGTAAGACAAGTGAAATGGGATGGAATGTTGACCATTCCAAGCCCCAATCACTTGGCGGAACAGACCATTTGAACAATCTACAGCCTATGAACAGCAGAGCAAACTCTTCGAAGGGCAATAAATATTGATTGTTCCTTATGTTCTTACTCTAATCGTGCTGCAACACGATTTTGAGGTCTAACAAGAGCCACGGGCGGTTGCACTACGTCCGTGGCTTTATTAACTTTGTATGATTATAACGCCCGTTTGGGTGATTTTATTGTTGTGCCACTCTTTTTGGGGTAATGTCATATAAACTCACCATATTTAAAACCATTTTGATTAAAAATAAAAGGTGTGAACCAATTGTCATAAATGACAATATCCAGTTGGTGGCTAGTATTCCCGTCGCTATCGATAACAATAGCTTTAGCAATACTATACCGATTAGGTAAATAATCTTTTAACCATTCAATCCATGCATTTTCGAGAGCATCACCCTTTGAACCGGAATGTGTTATAAAAGATCTGCTCGTATTAAGTGTTGCTGCCATTTGACCTTGTAGGCCTTTAAATAGCTCCTTTAAATCTATCTTTCTGTCGTCACTCATACTCGTATATAGTTTTATCGTAGACCGTATAGAACTTTATTTGTGGGTTCTCTTTGTTCAATCCAATTATTAAGAATAATGGGTAGTTAATTTTAACAGAGTCTGCTTCAGAGATTTCTATCATCGTATCTCGATCTATTGTGCTATAATTTGCTGATGCACCAGGATGTGAATGCCATTCTCCCAAATAAATTAAACCAGCCTCATCATACAATCGATTCCAAAAGTCTTGCATCCCGTCAGTGAATCGAATATAACTCACAGGAGTACTATTATTTCTCTTTGGGGATATCGTCCCTTCTATTATTGCCGAACTCTCATCAGAGTATCTCCCGATTAAAAAGCCTCCTTGCTCACATCTATCTTTGGTAAATGCGAGTTCTAGTATTTCCTCCATCGTTTGAATAGTAAACTCTATATTAAGGTTCAAACATGGTTGATGAAACTTATATTCTTTCAATTTTAATGCCTTCATTATTGTCACTTAAGATGAAGTTGTGTTTGGGCTCTTGTGCGGAGATCATTCTGACAATTCTTTTTATAGCATATTGGAGTAACGAATTTATATCATTGTAAGAAGCCTTAAATGTTGGATTCCAGCAACCGGTAGGATTATATAAATCATTATTTTCATCTATTTTTACTCGTTTTGAGAAGGCAAAGTTTAAAAATTCGGAAATCTTTGGAGAAAAACCGCAAACAAGTTGATTCGCATGGTTGGAAATGGACAAATTTATAATCTCACATGAGATTTGTAATTGGTCGAGAATATATGCTAAATCATCGTCGGTGGTACAATCGAAAATATAATTATACTGGTCAAGGCATTTAGTAATGGATTCATAATCATCATTTTGGAAAGCTGCCTTTATGGATGTATCAAAATCATGCGGTAAAAGATGTACATCTACAAATGGATGAGAATATGCTAACTGAAAGCTGAGCTCATTTTGTTTATCTCCATATCCTCTATGAAAATCATATTCACTCCTACAACAATTACCGAAAGCCTTGACATCAAAATCATATATTGTGAGATTCCGACAGCCGCATTTTGCTAAAGTTCTAGTCAAAATACTACCTATAGCACCTAGTCCAAGTATAAGGATTTTTGAGTGAACGAAGCTAGTCGGAAATGCACCGCGACCATAATATAATTCAGGCGTTAATATTTCAGTCTTCGCATATACCGCTTCTGCGTCCTTATTGGGAATAGAAAGCCACTTCCCTGTTTTTATGCCATTTATTTTTTCAGGCTCTCCGCGCCATGGGAGATTACCACGTTCTATCATTAATGATAACCATCCAATTTTATTGTGAACTGTAGGATATCCAATGAATATTGGGACATATTGAGGAGTATTGTTGTCTGCATTCTCACGTAATAGATGGCAAATAAATTGTAGTTGTTCTTGTGTCATTAATGAAGACAATGTCGGAATATCTTTTATCGCGAATTTTCCGAAATCTGAAGGATGGCTTTTTAATATTACGAATGGGGCTATTGCATCATCAACTCCAAAGGTCCTATAGATGGATGAAAGAGGAATGTTATCTGCTGTCGTTTTTGGAAAAAGGCTTTGAAAAGCATATACAAGATAATTAGCACAAACAGTCTCATGGTGTATTGACGGAGAAAGTGTTTTAAAAAATGCTATACCAAAATCTTTATTTAAATTGGGGCGTTCGGATAATGGAATAGCATAGCACATGTAATGTCCGCCTATTTTGCTCTCATTCACAACAATGTCTTCATAATGTAGGTCTTTTTCTCCATTTATATAGTATCTTACTACCCAGTCATGAAGTTGTATAACGTCATCATGGAATTTAGATTGAGCATCATGATCCGAGGGAGTGTGCATACATAAATTCCCTTCTTCCATGATGTGACTATATTCTTTGAGATTTTCATTAAAGAATGATATACTTTCCTGCCCCATATAATGAAAGGGGTATAATGGTGATATTGTAACTTTAAAGGGGATTGTTTTTTGTCCTGTACTGAAGGTAAGAGTAAAAATTAATAGCTCACCAGCCATTTCAAATGAAGAAGCCTGGACTTGAAATGGCAGTTGAGATATTATAGTTAATATTTCGTTTTGTGTTAGCATTAGCCAAAACGTTTTGCTGTAGGCGATATGAAACTTGTGTCTCTCCGTAACCATTACCTTTTTCTCTTTCTCTTTTTTCTTTTGGTAAGAATTCTTTATTTATAGGGAAATAAAAAGGCATATAGGTGTCCGAATCATATTCAATATTACTCTTAATTGTACTGAGCGCACTACTAAGATTCAAACGTTTAGATGTATCCATGTTCGACAATACATTATTATTGGAATTCCCTGGATCGATAAGTTGATACTTGTCATCTGTCACATGTTCGGCTATATAATTGAGAACATATTTGAGTTTGCTCCAAAGAGAACTGTCTCCTGTATAGTCTGCAAGGGCTTTGATAGTGAACAACTCAAGCATGAAGGATTTATAATCCTCTCCACGGGATTTTTTCCAGATTTTAAGTAAGCGGATAACTTTGCGCTCATCTGACTTACCCTTAATGTAATCTATCTGAGCATGAATATTGGTCTTTGTCCAACTTCCCTTACTAAAACCCCACGCACTATCATTGAAGTACAGGTTTAAGTTATGTGTCTCCTTAAAATCATCTTGTTTATTCTCTCTTGCGGGAACAATGTCAAGCTGAACGGTCACATCATCCTTATCTGTAGGATAAATAATACCAATCGAGACTTTTTGCTTTCGCACCTCGATGTCATCAGAAAGTTTTTCTCGAAGATAGTTATAAACATCGTTAAACATTTCTTCAAGTGAAGCAAAACCATTCTTTTTGAATGGAATCACGATATCAAAGTCAAATTTGACATTGGTAGCAGTATGTTTTGCCATAGAGCCTGACATAAAGGGCGAATACGAAGTAGCTGAGTATTTCTCCAATAGTAAGGAGATAATATCATCTTTTTTTGCTATAAACTTATCCACCGTTCCTTGGATGTGCTGCATTTTGTGCGTATACAACACATCCGATAAATGCTGATTTTTATCCATGTTTGGGGGAGATTAAATAATTCTACTGTTAGTAATTGCAAATGTCATGCCAAGGTATTTTGTCTGCCAATAAGGCATGGCAAAGGACTTATGTTATGACAAATGTGACACTTAGAACTTATAACCGAGTTTGATGGAGATGCCTTCGCAATCAAGTTTGCGGCCAGAGCGGGTGTAGTTCATGCTCGTGGAACTGGTGAAGCGGTCGAATGTTTCAAATTCGAGTTTCTCGTATGTGTAGCCCACAGAAAGGGAGATGGCCTGATTACCTATCGTCTTCATGCGACAACCGGCGGAGACGTTACCATAGAATCCGTCGTTGTTCGTGACGAAGTAACCGAGTTTGAGGTCGACGAATGGTGCGAATTTACGCTTAGTGAAGGTTCCACGGAAGTCAGCGAAGAGAGGAATGCTTACCTTTGATTTTCTCAGGTCGAGAGGAATTTCAGCATCCCCATACTTGCATTCACTCATGAAATGAAATCCTACACCTCCACCTACGAAGAAATATGGGTTAACTTGATAGCCGTGTGTGGTGCTGATTTCAAAACGGCCGAAGTCATAATCGCCTACACCGATTGTATAGCCGAGATCTGCGAAGCCATGATAACCCTTGCCACTTTGGGCAAAGCATCCTATGGATACCATTATCATGGCAAGAAGAAAGATAATCTTTTTCATATCTGGAGATTTTTATATGTCAGTCCATGTTTTTGACATTGAGCCCCTCCTTTATCTGAGCAGGGTCAATGATGTCTTTATATGGAAGCCAGTGGAGCACATTCTGATTGCTTACCGTCACTACATAAGCCTGAATGAATTTCCAGCCGCGTTCACCCATGTAGTTCATTGCGGCGACCATGCTGTTGAACTTGATGTCCTTCCCATTCTCATCAAGAAGCGTGTATGTTTTCGTTGCAGACTGGAATTGTCCCAAATCTACCGATACTTTTACATTCTTATTAAGGTTTAAGAAGTTGGTGCCAGTGCCAAGCAACTCTGCATAGACTCTTTGAGTCGGTTCTTCTGCCGATGCCGTTGTGCCGATGCCGAACATCAAAACGGACATAAGCATGACAATTAATAATTTCTTCATATCCTTTGGTTACATTATCGTTTAACCGCACGAATTTCCATACTGGATGATCCCATTGATAGAGATAGCTCTGCATTTTTACCGCTTAGGCTTTTGACGTAGTAAGTGCCGTAGAGTTCGCCGTCAATATAGGTCTTGATAGTCTTCCCGGACACTGTGTATGTGCCGCTACCGTTGCCCAGAGCACCACGACCATAGTAGCTGCCATCCTTGTTGAACGTGATGGAGAGCGCCAGACTCGGATAGTCTGTGATGTCGGTCCAATCGTGTCCGCTCGTTTTTACTGCCGTGGCATCCCACGTGCCGATGATTTGAGACTTGATGTCGTCCGGTTCGTCCTTATCCTCGGAACAAGCGGGCAGGAACATCATAAGCGTTGCAAAGAGCAACATCAGTGAAAATACCTTCTTCATAGTTTACGACGAGGGGGATTTTATCCTCGTGCTGCAAAATTAGCCTTGATATGTTCACGGTATTTGAACATATCCAAAATAATAGTTAACTTTGCGGGAGCAATACAAGTAAAACATTATAGATATGCCAAATACAAAGAGTTCGGATATTCGATATAAAGTTCTCGACCGCTGCTTGCGAAGAGGCGGTTATTCAACTGTAAGACTGATGGAAGCCGTCAGCGAGGAACTGGAATTTCAGGGATATGAACCGGTAACAGCACTGAATACAATAAGAAATGACTTACGGTATATCGACAGCACTTATCCGGATGTCCATATCGTTGAAACCAAAAGCGGGAGGAACAAGACATATGCATACGAGAATCCGGAATCCTCAATCTATAAACTTCAGTTCAATGACGATGAATTAGGACAACTTTCTCAATGTATGGCAATACTATCTCAGTTTGAAGGTATGCCACAGATGGAATGGCTTCAGTCATTCCTTGAAAGGTTCCGATTATCGCTGAATATTGACCCTGATGGGAAACGTGTAGTTGGTTTTGATGAAAACAAATATCTTGTCGGACGGGAATATTTCTCACGTCTTCTATCCGCTATAAGCAATAAAGAAGTCCTTGACATATCCTACAAGAGTTTTAAGGATGATTCCGTAAAACATAAGATTGTGCATCCGTACTATATTAAGGAGTACAATAATCGTTGGTTCCTATTGGGCAGAATGGAAGGCTATGATACTGTCTCTACTCTTGCATTTGACAGAATAGAAAACATTGACAATGCCAAAGACATAGAGTACATTCCTAACAATGAGATCGACTTTAACGATGACTACTTCACTGATATGGTAGGAGTCACACGTCCCACAGGGGCAGAGATGTCGTGTGTTGAATTATGGATTTCACCTCAATTGACGCCTTACATTATAACTAAGCCGATTCATGAATCCCAAAGGATAAAATCAAAAGATACTACCGGCACAATAATTCAGTTGAAATTATATATCAACTATGAATTGAAGCAACTATTATTGTCATACGGTGAAGGTGTCAAAGTACTGTCACCTGCCAGTTTAAGAAACGAAATTGAGCAACGAATAAATAAAACTTTATGCCTTTACGGAAATGTTCAGAATGGCTGAACTTATCGGCATTAATTTTGCAACGTAAAAAGTTTTTCAACCAATATATTCTGCCATTATGATGACACCACCTCTTGCAGCAGCTGTAAAAAACGCATGTGAGATTTTCTTCAGCCACAATCCCAAGTATCCGTTGTGGATTCTGCTTGTACTTTATCTTCGTAAGGAAGGAAAACTTCACATTGTAGAGAACTATACTCAAGATGATGCTATTGACAATTTATTATGGGATTGGGATAATGGAGCTGATTTAAATTATGCTACCGTAACATTTTCAGAGGGAACCATAGAAAAATGGGAACGAGAAAATATAAATAATATTTGTATAATCGGCGATATCTCGGATGATCCGGAACTCACCTCTATAGTTGGTGCTTTCAAAAATGAGGTTGCTTCCAATAATAGCTATTCTACACTTTTTGCGCCTCAGTGGGAACCAAAATTTCTTCTAGAGGTAGCTCAGATTCTTTTGGATATAAATATCGATGATCTTCGAGCTATATGGCAGAGCGAGGCTTTTGACGACTTATTAATTAGAGTATTCGCAACTGGTCATTTTAGAGGTGAATTCATGCAGCCGAAGGAGCTATCAGAAGCAGTTATATCAATAGTTCACTCTTTAAATAATGTTTGGAAAATATACAATCCATGTTGTGGAGTTGGAACTTATATTACCTCAGATGCTCCATTTGTAGATTTTATTGGAGAAGAGAAAAACGATATTATCTATAATATTGCTCTCTTGCGTACTAAATGGTATGAATGCGATGATTGCACACTTATATTAGGAGATTCTACAATTTCCGATGTCAGTGACTACAGCGCGATGATTTCAACACCTCCATTTGAATCTGTTTGCAAGGGAGGAGCAAAAGAGAATATTATTGTTCCGTTAATCAAGAAATGCCTAGCCCAAAATAAGCCCGGAGTGTTCGTGACACCTGCATCATTTTGTTTCTCTTCTACTTTTAAGAATTTAAGGATGAAACTGATAACATCGGATGCTCTCAAGGGTGTAATTATGTTACCGGCAGGATTGTTTGCGCCTTATTCAGGAATTCAAACCGCTATTATAGTTATTGATCCTCGAAGTGACCATAATTCTCAGTCTATTCGGTTTGTTGACGCGTCTTCTTTTATGGACAGCAAGACTAATGTACTTCAAACACGAAAGATTGAATATGCTTGGAAAGAGGCTTCAGACTACACTGTAGAGGTCCTCAAGTCCGAGGTAATTAAGCGTGATTATTTATTCTCACCACAGGAATATCTTGATTTGAATATTGATATTCCTGAAGGTACGCAATTGATGTCTCTGGATGAAATTGGGAAATTCATCAAAGAATATGCTAAAGAAGAGAAGGAAACCGTACATTGGGCAACTTTGGCATCTTTTAATAATGCCAATATTCTTAAAACATACTCAACTTCAGAGATTGCGCTTGGGATGTCAATGAAAAATGCATTAAGAATAAATCAAGACTGCATTTTGATAAATGCAACGGGAGGTCGAGGAATATCACTACATATTGATGTTAATGGTCCTATTTATACACCTCGTGGCAATGTGGCATTCATACCGAATGATGGCATTATTCTGCCTCAATATCTGATTTTAGAATTGGCAAAGCCCTATGTCGCAAATAGAATAGCCGGTATGGGATCGTTATTGTTCGCTAAAAATGTAGGGCGCCTGAAGATTATTGTCCCATCTCTTGAAAAACAAAAAGCAGCAATTAGTCAATATCAATCTGAGCTTTTAAGTCAGATGGGTGTAGAAATGTCTCTGCTCAAAACTCGACGTGAACAGGAATCTCGACAAGAGCTTGAAACCCGTAAGCACAGAATCGGTCAGATTCTTGGCGATGCTGTCCCAGCTTTTGAGAGTCTATATTCTTTTATTCAGAATACAGATAAATCATTCACTCGCGAAACCGAAGTCGATGAATTATTTCATTCCACCTTTTTTGAGGAAATGACTTCAATTCAGAAAAGTCTTAAAAAAGCGACCCAACTGCTTAAAGCGCTCACTGATGAGATCGATTACTCTAAAGGGGAAGATATTGACTTTTGTGATTTTGTAGCGACAAATGCCAAGGAGCTTGCTCCCAACAAAACAACCGTTAGCTGGTTTGGCGAGCTCAAAGAGAATGAACGCCCCATTATTCATTTCTCTGAACAAGATCTCAAGGTAATTTTTGAGAATATCTTTTCTAACGCTAAAAAATATGGGTTTACAGATTCGTGTCGAAGGGACTATTTTATAGCTGTGAACTTTCGCTGCGTTGAAGTTGAGAATCGGTCATATCTACGGCTATATATTTCTAACAATGGATCTCCGTTGCCATCTGGCATGACACCAGAGCGTGTATTCGAGTGGGGCAAAGGTAATGGTCATGGAATTGGTGGATGGCAAATCCGAAATATTATTGAACATTTTGGAGGTACCGTTTCTTTAGAGGAACTTCCCGAAAACCCCGAGGGATTCACTTTAAGGTACGTTATTTTCATACCCTTAATTGCATCTTCTTATGAGTGAACAGCATAAAATAAAAGTATTATGGATTGACGATGAACCGCAGGACGGATTCAGAAAGTACGCTTACAATCAAAAGAATATTTTTTTGGATGTTGCTAAAAGTGTGGACGAAGGTCTCGAAATGCTTCAAAATCGGGATAAATTATACGAGGCTATTATTCTTGATGCTAACTGCGTTATCCGACTAGGTGATGTCCCTGTCCTTGATGCACTGACTTATGCCATTGTAAACTTATACCGACTTAGAATTGACATCCCTTGGTTCGTGTATACGGCGGGCGGTGAACGCTGGAAAGAAATCCTTCCTTACCTTATTCCAAAAGATATTGTATGGTTAAAACGTCAGTATTATGATAAGCCTGCAGATCAAGAAGCAATTCTTGATGATATAAGAGAAGCTGTTCCTCAATTTCAGGCAACCCAAATAAAACAGAAATACCCTGAAGTATTCGAGGTTTATGAAGGGAAGGATTTGATCAATTTACTCATAGATATGCACAATAATGATGCATTCTCAAGGGATTGTACTGTCCCAAATCGAGTGCGACAAATAACAGATTTCATTTGTGATTATATGTCAAAAATTGGGATAGTGCCTTTCGAGTTTGTGCCGGCAAAGATTACTGAACACAGTAAGTTTATAGGCAAAAGGGAAATGAATGAAATAATTCCGTTGCATATACAGCGACTTATGTTCTTCCTCGTTGATTACAGCAACAATGGTAGTCATCGTTTCTTGGAAGTGACTGAACTAATTCGTGCTGGTAAAGCTCCGTATGTTAATATTGCTGTCGTTCATGCACTACTAAATATTTTACAATGGTTAAGCACTTTGCCAGCCCCTGATAGCGACGCCATGGATTTGATAGCAGCAAAAGCAGCGATGATTTATTCAAAATAATTCGATTGGTTCACATAAGTTGAACATATTTTTAGTAACTTTGCATTATAAACGACTAAAACCTCTTTCAAGATATGACCGAACAGGAACTTGCAGGAATGATTTGGAACATCAAGGAGATTATCCGTGGTGTCTATGACGATACAGAAGTGGAGAACGTAATACTTCCATTCACCCTTCTGAGGCGACTGGACTGCGTGTTGCAGGACCGGTATGACAAATTGTATCAGCAATACAAGGAATTTCCTGATGAGAAGAAAGAAGTCATGCTGATGGCTCTGATGCGCCGCAACGGATTGACATTCTTCAATACCTCCGGTCTGTCGCTCAACAAGCTGCTGGCCCAGCCCAAAATGCTTGCTGACAATTTCAAGACATATCTTGACGGTTTTACCCAGAATGTGCGCAATATCCTGTTGGCGTTCACTCAGGAGGATGGCGAGAACGGCGATATCAGCCGGATTTACTCACGTCTCGACCGCAACGACCTGCTGTTTCAGGTCACTGAAAGTTTCGTGAACAATGCCGACCTGCATCCCGACCGCGTTGACAATGCCATGATGGGTACCATCTTCGAGATTATCATCCGCAAGTCGAAGGAAACCACCAACACCAAGGCTGGTCAGTTCTATACTCCGCGTGAGGTCGTGAGGCTGTTGGTCTCGCTCGTGATGCATGGACGCGAAGCCGAGGTGAATACCCTCGGAAAACATTTCCAGATTTACGACCCATGCTGCGGAACCGGCGGTATGCTCACCGAGGGTAAACGCTATCTCCAGTCGCTGACTGACCGCACCGATATGAAGGTGTTCCTCTTTGGTCAGGAACTCAACGAAAAGACATACGCCATCTGCAAGTCTGACCTACTCATTAAGGGAGACCTTGACAAAGACCGTAACATAGCTCTCGGCGATACTCTCGCCAACGACCAGTTTCCCGGTGAGCATTTCGGTTATATGCTTGCCAATCCGCCTTTCGGCGTTGACTGGAAGAAGATTGAGGGCAAGGTCAAGGAGGATGCAGCCAAGAGCGACGGACGATTTTCCGTCGGACTGCCTTCCACTTCCGACGGGTCATTGCTTTTCCTGCTTCACATGATAAGCAAGATGGATCCCACAGGTACCCGCATCGGAATCGTGCTCAACGGTTCGCCGCTTTTCAACGGTTCCGCCGGAAGCGGCTGGAGCGAGATACGCAAGATGCTTATGGACCGCGACCTGCTCGATGCCATCATCGCCTTGCCAAAGAATCTTTTCTACGGCACCGATATCTCAACCTATTTGTGGATTCTCGACAACAACAAGCCGGAAGAGCACAAGGGAAAGGTGCTGATGGTTGATGCCACCTATCCCCGCTATGCAAAGCTGCTTCAGCGAAGCCTCGGTAAGAAGCGTTATGAGATTCCCGACGAGGCAATCAAGGAAATTGTTGACATCTATGGCAATTTCGCTGATGCAAACTTGCCGGACAATGAGGAAATCAAGGTAGCCCGTCTTATGGATGTGGAGGATTTTCTATACACTACAGTGACCATCTATCGTCCGTTGCGACTCGTCTATACCGACATTGCTAAGAAAGCTATGGAGGTTGCCAACGGCGAAAAGGTAAAGAAAACCGATAAGGAGACTCTTGAACATATTGCCGCTATTGCTTACCCTGATGGAAAGATAACCGACGAAGAGCTGTTTGCAATAATGCGCGAGCACTTCGACAAGAAGTTGACGCAGGGATTTGTGAAACTCGTCCGCACTCTCGGCTCAACCGACCCGGAGGCTCCGGCAGTATTCGCCACACCCGGCAAACCAGACAGCGGATTGGTGATAGACCCTGTACTCACCGACACTGAAACAATCCCAATGAAGGAGGATATCGACGAATATATCGCCCGCGAGGTTTTGCCGTTTGTTCCCGATGCATGGCGCGACCCGAGCAAGGACAAAGTGGGGTGCGAGTTTCCGCTAACACGCCTCTTCTATCGCTACACGCCGCTGCGCGACAGTTCCGAAATCCTTGCCGACCTCATGGCACTTGAATCCGACACAACCTCCGCACTTCAATCCCTAATTTCCGAAGCACGATGAGACAGCAATACGATTCATACAAGCCCTCCGGTATAGAATGGATTGGAGACATTCCGAGTCATTGGAACCTGCGAAGAATGAGATACCTGTGTGATATCATAACAGGTGATAAAGATACTGTCAATCGTGTTGATGATGGTCTTTATCCATTTTATGTAAGATCTCCTCAGATAGAACAAATAAATTCATATTCGTTTGATGGAGAAGCGGTCCTTATGGCTGGTGACGGTGTTGGCGCAGGGAAAGTGTTGCATTACGCAACTGGCAAATTCGATTTTCATCAAAGAGTATATAACTTTCACAACTTTAGAGAAATAAAGGGCAAACTGCTGTATCAGTATCTAAAATCTCTGTTCAAATATAAAATTGAAGAGGGTGGTGCAAAAAACACAGTTGATTCTGTACGACAGCCTTGGCTTAAAGATTTTCCTGTTTGCATCCCTCCTCTTGCTGAGCAGGAAGCGATAGTGGCATGGCTCAATGAGAAGTGCGAAGAGATTAATGCGGCGATTGCCAAGGTGGACCGAGAGATTGAACTGATTGACGAACTGAAACAGAGTGAGATTTCGCGTGTCGTCACTCGTGGCCTCAATCCCGATGCTCCCCTCCGTCCCTCAGGCATCGACTGGATAGGTTACATACCTGAGCATTGGAAAATAGCTCCATTTAAGAGATGTATGCGGATTAACAACGGTTGCGATTACAAACATGTTGTTGCTGATGAAGGATATCCGGTAATAGGCTCTGGTGGTCAATTTGCTTATGCAACTGGATACTTGTATGACGGTGAAGCACTTCTTTTAGGGCGAAAAGGTACAATTGACAGACCAATGTACTATGTAGGTAAATTTTGGACAGTCGACACAATGTTTTATGCTGTTCCCCATAAAGATGTTTGCTGTAAATATATATATTATCAGGCATTAGGGTTTCCATTTGATTATTATTCTACATCAACAGCATTGCCAAGTATGGCAGCAAATGATTTGGCAAATAATCCTATAGCAGTTCCTCCTCTTCCTGAACAGCAGGAAATCGCTGATTATCTTGACACGAAATGTGCTGAGATTGACGGACTGAAGGCAAAACTCACCAAGAAGCGCGAGACGCTGACGGAGTTGCGTCAGTCAATTATCTCAGAAGTCGTGACCGGCAAACGTAAAGTAATTTAATCTCTCCAAAATCATTATCGCATGAATATCGACAACGAAACAAAATTTGAAGAACATATCGAGGCAGCTCTGTTAGCTTCACCATTATACATCAAGCGGACTCCCGGCGATTTTGACATCAAGCGGCGGGTTGATGCCGATATGCTCTGGCAATTTCTACATGCACAGACCGACACATGGAATCGTCTTGTCAAGCGTTTCAAAACCGGTGACGCCGCTCTCGATGCCGTAATCAAGGATTACAACTCCAAGCTCGCCAACGGTCATTCGTTGGTGGATATTCTGCGTAAAGGCCTGAAGATTCAGGGCATTCCCATTAAGTTGATGCAGACCAAGCCGACACTTGCCGGTGAAGACTCCGCTTTGCACCAGCTTTATCTTGCCAATCGCTTTGCCGTGGTGCGCCAGATGCGCTACTCACTCGACAAAGCCGACAAAGGGAACGAACTCGACCTCTGCATCCTTCTGAACGGTTTTCCGATAATTACCGCCGAGTTGAAGAATGAAGGCACCGGTCAGAACTATACCAACGGCATATGGCAGTATCGCCACGACCGCGATCCGAAAAATCCAATGCTCCGCACAGCATTGGTGCATTTCGTAATCGACAACAACTACGCCTTCATGACCACCTTCCTCAACGGCGAGGACACGGCTTTCCTGCCGTTCAATGTAGATTCGGTCAATCCTCAGGTGCCGGGCGATTACGCCACAAGTTACCTGTGGCGTGATATATGGCAGGCAGACTCCCTGCTCAACATTCTGGACCACTTCATCAAAAACGTGCAGAGCGACGGCAAGAGCGTGACATACTTCCCCCGCTACCATCAGTTGCGCGTTGTCCGCAACCTCATCAAGTGGGTCGGAGAGGATGGTCCGGGACACAACTACCTAATCGAACACTCGGCTGGCAGCGGCAAGACAAAGTCAATGGCATGGCTCGCACACCAACTGGTTAATCTTGTCAATCCCGACCAGACTCCGGTATTCGACTCCATCATCATGGTGACGGACCGCATCGTTCTTAACGCGAATATGGCAGACGACGTAAACGCTTTCGCCACGGAGGCCGGTGTGGTGAAAGACATCCGACGTGGCAGTAAGAAACTCGCCAAGGCGATTAATGAAGGAGGACGCATAATCGTCAGCACAGTCCAGAAATTCAGTTATGCGCTCAGCGAACTGAAACGTGAAAAGCACCGCAACTATGCAGTCATAATCGACGAGGCTCATACTGCAATAGGCAACGAGAGCGCCAAGGACATTGTAGCAGCACTATCGACTGAGGAAGATATTCAGCAAGCAATGGCACAGGCAGATGCCGAGGGCTACGAGGATCAGATGGATGCGCTGATGGCTTATATGCAGACCCAACGCCAGCAGATGAGCCATATCAGTTACTTCGCCTTCACCGCCACGCCGAAGGACAAGACTTACGCCCTTTTTGGCAAAAAGACTCCGGAGGGATACGTGGCGCACGACTATTACACGATGAAACAGGCCATCGATGAGAAATTCATCCTCGATGTGCTACGCAACTACACCACCTACAAGACGATGTTTGAATACATCGAAAAGAATACCGCCCATCCGACTATGGCGATGACAACGGAGGGTGTTGCCAAAGAACCGGAGGAACTTTACGGGGAAAAGAAGTCGGTGGCACTGATTCTCCGGAAACTCAACTCCGAGCCTGAGAACATGACACTGAAGGCACGGCTTGCGCTCAGTTACTTCATGCAGCATACCCGCAACAAAATAGGAGGGAAAGCAAAGGCGATGTTCGTGAGCGACAGTCGCGCATCTGCCGTGCGTTACAAGAAGATATTCGACAATATGATTGCCGAGGAATATGGCGGCGAGATAAAAACGCTTGTGGCTTTTTCGGGAGAAGTCGAACTGCCCGATGGATCAAAGTACACCGAGGACAAGATGAACGGTTGGGGTATCAAGGACGACAAGATCCGCGAGACTTTCGACACGCCGGAATACCGGATACTCATTGTTGCCGACAAGTTCCAGACCGGTTTCGACCAGCCTCTGCTCCACACAATGTTTGTGGATAAGACGCTCGGCGGCATCCAGTGCATACAGACCCTCTCACGTCTTAACCGCTGCTATGACAAGGGTGGCGTTAAGAAGGAGGATACGATGGTAATCGACTTCCGTAATGATGCCGATGCTGTGCAGAAGGCGTTCCAAAAGTATTATCAAACCACCATTCTCTCCGGAGAGGTCGATACCCAACGACTCTATACACTTCTCGACGACATAAAGGCATTCAAGCTGTACAATGATTCGGAGCGCGACCGTGTGGTTGAATACATGATGAAGCAGGATGTTGCTTCGGCTGTATCGTTATGCAATTCTATTGTAAAGGAGCGTGAGACTCCGCTGAGTAATGACGATAAGGACAAATATCGCAGACTCGTAAACCGTTACATCCGTAGTTACGGTTTCATGGCTCAGCTACTCACATATTGCGACCCGGACTTGGAGCGTGAATATATCTTTCTTCGTGCGCTTTATCCCCGTCTGCAATATACACGCGAGACTCTGCCGATGGAGATTCTCGACCGCGTTGACCTCAACAAACTCCGCCTCCAGATGATAATGGAGGGAACCATCGCACTCGAAGAAGAGGATGCAGAGTTAAAATCATCACGTATTGGAGACGTAAAGGCACCGGCGGAAGATGAGAAACGCTCACTGCGCGAGATTCTCGACATCGTGAACGAGCCATATAAGGGTTTCCTCGATGACCATGACATAGTGCTCCGTCCGCTGAACCACCTAATGCTAACCGACGAGAAGATCAACGAAGCGGTCAGAAGCGGCAATTCATACGGCGTGTTGCGCGAATTGTTCTCGGAACGCGCCCAGGATCTTGTGCTCGATATGAGCGGCAAAGGGATAGACCTTTATGAGGAGTTTATCAACGATACTCCTTTTGCACGCGAATATATCCGGGGTATTCTCGACATGGCTTTGCGAAACAATCAGCAAAGCAGTATCGACCTTGACTTGCATCGCCTCGCCGAGAAGATTGTGGCTGAAATCCGCGATGAATTTGTTGAACTGGCTCAGACATCCCGTCGGCTCGATGAAGTTGCGGAGTATCTTATCAATGTTATTCAGAAGAGAGCCGCGAAACCGGGATTGAACGGAGCCAATGACCTGCTGATTAACTCATTCAACCATTTGCTTTGTAATGAGCACTTGACTGAGCTGGACCGGCGCGCCCATTTCAACACTCTTGTCGGAAAATTCGAGCCTTTCCTGAAGAAGCTCTACTACCTCATCAATAACCGCGAACTGACCACACGCGAAGGCTCAGCCGACAGCACCACATTTTCTGATTGCATATTCGGACATGAATCATTAAAGCGTCTGAAGCACACAACTGATTCACGTTATTACCGATTCCGCGACTATCTGGATAAGGTACGCGGATGGAGAAATGAAGAGGCACACAGTGCCCCGGAAATTCCCGATGCCGAATTGCGTGAGGCGGTACATATCCTTGTGACCATGTATGCCTATGTCATATCCCGCAGCATCACCGACCTTGAAATGAACGGTTTTTAAAAACAAGTTTGCAATGATGAATAAGGATCAGGAAATTATTTTTAGGACTCGTGAAGAAGTCATTTCAGACATAAAGGCTTTGATTAGCAAACCAGGCTACATCTATAGTCTTTGCCTAATTTTGTTTGAAGATTTTCACTTGTCTTTGGAAAATCTTGGTACCATTAATTATCGGGAGCGACTTAGTGTTAAAGAAGCTGCTTTTATTTTAGGCTATTTAATTCAAAATAAAATTGACTGTACATATCCTGAATCTGAAGAATCTTTAATTCAGAATAAAGAACTCACTTATAAACTTCTAAGAGAATTTCATAATACATTTCTTTATCCTCAGAGAGAAATGATTCAAGATATGCTCTTAAGTCAACAAATGGGAAAATGTCCTGAAACCACTTTCTCAAAATTCGAATTTTTCACCAAAGATGGTAGTATGCAAGAAGCCATCTTTTATTCCGGAGATGGAGTATACGATATTCAATATCTTGAATATCTCCATTTGAAATACCGCTATGATGAAGAATGGCTTGAAAAGAATCGAGGTTATATTTTCAAACAAGTTATAAGTATTACGCAATTAATTAAACAAATTCAACAAGAAAAAGCTAATAATGTTGGGCTTATTGATTTGCGAGATTATGAGCTTCGAAAAACATTAAAGAAAGACATAAAAGGCAAGGATAAAGATAAGAAATTGGAAGAAATTCTTACTCGAATGGAGTTTATGCAATTCTATTCTTTGTTTCCTCCTGTGCCTGATGATTCCGGACTATCTGTATCTGAAAAAGAAGAATTATGGAAATCCTCTTGGAATGTATTTTACGACAATCTATTGGATCTATTTATATTAGATGGTGATCGCTTGTCAAAAATAGAAGGCATCGATAATTATCTCCAAAACTTTGGTTCAGAACATAAAGAAAGGAACGAAAATTTTAAGACAATCGGTGATTTTAACATTATAAACTCAAGACCTATCGTCCAATTATCTGATGACAAATGGTTTTTGCCGGTATTCTATCTTCTCGCAGAGGCTGTATATGAATCGCCATATTATTGGATGTGTGAGGATGATGAATATAAGTCGAAAGCTCTACACAATCGCGGTAAAGTTGGCGAGGAAATAGTATGTGATCTACTTCGTCCAGTATTTGGTTCTGATAATGTTTTCCCATCGGTAAAGATAAAGAAAACTAAAGAAAAAACAGTAACCGATATTGATGTCTTGTGTCTTCTTGGGAATAAGGCATTATGTGTTCAGGTTAAGTCTAAAAAAATGACCATAGCGGCTCGTAGGGGAGAAGTAAACGCTTTAGTCCGAGATTTTAAAGGCGCATTTCAAAATGCATATGAACAGGGACTTACATGCCATGACTATCTTAAATCAAAAGAATGTATATTTCTTGATGAGAATGGAGATAAGTTAACAATCCCTGAATATATAAATGATGTTTATATTCTCTGTGTAACTACAGAGAACTACCCTGCTATACCATACTGTTCATTCGTTTTATTAGACAAGAAAGAAACAAATCCAAATCCGTTATTCTTATCTGTTTTTGATTTAGAATTATTATCCCATTATCTCACTAAGCCGTATGATTTTTTGTATTATATAAAACAACGTACTATCTTAATGGACTATTTTTGGGCAGATGAAGAGATTATTTTTCTTGGCTATCATCTTCTTCATAAACTTTGGAGAGATCCGAAATATGATAGGATGTCATTAGATACGGACTTCGGTAGTGCCATTGATCGCAACTATTACCCTTATAAATTAGGGTTATTGGAAAAATTACCGTCAGAGACTGATGATATAGCCAATTCTTGGCGTAATCCGGAATTTGAGCAATTGTGTGATGTGATTAGATCGCAAAATATTCCTGAGGCTATAGATATACTCTTTGCGTTATTTGACCTTAGTGGCGAATCTATAGATGATCTACTTCAATTCATCAAGAAGACAAAGCAAAGGACTCATGATGACAATGGCGTTCATTCATTTGCTATGCCAATTGACAAGCAGCTTGGCATAAGTTTTGTCAGCAGAAGTTACGAAAAGAGTGTAATTTATTGGAAATGAGCGTAGGTTA
>ENA-UOJC01000483-UOJC01000483.1-human-gut-metagenome-genome-assembly--contig:-C104-NODE-483-length-70261-cov-25.190069_pt1 | contig 70261 bp, 68 predicted proteins | sample MGYA00242339_ERZ723886 | MGnify/ENA metagenome assembly ERZ723886 | reverse complement strand
TAAGAATCCCCCGGCCGCACCGCCGGAGGCACGTCAGAGTCTTTCGGCTTGCTATGAGCAGCTTCATCGAAAGCATCCAGACGGGATGCGGACGTTCTGCGATACTGTGAAAATCGGGTTCCGTGAGGAACCTGATTTTTTCTTTCCAGGGTCATTCCTACCCGGTTTATTGTACCGAATCCATGCTACAATTCCGGTACGAAAGGAAGGGACGGACTATGAAACGGTTTTTGCGAAAAAAGGAGAATCCCGAAAAAATGCTGACCTTGCAGCTGCGGCGGCAGCGGCTTCAGTTGCGCCGAGCCGGACTGAAGGAGGCACAGCTTCGGAAAATGGAGCCGGATGAGCGGGTGGTGGCTCTGGAGCAGGCTCGGCTGGATCCCTACGATTTTATCTATCTGGCCTGTTGAAACAAAAAAGCCCCGGAATTGGTTTCGTGAATCTCACGCTTCCAATTCCGGGCTTTGCTTCGATTGTAGGCCTTGCTGCTGGCGGGCTTCCGGGTCACCGGGTTCAGGCTGCCCCAGGTATTCCGTTTCGCGGCATCCAGCTTCCGTTTCTCCTTCTTAGAGAGCTTTTCGTAGGGAATCATGGTATTATCCTCCTTAATTTTTTCGGGTATTGTAGCAGACCCCATCGGGTCTGTCAAGACAAGAAATAACCCTCGATGAATCTGCCTAACCACTGCGTTCATCGAGGGCTATTTCTCTTCGTAGGTGGGTTCCATCGGTGGTTAACCTCGCTTTCTATGGTTTGGGAGATTTCTTAGTACATGGGACTCACTCCTTTTGTGCCTTTATCATAGCCGAAGATCCGGGAAATTGCAAGATGGGATGGTGCATAAGAATGAGCCCCAAACCTTGGCGGAAATGAGCATGGACGAAAGGGGAGAACCGTGGTAAAATGAAAATGTTGGGGCGCATTCAGCCGTTCGGGAGAAGCAGATATGGGAAAGAAAAAGAAGTCCAAAAAGAAGAATCTCTGGCTGCCGCCGAAGGGAGCCTCTGCCTATTTTAGCGTGGCCTCCGATGCCCGGTTCAAGGAAAAGCACCCGGTGGGCTATGTTTTTCTGGTGGCCTTCGGAATTGCGGTCTTTATGATGCCCATGCTGCTCTTCGGCTGGGTCACCTGGGAGGAAGTGGAGAACGGATGGCTCCTCCTGGGGCTGGTAGGCTCCATGGTTTTCGGCGTGGGTCTGTTCAACTTCGTGGCCATCCTTATCAATCAGTATCTGGGACACCTGGTGTCCCTTTTGTCCTTCCTGATCGGCGGGGTGCTCATCTGGGTGAGCCTTGCCCAGACTGGGATTTTGTAAGGGTATATTGTGCGGAAAAGCCGGGTCATACGACCCGGCTTCAGACTGTCGAAAAACCATGTCATTGCGAGGCAGTGCGCACACTGCCGTGGCAATCCCCCGAATTTTCAAACATTTTAGATCCTAAACCAGTGGCTTTTACTTCTATCCGGGGGATTCCCACACCAGTCTGCGGACTGGTTCGGAATGACAACGTATATTGGGGGCTTTTTTGACACGCCGAAGCCGGGTCATACGACCCGGCTTCACTTTTTACCTTTCCCAGGGGAACCCCTGGAACACCGGAACGCCGGTGTAATGATTTGCCTGCCGGGTTCCGTGGAGCACTTCCAGCACCGCGTCGGCCATGGCCTCCTGCTCGCATTCGCCGGGATAGACGGCGATGGGGGCAATCCAGCCGCACCGCTGCTGAACGCCGTCCAGAATATCCTGGAAGCGCATAAGCCCGCCGGTGAGCAGAATCCCGTCCACCTTGCCCTCCAGCACCGCGGCGGCGGCACCGATGGACTTGCACAGCTGATAGGTCATGGCGCCCCAGACGGTGCAGGCCTTGGGGTCACCGGATTCTACCAGGGCGTGAACCTTGTCCGCGTCGGAGGTGCCGAAGTGGCTGACAAAACCGCCGGAGCGGGAGAGCATAGCCCGCATTTCGGAGGTGCTATGGCCTGCGTCCAGATATTGGAGCACCTCCATGATGGGGATAGAACCCAGGCGGGTGGGGGTGAAGGGGCCGTCGCCGCCGGCACCTTCCGTGCTGTCAATCATTTTGCCGAGCTTATGGGCGGTGACGGTAATGCCGCCGTCCACATGGCAGACGATGAGATTCATATCCTCATACCGCCGCCCCAGCTTCTTGGCGTGGATGGCGGCAATGCCCTTCTGGTTCAGCACATGGGTCTGAGCCCGGCGGTAAAGCCCGGCAATGCCCGTCAGCCGGGCGTAGTCGCAAAGCTCGTCCACATTGGTGGGATTCACGGTGTACATGGGTTTGCCGTACCGCTTGCCCAGTTCATAGGCCAGCATAACGCCCAGCTTTGCCGGGTGGTCAGAGCCGCCCTTGTCCGCGGCGGTATCCTCTACCAGTTTCCCGTCGATTTCCATAACCCCGGAAGCCTGGGAATAGGCGCAGCCGCCCCGGCCTACGAATACGTCCATGTCCGCCGGGGTCATGCCGTGATGCGCCAGAAAATCCACGATCACCTGCATCCGCATGGGCAGCTGATCGTTGGTGGTGGGATATTTCAGCAGCTCCGGGGCATCGTGGAAGATGGACTCGGTGTAGACGTTTTTCTCGTCCTCAAAATAGCTCACCTTGGTGGAGGTGGAGCCGGGGTTGATTACCAGCAGTTTCATAGTATTACCCTTTCTCATATTTCACTGTATTCGCCCTTTGCGATCCGTTCCGCCAGATCGGTCAGGTACATCCAGCGTTCTTCTTTTGCTTCCAGCTGGGATTCCAGCTGAGATTGCTCGGCCATGAGCGCCTGGAGCTTTTCGTAATCCGCCCCATCGATATCCTGCTGCCGCTTGTTTTCGGAAATTTTCGATTCCAAGGCGGCAATGTCAGCGTCAATGGTTTCAAATTCCCGCTGCTCCTTGTAGGAGAATTTCAGCTTTTTGGACTTCGGACGGGGAGTCTCCGGGGCGGCCTTGACCTTCTTTTCCCGGGGGATGTCCAGACTTTGAAGATAGTCGGTGTAGCCTCCGGGGTACTGGCGCACCTGCCCGCCCTTTTCTACGGCGAAAATCCGATTGCACAGCTTATCCAGGAAATACCGGTCGTGGGACACGGCGATGATGGCCCCGGGGAAGCTTTGCAGATAATTTTCCAGCACCGTCATGGTGGGAATGTCCAGGTCGTTGGTAGGCTCGTCCAGCAGAAGCACGTTAGGGGCTGAGGCCAGAATCCCCAGCAGGAACAGCCGCCGCTTCTCGCCGCCGGAAAGTCGGCTGATGAGCCGGTGCTGCATGGGGCCGGAGAAGAGAAAATTCTCCATGAGCTTGGAGGCGGTGAGCACGTCCTCCGGAGTCTCAATCCGGTCGCCGAATTCCTTGACGTATTGCAGGGCGGTGAGATTCGGGTTCATCTCCTGGGCGTGCTGGGAGAAGTAGCCCAGCTTTACCGTCTCACCCAGGGTCACTGTGCCGGAATCCGGGGTAATGTATCCCGCAATCAGGTTTAATAGGGTGGATTTTCCCGCACCGTTGCCGCCGACGATGCCCACCCGGTCTGTGCGCTGAAGCAGAAAGTCGAAGTTTTTCAGCACGCATTTTCCGTCAAAGGACTTGGTGACCCCTTGCAGCTCCACGGTTTTCTTTCCCAGCCGGGAGGACAGAGACTGGATGGGCGCCAGGGAGCCTTCCGTCTGAGGGGGCTGGGCGGCTTTCAGCGTTTCGTACCGTTCCAGACGCTCCCGGCTTTTGGTGCCCCGGGCGCAGGGGCCTTGGAGCACCCATTGGAGCTCCCGGCGCAGGGTGGTCTGTCGCTTGCGCTCGCCGGCGGCATCCATTTCCTCCCGCCGGGCTTTGCCGTCCAGGTAGGCCGAGTAGCCGCCGTCGTAGAGGTAACACTTTCCGAAGCTGACTTCCATGGTTTTCTGAGCTACCCGTTCCAGAAAATACCGGTCGTGGGTGACGAGAAGAATGCCGCCGGAGAAGCCTTGCAGGTAATTTTCCAGCCAGCCGATCATCTCCGCGTCCAGGTGGTTGGTGGGCTCGTCCAGCAGAAGCAAATCTGCCGGGTGCACCAGGGTGGAAGCCAGGGCCACCCGCTTGCGCTGACCGCCGGACAGAGTGCCCATTTTTTGATTCACGTCTTCAATGCCCAGCCGGGTGAGAATTTCCACCGCCTCATACCGGGCGATTTCCCGAGCTGTGGGGTCAAGACCCGCCTCCACCTGCTCCATAACCGTGTTTTCCGGGTCAAAGGCCGGGTTCTGGGGCAGATACCCCAGGCGGACGTTGGGGTCGTAGCTGACGGTGCCCTCATCCGGGGACTCCACCCCGGCGGCCAGCCGGAGGAAGGTGGATTTGCCGCAGCCGTTGACACCGACGATACCTACCCGGTCTCCTGATTTCATATAAAAGCTCACATGATCCAGAAGCGCCCGATCTCCATAGGTTTTACAGACACTTTCCATATTCAGAAGCATCGCAGCCTCTCCTTCAAAATCATTTCTACCCTCTATCATACCACCTTCTGCCGCAAAATGGAAGGAGAAAAACCGCGTTTCGGGATTTACCCCTGGGAGAAATTGACGTATAATAGGAAAAGGGGAGGGATTTGCCATGGAGAAGGCAGTGTATCATTTGCCTGGACTGTTTGAATTTTACGACTTTTATCGGAAGTTTCTGCCTATTTATCGGGAAAAGACGGAATACTTCTACAATTGGTGCCGGATCGGCTCTCTCTATGGGGCACCGGCGGACTGCCTCTGGGCAGGAGGCCGGGTGAGCACCGGCAATGCTGATCCCCGGCAGGTGCTGGCACTGACGGAGGAATACGGTCTTTCCGCCCGGCTGACCTTCAGCAACAGTCTTCTTCGCCCGGAGCACCTGAAAGACCCGAAATGCAATCGGCTGTGCGCCCTGTTTGGTGAAAAAACGGGAAATGGGGTCATTGTCCATTCGGAGCTGCTGCTGGACTATCTGAAGGAGAAGTATCCGAATTTCTATTTTGTGTCCTCCACCACCAAGGTGCTGACGGATTTTGAAGACCTGGCGGCGGAAACGGAACGTCCGGACTTCCGGTATGTGGTGCCGGATTTCCGGCTGAATAAGGCCTTTGACCGGCTGGCTGGGCTGAAAGAAAAGCGGAAGGTGGAATTTCTGTGCAACGAGTGCTGCTGGCCCGGCTGCCGGGAGCGGAAGGAATGCTATGAAAACGTGAGCCGGAAAAATCTGGGAGAGCACTGCCCTGACCACATCTGCGCCGCGCCGGAGGGGGAGAAGGGCTACCGTTTTTCCGCCGCCATGAAAAACCCGGCCTTCATCGGTATCCGGGATATCCGGGAAATCTATCTTCCCATGGGCTTTTCACAGTTCAAAATCGAGGGTCGGGGCCTGGGAAGCGCCGTGCTGCTGGAGTTTATCCTCTATTATCTGACAAAGCCGGAGTACCAGCTTCCCCTCCGGGAGGAAATGTACCTGGACAGTATGCTGGATTTGTTCTGATACTATTTCCTGATTAAAATCTTAATTTTAATCAGGAAGGCATCGCCTGAAGGCGCTGCCTGTTTTGTGATTTATAAGGAAAGAAATCACAAAACAAGTCTCATATGAACTCCATGCCCTTCAGGCAATTAAAATCTTTTTTAAAGATTTTAATTGGAGTTCAGTATGAAAACGCAAAAAGCACCGGAAAACCGGTGCTTTTTGCTATTTCTGAGGCGCTTCCCAGGTGCGCTCGCTGATGATATAGCGGGGCCGGGCCTTGGTTTCTAAGTAGATTTTTCCGATGTACTCGCCGATGACGCCCAGGCACAGCAGCTGCACACCGCCCATGAAGCAGACGATGCAGATGGTGGAGGCCCAGCCACTTACGGTGCTGCCCAGCAGCGCCATGACGATGGCCCAGATGACCCCGATGAAGCTGACGATGGCAAAGAAGGCTCCCAGCCCCGTGACCATCCGGATGGGCTTGACGGACAGACTGGTGATGCCGTCAAAGGCCAGAGCCAGCATTTTCTTCAGAGGATAGTGGCTTTCTCCCGCCAGACGCTCGTGACGCTCGTAGTAGACGCTGGTGCTCTTGAAGCCCACCAGGGGAATCATGCCCCGCAGGAAGATGTTGACCTCCTTGAAGTTGGCGAATTCCCGCAAAACCCGACTGCTGATCAGCCGGTAATCCGCATGGTTGAACACCACCTCAGCCCCCATCCAGTTCATCAGACGGTAGAAGCTCTCAGCGGTGAACCGCTTGAAGAAGGTGTCCGTGTCCCGCTTGCTGCGCACGCCGTAGACCACCTCGCAGCCGTCTAAGTAGGCATCCACCATGGCATCCATGGCGCCCACGTCGTCCTGACCGTCGCAGTCGATGGAGATGGTGATGTCGCACCGGTCCTTGGCCTCCATAAGCCCAGCCAGCACCGCATTCTGATGTCCCCGGTTCCGGCTCTGGGAAATGCCCAGGAAGTGCTTGTCCTGCCCTGCTAAGTCCGTGATGATCTGCCAGGTTTTGTCCCGGGAGCCGTCGTTGACGAAAAGCACCCGGCTGTCGTCACTGATTTTTCCCTTGCCCGCCAGCTCTGTGATTTTGTTCAGAAACAAAGAGCAGGTGATGGGCAGCACCGCTTCCTCGTTGTAGCAGGGAACGATGATATACAATACGGGCGTTTTCATAATTCGTTCTTCCTTTCCGCAACCACTGATTTATAATAGTTTCCGAAATCTGCCAGGGCATCGATGATGGGCAGCATTTCCTTGCCCAGGTCGGTCAGGCCGTACTCCACCCGAGGCGGCAGCTCCTGATAGTCCTGCCGGTAGACAAGACCGTCGTCCATCATCTGCCGCAGGCTGTCAGTGAGCACCTTCTGGGAAATGCCCTCCAGATCCCGCTGAAGCGCATTGAACCGCCAGGGGCGGCTGCGGAGATTGCGCAGAATGAGCAGCTTCCATTTTCCGCCTACTAAGGCCAAGGCGGTGGCCACGGGACAGGCGGGCAGCTCGTCTTTGGTTTTCACGGCGATCACCTCTATCCTTACTATAACACACGCAAATCCGAATGTACAGTTATAAAAAGGTGCGTACTTGTATTTTCTTGGCCTTTCGGTAGAATAAAGGCAAGCAATCACTGCTGGAAACACTTTAGGAGGCTATTTTTATGAAAAACTACGCAAAGACCAATGTGGGAACCGAGGGGAGAGCAGAGCTGCATGAGGCACTTTCCCTCACCGGCGCGGAAGTAAGTCTGAACCGGCTGCCCGCAGGGGCCGGTGTGCCTTTTGTCCACGCCCACAAGAGCAATGAGGAAATCTATGGTGTTCTGGAGGGCCGGGGTACTGCCGTCATCGACGGGGAGACCGTGGAACTGACCGCCGGAGACTGGCTGCGGGTATCCCCGGCGGCAAAGCGGCAGTTTTCCGCTGCGGCGGACTGCGGGATCACCTTCGTGTGTATCCAGGTGAAGGAGAACTCTCTGGGCGGCTTCACCGCCGACGATGCCATTGTGTTCTGATACGCTCTAAGAAATAGTATAAATCCGAAAAAATCGGGGTGCTGCTCAAGCAGCACCCCTTTTTGCAACGGAATCAGCCCCGGATGTCCAGAAGCTGGGCCTTTCCGGTCAGGGAAAGCACCGGGGAGTCGGCGGGGAGGAACACGCAGTCACCCTTGCCGATGGAGAGTGTGCCGGTTTCCCAGGCGATTTTTCCTGCCCCTTCCAGGCACAGCAGCACCCGAAAGGCCAGAGGGTCTGCCTGACAGCAAACGCTCTGGCTCTGGGTGTTGACGATCAATCGGTGCACCTCAAAATACTTGCACCGGCAAAGAAGCTCACTGGCCGCGCCGGGCCGGTAGCGCAGCACCCGCAGGGGCTGCCTCGGCTCCGCGCTGCTGCGAAGATTCGCCACCGCCAAGGCCTTGTCGATATGCAGCTCCCGCTTTTTGCCATCCTTGCCCATCCGGTCGTAGTCATACAGCCGGTAGGTCAGGTTGGAATTTTCCTGAATTTCCGCAACCAACGCCCCGGCTCCGATGGCGTGAATGGTGCCGGCTGGAATGAAAAACACATCGTCTTTTCGAATGGGTACCCATTGCAAATACTTTCCCAGGGTGCCTTCGGAGATGGCTCGGCGAAGGGTGGCCGCCTCCGCGTCCCGGCTCAGGCCGTAGACCAGGCGGCTGTTTTCGGATGCGTCCAGGACGTACCACATTTCCGTCTTGCCCAGCTGGCCGTTTTCGTGTTCCCGGGCGTAGGCATCGTCCGGGTGCACCTGAACAGACAGATTTTCCCGGGCATCGATGAACTTCACCAGAATGGGAAGACCCGTTTCTCCGGCGTGGCGGGTGCCCAGATACTCCGGGTGAGCCAGCAGAATTTCCGCCAGGCTCTGGCCGTCAAATTTACCGCCCGCCGCAAAGCTCGGGCCATCCGGATGGGTGGAGCACTCCCAGGTCTCCGCCAGGGGAGACAGGGGGATGGCCTTTCCGAAATCCTCATTCAGCCGGTTCCCGCCCCAGAGGTAGTCCTTCCCGGAGGGCCGGAGCAAAATGGGTTCGTTTTCCATTTTATCCGCGCCCCAGAGGGAATTTCCGCTTGTCGCTGACAGAGATTTCCTGGCCCAGCTGGACTTCAATAAGCTTCAGCTCGGTTCTGGCGATGACCGTATGGCGGCAGCCCGCGGCCATGGTGATCACATCACCGGGATGCACCGCCTGCTCGAAGCCGTCCACCACGGTGGTGCCTTCCCCGGAAATCACCGTCCACACCTCGTCTCTGTGCTGGTGGCTGTGGTAATTCATGCTGTGACCCGGATTCAGAGTGACCTTGATGGTCATGGAGCCGCTCTCCACATCCAGCACCCGGAAGGAGCCCCAGCTCTTTTCGGCGAACATGGTCTGCTGGACGAATTTGTCCACAAAGGGCTTGATGTAGCTGGACTGCTCCTTATCGGAGACCAGAATGCCCTCCGGAGAGGCGGAGATCACCACATCATGAAGCCCCATGGCAAGAATCGGCACATCCATTTCATTGACGATGTGCACGTTCCGGCACACTTCATTGCACACGCCTTTGCCCACAATGGGCTCCTCCATGGCTTCCGTCAGGGTGTTCCAGGTGCCAAGATCCATCCATTGCCCGGCAAACCGCTGAACCTGGATGCTTTTCTCCTTTTCCACCACCGCATAGTCGAAGGAAATTTTTGTCAGGGTCTCATACTTGCTGAAAAGATCCTGATAGTCGGTAAAATCAATGAGCCTGTGGGCAATGTCCAGCACATAGCCCAGCTTGTAGGCAAATACGCCGCCGTTCCACAAAGCCCCCTGGGCAATATAGGCCTTGGCGGTTTCCACGTCCGGCTTTTCCTTGAAGGTGCGCACAAAGGCGGTGGTATCGGCGGTTTCCGGGATGATGTAGCCGTACTTTTCACTGGGGTAGGTGGGCTCAATGCCCATGAGCACCAGATTTGCCTCTCCCTTGTCCGCCTGGGTGGAGAGCTTTTTCAGCGCGGCAAAGTAATCGTCGTTGACATAGGGGTCAACGGGGCACACCACCACGGATTCCTCCGGAGATACGCCCTGCACGTCTGCCAGATAGGCGGTTGCCAGGGCGATGGCCGGGAAGGTGTCCCGGCGGCAGGGCTCCACGGAAATGCCCACGTCGTCTCCCAGCTGGTTGCGGATGGCGGATACCTGGGTTTTGGCGGTGGCGATGGTCACGGTGGCATCGGTGTCTACCGTTTTGATCTGCCGATAAACCCGCTGCACCATGGATTCATAGGTGCCGTCGGCTTTCTTGAAAAGCTTGATAAACTGCTTGGAGCGGATATCGTTGGACAGGGGCCACAGCCGCTTGCCCGACCCGCCGGATAACAGAACAATGTTCATGATTGTCTCCTAAAGTAGAAGAATTGGTTTGTAGGGGTCAATGCCCACATTGACCCGCTTTTGGAAGGCTTCGCATTGCAATGCCATGCGTCATTGTGCAAACCCAACGCCTTCCCTTGGGGGAAGGTGGCTCGCGCGTCCCCCGCAAGCGCGAGACGGATGAGGGAAAAGGCTCCCCTTGCTGATCAAGGGAGCCGGGGTGCTCCCGTACCAGTGCGTTGCACGATGGTTCTCGGAATGTTTCGGGGATTGTGACCGGAGGGTATCCCTGGAAGGGGTCACACCAGTGACCGATGTCACTGGTTCGCAATGGCAACTTCTATTTCAGCACACGCAGATTAACGTTCTGCCCGCATGGGATTATTCAGGAAATCCTCATAGGCCAGACGGATGCCGTCCTCCAGCTCCGTTTTGTAGGTCCAGCCCAGATTGGTAGCCTTAGACACATCCAGCAGCTTCCGGGGCGTGCCGTTGGGCTTGGTGGTATCCCACTTGATTTCGCCGGTGTAGCCGATGACCTTGGCAACCAATTCGGTCAATTCCTTGATGGTCAGCTCCTTGCCGGTACCGGCGTTGACCGTCTCGTTACCGGAGTAGTTGTTCATCAGGAAGACGCACAGGTTTGCCAGATCGTCCACATACAGGAACTCACGCAAAGGAGAGCCGTCGCCCCAGCAGGTAACGCTGGGCAGGTTCTGCTCCTTGGCCTCATGGAACCGGCGGATGAGGGCGGGCAGCACATGGGAGTGGGTGGGGTGGTAGTTGTCGTTGGGGCCATAGAGGTTCGTGGGCATGACGCTGATGTAGTCCGTGCCGTACTGACGGTTCAGGAACTCGCAGTACTTGAGACCGGAAATTTTCGCCAGGGCGTAGGCCTCATTGGTCTTCTCCAGTTCACTGGTCAGCAGGCAGCTTTCCTTCATGGGCTGAGGCGCCATGCGGGGATAGATGCAGGAAGAGCCCAGGAACTCCAGCTTCTTGCAGCCATTCTTCCATGCGGAATGGATGACGTTCATTTCCAGCGTCATGTTGTCATACATGAAATCGGCCAGTGCTTCCTGATTGGCCACGATGCCGCCGACCTTGGCAGCAGCCAGGAACACATACTCCGGCTTCTCCTGCGCAAAAAACGCTTCCACCGCATCCTGACGGGTCAGATCCAGCTCCTTGTGGGTGCGGGTGATGATATTGGTGTAACCCTGCCGGTTCAGTTCTCGGACAATGGCGGAGCCAACCATGCCCCGGTGGCCCGCCACATAAATTTTTGCATTCTTCTCCATCATAAGGCGGACGCCTCCTTCAGGGTGCGCTCCCGCATGGCAAGCTCACGGTCGTGGACGGACATGATCCGTACCAGTTCTTCATAGGTGGTCTTCTGCGGATTCCAGCCCAGCACCGTCTTGGCCTTGGTGGGGTCACCCCAGAGGTTATTCACATCCGTAGGCCGGAACCACTGGGGATTTACACTCACCAGAAGCTTGCCGGTTTCCGCGTCGTAGCCCTTTTCGTCGATACCGGTACCCTCCCAACGGATGGTCATCCCATTGGCAGCGAAGGCCTTCTCGGTAAAGTCCCGGACGGTGTGCTGCTCGCCGGTAGCAATGACGAAGTCGTCAGGGGTTTCCTGCTGCAAAATCAGCCACATGCACTCAACGTAATCCTTGGCGTAGCCCCAGTCCCGGAGAGAATCCATGTTGCCCAGCTCCAGATGATCCTGGAGGCCTTCGGCAATGCGGCCGGCGGCCAGGGTGATTTTCCGGGTGACAAAGTTTTCGCCACGGCGCTCGGACTCATGGTTGAACAGGATGCCGTTGACAGCGAACATGCCGTAGGCCTCCCGGTATTCCTTCACCATCCAGAAGCCGTACTGCTTGGCAACGGCATAGGGGCTGTAGGGATGGAAGGGGGTGGTCTCGCGCTGGGGCACCTCTTCCACCTTGCCGAAGAGCTCAGAGGTAGAGGCCTGGTAGAACCGGGTCTTCTTGGTCAGTCCCAGAATCCGGCAGGCCTCCAGAATGCGAAGCACACCCAGAGCATCCACATCGCCGGAATACTCGGGCACGTCAAAGCTGACCTGGACATGGCTCTGGGCGGCCAGATTGTAGATTTCGTCGGGCTGAACCAGGGAAAGAATGCGGATCAGGCTGGAAGAATCGGTGAGGTCGCCGTCGTGAAGGGTGATTTGGCCCTTCAGGTGATCGATCCGGGCGGTGTTGGAGATGGACGCCCGACGGACGATGCCGTGAACCTCATAGCCCTTTTCCAGCAGAAATTCGGCAAGATAGCTGCCGTCCTGACCGGTGATGCCGGTGATGAGTGCTTTTTTCATAGGTAGTACCTCCGTGCTTTGGAAAGTTTTCTTTATAAAGAATTGTATCACAACCGCCGGGTAAAAGAAAGTGATTTCTTACTATTTCCCAAAAAGCGAGAATAGTGGGCAGCCCAGAAGTTATTTGCTCAGCTTCTGCCATGCTCGAAGCCGGGAAAGGGTCAGGCGGCAGTTGCCCTTGCGGGGAATCCGGCGAGAATCTCTGAGCCCCCGGCGGTAGGTACCCAGCCGTCCCAGACAGACCGCCTCCCGAAGGTATTTCAGTCCATAGTACAGCCGATAGCAAAGGCTGATTCCGGCGGGAAAACGGATTTTCAGAATGTACATCCGGTTTCTGACCTGATAGTAGAACCGATTTTCGTCTTTGACCCGGCCATTGCCGTGTACCCGGTGGAGCACCGCCACAGAACCGTCGTAGAATACGCCTTCACCGCCGAGAGCCAGGGATTTCAGCACCAGATCCGTTTCCTCGCCCCAGAAAAACAGCTGGGAGGAGAAGCCGCCAAGCGCCCAGAACCAGGCGGCCCGGATGGCAAAGCCTCCGGCGAGAAAGTACTTTGTCCGGAAGGTGTTGTCCTTCCGAGGCAGACGATGCTTCCCGTGGGGCCAGTTGTAAAGCCCACCCTCCAGATTCCGTATCTGAAAAGCGAAGATGGCAAAGTCCGGCTCCCGGTTCATCCGATCGTAGATCCGGACGAGGGCATCTTCCCCTATAAAATTGGCGTCGTCATCCAGAAATACCAGATATTCGTACCGGGCCTGGGATGCGCCGAAGTTCCGGCCGCCGGGAGGCCCCAGGTTTTCTTCCGTCCGGAAAAAACGCAGATTTTCAAGGCCGCTGGCCTTGCAGACCCGGGACATATCCGTATCCAAGGCGTTATCCACCAGAATGATCTCCCAGGGGCAGGGGCAGAGCGCGCCTTTCAGCGTTTCCAGCGTCCGGGCAAGGTCACTTTCCCGGTTGCGGGTGACGAGAACCAGGGAAATCCCCGTATCTCTTGGCTCCATGGCATCGAATCTCCTTTGGGATACACGATTATTTCGACAAATTGCCGATTTGTTCGGCATGACAATTATACCTTCCCCCGCCGGATTCGTCAATGAAAAAGCGTATTCGGCCTGTTTCTCAAAAGGAAAGGGGCATGTCCGGGGCAAATGTGGATTGACGGACATCCCCGATTGCGCTATGATACGGGGAGAAACCAACAAGGAGGATACGGCAATGAAAAGCCTTTTGATTCAGGACACCACCCAGGAGGAGCGGCAGAAAATCGTGGAGGAGGCTCTGGGCTTTCTGGGTGCCTGCGACGACTGCCAGGGCGGCCTGGCGGATATGTACGACGACTATATTTATGGGTTCCGGGAGCTGGACGAGATCAACATGTCCTTCCGGACAACCTTTGTCCGGGACATGAAGGGCCCGGAGCGTACCGGCTGCGGTTATTGATCATTGACGAAAACGGACAAATGTAGTATAATATTTGTCCGCTTACGAAGATGAGACCTGCCCGGTAAGAAGAGCGGCAGGATAAGGAGATAAGACATGAAAAAACGCAATTTCCGCTGGCAGCTGGCCCTGTATGACCTGCTGGTTCTGCTGGCGGTGGATTTGCTGCTGCTGGTGTTCTACCGAAGCAACGAGGAGCTGTCCCTGGGCGCCTGCCTGATGCACGGCAGCATCAGCTTCGTGTGCATCTTTGCCGCCCGGATTTTGGGCAGCATCTACCAGCAGATCTGGCGCTACGGCGGCATTCAGTGCTACATCCGGCTGCTGCTGGTGGACGCGGTGGCCTTCGCGGCGACCCTGGCCATTGAACTGACCCTGCCGCTTTTCGTTCCCATCGAGAAGGTGACCTTTTCCCGGCTTCTGAGCATTGCCAGCATGAATCTTCTGGGAGCTCTGGCTATCCGGATGATCTACCGCTACTGCTTCAAATGCGGCACGGCGGATACCACCTACGGCAAGTTTCTGCGGCTGCTGCTGCGGATTTTTGCCGGGGACGAGCTGATCCATCCCAACCGGGAGGCGGAGCACAAAATCAAAATCGCCATCATCGGCGCGGGACGGGTGGGAGTGACCCTGGCTGAGGAGCTGTTGTCCAATCCGGCCTCCAATTTCCTGCCCCGGTGCTTCATCGATGTGAGCCAGGAGAAGGCGGGACGGGAAATCCACGGCCTGCCGGTGTTGCTGGAGGACGATACTACCCTGGATGCCCTGCGCAGCCACGAGGTGCAGGAGGTGGTGTTCGCCATCCCCAATCTGTCCGATGAGAAGAAGCGGGAGCTTTACGCCGCCTATTCTGACGCGGGCTACAAGATCAAGGTCTACGACTATCCTATGATGCAGACCGCCGGGGGCAAGCGGTATGTCCGGGACTTTGACATTGAGGAGCTGCTGTTCCGCAAGCCCATTGTCATCGCCGATGAGAAAACCGGTGCTTTCTACCGGGACAAGGTGATTCTGATTACGGGAGGCGGCGGCTCCATCGGCTCCGAGCTGTGCCGCCAGCTGGCGAAAATGGAGCCGAAGCAGATCATCATTCTGGATATTTATGAAAACGGGGCTTACGATATTCAGCAGGAGCTGAAAATCGCCTACGGCAGCAAGCTGGATTTGCAGCTGGAAATCTGCTCCGTCACCCACCGGAAGTCTCTGGAGCGGGTGTTCTCGACCTATCATCCCCAGATTGTCATCCACGCCGCCGCCCACAAGCATGTGCCTCTCATGGAGAAAAATTGCATTGAGGCGGTTTACAATAACGTATTCGGTACAAAAACCCTGGTGGAGCTGTGCGAGGAGCACGCCGTGGAGCGGTTTATGATGGTCTCCACGGACAAGGCGGTGAATCCCACCAACGTGATGGGCGCCACCAAGCGGATGTGCGAGATGATCGTGGGCAGCGCCGGCGTCTGGGGCACCGCCTGCTACAGTGCTACCCGGTTCGGAAACGTTCTGGGCTCTGCCGGGTCGGTGATTCCGCTTTTCAAGCGGCAGATCGCCAGCGGCGGCCCCATCACCCTTACCGACCGGCGGATTATCCGCTATTTCATGACCATCCCCGAGGCCTCCCAGCTGGTGCTGGAATCCGGGGCCATGGCGAAGAACGGGGAGCTGTTCGTGCTGGACATGGGTCAGCCGGTGAAGATTCTGGATCTGGCTCAGAGCATGATCCGCCTGTCCGGGGTCGGCGGCATTGAAATTGTAGAGACCGGCCTGCGGCCGGGGGAGAAGCTCTACGAGGAGCTGCTGGTGAAGACCGAGGACTTGGACAAAACGGATAACAGCCTGATTTTTGTGGAAAAGGATACGCCTCTGCCCAAGGAAGAGTTGGAGCGGCGGCTGGCCATTCTGGAGAAGGCCTGCGCCACTGGCGACGACGAGGCGGTGCGAAGAGCCCTCAAGCAGGTGGTTCCCACCTACCGCTCGCCGGAAGAGGTCAACGCCAACGCCGACCAGGCCGCGGAAATGCGGGAAATGGCGACGGTGTAGATATCGTGTGTAAAAAGGTCACGGTGCGGAAAGCACTGTGACCTTTTTGATACGCGTGAGAGGAAGAAAGAGCCTTGTAGGGGACGATGCCCACATCGTCCCGGAAATATCTGCCGACGGTTTTTGCGGGGCGATGAGGGCATCGCCCCCTACGGCGTCTGAATCGGTTCTCAGATACTTTTGGGGAAAAATTGCCGCATTCTATTGGGATGCCTTCCTCATATTATTGAGTGCTTTCAGTCCCGTCTGAAAATATCCCGGGTATAGACCTTGTCCTTCACGTCATCCAGGCAGCTGTCGTACCGGTTTGCCAGGATGCAGCCGGAATGACGCTTGAATTTCCCCAGATCGTTGATTACCCGGGAGCCGAAGAAGGTTTCCCCGTCCGGAAGCGTCGGCTCGTAGATGATGACGGTGGCGCCCTTGGCCTTGATCCGCTTCATCACGCCCTGAATGGCAGACTGGCGGAAATTGTCGGAATTCGCCTTCATGGTCAGCCGGTACACGCCCACCACGGTCTCCTTCTCCTTCTTGGCACTCCAGTCGTCGTTGGCTTTGTACCCGCCGGCGATCTCCAGCACCTGGTCGGCAATAAAGTCCTTCCGGGTGCGGTTTGACTCCACAATGGCGGTCATCATGTTCTGGGGCACGTTTTCAAAATTCGCCAGCAGCTGCTTGGTGTCCTTGGGCAGGCAGTAGCCGCCGTAGCCGAAGGAGGGGTTGTTATAGTGGCTGCCGATTCGGGGATCCAGACACACGCCTTCAATAATATCCTTGGTATTCAGTCCCTTTGCCAGGGCATAGGTGTCCAGCTCATTGAAATAGCTGACCCGCAGGGCAAGGTAGGTGTTGGCAAAGAGCTTCACGGCCTCCGCTTCGGTAAAGCCCATGAAGAGCGTGGGAATATTTTCCTTGATGGCACCCTGCTGCAAAAGGGAGGCGAAGATTTCGGCTTCCTCACGGGTTCCCTCATCACAGGAGACAATAATCCGGCTGGGATACAGATTGTCGTACAGAGCCTTGGATTCCCGGAGAAATTCCGGGCTGAACAGAATCCGGTCGGTGTGGTACTTTTCCCGGACGGAGGCGGTGTAGCCCACGGGAATGGTGGACTTGATGACCATGACGGCTCTGGGGTTCACCTTCAGCACCAGCTCAATGACCGCCTCCACCGCGGAGGTATCGAAGTAATTCTTCTTGCTGTCGTAGTTGGTGGGAGCGGCGATAACCACGAAATCCGCATCCCGGTAGGCACTCTCGCCGTCCAGGGTGGCGGTGAGATCCAGTTCCTTCTCCGCAAGGTATTTTTCAATACAGGCGTCCTGAATGGGGGACTTGCGCCGGTTGATAAGCGCCACCTTTTCCGCCAGAATGTCCACGGCGGTGACATGGTTGTGCTGAGCCAGAAGGGTGGCGATGGACAGCCCCACATAGCCGGTTCCGGCCACGGCCACGTTGTAACGCCTGGCGGGGACGGCCTTGGGCTTGATCTCTTCCCGGTACAGCTCGGGGATCTCAAATTCCAGAACCTGAGCCAGGGCCTCCAGCTGGTCAAGGGAAGGCTTATAGTTCTCGTTTTCCAGCCTTCCCAGCATGGAGCGATTGATGCCGGTGATTTCCGACAGCTGGGCCTGGGTCAGATGTTTTGCCTTGCGGCGGGTGCGGACGGTTTCCGCAAGAAGGGTGAGGGACAGCTTTTTCATTTGAGTACCTCCCAAAAAGATATTATAAACAGAACTAGCGACGCAGACAAAATTAAATTCTCCTACATCCTAACATATACACGATATAAATGCAATAGATTTCGGTAAATTCTGTTTATAATGGCATGATTGAAATGTATTTCGGTAAAGCCACCTACCGCATCCCGCTCCCAGTAAAACGGCTGGTTTGGAAGCCGTGTGCAAAAATACGACAAAGTGCACATTTCACCTGGAAAAACCCGGCTGCGTCCGATATTATTTTACAAATATTTCAGAAAGGTGTTGATTTCTCAGGAAGATATGGTATGATAACACGGTACGAGATAGCTGGGGATGGTGTGCCCTGTTGGCAGTTACACTTTGTCCCATAACCCATAAAACGATGGAGAGTATAGAAATATGTGGGAAAACGAAACCAAGAAAACCTGGATACGCAATATTGTGATTTTTATTGTTCTGGTGATCGTGGCGGGGGCACTGCTTGTGACCATGCTGCTGGTGAAGAAGCAGATCGCTGCCGAGGATGAGCTGCTGGAATCCCAGAGCTCCAGCCAGCGGCAGGAGCTCAGCGAGGTGCGTCAGGAGAATCTGGACGTGATTCAGCAGGGCTATGACGCGGACATGCAGACGGCGGCGCAGTATCTTCCCGGCATTATCTGCTGGGGCGACAGCCTGACGGCCGGCTCCTCCGGCAACGTGTCCTTCCCGGCAATTTTGCAGAAGTACATCAATATCTATCTGTGCGACGTGTACGACTTCCGTTCCACGGTGGCCAATCCCCAGGATTACGATGCCCGGGTGGACTGGGAGGACTACACCCTGTCCGTTCCCGTGGTGAACATGGGCGCGGGCATGGAGGACAGCGACACGGTGCTGGGGCGCAGCGGTGTAAGGCCTTACATCGTTTCCAAGGCCTTTACCATCCCGGCAACCTGCGAGGCGGTGAGCCTGAGCATCAGTTCCATGGATAAGAAGCAGGTGAACCCCCTGACTGCCGGAAACGGCGGGCTGAACCCGGTGACCATCGCCGGTGTCCAGGGCACTCTGAGCCTGGTTTCCCAGTCCGGCGGTCAGTACAGCTATGAATTTGCCCGGCTGGAGGCCGGCAGCGAGGCGGAGGTGGAGGCCGGTACGCAGATCACCGCCGCCTGCACCGACGAATACCGGAACTACATCCATGTAATCTGGCTGGGCACCTACGGCGAGTATACCAGCGCCTCCAAGCTGGTGGAGGACACCAAGACACTGCTTGCCCGGCAGAACGTGAACACCGACCGCTATCTGGTGCTGGGCCCCTGTACCCTCCGGGGCTCCTGGACCAACGCCGACAGCAACACCCTGGACACCCTGGATTCCGCCATGCTCCAGGCCTTCGGCAGCCACTACATCAACGTGCGCAAGTATCTGATGGTGGACGGCGCGGCCGATGCCGGGCTCTCCTTAAGCCGGGAGGACAAGCAGCTGATCCATCAGGGCAAGGTGCCCTCCGTCTTCCGCAGCAATGCCTCCGGCGCGGACCTGAACGGCGCGGCCTATCGGCTCATCGGAAAGCTGGTTTACGAGCGGATGGATCGGCTGGGCTACTTTGAGGAGGTTCGTCAGGAACTGGGGCTGGAAAAGTCCACCCAGGAGCTTTTGAAGGAAGATCCGGATTACTTCACCAAGCTCATCAACGCCAACTGATATCCGGAAAGGAAAGAGGATTTACTATGCAGTATACGGAAGAAGATACCATTGACCTTCTGGAGCTTGCCAAGGCGATCTGGAAAAACATCCTGATTATTGCCCTGGTTGCCGTGCTGCTGGGCTCCGCGGCCTTCGGCGTTTCCGCCTTTGTGCTGAAGCCCACCTACCAGGCCACAGCCTCCATGTACGTCAACAACAGCTCCTTCAGCCTAGGACAGACAAGCTTCTCCATTTCCACCTCTGAGCTGTCCGCCTCCAATTCTCTGGTCAGCGTGTATATTTACATTCTGGAATCCAGAACCACCATGGAGGACGTGATCAAGGAGGCAAACCTCAGCTATACCCCCACGGAGCTGGGGGAGATGGTGACGGCCCAGGGCGTCAGCAATACCGGCGCCTTTGAGATCACCGTCACCAGCACCGACCCCGCCGAGGCGGAGTTGATTGCCAATACCATTGCCAAGCTTCTGCCTGACCGGATTGCGGAGATCGTGGACGGCAGCTCCGTGCGCATCGTGGACTACGCCATTATCCCTGCCCACCGCGCCGGCCCTAGTCTCGTGAAGAACACCGCTATGGGAATTCTGATCGGCGGCTTCCTGGCGGCCGCGGTGGTGGTTGTGAATTTCCTGCTCAACGACAAGAGCAAGGAAATGATCCAGTGCGCCGACGATTTGAAGGAAATGTATCCGGACATCCAGGTTCTGAGCATGATTCCGGATATGCGCCAGTCCGACAAGAAGAACAGCTATTATTCCGATTATTACGGCCCTGTAAAGAGCAAACAGAAGGGAGGCGCGGACAATGGCAGAAAACAAGGTGCTTAATCCCCCCGCGGCGGATAAGAAAAATCCCAACCGTACCGGCAAGGTCTGCGAATTTCTGACCTATTCCGGCCGGGAGGCCTTCAAGCGTCTGCGCACCAACGTGCTCATCAGCCTGGGGGACAAGACGGACAAAAAGGGACAGATCATCGGCATCACCAGTGCCCAGCCCTCCGAGGGCAAGAGCACCGTGTCCGTGAATCTGGCCTATACCCTGGCGGAGCTGGGCAAAACCGTTCTGCTCGTTGACTGTGATATGCGCCGTCCCGCCATTCACGATATTGCGGGCGTGAAGATGTCGCCGGGTCTGGCGGATGTGCTGGACGGAGGCATCGCCCTGAATGACACCGTCTCCCGCTATACCAGCTCCACGGATAAGACCTTCTTTGATCTGATTCCCGGAGGCACCATCCCCGAAGACCCGGTGGAAAAGCTGAACTCCGGCCGGTTCCAGAAGCTGCTGGATGCCGCCGCCAGCGCCTTTGACTATGTGGTGCTGGATCTGCCGCCGGTCAACGCGGTGGTGGACGCGGTGAACGTGTCCCGGTATGTGGACGGTATGCTGGTTGTCCTGCGGGAAGGCCACTGCCCCCGGTATGTGCTGGACGAGTGCATGGAGCAGCTGCGCTACGCAAAGGCCAACGTGCTGGGCTTCGTGATGAACGGCTGCGTGGAGGGCGCCTCCAAGCACTATCAGTACGGCAGCCGCTATGGCTACGGCTACCGGTACGAGAACAAAAAGCAGTAAGCAAGCAGTAAAAAAGCCTCGCAGAGTTTGCCGCCAAAGCGGCAAATAAAATCAAATCATTTTGCGTCAGGGCGTGTACCTGACACAAAATACATCTCAGGCTGCAAGTGTGCGAGTTGTTCGCCCGCAGGCGAACAAGGAGTGCGCGCAGCAGACTGCAAAAACTGTCGGGAAAGCCCCCTGGGGCTTTTTCGACAACTATGGCATTCCCTGCCTTCCGGCAGTCGAATACAAATCTCAGGGAAAGGAGGAATGTATTATGAAGAAGGCACTTGTAATGCTTCTGGCCGTGGTTCTTGTCATCGGCATGGCGGTTCCTGCTTACGCAGTTTCCAGCCCTGTAGGTGATAAGACCAGCTCTACGGCTACTGCCGATCTTCCTAAACTGACGGACGAGAGCAAGGGCTACGTTGAGCTGGTTGCCACCGAGGATGCCGAGGAGCTGTCCAAGGAGTCCCAGGCGATCTTTGCTGAGGCGCAGGCTTCCCTGAAGGATGCCGCTCCTGCCGGTATGAAGACCCAGTATTTCTTCTGGTGCCACATCGTGGGTGAGAAGAGCCCTGTAGATGTGACCGTGGAACTCAAGGGGATCACCGAGCTGGTCGTGAAGCAGTACCTGGACGGCAAGTGGGTGGAGCTGAAGTCTGCGATCAACGCGGACGGCACCGTTTCCATCTACGGCCTGGTGGAAGGCCCTGTGGCTATTTTCACCAAGTAATCCAATCCATCCCAAAGCGGGCCGGTCCGAAAGGACTGGCTCGCTTTCTGCTTGCAAAGTGACAATTTCTGTGATATGCTGTTACCGATAATATTTCGCTTTGCGGTAACGAACCCCATGGCAGACCGGAATTGCGGCAAGGAGGGTCATCCATGATTGATTTCCATAGCCATGTGCTGCCCAAAATGGACGACGGGCCCAAAAGCCTCCGGGAGAGCCTGGAAATGCTGAGCCTGTGCTTTCAGCAGGGAGTGGATGCTGTGGTGAGCACCTCTCATTTTTACGCCGACCGGGAGGATCCCAGGACCTTTCTCCTGCGCAGAGATCGGCGGCTTCAAGCCCTTCAGGAGGCCATGCTTTGCAGCACCGAGGTGTATCCCCGGATGATCCCCGGAGCGGAGGTACTGTACTTTCCGGGCATCAGCCAGGCGTGGGAGGTGGCGGAGCTGTCCATTGCCGGGCGAGCCATTCTGATTGAGCCGCCGATGGCTCCCTGGTCGGATGATATGCTGGATGAAATCGTCTGCCTGGGGGAGAATTTTGGAAGGAAGCCTGTGGTCGCCCATGTGGACAGGTATATGAGAATGCTGGGGGACAACGGCCTGATAGACCGGGTGCTGGAGCGGGGACTGCTGGTGCAGGTCAACGGCAGCTATTTTCTGGACGAAAAGCGGCAGAAGGCCGCCATCCGCAACCTGAAAAAAGGAAAAATCCATCTGCTTGGCTCAGACTGCCATAATCTGTTCGACCGGGCACCCAATCTGGGGGCGGCTCACCGGGTGATTCGCGGGGCGGGAGCTGAGGCGGAATTCCGCAGGCTCCAGGAAAATGCGCTGGAGCTTCTGGGACTGGAAGGAGAATTGGTATGAAAAAAGGAATTCTGTTGCTGCTGTGCGCGGCTTTGTTAGGGGCGCTGCTGCTGGGAGCGCTGTTTGTCCATGGGAAGACCCAGGAAGCACCCATCGAAAACGCGGGCACAGCCCAAAATGCCGTCGTGAAGACAAAGACCCTGACCTATCAGGGTCAGGAATATCCCCTGAAGACCCATTTGCAGACCGTGCTGCTCATCGGCACGGACACTCTGGAAAAATATGAGGAGCAGACCGAGGGGGTCAAGCGGTTCTATAACCACAACCAGGCGGATTTTCTCATGCTGCTGGCCATTGACCAGGACGCAAATACGGCTCAGCTGATTCAGCTGAACCGGGATACCATGACCGAGGTGCCCTGGCTGGATGTGCTGGGGGACTACGGCGGCACCGAGGTCAAGCAGCTGTGCCTGGCCTTCAACTACGGCGACGGCGGCAGAAAAAGCTGCCAAAATACCGCGGACGCGGTGTCGGCTCTGCTCTTTGACCTGCCCATTGACAATTATATCCAGATTCCCATGACCGCGGTGGGGCCTCTGAACGACCTGGTCGGAGGGGTTCCCGTGACTATCGAGGAGGATCTGACGGCGGTGGACCCGGCCTTCCAGGCGGGGCAGACCATCCGGCTCACCGGCAGCCAGGCGGAAAAATTCGTCCGTGCCCGGATGGTGCTGGAAAACGATACGAACCTGGCGCGGATGAAGCGCCAGCGAGCCTACATGGACAGCTTCCAGGCCTGCGCCCGGGCGGCCATCAACACGGATTCGGAATTCACCATGAAGCTGCTGGAAAAGCTGGGCGATTTCTTGCAGTCCGATATGACCGCTCAGCAGCTGTCTGACCTGGTGACCCGGCTGGACAAGGGCACCGTTTCACCCATCCGCTATGCCGACGGCGAACTGCTCCTGGGGGAAAAGTACTATGAGTTCTATCCCGATGAGGCCTCCCTCTGGGAAATTGTCAAAGCTGCCTGCTGTGAATAAAAACGTGCGCCGCATCGTCATGCGGCGCACGTTTTTGCATTTAAACCACCTGGAAAATGTAGAATTTCAGATAATCCGTCTCCGGCACGTTCCACAAAATGGGGTGATCCGGAGCCTGCTGCCGAGCCTCAATCTGCCGCAGCTCCACCCCCGCGTCCAGCGCCGCCGAGCGGAGCATCTTCACGAACAGCTCTGAGGGCATGAAGTGACTGCAGGAGGCGGTGGCAAAGTAACCGCCCCTGGGCAGCAGCTTCAGTGCCCGGAGATTGATCTCCTTGTATCCCCGCTGGGCACTGTCCACGGTTTTCCGGGACTTGGTGAAGGCGGGAGGATCCAGAATGATGAAGTCATAGGGAGCCTTGCCCTGAGCGGCCAATTCCGGAAGCAGATCGAACACGTCGGCAGTGATAAAATCCATCCGGTCTTCTAGGCCGTTCCGCCGGGCGTTCTGCCGAGCCATTTCGATGGCGGAGGCACTGACATCCACGGCGGTGACGTGTGCCGCACCGCCCAACGCGGCGTTCAGGGCGAAGGAGCCGGTGTGGGTGAAGCAGTCCAGTACCCGCTTTCCCTTGGCAAGCCGGGCAACTGCCAGACGGTTGTACTTCTGATCCAGGAAAAAGCCGGTTTTCTGGCCGTTTTCCACGTCAACGGCATAGTAGACTCCGTTTTCGCAAATTTCCGTCACCGGGCTTTCCGGGGGCGTTTCTCCGGGGAGGACATACCAGCCCTTGTTCTGCGCCATGCCCTCCAGCTCCCGGATGGCAACGTCATTCCGCTCGAAAATCCCCCGGATTTCCTGACCGTCCTGCCGGAGAAGCTCTACCAGCAGGGGAAAAACCGTGTCCTTTACCTGCTCCATGCCAATGGAGAGGGTCTGGGTGACGAGCAGATCGGAAAACCGGTCTACCGTCAGCCCGGGAAAGCCATCGGCCTCGCCAAAAATGATCCGGCAGCAGGAGATATCGTCCTGCATGACGGTTTTCCGGTAGTCCCAGGCGTATTGGAGCCGCCGCTGCCAGAAGGCGGCGTCAAACCGGTCGTTGGCGTTCCGGGACAGAAGACGGAGCCGGATTTTGCTGTATTTGCTGAAAAAGCCGGTGCCCAGATATTTGCCCTTTTCGCTGACCGCGTCCATAAGGCCGCCGTTTTCACAGTCACCCTCCTGACGGATGACCTCCCCCTCGTAGATCCAGGGGTGTCCCTGCTCCACCCACCGGGTACCCTTGGCGGTGATGATGAGCCGGGGAAAATTCCGCTGTGCTTTCATAGTTTTGCCCTCTTTTTCACTGAATTTTCCTCAGTATATCACAAAAAACGGAAAATGAAAAGCCCTGACCTGAGAAGTACACTTGTATTCTTTTCGGCTCTGGGGTATAATTTTAGGGAGATTCGCCATTCGGTGGAAAATCTGAAAGCTATGTATCATAGCCCCTATGCCGTCACGGCAAAGAGCCCAGAAAAGAATTGACGCGTGCACAAAATGGCGGTATAATAACAGGATTCTGGAAATGCCATATCCGCGTGGCGAAGGTGAACAGGGAGGAAAGCACATGAAACAAGCACATAAACCGCCGAAGCTCTGCTTCATGGCCTCCTCCGGAGGACATTTCGAGCAGATTCGGATGATGCGGCCGCTGATGGAGAAATATCCCAGCTTTGTGATGACGGAAAAAACCGCCTATCGGGCAGAAATCCCGGGGCAGAAAACCTACTATCTGCACCAGGTAAATCGGATGGAGCCGATTTCTTACCTGTGGCAGCTGGGGAACGCCTTCAGAAGTCTGTGGGTTTTCTGGAAGGAAAAGCCGGATGTGGTGATTACCACCGGCGTTCTGGCGGTGATTCCCATGTGCCTGATCTGTAAGCTGGCGGGGAAGAAGCTTATTTACATTGAGTCCTTCGCGAAAATTTCCTCTCCCACCATGACCGGGTCCTTTCTGCATCGGTTCGCCGACCGGTTCTATGTCCAGTGGGAGCCAATGCTGGAATTCTATCCGGACGCCATCTATCTGGGCGGCATTTACTAAGGAGCGGCGCTATGATTTTTGTTACCCTGGGTTCCCAGAAATTTCAATTCAACCGACTGCTCCAGGCCATCGACCGGCAGATAGAAAGCGGCGAAATAACGGAGAGCGTGTTCGCCCAGACCGGCTGGAGTGACTACAAGCCGGTGCATTATGAGTGGGCGCCCTTCCTGGATCGGGAGGACATGGATGCCTGGGTTGCCAAGGCGGATGTGGTGATTGCCCACGGAGGCACCGGTGCCATGTGGGAGCCCTGAAGGCGGGGAAAAAGGTGATTGCCGTGCCGAGACTGGCGAAATACGGCGAGCATGTGGACGATCATCAGGAGCAGATTACCGGACAGTTCCTGGGACTGAACATGATTCTGCGGTGCGAGGACTGCGGTGAGCTGAGCCAAATGATTGCCCAGGCGAAGGCGCAGACCTTCCGGCCCTATGTGAGCCATACCCAGGCCATTCTGGATTCTATCGACGAATATATCAATAACACATTTAACACATTTCAGTAAAAAGCAAATTGGGAGAAAAAATGACCGCAATCGTAATACTGCACTACATGAACGTGAATGTAACCACGAAATGCTTGTCCTGTCTGCAAAAATCACCGGAGTTTTCGACGCTCAGGGTGATTATCGTAGATAATGGTTCTCCAAATGACTCTGGGGAAGTTTTGCGGGAGATGTATACATCGATTCCCAATATTACAGTGATCCGAAATGCAGAGAATCTTGGCTTTTCCGCAGGCAACAATGTGGGATATCGGGTGGCAAGAGAACGGTTCCATGCGGATCAGATTCTTGTAATCAACAGTGATCTCTATATTCAGGATTTGCACTTTTTTAAGGAACTGGACGCACTGACGAAGGCAAATCCGGAGGATGCCATTTTAGCGCCGGATATTCTAAATGCGGCGGGAGAGCATCAGAATCCACACAAATTGAAGATTAGCAAGTCGTCATCCATTTTGTACGAAATATTTAGAAACCGTGTGTTCCTTCAGTGCTGTGCGATACCCAAAATGGGACAATGGATTCTCAAACACAGAAAACAACCGGAAAACCAGAAATGGCAGGTGGAACAGTGGGGGATCGTTCCACATGGTTCATGCTTGATTTTCCAACCAGTCTGGGTAAAATCAGAATCCTTCGCATTTCGTGAGGGAACCTTCTTGTACAGAGAAGAGGATATCCTTGCGGATTATTGCAGAGAAAAGAGATACTGTATTCACTACACACCGCAGTTGAGGGCTTTTCATGAGTCGGGATCGTCCACGAATCTAGGGGAGGTTCATCCGGATATATTGGAGCAGAAAAAGAGAAAGGTGAAGCTGCGAAACCGAGCACGATGGGTGCAGCTGCGTTATCGCTTGAAAGACCGATTGAAAATGGAGTAGTTCGGTTCTATAAATCGAATAACAGTAAAGGAATACTGCTATGCAGAAACACTCAAAAACCGAAAACGCCCTGCGCAACGCGGTAATCGGAATTACCAATAATGTTGTGGTGCTGGTGCTGCACCTGCTCTCCCGAAAGCTGTTCCTGCGCTACCTGGGCATTGAATACCTGAGCGTGGAGCAGGTAGCGAGGAGCCTGCTGTCCATTCTGTCCTTCTCGGAGATGGGCATTGGCAGCGCCGTGCTCTATATGCTCTATAAGCCGGTGGCGGAAGGTGACCGGAAGAAAATCACCCAGATTGTCAATACCTTCCGTCGGTTGAATACGGCCATCGGACTGGTGATTATTGGGCTGGGTGTGTGCTGCCTGCCCTTCCTGCACCTGTTCATCACCACCTCGGTGCCCATGGGGGAGGTCTACATGATCTTCCTGCTGCGGCTGACCTACTCTGCCAGCTCCTATTTCTGCGCCCACCGGCAGATGCTCATCAACGCCGACCAGAAAAACCGGGTTATCTCCATGGTCAACCTGGTGGTGAACCTGGCGGGCGTAGCCATGCAGTGTGTGGCTCTGGCGGTAACCAGGAGCTATGTCCCCTTTGCTCTGGTGCTGGTGGCGACCACGGTGGTGCAGAATCTGGCGCTCTATGTCATTGGCGGCCGGATGTATCCCTATCTGAAAGAAGACCGCCATTCCCGGATTGACCGGGAATCGGGCAAGTCTCTGATTACCTATGTCAAGTCCCTGTTCGCCGTGAAGGTGGGCGGGATCATCATCAATAACACCGACAATATTCTGGTTTCCGCCATCGACACTCTGACGGTGGGCTACATGGCCAATTACAGCACCGTCACCGTGCGGCTCCAGGAGTTGCTGACCATTTTCCACAATTCCATTCTCTATTCCCTGGGCATTGCCAGCGTGGAAAAGGGAGCGGAGGAAAAATACCAGCTGTTCCGGAAGGTGGTGCTGATCGATCAGTATGTGGTAGGCGTAATCTGCGTATGTACCGGCGTGCTGTGGCATGACTTCATCTCCGTCTGGCTGGGGAAGGAATATCTTATCGGCGATGCGCTGATGTATTCGGTGCTGCTGAATTTCATGTGGCGGGTGCAGGTGACACCCCTGGCTATGTTCCGGGATACCAACGGCCTGTTCGTCTATGTGCGCCGGATGGTGCTGATCAATGCCGGGCTGAATATTGTCCTGTCTCTGGCTTTTGGTCGGGTCATCGGTGTGCCCGGGGTATATATCGCTACGGTGATTGCGGATATCCTGACGGACTTCTGGTTCGATGCCAGGCTGCTCTACGAAAAGCTCTTCCGGCGGAAGGGCTTCTGGAAATACGATCTGGTGGCCTTTGGCACCTGCTGCGCCAATCTGGTAGTGGTGTATCTTCTGCGCCGGGCTCTGGACGGACTGGGTGCCAGCCTTCCCATGTGGGTGGTCAAGGGCGCTGTGGCGGCTCTGGCCTATACCCTGGTTTATGTGCTGGTGTGCGGCAGAACCCAGGTGTTCCGGGACGTGGTGAACCAGATTGTACTGCCCCGTCTGCGCCGAAAGAAGGCGGCTCAATGAGGCGCTGGATTGCGTTGGCACTGGCCGCCGCACTGCTTCTGTCCGGCTGTGCCGGGAAGCAGGCGGAAAGCCGTCAGGCGGTGTATCTGGACGTATTTGATACGGTGACCACCGTGGCGGCGGTGGGCATGGACGAGGCGGATTTTCAGCAGGCGGCGGAGAAAATTCACGAGACGCTGCTTTTCTATCACCGCCTATTCGATATTTACAATGACTACGAAGGCCTGAATAACCTGAAAACCGTCAATGACCATGCGGGAATTGCGCCTGTGAAGGTGGACGGCGAAATCATCCGGTTGCTGCTGGACTGCCGGGACTACTACGAGCGGACGGATCACGCGGTGAATGTGGCCATGGGAAGTGTGCTGAGACTTTGGCACGAGGCCCGGACGAAGGCGTTGGACGACCCGGAAAATGCGTCCCTGCCGGAGGAGGCTGCTCTTCGGGTGGCTTCCAAGCACTGCGGCTGGGACACTGTTCAGATCGATGAAGAGGCCTCTACGGTGTACCTGACCGATTCGGAGCAGAGCCTGGACGTAGGAGCGGTTGCCAAGGGCTGGGCGGCGGGAAAAGCCGCGGCGCAGGCACCAACGGGCTTTCTCATCAGCGTAGGCGGCAACGTCTGCGCCACTGGCCCCAAGGAGGCGGACACCCCCTGGGTGGTGGGCATTGCCGATCCGGATGGGGGAGAGGGCTACCTGCGCACTTTGAACGACTGGGACAAGGCCGTTGTCACCAGTGGGGACTACCAGCGGTATTTCGAGCTGGATGGGGTGCGGTATCACCATATCATCGACCCGAAGACCCTGTATCCGGCGGCTCGTTTCCGGAGTGTGACGGTGGTCTGCGCCGATTCCGGCCTGGCGGACGCCCTGTCCACCGCTTTGTTCGCGCTGCCCCTGGAAGAGGGCAAGGCCCTGGCGGGGAAGGCCGGAGCGGAGGCTATGTGGCTGGATACCCAGGGAAATCTCACCCAGACTCCGCTCTTTTCCCAATATCTTGCCGGATAGGGAAGCAAGGAAACACAACACCCGCACTGCCAAAGGCAGTGCGGTTTTTTTGCCTATGGGGAAAAATGGAAACTCCAGGGAAAAAAGATGGAAAATTTTGCAATTCATGGTTGCAATCTGATTACAGATATGTTACAATCAGTACAAATAGTTACGACAATTATTGTCGCAAGAAGAATAAGGAGGCAAGATCTATGAGCAAGCGTATTCTTTCCCTGCTTCTGGCAATGGTGATGCTTCTGTCTCTGGTGCCCTTCCAGGCACTGGCAGAGGATGTAACCGAGCCTGAAGCCACTGTTGTTGAGGAGACGGAGGCCCCGGTGATTCCGGAGACCACCCAGGCTCCCACTGTTCCTGAAACCACTGAGGCACCCGCAGTGCCCGAGACTACGGAAGCCCCGGCTCCCGAAACCACCGCTCCCACTGCGGAGCCTACCGAGCCCCCCACGACCTCTGAGCCCACGGAGGCAACCGAGGCTCCCATGGAGGAGACCGATCCTACCGAGGAGACCACGGAGCTGCTGGAGGACGAGCTGACCCAGTTTGGCGCACTGGGCTCCATCGTCATCACCCCCGCCGCGGATGCTCCCGAAGAGGAGCGTGAGGTTCTGGCCGGTGAGGCACTCACCCTGACTGCCAAGGACACCAGCGACCCCAACAAGGTTTTCCTGTGGAAGTTCGTTGACCCGGACGACGCGGGCTATGCCTATCTGTCTGCCGGCGGCGTACTGAAGCCCTATACCCAGGCTGTCCTGGAGCGCAAGACCGTTACCGTCCAGGCCTATAACCGGCTGAACAAGGACGAGGTCAGCGAGGAGTTGGAGCTGATTCTGGTTCCCCGGGTGACCCGGGTGGATCTGCTGGCTGACGGCGAGAAGGTCACCGGCGGCGATATCTATGTGAACATCGACAAGGATACCAGCGTAGTCATCAATGCGGAAATCGGCCCCAAGGACTCCCGCCAGAAGGTAAAGTGGAGTGTCAGCGGGGACGAGAGCCTGTACATCAACCGGGCGGAGGACGATACCTCCATTGCTATGGATCACCGGAACAAGACCGGCCTGGTGACTGTCACCGCCACTGCCGCGGACAAGGACAGCACAGCCAAGGCTACGGTGACGATCCACTTCGTCAAGCTGGGCAGCCACATTGAGATTAAGAACCTGCCTGCCAAGAACGAAGACGGCGAGTATTTCATGATCGGCGGCACCAAGCGCAGCCTGACCACCAACCTGGCCACCGAACCGGGTCTCAGCGACCGGAGCGTAATCTGGCAGGTGGTTGACGGGGACGCGGTGGAGGATCCCGAAACCGGCAAGTACCCCGATTCCAAGTACGCTACCATCGGCAAAAACACCGGCAATCTGGTGACCAAGGCCGTGGAGGAGAAGACTCCCATCAAGGTGCTGGCCTGGGTGGCCGCAGACCTGGACATTGCCCCGGCTGAGGAAACCATCATTCTCTACCCCGGCGCAAGCGAGGTGAAGGCTGAGGCCAAGAATATTGAGAACAATACGGTTAAGCTGTCCCTGGGCGAAGTGGAGCTGGAAGGTACGGTTCTGCCCAGTGATGCCATGCAGAACCTGCAGTGGACGGTGAGCAATCCCAAGCTGGCCTGCTTCGAGGTGATGGACGATAACGGGAAGACCAAGGAGGTCGCCACCGTCACCGACACCATGAACCCCACTCTGAAGCTGAAGGCCGCCGGCAATGTGCGCATTACCGCCAAGGCTGTGGACGGCTCCGGCAAGTTCGTTTTCGTCAACCTGAAGATCACCGCTCCCGTGACGGAGCTGACCATTACCCCCCAGCTGAAGGCCGGTGAGGATGCCGAATTCCTGACGCTGGCTTCCGGAAATTCCATGAATCTGAAGGCCGAGACCTGGACGGTTTATGATGAGACCGACCCCGACAGCTGTCTGCTGGCCGAGAACCAGAAGGTCATCTGGACCATCGGCGTGGAGAACGACAAGGGTGAGCTGGTAAGAACCTCCGCCGCCTCCATCAGTGCCGCCGGTCGGGTTTCTGCCGGTACCGTGGAAGAGAATACCACGGTTATGGTGAAGGCCGTGTCCGCGGAAGACGAGAAAGTTTCCGCCACTGTGGAGATTACCATTACCCCCAAGCTGGCAAGAACCTTTGCGGTATTTGCCGACGGCGGCAGATTCAGCGAGACCCAGGATCAGAAGCTGGGTGAAAATGAGCTGCTGGACGCGGCTACCGACTACCAGCTCTTCGGAAAGTATTATGACCGTCAGTCTGGAAACTATGAGGATATTCCCGCGGAGGACTGCACCTTCCGCAGCTCCAACACAAGGGTTGCCAGCGTAGATAAGGAAGGCAACCTGACCACCGGCAAGAGCGGCTCTGCCGATATCTACGTCAGCTGGTGTGACGATGCGGACGGCGGTCGGATGCAGACCGTGAAGATCAAAGTGAAGGTGCAGGCCCTGGTCAACGCCGTGGAGATTACCACGCCCAAGCAGACCAATGTGCGCAGCGGCGGCAGCCTGTCCCTGAAGGCCATTGCCTGGAACGATAAGTTCGCCGGTGTCAGAGCCGCCAACCAGAAGTTCACCTGGAGCGTGGTGGATATTGACGAGGACGGCAGCGTAAAGGATTCCTCCGAGTACGCCACCATGTCCGGCAGCACCCTGCGTCCCAAGAATGTGACCGAGCTGAGAACCGTCCGTGTGTTTGCCAAGTCTGCCGAGAACGGTATGACCACCTACATTGACATTGATCTGCTGCCCAAGGCTGCCTGCCAGCTGACCCTGTCCTTCCAGGATATGGACGGAGAGCCGCAGACCGGCACCGTGACCGTTCCTGTCAACAAGCTGGATGCCAACAACCTGGTTCTGGATCTGTATCAGTCCATTGTCAGCGGCAACCAGGTCACTGTCCGTGATGAGAAGGGCTTGGATCTGGATCATCCCTACATCACCTGGAGCACCAACAACAAGAAGATTGTCGCCATTGAGAACGGTCTGCCTGTGTTCCAGGGAACCGGTAAGGTGACCCTGACCGCCAAGTACAACGATAAGCCCAACAAGCAGTCCGCCACCGCCAAGATTACCCTGAATCTGGTCAACGCCGTGACGGAAATCACCATCGCGCCCAAGACTGCCGGTCAGGAGCTGGTGGCAGGTCGTTCCCTGAGCCTGATGGCTACCATCAAGGCGGACAACGACGGCACGCCTGTGATTCCCACCAACCGGAATGTGGTCTGGTCCTTTGCCGATGCGGATTCCGCAAAGTATGCCACCATCAATCCCAGAAGCGGTCTGGTAACTGCCAAGAAGGGCAAGGACATTGCCGGCAAGAATGTGACCGTGAAGGCCATTGCCGCTGACGGTTACGAGGCGGTGAGCAATGAGCTCACGCTTACCATCTGCGCCCCTGCTGAGAAAGTCACCATTGACGGATATGAAGACGGCGAAGTGATTCCGGTTCACGTCAGCGACAAGACTCTGAACCTGAGCGCCACCGTGAATCCCAGCGAGGCTTCCCAGAACGTGAAGTGGACCAGCAACAATTCCAGCTATGCCTCCGTGGATCAGAATGGCAACGTGACCCTGAAGAAGGGCAACCGGAAGGTCATTATCCGTGCCACTGCCACCGACGGCTCCGGCAAGAAGGCAAGCGTTACCCTGGATATCAAGAACGATTGATGACAGGAAAAGAGAGCCTATAACAATCCAGGCCCCCGGGGAACCCGGGGGCCTGGATGCGTTTAGAGATGCTCCTTCAAATGCCTGTAAACTGTCAGGGAACGTATGTCATTGCACACCAGTGTGAGCCGAATTGTTGTTCTTCCAGGCTCAAAAAATGCCCCCGGGACGATGATCCCGGGGGCATATACGATATACGCGCATCAGAAGCTCTGCTGGGTACCGCGGATAAAGCTTCGGGTCTTTTCGCTCTTGGGATGGTCGAAAACCTCTTCGGGGGTACCCATTTCCTCAATCACCCCATCGGCCATGTAGATGACCACGTCGGCAACGCTGCGGGCGAAATCCATCTCGTGGGTCACTACGATCATGGTGTTGTCCTTGGATTTGAGACCCCGGATAACCCGCAGAACCTCGCCGGTGAGCTCCGGATCCAGAGCGGAGGTGGGCTCGTCAAAGCATAGCACCTGAGGGCTCAGTGCCAGGGCACGGGCAATGGCCACCCGCTGCTGCTGTCCGCCGGAGAGCTGGTAGGGATAGCTGCCCTGCTTTTGCAGCAGCCCTACCTGGTCAAGAAGCTTCAATGCCTTTTCCTTCAAGGCGCCCGGATCGCCCTTCTTCAGAAGCTTGGGAGCCAGCATCACGTTTTCCAGCACGGTGTACTGGGGGAACAGGTTGAAATTCTGGAACACCAGGCCGAAATGAAGCCGGTTCTGGCGAATCTGTTCCTCCGTCAGGCTGCCGTCGTTGAGAAGCTTGCCATCCACCCGGATTTCTCCCTCATCCGGAGTTTCCAGGAAATTCAGACAGCGAAGCAGGGTGGTCTTGCCGCTGCCGGAGGAACCGATAATGGCCAGCACCTGACCCTTTTCCAGAGAAAAACTGACCCCTCTGAGTACGTCCACAGAGCCGAAGCCCTTTTTGATATTCTTTACTTCCAAAATTGCCATGGCTCAACCTCTGAAATAGTTTAGTTTTTCTTCCAGCTTGCCGAAGAGGATGGTCAGAAGACCGTTGAAAATCAGGTAGAAGGCTCCGGTGTAAAAGAGCGGCCAGATAAGCCCCTTCTTGATAAAGGCCTCGCCTGCCCAGATGATTTCATACACGCTGATAATCCGAGCCAGGGAGGTGTCCTTCACCAGGGTGATGATCTCGTTGCTCATGGGAGCCAGAATCCGCTTGACCACTTGCAGGAGCACCACCTTGAAGAAAATCTGGCTCTTCGTCATGCCCAACACCTGACCGGCCTCGTACTGACCCAGAGGAATGGACTCAATGCCGCCCCGGTAGATTTCCGAGAAATAGCAGGCGTAGTTGATGGCGAAGGCCACGATGGTGGCGGTGAACCGGGGCATGGCGGACATGCCGAACATCAGACCCGGCCCATAGAAAATGATGATCAGCTGAAGCATCAGGGGGGTGCCCCGGATAATCCAGACAAAGCACCGCACCAGACGGCGCAGGGGAGAGAATTTGCTCATGGAGCCGAAGCAGACCACAAGCCCCAGAGGGATGGAAAACAGCAGGGTCAGGCAGAAAATTTCCAGGGATTTTCCGAAACCTGCCAGAAGCTGCAAAGTAACCGGGAGAAACATAAGCTACCTCTCTTTAATATCGGGAACTGCTGAATCAGCTGCCAGTGGCTGGCAATTGATTCCGCAGTTCTCGGAAACTCACGGCAAGGGAGGACTTGCGTCCTCCCTTGGATGCCTGTTTGGAAAATCAGTCCGCCAGCGTCAGGCTGTACTTGTCGGCCAGAGCCTGGAGAGAACCGTCGGCCTTCATTGCTTGCAGCAGCTCGTTGACCTTGGCGGTGACGTCGGAGTCCTTCCGGAAGCCGATGCCGTATTCCTCGCTGGTCAGGCTGATGCCAGCGGCCAGGTCAGCGTAGCTGGTGCCCTCGCCGGTCATGGCGTTGGCCATGGTGATGTCGATGACGCAGGCGTCAGAGGTACCGGCGGCGACTTCCATCAGAGCCGCGGCCTGATCCTGGACGGCGATGATCTGATCCTCGGGGATACCGATGCCCAGAACCGCTTCCTGACCGGCAGAGCCGTTCTCCACGGCGAAGGTCAGATCGCTGAGGGACTCGGGGGTGGTGTAGTTTGCCAGAGCGTCGGCCTTCATGACCAGCACCTGGGCATTGACCACATAGGCATCGGTGCAGTTGGTGTTCAGCTTGACCTCATCGGTGATGGTCATGCCGTTCCAGACGGCGTCAATGTTCTTGGTTTCCAGCTCGTAGAACTTCTTGCCCCAGTCACCCAGGACCAGGAACTCGCACTTGACGCCCAGCTTCTCGCAGACCTGCTCGGCCAGCTCCGCATCGAAGCCCGTCCAGTTGCCGTTTTCGTCCTTGTAGTCCATGGGCTCGTAGTCGGTGATGCCCACGATCATGGTGCCCTTCTTCTGAATGTACTTCAGGTCGGAGTCGGAGGAGGCGCCGCAGGCGGACAGGCAGGTCAGAGCCAGTACCAGAACCAGCAGCAGAGCAAACATCTTTTTCATATCATTTTCTTCCTTTCTTTGCCCCTTGGGAACGCGGTCGTTACCCCTTGGGATCTCAACTGTCTGCATTATACTTCACCACTTTAGAGAAGTAAAGTACTAAATTGCGGTTTTGCGCATTTTTGGCACAGTGCATAAAGGAATGGAAAATATTGGAAAAGAATCCGGCAAGGTGCAAAAAAGGCTGCCGCAATTTTGCGGCAGCCCCCAGCGTGTCAAAAAAGCCCCCAATATACGTTGTCATTCCGAACCAGTCCGCTTAAGTGGTGTGGGAATCCCCCGGATAGAAGTAAAAGCCACTGGTTTAGGATCTAAAATGTTTGAAAATTAGGGGGATTGCCACGGCAGTGTGCGCACTGCCTCGCAATGACATGGCTTTTCGACAGTCTGAGGGCTGCCGCAATTTTGCGGCAGCCCCATTGGCAAAGGTTCTTTACAGGCTGACTTCCACCTGAACGGTCTTTTTGTCGCTCAGAGGTGCGATGTGACCCTCCACGGCCTGGCCGTCCACGGTCATGCCAGGCTTGCCGGTGCGCCCCACGTGCACCACATACTCGGTGCCCCGGAATCTCCGGGTGACGGTGTATTCCTTCCAGTCATCGGGAATGCAGGGCTGAATCCGCAGACCCTGGTAGTCCGGGTAGATACCCAGGATGGCCTGGGAAATGGACAGGAAGGTCCAGCTGGCGGTGCCGGTGAGCCAGCTGTTCTTGGCGTGACCCGGGGCGCCGGAGGCACGGCCGGTGACCATCTGGGCGTAGCAGTAAGGCTCAGTCTCATGGATTTCGCTCTTGTCTTCCAGATAGGCCGGGCAGATCCGACGGTAGATGTCGAAGGCCTCGTTGCCCCGACCCAGAGTGGCCTCGGCGCAGACAATCCAGGGATTGTTGTGGCAGAACACCGCGCCGTTCTCCTTGAATCCGGGAGGATAAGAGGAAATTTCGCCCAGCTCCAGGTGATACTCCGTGTAGCAGGGATCCAGCAGCTCCACGCCGTACTCGCCCAGCAGACGCTTCCGGGTGGATTCCATGGCCTTCAGACCCTCGCCGGTGTCCTTGCCGATACCGGCCAGAGTGCAGAAGCCCTGAGGCTCAATGTAAATCTGACCCTCCCGGCATTCATGGCTGCCCACCTTGTTGCCGTGGGCATCGTAGGCACGGAGGAACCACTCGCCGTCCCAGCCCTCCTTCAGAACGGCCTTCTCCATGTCGGAAACGGCCTTGGCAATGGTGTCGGCCTCCTCGTTCAGACCCAGCTGACGGCACAGAGCCACATACTCGCCGCCGTACTTGACGAACATGCCGGCAATGAACACGGACTCGGCCACCGGCCCTTCACTGGGGCCGAAGGTCTGGAAGCTTTCGCCGGGCTCGGCGGAGAAGCAGTTCAGGTTCAGACAGTCGTTCCAGTCGGCTCGGCCGATGAGGGGCAGCTTGTGGGGGCCCAGGTTGTTCAGGGTAAAGTTAACGCTCCGGCGGACGTGCTCCAGCAGAGGCACCTCCGTTCCGGGAACGTTGTCGAAGGGGGTGGGATGCTCCAGAATGGAGAAGTCGCCGGTTTCCTTGATGTAGGTGCACACCGCGCCTACCAGCCACAGGGGGTCGTCGTTGAAACCGCCGCCGATGTCGTTGTTGCCCCGCTTGGTCAGAGGCTGATACTGGTGGTAGGTGGAGCCGTCGGCGAACTGAATGGAAGCAATGTCGATGATTCGCTCCCGGGCACGGTCGGGAATGATGTGCATGAAGCCGTACAGATCCTGGCAGGAATCCCGGAAGCCCATGCCCCGGCCGGTGCCGGTCTCGTAGTAGGAGGCGGAACGGCTCATGTTGAAGGTGACCATGCACTGATACTGATGCCAGATGTTCACCATCCGGTTCAGCTTTTCGTTGTCGGAAACCAGCTGATAATTTCCCAGAAGCTTGTCCCAGTAGGCGGCAAGCTCTGCGTAAGCCGCGTCCACGGCTTCGGCGGTGGCAAATTTCGCCATGACCCGCTTGGCGGTGTCCTTGCGGATGACGCCGGGAGCGACGAACTTCTGATCTCTGGGGTTCTTACCATAGCCCAGAACGAAGGTAGCCCGCCAGCTTTCGCCGGGTGCCAGGGTGACGGTCATGTGCTGGCAGCCGATGGGGTACCAGCCCACGATCTTGGAGAAGGCACTGCGCTCCTCACGAACCAGCTGGGGATCGGCCCACTCGCCCATGTGGCCCAGGAAGGTGTTCCGGTCGGTGTCCCAGCCAGCGGCAGGCCGGTTCACGCCGTAGTAGGCGTAGTGATCCCGACGCTCCCGGTACTCGGTCTTATGATAGATGACACCGTCTTCTACCTCAGACTCGGCAATATTCAGATTGCGCTGATAGTTGGTGCTGTCGTCCACGGCGTTCCACAGACACCACTCCATCACGCCCCAGACGTGGACGTTCTTGGTTTCCTTCGTTTCGTTGGTCAGCACCAAATCGTGGAGTTCACAGTTTTCGCCCACGGGGACGAAGAAGGTCATCCTGGCATTCAGACCGTCCTTAGCGCTATGAAAGGTGGTGTAGCCCATGCCGTGGCGGCACTCGTAACGGTCAAGCTCCGTCTTGGTGGGAAGATATCCGGGATTCCAGGCGGGCTTGCCGGCTTCCTTGATGTAGTAGAAGCGGCCGCCCTCGTCGCCGGGAATGGCGTTGTAGCGGTAGCGCAGCAGACGCTGCAGCTTGGCATCCCGATAGAAGCAGTAGCCGCCGCCCGTATTGGAAATCATGCCCAGGAAATCCTCACTGCCCAGGTAGTTGATCCAGGGCAGGGGAGTGGCGGGGGTGGTAATGACGTACTCCCGACGGGCATCATCGAAATGACCGAATTTCATATGTGCACTCTCCTTACTTGTCATGGTTGCGGGAACGATAACGATTAAGCTGCCGCAGCCCGCCGCTTTACATGGATAGCATAGCGGATTTTTCCCGGAAATGCAAGACTTTTTTTCGCAAAACCAGAACTTTTTCCGAAGAAAATAGAGAAATATTTTTGCGGCAGAAATTCGCATTGCCATAATAGACAAAATGCGGAACGTAAAATGTATGATATCAACAAAAAATAGAAATTTACGAAAATAGCGAAAAGTAAGCATTGCTTTTTTCGCTTTTTCGGGTATATTTATAAGGCGAAAACGTTTTAGGTTTCAAGGAAAGGAAGGGGTCAGACTTGGTATCCATGAAGGACATTGCCCAGGCCTGCGGGGTCTCCGTGGCTACGGTGAGCAAGGCGCTGAATGGGCAGCCGGACATCGGCGAGGAGACTCGGGTTCGGGTATGCGAAATGGCTCAGAAAATGGGTTATACCGTCAATTCTGCCGCCCGTGCCCTGAAAATCAACCGCACCTACCATCTGGGTGTGCTGTTTGTGGACGAGAAGCACAGCGGCCTGGGGCATGAGTATTTTTCCACCGTTCTGGAAAGCTTCAAGAAGGAGTCCGAGCGGCACGGTTACGACATTACCTTTATCAATCACAATGTGGGCGGCAAGCCCACTTCCTATTTGCAGCACTGCCGCTACCGGGGCGTGGACGGGGTGGTCATTGCCTGCGTGGATTTCCTGGATCCCCTGGTTCGGGAGCTGGCGGAAAGCGAACTGCCCCTGGTGACGCTGGATCATGTGTTCAACAACCGGCTGGCGGTGATGTCTGACAACGTCCAGGGCGTGGAGGCTCTGGTACACTATGCCTACCGGATGGGTCACCGGCGGATTGCCTTCCTCCACGGCGAAACCACCACCGTTACCCAGAACCGACTGGTGGGCTTCTACCGAGCCTGCGAGGAACTGGGGCTGGAAATTCCGGAGGAATATGTCCGGGAGGCGGCTTATCACGATCCGGATCGCTGCGCGGCGACCACCATGGAACTGATGCAGCTGCCGGAGCGGCCTACCTGTATTCTGTTCCCGGACGATTACTCCTATGTAGGCGGCCAGAACGCCCTGGCACAGATGGGTCTTCAGATTCCGGAGGATGTGTCGGTTATGGGCTACGACGGCATTCACCTGGCGCGGGTGTTGGGATTGACTACCTATCGTCAGGACACCGAGGCTCTGGGCAGAATCGCCGCCGATCGGCTGATCAGTCTGATTGAGCATCCCAAGACCACCCTGGTGGATCGGATTATGGTTTCCGGTGAACTGATTCCGGGAAAGACCGTCAAACGGCTGACGAAGTAAAGAAGGAAAAGGAGCCTCCGGGAAACCCGGAGGCTCTGGCTTGTTTTGGGTGAATTGCTGGATTCACAGAGTGCTTTCGATAGAAGTATGTCATTGCGAACCAGTCCGCTTAAGTGGTGTGGCAATCCCCCGGTTCTTCCGGGAACGATCGAAAAACGCACTGGTGATCGGAGCAGCGAATTAGAATCCCAATGACTGCCGGTGGCAGTCATACCATAGTGTAAGTCATGGCCGTCTCACGCAAGGCCATGACTGAGGAATTGTAAAATAGGGGAGCCTCGGGCGGCCAATGGCCGCCCCTACTTGCTCCTAATCGGTCTTCGGAAGAACCGGGGGATTGCCACGCCAGTGTGAGCACTGGCTCGCAATGACACCGGTTTTTGAAAACACTCGTTAAATTCGGGCTACACCGGACTTTCTGGCGGCTTCGGCTACGGCCTTGGCAACGGCCGGGCCCACTCTCGGGTCAAAGGCCGCGGGAATGATGTAGTTTTCGTTCAGTTCCTCGTCGGAAATGAGACCGGCCAGAGCATTGGCCGCGGCTACCTTCATCTCTTCGTTGATATCGCTGGCCCGGACATCGAAAGCACCCCGGAAAATGCCCGGGAAGGCCAGCACGTTGTTGATCTGATTGGGATAATCGCTGCGGCCGGTGGAAACCACCTTGGCTCCGCCCGCCTTGGCATCGTCCGGGAAAATCTCCGGCGTGGGGTTGGCGCAGGCGAAGACAATGGCATCCTTGTTCATGGTCGCAACCATCTCGGTGGTCAGCGTTCCGGGGGCGGAGACACCGATGAACACGTCGGCTCCCCGGATGACATCCGCCAGCTTGCCGGTTTCCTTCTGGAGATTCGTCACCTGAGCCATCTCTTCCTTGATCCAGTTCAGGTTCTCCCGTCCGGCGTAGATCGCGCCCTGCCGGTCGGTCATGACCACGTTCCGGAAGCCCGCGCTGAGCAGCAGCTTCACGATGGCGATGGCCGCCGCGCCGGCACCGGAGGTGACGATCTTCACGTCCTCCTTCTTCTTTCCCACCACTTTCAGAGCGTTGGTCAGACCTGCCAGGGTAATGACGGCAGTGCCGTGCTGGTCGTCGTGGAAAATGGGAATGTCGCACTTTTCCTTGAGCTTCCGCTCAATCTCGAAGCACCGGGGGGCGGAGATATCCTCCAGATTGATGCCGCCGAAGGAGCCGGACATCAGGTAGACGGCGTTGACAAATTCGTCCACATCCTTGGTTTTTATACAGATGGGGAAGGCGTCCACGTCGCCGAAGGCCTTGAACAGGGCGCACTTGCCCTCCATAACGGGCATACCCGCCTCCGGGCCGATATCGCCCAGGCCAAGTACGGCGGAGCCGTCGGTGATGACGGCGCACAGGTTGTGCCGCCGGGTCAGCTCATAGGACTTATTCACGTCCTTCTGAATTTCCAGACAGGGGGCGGCCACGCCGGGGGTGTAGGCCAGGGACAGGTCGTCCTTGGTGGCGCAGGGTACGGTGCAGGTGACTTCGATCTTGCCGCCCCACTGCTTGTGCAGCCGCAGGGATTCTTTTGCGTAGTCCATAGGGAATTCCTCCTTATATTTTCTGGTTCCCAATTTACACTATTTTTCCTCATTTGAAAAGTACCCGGAAAAGAAAAAACTTAAGTTCTTGCATTCTGCCCAAAGCTGTGGTATTCTTATTGTTAGAATTCGGAAAAATGAAGGAGGGGGATTGCTGTGAGTCTCCATGAATCCGGGGAGATGTACCTGGAGGCCATTCTGGTGCTGAACCAGAAAAACGGCTTTACCCGCAGTGTAGATGTGGGCGAGTATCTGGGATATTCCAAGCCTAGCGTCTCCCGGGCAATGGGCATTCTGCGCAAGGGCGGCTATGTGCGGGTGGAGGACACCGGAGCCCTGATTCTCACCGACACTGGCCGGGAAGTGGCGGAAAAAATCTATGAGCGGCACACGGTGCTGTCCCGGCTGCTGATTGAGCTGGGGGTATCGGAGGGCACCGCACTGGCGGATGCCTGTAAGATGGAGCATACCATTTCCGATGAATCCTTCCGGGCTTTGAAGCAGCACTACGCAAATTGGATGGAGAAGAAGCCGGTGTGAGTTTCACACCGGCTTTTTCACGGGTTTTTGTACACACTGAAAATTGACAGATTGTGGGCCGGTTGCTATAATAAAAAAGTTTCTGGAGGATGAACCATGAGTAATTGCGAAAATTGCGGCGGCTGCGCCGGGGGCTGTGACGGCTGCTCCGGCTGTGCCCGGGAGCTGGTGATAAGCCCCGGGGAAATCGAATTTCTGAAAAAACTGGGTCAGTTTGCCTTTTTGCCGGTAGCCCGGAAAATGGGAGATCTGACCCCCTGCTACCCGGAGCCGGATGCCCTGGAGGATGTTTCCCTGATCTTGCAGCTGCTGGAAAAAAAGAACCTGATTTCTCTGGACTATGATAAGCCTCTGAAAGCGGAGTATGGGCCTGCCTATGAGAGCCTTCCCATCCGGGGCAGCATGGCGCTGACCCAGCGGGGCCAGCAGGTGCTGGAAATGCTGGAGTATCAGGGAATGACAGAAGAGTAAAACGAGGTAAGACAGAAATGAACTTTCAAGAGTACCGGGCCGGAGTCAACCGGGGTCTTCCGGTGGGAATGGGCTATTTTTCCGTGAGCTTCGGATTCGGAGCCATGGCGGTGAGCCAGGGCCTTTCCGCCTGGAGCGCCACATTGATTTCCCTGACCAACCTGACCAGCGCCGGTCAGTTCGCCGGGCTGACGGTGATCGTGGCGGCGGCCACCCTGTGGGAAATGATTCTGACCCAGCTGATTATCAACAGCCGCTATGCCCTGATGAGTCTGGCTTTGAGCCAGCGGATGGGCGAAAAAATCGGATTGCTGCCCAGGCTTTTCATTGCCTTTTTCAACACCGACGAGATTTTCGCCCTGGCCATGGCGCGGACGGAGCCGCTGACGGTGCCCTATCTGCTGGGTCTGGGGACGCTCCCCATTGTGGGCTGGACTCTGGGTACCCTGTGCGGCGGTTTGGCCGGTTCCGTGCTGCCCCATTCCATCCAGGCGGCATTGGGCGTCATGCTCTACGGCATGTTCGTTGCCATTGTGATTCCCCCTGCCAAGCAGGATCGGAAGGTTCTGGTTTCCGTGATTCTGGCGCTTCTTTGCAGCAGTGCCTTTGCCTGGGTGCCCATGCTTCAGCAGGTGTCCGCGGGCATTTCCATCGTCATCTGCACCGTGGCGGCGGCGGGCATCTGCGCCTGGCTTCTGCCCATTGAGGAGAAGGAGGCGGCAGCGTGAATCTGTATGTGTACATTCTGGCCATGGCTCTGACCACCTATCTGATTCGGGTGCTGCCCCTGACCATTTTCCGCAAGCCCATCCGCAGCCGGTTTCTGCGCTCCTTCCTCTACTATGTGCCCTATGTGTGCCTGACCGCCATGACCTTCCCGGCCGTCCTGTCCAGCACAGCCTCGGTCATCAGCGGGGCGGCGGCTCTGGCAGTGGCGATTCTCCTTGCTTACCGGGGCAAGAGCCTGATCGTGGTGGCGCTGAGCAGCAGCGCGGCGGTGCTGATTGTAGAGTTTCTTCTGAAGATGCTGGGGGTGTTGGCATGATTCGCAAGGCCTGCAAGGCGGATATTCCGGTCATCACCGCCATCTACGACCGGCTTCACGATGCCGAGGAGGCAGGAAAGGCGGAAATCGGCTGGGTTCGGGGGGTGTATCCCACAAAGGGGACAGCCCAGGCGGCTCTTGAGCGGGGCGACCTGTTTGTCATGGAAGAGGGTGGAAAGGTGGTAGGCGCGGCCATTCTCAACCAGACCCAGGTGCCGGAATATTACGGCGCGCCCTGGGAGTTTCCGGCCCGGGACGAAGAGGTCATGGTGCTGCATACCCTGACCATCGACCCCAATACCGCAGGAAAGGGCTATGGCAAGGCCTTTGTGGCCTTTTATGAGCAATACGCCCGGGAATGCGGCTGCCGTGTCCTCCGGATGGACACCAACCGGCGCAACGCCCGGGCACGGAAAATGTATGCTGGCCTTGGCTATCGGGAAATCGGCATCGTGCCCTGTGATTTCAACGGCATTTCCGGAATCGATCTGGTTTTGCTGGAAAAACCATTGTTCTGGCCAGAAGGAAAAATAGGAAAAATTGTTAAATAACTGTGTATCTTCCCGGTTTGTCTTGACAAACCGGGAGGCTTTTGTTATAACTTAACCCAGAAGAGGGAGTAGTCGGCGGGAAGGCCCGGGGCGGAATCGACATACTGGGGAAACCCCGGTTCCACCTGAAATGACGAGACTTGGAGGGCCGGCTCAGTCTCTTTGCAGCTTCTGTGTCGGTTAAGGGAAACTTCGGGTTTCTTAAATTCTGGTACGGAGGCTTTTTTATGGGAATCGGAGAGCTGAGTTTGCTGGCAGTGGGTCTGAGTATGGACGCCTTCGCCGTGTCCGTGTGCAAGGGACTTGCCATGAAGAAGGCTACGCTGCGCTCGGAACTGACCTGCGGGGTGTGGTTCGGCGGCTTTCAGGCCCTGATGCCCACCCTGGGCTATTTTCTGGGAACCCTGTTTGCCGCGGCCATCGAGGCGGTGGATCACTGGATTGCCTTCGGGCTTCTGGCGGTCATCGGCGTGAACATGCTCAAGGAAGCTGCGTCCGGGGATACGGAAGGGGAGACTGCGGATCTTTCCGTGAAGACCATGTTCATCCTGGCGGTGGCCACCTCCATCGACGCCCTGGCCGTGGGCATTTCCCTGGCTATGGTGGGACAGGTGAATATCTTCTTCGCCGCCCCGCTCATCGGCCTGTGCACCTGCATCCTCTCCGCCATCGGCGTGAAGGTGGGCAATGTCTTCGGCAGCCGATTTGAAAAGAAGGCGCAGATTGCCGGCGGCGTGATTCTGATTCTTTTGGGCGTAAAGATTCTGCTGGAGCATCTGGGGGTGCTGGCTTGATTCGCACGAAAAAAAGAATGACCCTCTGCTGGGCGCTCACCGCTGTGTGCCTGGCCTTTATCTGGGGCAACTCCCTGCTGCCCGGGGAGATTTCCGGAGCCATCAGCGACCAGGTGGAGCATGTACTGGAGATGCTGCTGCCGGAGGAGGAGCTGCTGCCTGCGGCAAGCGTATTTCCGCTGCGGAAGCTGGCTCACTTTACGGAGTTCACCGCCCTGGGCCTGTGCCTGACCTGGCTTTTTGGAATGCTCCAAAAGGGACGGCTTCCGGCGGTTGCGTGGGGCGTGGCGGCCGCCTGTGTGGATGAGTCCATTCAGCTGTTTGTCCCCGACCGGGGGCCGGGACTGCGGGATGTGGGCATCGACACCTGCGGCGTACTCACGGGAATGATTTTGCTTTCAATTGGATATGATTGCCTTTGCAAGCGCAAGAAACGACATTTAGGAGGAAACTGAAATGAAGAAACTGATTTGTGCCCTGCTGGCACTGACCATGCTGCTGTCCCTGGGAGCCTGCGGAAAAGACAGCACCGAGACCACCGCTCCCGGGAATACCAATCTGGATGGCACCGTCGAGGAACTGCTGAAACAAGTTCTGGAGAAGCAGCCTTCCGGATTTGACGGGGAGGTTGCCACCATTGACCTGACGGACACCAGCCAGGAGGGAACCTGGATTTTTGAAAGCACCACAGGCCTGTCCGATCCGGCTCAGCTGAAGCAGGCGGCGTTCTTTGAGCCGATGATGAGCTCCATCGCCTTTTCCCTGGTGATGGTTCGCACGGCGGACGCGGTGGATCCCAAGGCGGTGGCCCAGGCCATGAAGGAGGGCATCAACCCCCGGAAGTGGATCTGCGTGGAGGCCGACGATATGCTGGTTGCCGGCTGCGGCGATGTGGTGATGCTCATCATGCTGGCTTCCGAGGACGGCATGACCGCCCAGAGCTTTGTGGATGCCTTCCAGAGCGTGGCGGGCAGAGAGCTGGACTTTGTAATCTGATGACAAAAAGGCAGCGGCAGTGCCGCTGCCTTTTTTGAAAATTGAGGAGAATCTATGGTTTTTTCCAGTATTCCGTTTTTATACTACTTTCTCCCGGCGGTGCTGATCGTATACTTCCTCACCCCCAGGAAGGGAAAAAACGCGGTGCTGCTGATTGCAAGCCTGCTGTTTTACGGCTGGGGAGAGCCGAAGCTGCTGCTGCTGATGGCGGCAACCATTCTGGCCTTTTACCTCTGCGGCCTTGCCATCGGGAAAAGTGAAAGGCACAAAAAGCTGTGGCTGACGGTGTCCGTCTGCGTGGGCGTGGGACTGCTGGGGCTATTCAAATACGCGGACTTTTTCCTTTCCAGCTTTAATGCGCTTACCGGTCTGAGCCTGCCCCTTCTGAAGCTGGCTCTGCCCGTGGGCATCAGCTTTTATACCTTCCAGTGCCTGAGCTACACCGTGGACGTGTACCGGGGGCAGGTGGAGCCCCAACGGAATCTCATTTCCTTCGGGGCCTATGTGGCTCTGTTTCCCCAGCTGATTGCCGGGCCTATCGTCCGCTACCGGGACGTAGCCCGGGAGCTGGAAACGAGCAAGCACAGCCTGGAGGACATCGGTCTGGGTCTGCGGCGGTTTGTGATCGGCCTTGCCAAGAAGGTGATTCTGGCGGACAATCTGGCACTGCTGGGGAATCTTTACCGGCAGAGTACCGCCCCTTCGGTGGTGTTTGCCTGGCTGTACGCCCTTTCCTTTATGCTGAACATTTACTTTGATTTTTCCGGGTATTCCGACATGGCCATCGGCCTGGGTCGGATGTTCGGCTTCCGGTTTCCCGAGAATTTTGACTATCCCTACTGCGCGAAAAGCGTTACGGAATTCTGGCGGCGGTGGCATATGACCCTGGGAGGCTGGTTCCGGGACTATGTGTACATTCCCCTGGGAGGCAACCGGGTGAGCCGGGGCAAATGGGTGCGAAATATCCTGATTGTCTGGATGCTCACGGGATTGTGGCACGGGGCGGCCTGGAATTTCGTTCTGTGGGGATTGGTGTTTGCTGGGCTGCTGCTTCTGGAAAAGTGGGTGCCGGGGCTGCAAAGGCTGCCCGATCCTGTCCTTCAGGCCTATGTGCTGCTGGCGGTGTGCCTGAGTTTCGTGCTGTTCAATGCCCAGTCTCTTTCCCAGGCGGCAGGGGATTTTGCTGCCCTGTTCGGTTTTGGCGGACTGCCCGTCTTCACGGCGGAAACCGGGTATTACCTGGGAAGCTTCCTGCCCCTGCTGCTCATTTCTCTGCTGGGGGCTACGCCGGTAGTAAAAAATTACGGCCGGTATCTGGAGAAAAACGGATTCATTCGGACAATTCAGCCCCTTTTCTGGATTGGACTTGCCCTGGTGGCCACCGGCTATCTGGTGGACGGCTCCTTCAGCCCCTTCCTGTACTTCCGGTTCTGAGGTGGCGCTATGAAAAAATATCAGACGATTTTGCTGCTGACCCTTTGGGTCACGTTGACGCTGGCGGTTTGGTTCCACCCGCCGAAGGATATTTCCCAGGCAGAGCGGCGTCCCCTGGCGCAAATGCCGGAGTTTTCCCTTTCTGCCCTGGAAAGCGGTAAGTTCCGGGAGAAATTTGAAGACTACAGTCTGGATCAGTTTCCCCTGCGGGACGGTTTCCGGACGCTGAAATCCCTGTTTCATACCCAGGTGCTGGGAATGAAGGACAACAACGGCATTTACCTGACCAAGGGTATCGCCGTCAAACAGGAGTACCCCCTGAACGAGACCTCCCTGGAGGCGGCCATCCGAAAGTTTGACACCATTCACGAGAATTTACTGGGAGAAAGCCGATGCTTTTTCGCCGTGGTTCCGGATAAGGGCTATTACCTGGCGCAGTCCAGCGGACATCTGGCCATGGATTATGACGCGCTGTATGCCAAGCTGGAGGCGGGGCTGCCCTGGGCGGTGCAGATTGATTTGCGGCAGGCTTTGACCGCCGGGGACTACTACCGGACGGACACCCACTGGCGGCAGGAATGCTTACTTCCGGCGGCAACGGTCATTTGTGATGCTCTGGGAGTGACGGCACCGAAGGGGGAGGACTATGCGCGGATTCAGTCGGAGCGACCCTTCTATGGGGTCTACTACGGCCAGGCGGCTCTGCCTATGGAGCCGGATACTCTGACCTGGCTGGAAAGCGAAACCCTCCGGCAATGCGCCGTTTACGACTACGAAACCGGGAAAACCGGGGTTGTTTACGACACCGCCAAGTTGACGGAAAGCCGGGATCCTTACGATGTGTTTTTGTCCGGTGCCCGGGCGCTGCTGACGATTGAAAACCCCAACGCCAAAACCGACCGGGAGCTGATCGTGTTCCGGGACTCCTTCGGAAGCTCTATGGTACCGCTGCTGCTGGAAGATTATGCCAAGGTGACTCTGGTGGACATCCGCTATGTGAGCTCGGCGAAGCTGGACAGCTTCCTGGACTTCCACGGCCAGGACGTGCTGTTCCTGTACAGCACCCTGGTGCTGAACAACAGCGCTTCCTTGAAATGAAAAACCGGGTGATTTCCTTGGAAATCACCCGGTTTTTTCTCAATATAGTGAGAATTTTGCTATTTACGTTGTAGGGGCGGTCATCGGCCGCCCGCAGATCCTTTGCTGACCAAGGAGAGCCGTCATGGCCGTCCCCCGCAAGGCCATGACTGAGGGGATCAGAACTACTGCAATTTGAGCACCTCAGATGGACGGCACTTTACAATCCCTCAGTCAGCTGCGCTGCCAGCTCCCTTTGCACAAGGGAGCCTTTGGGTGCTCCCGCACCAGTGTGTTTTAGCAAAGTGACGCTCTTTTTATTCTTCTGCTTGCAGGCATTCGTCCAGCTTTTCCTGAATCCGCTGCTTTACCAATGCGGCCAGCTCCGCGGGCTTCATACCGGCGTATTCCTGGGCGGTGATGGGCTTCAGATAGTGCGCCTGGACGGACACCGGCTTGCTGCCGGGCTGATCGAGCACCTTGAAGCAGTCCACCAGGGCAATGGGTATCACCGGACAGCCGGACTTGGTGGCGCACCGGAAGCTGCCCCCATGGAAATCCAGCATTTCGTTGCCCTTTTTACTCCGGGTGCCCTCGGGGAAGATCAGATAGCCCCGTCCGTCCTTGACCTCCTGGGTCACATGCTGGATTACGGTCAGGGATTGACGCACATCCTCCCGGTTCATGGGGAAGGACTTGGTGCACAGGGCAATCTGATGGATGAAGGGAATGTCGTAAAGCTCCTGCTTCAGCACCGCGCCGATGGGACGGTCGCAGGTGGCGGCGATGGCCAGCACGTCGAACATGCCCTGGTGATTGGCGTAGAGCATGAAGCCCCCTTCGGCGGGGATGTTCTCCTGGCCGTCCACCTGCAAATCCACGTTGCCCCCCTTGACGGCGCAGCGCAGGATATACTGGATATGGGCGTAGCGTTCCGACTCAGGATACTTATCCGGATTTTTGGCGTAGCGGCACAGCTTGAACCAGGCTCCGGGCACCATGCCCAGATTTTTCAGCACCATGGTAACGATTCGGTTCATAGGATAGCCTTCCTTCATTGATATCTTTGGGTGGTATTATACCACAACCAGGAGAAAATGCAACCTGTCCTGCCGCGTGATTGCGGTGTTTGTAAAAGCAATCCGAAATATTTTGGAATAGTTCCGGCGGTGCGGCCGGGGGGTACTTAGGGGGGCGGCTTTGTCGGCAGCGCCCCCTAAGCCCGCTTACTTATCAATGTTCTTGCCGGGACAAGAACATTGCCCCCGGAGGGATTTTAGATGGGGACAGGCTTCGTCTTTTTCCACTTGGCCGTATTGTCGGCTAATTTTCAAAATAGCCCTTGACAAAACTGTATGAATGTGTTATTGTACTAGTGCACTAATACAGTAGCACAAGGAGATGAACGCAATGGACTGGAAGTTTTCGGGTGATCGACCGGTGTATCAGCAGATCATGGAGCTGATGCGCGGCGGCATCGTGAAAGGGGAGCTGCCCCCCGGCGGGAAAATACCCTCGGTGCGGGAGCTGGCTGCCCAGGCGCAGGTGAATCCCAACACCATGCAGCGGGCCATGACCGAGTTGGAACGGGAGGGACTGCTGGTCAGCGGCGGTACCAGCGGCCGGACGGTTACGGAAAATCCGGAGGTTTTGGAGAAAATGCGGGAAGCGGTTTTGCAGGAGCTGGCGCGGGAATGCGCCGAGAAATTTATGGTATTTGGCATCACCCCCAGTCAGGCGGCACAGCTGCTGCTGGAGCTGGAAAAGGAGGAGTAAACATGGAAAGCGTATTGAAAGCATCCGGGCTTACCAAGCGGTATCACGGAAGCCCGGCTCTGGACAACCTGAACCTGGAGCTGCCCCAGGGGAAAATCGTGGGCCTGCTGGGCCCAAACGGCAGCGGCAAGACCACCTTCATCAAGCTGGCGGCGGGGCTGCTGACCCCAACGGCCGGGGAAATTACCATTTGCGGGGAGAAAATCGGCCCTGCCAGCAAGGCGCTGGTTTCCTACCTGCCGGATCGCACCTGCTTCAATAAACGGCTGAAAGTTGCGGAACTTCTGGACTTTTTCCGGGACTTTTACGCCGATTTTGACGTAAATCGGGCGCAGCAGATGCTGAACGCCCTGGGCATTGACCCCCAGGCCAGATACCGCACTTTGTCCAAGGGCACTCAGGAGAAGGTACAGCTGGTGCTGACCATGTCCCGGCGGGCAAGGCTGTATCTGCTGGACGAGCCCATCGGCGGTGTAGACCCGGCAGCCCGGGACTACATTCTCAACACGATCATCAACAACTACGACCCCAGCGCAACGGTGCTGATTTCCACCCACCTGATTTCCGACGTGGAGCGGGTGCTGGATGAATTCCTGTTCCTGTATCAGGGCAAGGTGATTCAGAGAGGGGAAGCCGACACTGTCCGGGAGGAAACCGGAAAATCGCTGGATGAACTGTTCCGGGAGGTATTCAAATGTTTGCCAAATTGCTGAAACACGAGTGGCGATCCACCCGCGAAATGTTGGGAATTCTGTGCCTGATCAGCCTGGGGGCCAGCCTGCTGGGCGGCCTGACCATGTGCTATCTGTTTTACGTCAACACCCACGACGGTGGCGGAAGCGATGCGCTGGGGATTCTCAGTGTGCTGTTCATGATCGCGGCGATGATTGCACTGGCGGTGGTGGGCGCGGCGGCTGTGCTGGTATACATGGGGCGGTTTTATAAGAGCCGGTTTACCGACGAAGGATACCTGACCTTCACCCTGCCGGTAAACACCCATCAGAATTTGCTGGCAAGTCTTGTAAATACCGCCATTGGCATGGTTCTGATCACCCTGGTGATCTGCGCCTGCGGTGTCCTGTGGCTGGCCATTGCCTTCGCCGGGGTGGAGGGCTTCTATCCGGCGATGTGGGAGCGTTTTCCGGAGCTATGGGAAAAGTTCTGGAGTCTGGTGCAGACCCATGCCGGGGAAATCCCCTGGGGCGTTATGGCAAGAGGAATGTTGAGCGCCCTTACCGGCGCCATCAACAGCCTGGTGATGCTGATGCTGGCGGTGACCGTCGGCTCCCTGATTGCCAAGAAGCACAAGATTCTGGCGGCGGTTGCCGTGTTCTATGGCATCCATGTGCTGATTTCCATTGCCACTGCCTTCCTGATGTCCGCAAACGATGTGCTCAGCGACGGTGCGCTGGCGGCAATATCCGGCTTCTTTGGCCGCACGGCGCTGCTGATGACGGCTTTGAGCCTGGGCGGCTACTTCCTTATGTACTGGCTGGTTGACAGAAAGCTGAATCTGAATTAAAATAACAGGGACGGTTGCAAAAAACGGGCAATCGTCCCTGATTTTTTGCTTTTATGCCTTTCGGCGCAAGGGCGGCCATTGGCCGCCCCTACAAACCTGGATAACGGATTTCCGGTTAGCCGAAGCTTTTGGAGGTGTCCTATGTCCTCGACTGCCTTGAAGCTCCTGGCTCTGGGGCTGATGCTCATCGATCATATCTATGAATTTCTCCCGGGAATGCCTGTGATACTCACAATTCTCGGCAGAATCAGCGCGCCTCTGTTCTTCTTCTGCACGGCCTGGGGCTTCCATCATACCCGCAGCCGGGAAACCTACCTTCTGCGCCTATATGACTGCTCGGTGTTTATGGGGATTCTGGACTGCATCCTGAACCAAAGCGTGGCGGAACCTGTGCGTCAGTGTAAGAACAACATCTTCGGTACCCTTTTCCTGGTGTGCCTGTTCCTCTATCTCTGGGAAAAATGGCAGGAGCCGAAGAAAAAGGTTCTGGCGGTGGCAGCGTTTCTCGCCATCAACGAGCTTGCGCAGCTGCTGTGCGCCGGCCTGCTGGCATCACCGCTGGGCCCTGCCCTGAATGGGGGGCTAGGCATCAGCCGTCGGAATTTTCTGTTGATTCTCCGGGGTTTTCTGCCTAACTATTATAGCTGTGAGGGCGGCCTGTGGACGGTTGCCATGGGTCTGGTGCTTGCCTTCTGCAAGGATAGCCCAAAGCGCCTTGCTCTGGGTTTCGGAGGCTACTGCCTGGTGTATTTCCTTTACACCCTGCGAAATGGCTGTCTCCTGGGGCAGACCCAGTGGCTTTCCTATCTTTTCACGGACAGCATTCAGTGGCTGCAAATTCTGGCGCTGCCGTTTATGCTCCGCTACAACGGCAGCCGGGGCAGGGGAATGAAGTACCTGTTCTATGTCTTTTACCCCGTTCATATCGCAATTCTTTTCTGGCTGGGCAATGCCATTGCCGGAAAATTGTGATTTTTTCGCTGTCTGGGAAAATGACTACGAATCCGAACCATTTGTGTCGGTTTTTCGGACAGTTTAGATATTGTTTTATTGATTAAAGAATGATACTATAATCATAGAGTATCTGTCTGCAAAGCGCGGACAAATGATAGGAGCCTGTTTATGAAGTATATTGTAGTGCTGGGAGATGGCATGGCCGACGAACCCCTGGCAGCGCTGGGCGGCAAGACCCCTCTGGAATACGCCAAGACCCCTGCCATGGATGCCCTGGCCTCCGGCGGGGAAATGGGCATGGTGCAGAATGTACCCCAGGGAATGCACCCGGGCAGCGAGGTAGCCAATCTGTCCGTCATGGGTTACGACCCGAAAACCTGTTTTACCGGGCGATCACCCCTGGAAGCTCTGAGCGTGGGTGTGAAGATGGAGCCGGACGATATCATTTTCCGCTGCAATGTGGTGACCCTGACGGAAGAGGAGCCCTATGCCGAAAAGCGGATTCTTGACCATTCCTCCGGGGAAATTTCCACCGAGGAAGCGGACGCTCTGATGGAGACCATCCGGCAAAACTTCAATGACGATACCTTCCAGTTCTACACAGGTACCAGCTACCGGCATATCATGGTCTGGAAGCACGGGCATCTTGCGAAATTGGAGCCGCCCCATGACCATCTGACTCAGGTCATCGGCCCCTTCCTGCCGGAGGATCCGGTGCTGCGCGGCTTCATGGAGCGCAGCTACGAGATTCTCAACAACCATCCCGTGAATCTGAAGCGGGCGGCGGAGGGCAAGCGGAAGGCCAATTCCCTCTGGTACTGGGGCGCGGGCACCAAGCCCAGCCTTCCCGGCTTTACCGAGAAAACCGACCTGAAGGGTGCTATGATTTCCGCCGTTGACCTGCTCAAGGGCATTGCGGTGGGAGCCGGAATGCAGGTTTACCAGGTGCCCGGGGCTACCGGTTCTCTGGATACCAACTGGGAGGGCAAGGCCCAGGCGGCCATTGACGCCCTTTTGAAGGATGGCTGCGATTTTGCCTATATCCACCTGGAGGCCCCGGACGAAATGGGTCACCAGGGTCTGGTGAAGGAAAAGGTTCAGTCCATTGAGTACCTGGACAGCCGGGTCGTCGCCCCCATCTGCCATGCCATGGAGCAGGCAGGGGAGGACTACCGGATTCTGGTGCTGCCGGATCACCCCACCCCCATTCGCATCCGCACCCATTCTTCTGATCCGGTGCCCTATGTGCTCTACGACAGCACCCGTCAGGAGAAAAAGCGCGCCCACTATACCGAGGCAGAGGCTCAGGCCACGGGAATTTTCTATCCCCAGGGCTATGTGCTGCTTGACAAGCTTTTGAAGAAATAATACTATTTCTTAACAAAATGATTTCATCATTTTGTTCTGCCGTTTCACGGCAGACCGCCTGGGCGGCGGTAAGAAATGTATTGACTTCGTTTTTTAGCGGCAGTGGCCGCTGGCCGCAATCCTGCGGCCGAATAAAACGCTTTTAAGCGTTTTATTAAAAACTCGTATAAGGAGAGACGATTATGTCCAGAGTTTATAATTTTTCCGCCGGCCCGGCGGTGCTGCCGGAGGAGGTTCTCCGGGAAGCCGCCGATGAAATGCTGGATTACCGGGGAACCGGTATGTCCGTCATGGAAATGAGCCACCGCTCCAAGGCCTACCAGACCATCATTGACGAGGCCGAGGCTGACCTGCGCACCCTGATGGGCATTCCCGACAATTACAAGGTGCTGTTCATGCAGGGCGGCGCATCCCAGCAGTTTGCCATGATTCCCATGAACTTCATGAAGAACAAGGTGGCGGACTACATCATCACCGGCCAGTGGGCGAAGAAAGCCTGGCAGGAAGCCAAGCTCTTCGGTCAGGCCAACGCCGTGGCTTCCTCCGCGGACAAGACCTTCACCTACATCCCCGACTGCTCCGACCTTCCCATCAGCGAGAACGCGGACTACGTCTACATCTGCGAGAACAACACCATCTACGGTACCAAGTTCTGGCAGCTGCCCAACACCAAGGGGAAAGACCTGGTGTCCGACGTGTCCAGTTGCTTCCTGTCTGAGCCTGTGGACGTGACCAAGTACGGCATGATCTACGGCGGCGTGCAGAAGAACATCGGCCCTGCCGGTGTGGTCATCGGCATCATCCGGGAGGATCTGATCCGGGAGGACGTACTTCCCGGCACCCCCACCATGCTGCGCTACAAGACCCACGCGGACAACGGCTCCATGTACAACACCCCGCCCGCTTACGGCATCTACATCTGCGGCAAGGTGTTCAAGTGGCTGCTGCGCAACGGCGGCCTGACGGAGATGAAGGCCTACAACGAAAAGAAGGCCGCCATTCTCTACGATTACCTGGATGCCAGCTCCTTCTTCCACGGCACCGTGGTGAAGAAGGATCGCTCTCTCATGAACGTGCCCTTCGTCACCGGCGACCCGGACCAGGACGCGAAGTTCGTCAAGGCCGCGGCGGAAGCTGGCTTTGTGAACCTGAAGGGACACCGGACGGTGGGCGGTATGCGAGCCAGCATTTATAACGCCATGCCCATCGAGGGCGTGAAGCAGCTGGTTGGCTTCATGGAGAAGTACGAGAAAACGGTGTAAAGGAAGGCCGGATAGACATGTATCAGATTCATTACTTAAATAAAATTTCCCAGCAGGGCACGGCTCTGTGGACAGAGGACTTTGCCCTCAATGACGATATGAACGCAGCCGACGGCGTGCTGGTGCGCAGCGCCAATATGCACGACATGGAGCTGCCCCAGAACCTGCTGGCCATTGCCCGGGCGGGGGCGGGTGTGAACAACATTCCCTTGACTACCTGCGCCGACAAGGGCATCGTGGTGTTCAACACCCCCGGCGCCAACGCCCGCAGCGTTATGGAGCTGACCCTGTGCGGAATGCTCCTGGGCAGCCGGGACATCATCGACGGCGTGAACTGGGTTCAGTCCATCCAGGATCAGCCGGATATCGCCAAGCTGGTGGAAAAGGGCAAGTCCCGGTTTGCCGGTCATGAGATTTACGGCAAGAAGCTGGGCATCATCGGCCTGGGCAACATTGGCGGCCCCCTGGCCAACCGGGCAAGAAAGCTGGGCATGGAGGTTTACGGCTGTGACCCCCACATTTCCGTGGAGGCGGCCTGGAACCTGGACGGCCACGTCCAGCGAGTGAAGACGCCCGAGGAAATCTACGCCCTGTGCGACATCATCACCGTCCATGTGCCCCTGCTGAAGGACACGGAGAAGATGATCAACGCGGAGGCACTGGCAAAAATGAAGGACGGGGTCATTGTCCTGAATTTCGCCCGGGATCTGCTGGTGGACGACGATGCCATGGCGGACGCTCTGGCCTCCGGCAAGGTCAAGCGGTACGTCACCGACTTCCCCAACCCCAAGACCGCCAACATGCCTGGCTGCATCGCCATTCCCCACCTGGGCGCCTCCACCGAGGAGTCCGAGGACAACTGCGCCCGGATGGCCGTCCGGGAGATGATGGATTATCTGGAAAACGGCAATATCAACAACTCCGTCAACTATCCCAACTGCGACATGGGGCAGTGTCAGTCCGAGGGGCGGATTACCATTCTGCACCACAATATTCCCAATTCGCTGGGCCGGTTCACCGCCGCCATTGCCAGCGAGAACGTGAATATCGCCGGGCTGATGAACAAGAGCCGGGGCGAGTACGCCTACACCATGCTGGACTTGGATCATCACCCCTCCGCCGATGTGGTGGAGCACCTGAAGAGCATCGAGGGTGTGGTTCGGGTGCGGGTTATCCGCTGATTTACCCACCAAAGGTGTCATTGCGAACCAGTACCGCAGCACTGGTGTGGCAATTCGTTCCCCAAGCCTTCCCCTGGGAGGGTGGTGCTCCGCGCAGCGAATCAGAATCACTATGATTGCCGGTGGCAATCATACCATAATGTACAGGTGGCTCGGAGAGCCGGATGAGGTCGCTACCAGAAAATGCTTGATAAGAGATTGTAGGGGACGATGCCCTCATCGTCCCGTGAATTGCAAGTCCATCCTTATATTCCAAGGCCCACAAAATATTTCGGCGCTGGTTCCTCCGGAGGCAATGCTCTTGTCCCAGCAAGAACATTGATAAGAAGCCGGCTTAAGGGGCGCTGCCGAAAAGCCGCCCCCTTAAGAATCCCCCGGCCGCATCGCCGGAAGCAGGCAGGAATGTTTCGGATTGCTATTGGACAGTTTTATTGAAAGTATCTGGATAGAGGAAAAGTTTTTGGTATGCAGAATCGCACCTTCCCGGTTCGGGAAGGTGCGGTTTTTACATTTGGGTCTTCCCTTTGCGGAAAAAAGCTGGTATAATCAGGAAAACAGAAGGGGGACAGACCAATGCGCATTGTTGTGAAAATCGGCACATCCACCCTGGCCTACGCCACGGGACAGCTGAACATCCGCCGGGTGGAGGAGTTATGCAAGACCATGAGCGACATCCGAAACGCGGGCCATGAGCTGATTCTGGTGTCCTCCGGTGCCATCGGCATGGGGGTGGGCAAGCTGGGTCTGCGAACCCGGCCCCGGGATATTCCCACCAAACAGGCGGCTGCTGCCGTGGGCCAGTGCGAGCTGATGTACGTCTACGACAAGCTTTTCAGCGAGTATCACCATACCGTGGCGCAGCTGCTGATTACGGCGGATAACCTGAGCAACGAAACCCGGCATGCCAATTTTACCAACACCCTGAACCGGCTGCTGGAGCTGGGGGCGGTACCGGTGATTAACGAGAATGACACCGTGGCCACCGACGAAATTGTCATCGGCGACAACGATACCCTGGCCGCCATGGTGGCCGAAAGCGTGAAGGCCAATCTCCTGGTGCTGCTGTCGGATATTGACGGACTGTATACCGCCGATCCTCACGCAGACCCCATGGCAAGGCTTTTGCCGGTGGTGCACCGGGTGGACGACGGTATCCGAGCCCTTGCCGGGGTAAGCAGCACCGACCAGGGCACCGGCGGTATGGTGACCAAGCTCCGGGCGGCGGAAATCTGCCTGAACTGCGGCTGTGAAATGGTCATCGCCAACGGAAGGGAGCCCATGCTGCTCTATGACATTGTGGAGGGAAAGCCGGTAGGCACCCGATTTGTGGGGGAAAGCGTATGAAGGAACTGTTAGAACAGGCTAAGGCGGCCAAGCCCCGGGTCGCCGCCCTCGGCACGGAGGAAAAGAACCGGGGACTTCTGGCCATGGCGGACAGTCTGGAAGCCCATGCCGGGGAGATTCTGAAGGCAAACGCCGAAGACTTAACGGAGGCTCAGGGAAAAATCTCCGATGTGATGCTGGACAGACTCCGGCTGACCGAGGACAGAATCCGAGCCATGGCGCAGGGCATCCGACAGGTGGCGGCGCTGCCCGACCCGGTGGGGCTTATTTTAGACAGCCACACCCGTCCGGACGGGCTGAAAATTGACAAGGTATCCGTGCCCATGGGGGTCATTGCCATCATTTACGAAAGCAGACCCAATGTGACCTCCGACGCGGCGGCACTGACTCTGAAAAGCGGCAACGTGTGCGTTCTTCGGGGCGGCAAGGAGGCCATCCGCAGTGCCACGGCCATTGTCGATGCCCTCCGGGCAGGGCTGCGCCAGGCGGGCATCCCGGAAAACGCCGTGAATCTGGTTCAGGATACCAGCCGGGACAGCGCCACGGCCTTGATGACCGCCGACGGTTATGTGGATTTGCTGATTCCCAGAGGCGGGGCGGGGCTGATTTCCGCCTGTGTCCGCACGGCCACCGTGCCCTGCATTGCCACGGGCACCGGCATCTGCCATGTGTATGTGGAGAAAACCGCCGATCAGGACATGGCGCTGAACATCATTGAGAACGCCAAAACCAGCCGCCCCAGCGTGTGCAACGCCGAGGAGGTGCTGCTGGTTGACCGGGCCATTGCCCCGGAATTTCTGCCCAAGCTTTACGCACGCATCGGGGCGAAGGTGGAGCTTCGGCTGGACAAGGAAGCGGCCAAGTACATCCCCGGAACCCCTGCCGGGCCGAAAGACTTTGACACGGAATTTCTCGATTATATTCTGGCAGTCAAGTGCGTGGAAAACGTCCGGGAGGCGGTTTCTCACATCGCCGCCCACTCCACCGGCCACAGCGAGGCCATTGTCACCCGGGACAGCGAGGCAGAACGGTATTTCACCACCAACGTGGACAGCGCGGCGGTGTACGTCAACGCCTCCACCCGTTTTACTGACGGGGGCGAATTCGGCCTGGGCTGCGAAATGGGCATTTCCACCCAGAAGCTCCACGCCAGAGGCCCCATGGGTCTGCGTGAGCTGACGACCTATAAATATATCATTCACGGAAAGGGACAGGTGAGAGCATGAAGTACGGATTCATCGGCTGCGGCAATATGGGCGGGGCCATCGCCCGGGCCATGAGCAGCAAAACCAAGGACATTGCGGTGTCTGACCGCTCCGGCAAGGCCAAGGCTTTGGCGGCGGAGCTGGGCATTTCCTATTGGGGCGCGGAGAAAATCGCCCAGGAGTGCGACCGGATTTTCCTTGCGGTGAAGCCGCACATGATGGCGGAGGTTCTGAAGCCCCTGCAAAAAATCCTGAAGCAGAAGAAGCCCCTGCTCATCACCATGGCGGCGGGATTGGAAATTCAGAAAATCGAGGAATTCGCCGGGGGTGATCTTCCGGTCATCCGCATTATGCCAAACACTCCCACCTCCGTGGGCAAGGGCGTGATTCCCTACTGCGCCAATGACCGGGTCAGCGAGGAAATGCTGGCAGATTGGCTTGCCGACATGGCTCCCTGCGGCCTGCTGGACAGCCTGGAGGAGCGGCTTATGGACGCGGTCAGCGCCCTGTCCGGCTGCGGCCCGGCTTACGTCTATCTGATGCTGGAGGCTATGGCCGACGGCGCGGTGGCCTGCGGCATTCCCAGAGCTAAGGCAATGGACTATGCGGCAATGACGCTGTCCGGCGCGGCGGAAATGTACCTTTCCACCCATCAGCACCCCGGTGCCCTGAAGGACGCGGTGTGCTCCCCCGGGGGCAGCACCATCGTGGGCGTGCGCACTTTGGAGGAGCACGGCTTCCGGGGCGCGGTGATGGACTGCATCCAGGCAGCTTATGAAAAAAATCAAGCTTTGGGGAAATAGGAGAAAAGCGTATGGAATATCGAATTTTGGGAAAAACCGGGCTGAAAATCTCCCGGATGGGCTTTGGCGGCATCCCCATCCAGCGCATTGACGCGGAAGGGACGAAGGTATTGGTGCATCAGCTTCGGAATGCCGGGGTGAATTTTATCGACACCGCCCGGGCCTATACCGTCAGTGAGGAATACCTGGGCTACGCCCTGGAGGGCATCCGGCAGGACTTCGTGCTGGCCAGCAAAACCATGTCCCGAACCAAGGAGGCCATGGCGGCGGACATCGACAAGAGCCTTCAAAATTTGCGCACGGATTACATTGACCTCTATCAGATTCACAACATCCCGCCGGAGCAGTTCCCTCAGATCATGGCTCCCGGCGGCGCCCTGGAAGCTCTGCGGGAAGCCAAGGCCGCGGGGAAAATCCGGCATATCGGCGTGACGGCCCACTCCCTGGATACCTTCCGGCTGGCTCTGGAACAGGATTGGGTGGAGACGGTCATGTTCCCCTATAATATTGTAGAGACCCAGGCGGAAAGCCTGATTGCCCAGGCGGCGAAGAAAAACGTGGGCTTTATCTGCATGAAGCCCTTGGCGGGCGGTGCCATTGAGGATGCCACTTCCGCCCTGCGCTTTGTTTGCGCCAACCCGGATGTGACCGTGGTGATTCCCGGCATGGCAGAGCCGAAGGAGCTAACCCAGAATCTGGAAGCCGTGAGCAATTCCGAGCCCCTGACCGACGAGGAGAAGGCGATTTTCCAGAAAATCCGCAGTCAGCTGGGTACCCAGTTCTGCCGCCGGTGCAACTACTGCCAGCCCTGTTCCGTGGGCATCAATATTTCGGGGCTGTTCCTGTTTGACGGCTATTTGCAGCGGTACGGTCTGGCAGATTGGGCCAAATCCAGGTATGCCAGCCAGGAGAAGAGGGCCTCGGACTGTATCGGCTGCGGTGCCTGCGAGCAGCGGTGCCCTTATCAGCTGCCCATCCGGAAAATGCTCCGGAAGGTTGCGGAGCACTTCGGTGAATAAAGAAATCCCGCCGCGAAAAGCGGCGGGATTTTTCGTTAGTGATGCAGTCCAAACAGGGGTCGGGCTACCCGCTTGTACAGAAGCAGGGTCAGCAGGGAAACCACCGCACCCTTCACGATGTTCAGGGGGGCGACGCAGAGCACCACGAAGGTGGTCACGCTGTTGACCCCCGGGTGAATGGCGGTGCCCATGGCGAGAATGGCATCCAGGGGCATTCCGTAGAGCTGGGCGAACTTGGGCAGCAGGTACACCGCGTTGAAGGCGGTGCCGAAGACGGACATGCACACGGTGCCAAGCACCAGGCCGATGACCGCACTGTGGCGGCTCTTGTGCAGGTGATACCAGATGGAGGCGGGAAGTACGAAGGAGCAGCCCACCACGAAATTGGCAAGATCGCCCACAAAGGCGGTGGAGGTGCCCTTGAGCAGCAGCTTCAGCAGGATTTTCACGCCCTCACAGATCACCGTGGCGCAGGGCCCCAGGTAGAAGCCGCACAGCAGCACCGGCAGCTCGGAGAAGTCCAGCTTGTAAAAGCCCGGAGCCAGGAAGGGCAGAGGGAAGTCCAGCATGTGCAGCACCGCGGCCAGGGCGGCGCAGATGCCGATGATGCTCACCCGTCGGGCGGGAGTCACCTTCCGGCACTCCGGCAGGAAGTGTTCGGCAAGCTTGGCAAGCAAAGCCAGGCCTACCACCAGTGCCAGACAGGTCAGAACAAAGGACAGATTTTCGGAAACTTGGGACAACAGCGTACTCATATTACTCTCTCCAATACAAAAAATCGCCCCGGGAATACACCCAGGGCGTGAAAATAAACGCAAGAAAAAAGCCTTGCGTATCTTCTTCCATCCAGACTATACTGTCGGTATCGGAGTTTCACCGATTCAACCCGATTGGGCTCGCGGACTTTACCGCCGGTGGGGAATTGCGCCCCGCCCTGAAGATACTGATTCAGTTGCCCATACCATAGCACCGAAGCCGCCGCTTGTCAAGAGGTAAATGGCATGATATACTGTTTTCAAAGTCCCGTGTTTATTTCGCGGCAAGGGAAGGCGTGGTTTCCGGGGTGACCGTGGAGGGCACGGGCACCGAAGCCTTTGGCGCGGCCTCCGGCATTTTCAGCGCCCGAATCTGGCCGCCGGGGGCGGAATCCGTCACATCCCCGCCGATGACCTGATTTTTGTAGATCAGCAGGGTGGCGTACACCGGCTCCGTAGCCCCGGGGAAATTGTTGATTTTGTAGACATAGCGCATGACCTTTTTCCCGGCGAACTGGCTCAGGTCATAGCCCTGGCTCAGCTGCAATTGGTTGTAGCGGGTAAAAACCTGACTGCCCGCCTCCGGAATCCGCACCTGAGAGGATTCCGTGGGGGTGGTGGTAACCTGCCAGCCCAGATCCTCCAGAAATTTCACCCGGCCGTCGTTGCTGCGCAGGGCCGGCGCGGAGGTTTCCTCCGCCTTGCCACCGCCCAGCAGGAGAATCAGTGCCAGCACCAGAGCGGCCACGGCGGCAAGCCCCAGCAGTATTTTTTTGAAATTGACCTTCGCGGTCATAACCATCATAGAAAATCCCTCCCGATAGACTAGGTAATAAAGCCTATGCGGTTTTCGGACAGGGTAGAACGGAGACACCATGGAACGACTGGACAAATTTCTCTGCGACAGCGGTCTGGGCACCCGCTCCCAGGTAAAGCTTCTGCTGAAAACCGGCAGAGTGACCCTGGACGGCAGAGCCGAAAAGGACGGCAGCCGGAAAATTGACCCGCAGTGTCAGCAAATCGCTCTGGACGGGGAAGTCCTGGGGGGAAAGCGGCGGCTGGTGGTCATGCTCAATAAGCCCGCGGGCTACGTTACGGCCACCGAGGACGCCCAGCAGAAAACCGTTATGGAGCTGCTGCCCAGGCAATGGGCTCACCTGGACTTGAAACCTGTCGGGCGGCTGGACAAGGAAACCGAGGGGCTGCTGCTCTTTACCAACGATGGCGATTTACTCCACCGGCTCATCAGTCCCAAAAAGGAAGTGCCGAAAATCTACTACGCCAGACACGAGGGACAGGCCGGGCAGGCGGATATCGAAGCCTTCCAGGCGGGACTGACCCTTCGGGACGGGACGGTGTGCCGTCCGGCGGAGCTGACGCCGTTGGGCCCCGGAGAGAGCCTGATTCAGGTCTGCGAGGGAAAATATCACCAGGTGCGCCGGATGATGGCTTCTCGCGGCATGACAGTGACCTATCTGGAGCGGCGGCAGGAGGGAAGCCTGCCCCTGGGCGATCTGCCCAGAGGTCAGGCCCGAGAGCTGACGGAGGTGGAGCTTGCGGCCCTGGAGCAGGGCGAATAAAGGGCAAAAGACGGTCATTTTGCTGATAGGATTCCATATGTTACGGAAAGAGCTATGGTATATATTGGTAGAATATCTAAAAAAACAAATCCTTTTTGCAGTAAAATGTCAAAAGGTACTTGCAATGTGCGCAAAAGCTGTGTATAATAACAATGCAATTTTGTGAAATGCGCATTTGTGCAAGATACTAAGGGAGTGACAGAAAGATGTCCAATAGTGTTTTTCAGAGCGTGATCGTCCAGCTGCGGGATATTTCAGACCGGGTGTTCGGCGTTATTGATACCGAGGGCTGCGTGATTTCCAGCACCGATATGTCTCTGCTGGGAGAGCGTTGGCCGGATGCGGCACTGAAGGTGGGAAATGCTTCGGAAAGCATTGTGACCTTCGCCCAGAAGAGCTTCAAGGCCATTATGGGCAACTCCAATTACTTCGAGTATGCCGTGTTCTGCTCCGGCGACGATGAGACCGCCAGAAGCTTCTGCCAGATGGCCTTTATTGCCCTGAACGATGCCAAGACCTTCTATGAGGAGAAGCATGACCGGGGCACCTTTGTCAAGAATATTATCATGGATAATATTCTCCCCGGCGATATTTACATCCGGGCCAAGGAGCTGCATTTTGCCACCGACGCCCCCCGGGCGGTGTTCCTGATCCGCCAGGTGGGTCACAGCGACGTGGCCACCGTGGACGTGCTCACCGGCATGTTCCCGGACAAGATGCAGGACTTTGTCCTGTCCGTTAACGAGACCGACGTTGCCATCATCAAGCAGATCAGCGGCACCGTTACCGCCGAGGATCTGGAGAAGATCGCGGTGAGCGTGGAAGATACCCTGAAAAACGAGCTGCGCATCAAGACCATCATCGGTATCGGCACCGTGGCCGAGCACCTGCGGGAGCTGGCCGACTCCTATAAGGAGGCCCAGACCGCCATTGAGGTGGGTAAGGTATTCGACACCGAGAAGAGCGTCATGCACTATGAGAACCTGGGCATCGGCCGTCTGATCTATCAGCTGCCTACCACCCTGTGTGAGATCTTCCTGCGGGAGGTTTTCAAGAAGAACTCCCTGGATTCTCTGGATCAGGAGACCCTCTTTACCATCAACAAGTTCTTCGAGAACAGCCTGAACGTGTCCGAGACCTCCCGGAAGCTGTTTGTCCACCGGAATACCCTGGTCTACCGGCTGGAGAAAATCCGCAAGCTGACGGGTCTCGACCTGCGGCAGTTCGACCATGCCATTGTCTTCCGGGTAGCGCTGATGGTGCGTCAGTATCTGGCCTCCCGGGAAAACCGGCAGTAATCTGCGCTTTTTGAAGCTGCCCCGCTTTTGCGGGGTAGCTTTTTTCGCTGCTGGGGCTTCAAAAGAGTATGTCATTGCGAACCAGCGTCGCAACGCGGGTGTGGCCCTTTCCAAGGATTCCCTCCGGTCACAATCCGTACCCCTGCCTTCCCTTGGGGTGGTGCTCCGCGCAGCGAATTAAAATCCAACAATTGCCAGTGGCAATTGCTCCATAATGTAAAGGTGGCTCGCGCGTCCCCCGCAAGCGCGAGACGGATGAGAGCCTTGCCTCTCCCTGTGGGAGAGGTGCCCCGCAGGGGCGGAGAGGGCATTTTTACCCTCTCAGTCACTTCGTGACAGCTCCCCCAGAGTGGGAGCCAAGGGGGAACGAGAGGAACGGATTGCCACGCCAGTGTGAGCACTGGCTCGCAATGACATATTTCTAACATGGTGGGTTCGCAGTGACAACTGCTATTTCGGCGCATACAAACCAGCCGAGGCTCCTGCCTGGTTTACCATAATTCCAAAATTCTGGAATTTTCCCCATAAAAAATGTGGCTCAATTGTGAATTTTTCCGACAAAAATGGCGAGGAACCCGGTTCGCCGTTGACAACTGCGGCACAATGTGTTACAATTCGGTTACATGCGAGCAGGCTCGGGTGCGCCCGGGGCTGCCTGATACAGGAGATTATACATATGATTGAATTTACGAATGTGGTAAAATCCTATGAGCAGGGCAATAACGCGCTGAACGGCGTTTCCATGCAGATTGAGGACGGCGAGTTCTGCTTCCTCATCGGCCCCTCCGGCTCCGGTAAATCCACCATTATCAAGCTGATTTCCGGGGAGCTGAAGCCCACCTCCGGCACCGTCCATGTGAACGGCTACTCCCTGGAGCGAATCCGCAAGCGGGAGATTCCCTATCTGCGCCGCACCGTCGGCGTGGTCTTCCAGGACTACCGGCTCATCGACAAGATGACCGTCTATGAGAACGTGGCCTTCGCCATGCGGGTGGTCGGTGCCCGGGAGCGGGAGATCAAGGAGCGGGTGCCCTATGTGCTGGAGCTGGTGGGACTGGAAAGCAAAATGAACCGTCACCCCCACGAAATGTCCGGTGGCGAGCAGCAGAGACTGGCCATCGCCCGGGCTCTGGTGAACAACCCCTCCACCATCATCGCCGACGAGCCCACCGGCAACCTGGATCCGGAGCGTTCCTTTGAAATCATGGCGCTGCTCCAGGAAATCAATAATCTGGGCACCACCTTGCTGGTGGTTACCCACGACCAGAATCTGGTCAGACTGTTCCACAAGCGGGTCATCTCCATTGACGAGGGCCGTGTGGTCAGCGACGGAGCAGGGGAGGAAGAGATCAATGAAGCTGAATAATTTTGGATATCTGCTGAAAGAGGGCTTCCGGGGTATTTTCCTCCATGGCTTTATGTCTTTTGCCGCCGTGTGCGTGACGGTGGCCTGCCTTGTCATCGTGGGCAGCTTTTCTGCCCTGGCCTATAACCTGGATGAAATGGTTCAGGATCTGAACCAGACCAGCGAAATCCTGGTGTATATCGATTCCGACCTGTCCGACGCGGAGGCAAGAAGCATCGGCACGAAAATCAACCTGCTGGACAATGTCCTTCAGGCCACCTTTGTCTCCCGGGAGGAGGCGCTTCAGGACTTCATTGCCGACCATGACGGCGACAGTGCCTTCAGCGGTGTCCAGGCCAGTGACCTGCGCCATCGCTACATCGTCACCCTGGAAGACAACACCAAGATGGAACAGACCGACGCGGCTCTGAAACAGCTGCCCGGCGTGGCCAAGACCAATGCGGCCTATGAGCTGGCCAAGGGCTTTACCACCATTCAGGATGTGCTGCACATCGTCTCCGCGGCGGTGATTGCCGTGCTTCTGGTGGTGTCCCTGCTGATTATTTCCAACACCGTCAAGCTGGCCATGTACGACCGGAAGGACGAAATTGCCATCATGAAAATGGTGGGTGCCACAAACGGCTTCATCCGGCTTCCCTTCGTAGTGGAGGGCTTCTCCCTGGGCATGATCGGCGCCATTCTGGCCTTCGGCACGGAATGGGCCGGCTACGACGCTCTGGTTCAGAAGATCGGCAGCGTGGACTCCTTGCAGCTTTTCAAGTTTGTTCCCTTCCAGGAACTGCTGATTCCCATGGTCATCGTCTTTGCCGCGGCAGGCATGTTCGTGGGCATCGTGGGCAGCTGGACTTCCATCCGGAAGTTTATGAATGTGTGACGGCGGAAAGCCCTGATTCATGGCTTTCTCGCAGCACATTCCATCCCCCGGAAACGGAAGAAAAAACGAAGGAAACACACTTTTATGCGTATACACAAATTAGCAGCCGCAGCCCTATCCGCCCTGTTGACGACCGCATTGGTGGTTGGTATGCTGCCCCTTTCGGCGGCAGCCGCCTCCTCGGCGGAGATACAGAAAGACATCGATGCGCTGAAGGCAAAGAACAAGGAAATTCAGAAGCAGATTGACGGCGTTCAGAGTCAGTACAATGCCAATATGGATGACATGAAAAGCATTGTAGCCCAGAAAAGCGCGGTGGATCAGGAGATTGCCCTGCTGAGCAATAAAATTGCCGCTACCAATGAACAGATTGTGGCCTACGGACAGTTGATTGCCGACACCCAGGATGCTCTGGACGCGGCCAACGAAGACCTGCGAACCCTCAGCGAGGAGCACCGTCAGCGGATTCGGGCGATGGAGGAGGACGGTAAGCTGACCTATTGGCAGGTGATTTTCCAGGCCAACAGCTTTACGGATCTTCTGGACCGGATTGACATGGTTCAGGAGATCAATGCCTCCGACCGGCGGCGAATTGAGCAGATGCGGATTGCCGCGGATATCGTCACCGCCAATCAGATGAGTCTGACGACGGAAAAAGGAGAGCTGGAGGCTGTCCGGGAGCAATTGGCTTCCGACGAGGCTGCACTTCAGGAGAAGCGGACGGAGTCCGACGACGTTCTGAGGGAGCTGGAGGCCAAAAGCGAAGAATTTGAACTGCTGATGGAGGAATCCGAGGCCTTGCAGGACGAGCTCATGCAGGAGATCGCCGGTAAGGAGAAGGAACTGAAGGAAGCGAAGTACGATGAGTATCTTGCCAAGCTTGCCCTCCAGGGCGATAATCCCCCGTCCAATGCCACCTGGGTCACCCCGGTGTCCGGCTGGACGCTGACCAGTCCCTTCGGGATGCGTACCCACCCCATCCTGAAAATCACCCGGATGCACAATGGCATTGATATGTCCTGTGCCCAGGGCACACCCATCTACGCCACCCGGGCAGGAAAGGTGACTGCCGCCTCCTATCAGGCCGGCGGTGCGGGAAACTATGTCAGCATCAACCATCTGGACGGTTTCTCTTCCATTTATATGCACATGACCAATTACGTTGTCTCCGTGGGACAGACCGTTTCCCAGGGACAGCTGATCGGATATGTTGGCAGCACGGGACTGTCCACCGGCCCCCACCTGCATTTCGGCGTATCCTATGCCGGAACTTATGTAAACCCCTTGGCGTATATCAACTGATTGCGCCGCCCGCAAAAAGGAGTGTCTTATGAAAAATCGCAAGCGTCTGGTATCCTTCCTGGCAGGCCTGATGGCCGCCGTCATGCTGCTGACCCTGCTCATGAGCATTCTGCCCACCCGGGCAAGTGCCGCCTCCTCCTCGGAGATCCGCAAGCAGATCAACCAGCTGAAGAAGGAGAAGGAGGAAATCAAGGATAAGATTTCCGATGTTAAGGAGCAGTACAAGGCCAACGAAAACGAAATTGCGGATATTATCGCCAAAAAGAACGTCATTGACCAGGAAATCCAGCTGCTCAGCGAGCAGCTGACCAATATGAACGACCAGCTGTCGGCCTACAATCTGCTCATTGCGGATAAGCAGGACGAGCTGGACAACGCCGAGGGCCTCTATGACCAGCTGAACCAGGAGAACAAGGTTCGGGTGCGCACCATGGAGGAGGATGGCGAGCTGTCCTACTGGGAGGTTCTGTTCAAGGCCAACAGCTTCTCCGACCTTCTGGATCGGCTGAACATGGTGGAGGAGATCAACGCCTCTGACAACCGCCGTCTGAAGCAGCTCAGCGACGCTGCCGATGCGGTGGAGGTGGCGCAGACCGACCTTCAGGCAGAAAAGGCCGAGATGGAGGAAACTAAGAAGGAGCTGGACGCCACCCAGGCGGAAATGGACGACAAGCGGAAGGAAGCGGATAATCTGATTCAGGAGCTTCTGAGCAAGGCCGACGACCTGGAGGCTCTGGAGGCGGAATTTGTGGAGATGGAAAACGATTTCCTGAAGCAGATTGCCACCAAGGAGCAGGAGTACAGCGCCGCCAAGCAGGCGGAATGGGCGGCCTATATGGCTACCTATGTGCCCCCCACCACTGCGGCGGCAGGCACCAACATGGATAAGACCAATACCTCCGGCGGCACCGGCGGCACGGCGGTAGGCGGCGGCTGGGTGCGGCCTTGCAGCTACACCTCCATTACCTCCCCCTTTGGCTCCCGTACTTCGCCTACGGCAGGCGCGTCCTCCTATCACCAGGGCGTTGACCTGGATACCGGCACCGGCTGGACGGTAGTAGCCGCCAAGGCTGGCCGGGTGGTCATTGCCGGCTACGGCAGAGCGGCAGGCAACTATGTGAAGATCGACCACGGCGACGGCGTGTCCTCGATTTACATGCACCTGAACAACTACTGTGTGTCCTCCGGTCAGATGGTCAGCGCAGGCCAGCAGATTGGCACCACCGGAGCTACCGGCGTTGCCACCGGCGATCACCTGCACTTCGGCATTGCCGTCAACGGCGTGTATGTGAATCCCTGCAACTATGTATCCCTGTAACGATTCTCCCACAGCCCCATAGGGGGCTGTGGGTAGCTTTCTATGGTGAGGTGTGAAAAGAGAAATGAAGGACAAGCTGCTTCGGTTTTTATCCTATGTGGTGGTTGCCATGCTGGCCACTGCCATTACGCTGCAAATGACCGTGAAAACGGGCACTGGCAAGCTGGATCGACTGGAAAATCTGATTCAGGAGCGGTATATCGGGGAAGCGGATGGGGAGGCTATGGAGGACGCGGCGGCGGCCGCTATGGTCAAGGCCACCGGCGACCGGTGGAGCTATTACATCCCGGCTTCCCAGTATGAAGCCCACAAGGAGCAAAGTGAAAATGCCTATGTGGGCATCGGCATCACCATTCAGCAGGCCGAGGACGGCTCCGGCTTTCTGATTGTGATGGTCAACCAGAATGGCCCCGCCCAGGAGGCGGGTATCCAGGTCAATGACCTGCTCATTGCCGTAGAGGATCAGGATGTCCGGGAGATGACCGCCGATCAGGTTCGGGAGCTGATCCGGGGGGAGGCCGGAACCAAGGTTTCCCTGACGGTGATGCGCCAGGGAGAGCACCAGACCCTTGCGGTGGAGCGCCGCCGGATCGAGTCTGCGGTTGCCACGGGGCAGATGCTGACGGACGGAATCGGCCTGGTGAAGATCAGCAATTTCGACGAACGCTGCGCCTCGGAGAGCATTGCTGCCGTCCAGAAGCTTCAGCAGGAGGGCGCAAAGAAGATCATTTTCGATGTGCGCAACAACCCCGGCGGCTACGCCGAGGAGCTGGTAAAGCTCCTGGATTACCTGCTGCCCGAGGGAGATTTGTTCCGCAGCGTCAGTTACGACGGCACGGAAAAGGTGGATAGCTCCGACGCCGACTGCCTGGATATGCCCATGGCGGTGCTCATCAACGGCAGCAGCTACAGTGCGGCGGAATTTTTCGCAGCGGCTTTGCAGGAATATCAGGCGGCCACCATCGTGGGAGAGCCAACTGTGGGCAAAGGGGTCTATCAGACCACCATTTCCCTGGGAGACGGCTCTGCCGTAGCTCTGTCCACCGGCAAGTATTTCACACCCAAGGGCAACTCTCTGACGGATGTGGGAGTAATCCCGGATGTGCGGGTGGATGTGGACGAAGAAACCGCTGAAAAAATCTATTACGGCACCCTGGGCTATGCCGACGATCTCCAGATTCAGGCGGCAATCCAGGTGCTGAACCGATAATCCTATTTCTTAATAAAATGATTTCATCATTTTATTCTGCCGTTTCACGGCAGACCG
>ENA-UOJC01000482-UOJC01000482.1-human-gut-metagenome-genome-assembly--contig:-C104-NODE-482-length-70284-cov-10.981902_pt1 | contig 70284 bp, 66 predicted proteins | sample MGYA00242339_ERZ723886 | MGnify/ENA metagenome assembly ERZ723886 | reverse complement strand
ACGAAAACAACAAGCGTTCTGCCCACATGGGTATCCTGAGCTGTATGGCTCGTGCTGCTCGCCTACAGCTCAAGCGAATCGCACCAAGTGCAAATTTTTTATGTATTTTTTATAAACATTTCTGTATAGTACAAATCGAAGAACATACCAACTCCAGATCAACCATAACAACCATAGTTTATTGATTTATAACAACAACTACCGTTAAGTTAAAAATCCCTAAGAATACGGTAAATATCATTAAATTTTTCAGGATTATCCGTTATAAGTTTATCAATTTCTTTTTATATTATCAGGATTCAATGGGCAATGTTTAAAACTTCAACCTCAAGTCAAAACGGTCATACATGTGCATACTATGCACGCACTGATAAAGATTATTTTAAAAATCTTCATTAATAAGTTTTTATCTAACAGACGCCAGCCAGAACAAATTTTATTTATTATAAATTCATGCTAAAATAAACTCAAGAGGTGCGGATGTTTATTGAATTAGTAAAAAATATAAACCAATTCAATTCAATGATTCTTGGCTGGTCAAATAAATATATTGAAATGCTGCCCGTAGCAGATTTTGTAAAAGATGCAATAATTGACAGCCTTAATCTTGTCCCGTTTCTTTTTGTAATATTCTTTTTCATTGAACTCTTTGAAATTTATTTTTCAAAAAAAATGAATCACATTCCTGAATACTCAAGAAAAATCGGTCCGTTTTTCGGAGCTTTAACAGCACTGGTACCTCAATGCGGTTTTTCGGTGATTGCAAGCACGTTATACATTAGAAACCTTATTTCAAAAGGGACACTAATTGCTGTTTATATATCTACTTCAGATGAGGCTATCCCGGTACTTCTTGCACATCCGGAGATGATTCATACAATTATACCAATATTAAGTACCAAATTCATTCTTGCAATACTTACCGGCTACAGTGTTGATTTAATATTTAAATCACAACAAAAACCATCCAATGAAGCAGAATATATAGAAATTGAAACGAAAGGTTGCTGTCATCATGAAATTTCTAATGATAGGTTTAAGAAAAGAACACTTATTTTACATCCACTAAAACACACATTAAATATATTTGTCTTTATACTAATAGTATCGTTAATCCTTAATTGGATTTTAATGTTTTCGGAAGGTCATTTACAACAGGTATTTTTATATAACTCACCGCTTCAGCCTGTTATATCAGCTATCATCGGTTTAATTCCAAATTGTGCAATATCTGTTCTAATTACCATGCTCTACATAGAGCATGCTATAAGTTTTGGTTCTGTAATTGCAGGACTTTCAACAGGTGCAGGTTTAGGATTAATAATACTTCTTAAAAAGAACTGCTGCATTAAAGACAGTGCAATCATCCTATCAATTCTGCTTGTTGTAAGTATAGCAGCAGGCTTACTTTTACAGTTATTCAACTAAAAAGAAAAGACCCTTAAAAAGGGTCAGTTGGAATTAAGAATAGCTGGAAGTATGAAAAAGATTAATTATATTAAAGACTTTACAAGCATGATTTACAATTACCCAAGTGGGTATAATTTTATTGGAGATTTATATATTTTTTTGCACAATCAAACATGGCATTAACAAGAGCAGCATTGGAATATATGTTCATGCCGTTAGTTTCAAGAACCTGTTTCATACGGCGTTCCCACATATTATAAACATCATCTTTGTTCAATTCCAAAACCTGAGCAATCATGGTAAGTTCCTTATAGTCAATCGGGAGTGGAAGATTACCTCTCAGAATATCAACAATTTCAAGACGCTTTTTACGGGGAAAAGCTTTCAAAAAATTAACAACCGACATTTTTTTTGCTTTCATTTCGTCTTTTAGATATTCTACAAAATCATCAATAACATGCGGCTCCTGAGGAATTTTATACTCTTCAAATTCTTCAGGTTCAATTTCCATGACGGTAGCAATTCTTTCTAGTGTTGTTCCTCTTGTTGAAAACGGAATGGTATCATCAATAAGGTTATAAACGTAAGAAAGTGTTACCCCTATCATTTCTGCAAAATCTTTTTTGTGAAGCCCGTTTTTGTGTAAAAATTTAGCAACTTTTTCAGAACTTTTTTCTTGAATTACAGGTTTATCTTTTGATTTCATATCTACATCCTCATATTTGTTTAAATTCATTATCAAATTAAAGCTATTCTATCAAATTGTTAAGCGAAAGCATGGCAAACCGCCACGGTAATATTTATTTAGGTTAAAATAATAAATATAAAGGAACTTAAAATGAAATTAATAACAGGCTTAGGAAACATCGGGGAGAAATACTGTTTTACGAGGCATAATGCAGGCTTTATGGTGCTTGACAGGTGGGCTTTGCAGGAAAATCTTTCATTTAAGACAGAATCAAAGCTAAAAGCCGCTACTGTTAAGTTTAAATTTAACGGTGAGGATATCATACTTGCTAAACCGACAACTTATATGAATCTCTCGGGTGAAGCCGTAAGAGCAATTATTGATTACTACAAAATTGATATTAAGGATATTTTGATTATCTACGATGACATATCACTTGACTTAGGAAAAATAAGATACAGAGCAAACGGTTCTGATGGCGGCCATAACGGTATCAAATCCATCATTCAGCATCTGGGAACTAAAAATTTTGACAGGTTAAAAATAGGTATAGGACCTCAGCCTAATATTCCGTCGGAGAATTATGTATTGCAAAATTTTCCGAAAGACAGCCTTGATACACTAAAAGAAGTGCTTGATAAGTCAATAGAATCGGTTAAATTTTATCTTCAAAACGGGATTGAAAAAACACAGAACACATATAACTAACCCGACCGGAGAAGACACAAAAAAATTTTCACATATAATAAAAAATAAGGAGTATAAATTCATGAGTATAGCATTGGCAGAACAATACGAAGACAACGGTGAATACGAAAAAGCATTAGAAGAATATAAAAAATCATATGAATCAAACAGCAAAGATTTAAGCATACTTGAAAGACTGGGCAGTTTGTCCGTCATGCTTGATAAAAAAGATGATGCCGAGTTGTATTACAACAAAATGCTTGAACTGGATGCCACAAATGTTATGGCATACGAACAGCTCATGGATATATACGTAACTACAGACAAGTTTAAATACTATATCTATAGAGGAAATCTTCACTCAGTAAGCCATCAGTATGAGCATGCCATTAATGATTATAAAAAAGCGTTAAATTTATGCCATGAAAACCATGAAGCTCAAGTATCCACCAGATTTGTACTTGGAACCCTCTATGAACAGACCGGTAATCCGACAAAAGCCATTGACGAATATTTGAAAATTATTGATATTGACCATTCTCAGCCTGAAGTTTATATCCGGCTGGCAAATCTTTATCTTACGGAAGATGTTCTCGGCAGTGCTATTGAAACACTTGAAAGAGCAATAAAAGACGGATGTGAAAACGATATTATAAGAGAACAGCTTTCCAGAATTTATCTCAGAAACAATCAACCGGATAAGGCAAAAGAAACAACAAAAGATGAATTATTCAAAATCAAATGCATGATTATTGCAGGTGAAAGAGATAACGCTTTTAAAGAGTTAAGCAAAGTTGAGGCAAAATATAAGGATAACCCTGAATTATATGCACTTAAAGCTCAATATTACTATGAAGAAAAAGATTACGACAAAGCCCTTGAAAATGTTTTGGAGTACTCTAAATTACAGCCGAATACTCCTGTAGGATTTCAGATGACAGCATTAATTTATGAGGGGAAAAAAGATGAATACAATGCTGCTGTAAACTGGGGTAAATACAATCTTTCCAGAGGCAATAAAGATATTGCGGTCAATGAATTTTTGAACGCATATCAGTTAAAAGACGATGACATTGATTTATTGCAAACTCTTGCAACTCTATTAGAAAGTACCGGTGAAAAACATCATGCTATGGAATTTTATGAAAAACTCCAAAAGCTTGAACCGACAAACAGGACAGCACTTCAAAAACTTGCTGATTACAGAGCAAGCATAGGTGACTACCGCATGCAGGCTGAATACCTTGAAAAGCTGCTGGAAACCGACAAAAGAAACTTGAATTTGATAAAACAACTCGGAGAATTACAGGAAAAATTAAAAAACAAACCTGAAGCCATAAAGTATTACAAGAGATTTTTGGAAGTTGCACAGCAAGGTGTTGAATTTGAAAAAATTCAGACTAAACTCTCTAAACTTGAAAACACTGAAATGGTTCAGGAAGAAGGCCTAATTGATAAAATCATGAGATTTTTCAATAAAGAATAGAAAATTTAAGGCGGCACTATTATGCCGCCTTATCCTCATTTATTTCGGCAGATTTTTGAAATAATCTTTATCCGTTAAAGCTTTATATGTACAACCGATACCGTTGATAGTGTCAGAGCTTGTCACCGAGCAGTAATCATTTTTATCAAATTTTGTGCCATCACTTCCCATAGGAAGTAACTTCCCATCATTCATAATCTGAAAAGTAAAAAGATCATGGCCCCATCGATTTGGCTTTTTGTAAATTCCATTAACATCAACAGAAATCAGTATGATACCGTCTAAACCGGTAGTTTCATTTTGAATCATAATAAAGCTTCCATCCTGTATTATAAGGCTTTTTAAATATTATTTCAACTTTAACCCAGATTTTGAAAAAATGAGCCGTACATCTGGAAAAAGGCAATTACAACATATGCAACAAAACAACCTATAACTATCAATAACGCAGGCTCAAATGCCTTAGACAAAACCTCTGATGCCGTCTCTAACTGTTTGTCGATTGCAATACTCACATCTCTGAACATTTGCCCGAGTCGTCCGGCCTTTTCTCCGCTTGCAATAAGAACATTCAAGACAGGCGGTACAAGACCTGAAATATTAAAAGCCCTTGACAGTTCCTGACCATTTGCGACCATTTTACCTGCGTTTTCAGCCTGCATTTTTATTATTCCGTTAGAAACAGTATTTGTTGACAGTTCAAGGCATCTGCTTATAGGCACACCGGCCTCATAAGAAACATGCAATACCGCAAAAAAATACGAAAGGTTTATATATTGCACAAATTCCGAAACCTTTGGCGTATCAAGCAAAAACTTATCTGTAAAATCCTTAAAAAATTTCTGTGTACTAATCCACCATGCTCCGAAAATTGCCGCAGTTGAAGTTATAAGAATACTAATCCAATTTGAAAACAAAATATCACAAGGTACCGTTATAACTTTTACCATTATAGGAACATCACCAACATCAATATTCGCCTTCTCAATAAATTCAGGGAAAACATAAAGACCGCAAATAATATAAACGGCAATTAAAAGCAAAACAAGGATAATTGGATAAACCGACATTGAAATAATTTTCATTTTTAAAGAATTTTGCTTTTTCAAAAGGTTAGTAAGATATTCCATTGATTTATCAAGAGTACCAGAATTTTCACCGGCCTCACAAATTGAGATATAGAGTTCGCCGAATACCGGTTCATAAGCCCTTAAGGCATCGGTAAATGTCGAACCATGTATAATTTTCTCTTTCAGCGTGCGGGCAACTAATTTAATCTTATCTTTCGGAGCATGAAGCTCTGCCGTTTCAAGTGCCTCAATAGTAGAAATTCCCGAAGTAAACATGACGGCAAGTTCAGAAGTTAATAAAATTTTATCACTTAAACCAAGATAAACTAATTTATCGGCCTGACGAATTTGAGACTTTACCCCCTCATCAATAAATATTCCGGTAGGCAAAAATCCGAGAGCCTTAACCTTAGCTCTTGCCTCAGCAGGGGTTTCAGCTTCCAGAGTTCCTCTAATTTCAATCTTATTATCTTTTAATGCAGTGTAATGATATATAGACATAACCAATATAAGTTTATATTATTTTTAGGATTTAATCAAGTTTTATACATTTAAAAAGCGGCCATTTCTGACCGCCTTAAAATTATGACTGAGGAACTTCTTCCGTATGCTCTTCTTTTTCTTCTTTTGCTCTTGATTTACGTTTAGGAGCCTTTTCAAAAGCAATTTTATCATCAACCAGTGTAATTCTGATTGTATCACCCGGAGCATATTTACCTGAAAGAATTTCTTCAGCAAGATTATCTTCAATCTTACGCTGAATAAGACGTCTTAAAGGTCTTGCACCGTATGCTTCAGAGTAACCGTTCTTGGCAAGATGATCTTTAACTTCATCAGTAACCTCAACAGATAAATCTCTTTCAGCGAGACGTTTGAATAAATCCTTCAACATCAAATCAACAATTTGTCTGATTTCTTCCTGAGTCAGATGTGCAAATACAATCGTCTCATCAATACGGTTAAGAAATTCCGGTCTGAAAGCCTTCTTCATTTCCTCTGTAACCGTTTCTTTCAATTTTTCATATTTATCTTTTGATTCATCATCCGAAGTAGAGAAACCTAATCTTGATGTTGTTGTAATCATACTTGCACCGACATTGGAAGTCATGATAATAATTGTATTTTTAAAATTGATATGACGACCTTTTGAATCAGTCAATCGACCATCATCAAGTATCTGAAGCATGATATTAAATACATCAGGGTGGGCCTTTTCTATTTCATCAAACAACACAACAGAATAAGGTTTCTTTCTGATAAGTTCCGTCAAATGACCTCCGTCATCGTACCCGACATAACCCGGAGGAGAACCGATAAGTTTTGCAGTTGAATGTTTTTCCATAAACTCTGACATATCAACTCTTATCATATTATCCTCAGAGCCGAATACTGCTTCCGCAAGAGCCTTAGCAAGTTCTGTTTTACCAACACCTGTAGGACCGCAGAAGATAAAGCTTCCGATAGGTCTGTTAGGACTTTTCAAACCGACTCTTGCACGTCTTATAGCCTTAGAAATAGCCACAACCGCATCATTTTGACCGATTACACGGGCATGTAAAGTTTCCTCAAGCTTAAGAAGCCTTTCACTTTCGCCTTCAGTTAACTTGGTTACAGGAATACCTGTCATAGTAGCAATAACTTCGGCAACATTTTCCGCAGTTACTGTCGGTTTATTTGCTTCATGCTCTTCTTTGTATCGTTGAGTCATTTCTCTGATACGTTCTTTTAAATCAGCCTCATCATCACGAAGCTGGGAAGCCTTTTCAAATTCCTGATTTCTGATAGCGTCTTCTTTCTCTTTTATTAAAGCTCTAAGTTCTTTTTCAAGCTCTTTTCCTTCAGGAGAAAGAGTTGAAACTTTCAAACGGACTTTTGAAGAAGCTTCATCAATAACATCAATCGCTTTATCAGGTAAAAATCTGTCTGTAATATATTTATTAGACAATTTAACCGCAGCAACAATCGCTTCATCAGAAATAAGAAGTTTATGGTGATCTTCATATTTAGGTTTTAAACCTTTTATAATTTCGATAGATTCTTCTTCAGTCGGTTCTTCAATCATAACAGATTGAAAACGTCTTTCAAGAGCAGAATCTTTTTCTACATATTTTCTGTACTCATCAAGTGTTGTTGCACCGATAACCTGAATTTCACCTCTGGAAAGTGCAGGTTTCAGAATATTTGCAGCATCAATAGCCCCTTCTGCGGCACCTGCCCCGATAAGAGTATGCATTTCATCAATAACAAGAATAATATTACCTGCCTGACGAATTTCATCCATAATTTTTTTCAAACGTTCTTCAAATTCGCCGCGGTATTTAGTACCTGCAACGAGAAGCCCCATATCAAGCTGAATAACTTTTTTACCGTCAAGAATATCCGGAACTTCCGCATTAACAATTCTTATCGCAAGCCCTTCCGCAACTGCAGTCTTTCCGACCCCCGGCTCGCCGATTAATACAGGGTTGTTTTTGGTACGTCTGGCAAGAATTTGAATAACACGTTCAATTTCTTTTTCACGTCCGACAACAGGATCCAATCTCATTTCCTGAGCGGCAAGCGTCAAATCTCTGCCAAACTCATCCAGACTAGGAGTTTTTGTTTTTCCGCCGGAAGAACTTGAAGAAGAGGAGGAAGTTGAAGAACTGCCAGCAGTAGCCTGAGGCTTAGACTCGCCGAGCATTTTAACAACATTACTTCTGATTTTATTCAAATCAACGCCCAAATTTTCAAGGACTCTTGCGGCAACACCTTCGCCCTCTCTGATTAAACCTAACAGCAAGTGTTCAGTACCGATATAATTGTGACCGAGCTGTCTTGCTTCATCCCAGGATAATTCAAGAACTCTTTTAGCTCTCGGAGTAAACGGAATTTCAACGGCAACGAAACCGGAACCTCTGCCGATAATTTTTTCGACCTCAGCTCTGGCATCTTTCAGGGTAACGCCCATAGACTTAAGAGTTTTTGCCGCAACACCTGTACCTTCTCCGATAAGCCCAAGAAGAACCTGTTCGGTTCCAACAAAGTTATGTCCCAAGCGACGGGCTTCTTCCTGTGCCAGCATTATAACCTTTATAGCTTTTTCCGTAAAACGTTCAAACATTAATTAGCTCCTATTCTCTCTTAATGATATATATTTTACATAAAAAGCAAAAATGTTTCAAGGGGGCAAAGGAGCATTACAAACAGTTTTAAAATTTAGTTGTAAATAAAAAAAATTATTTAGAATTAATAAAAAGAAAGGAGAAATACATAAAAAGCCTCATTATGACTGAAAATCAAAGAGGCAAGTCCGGCTTAACCACTAAAAACACACACGTTAAGGGATTTACGGAATGTTCAATGACATCAGGCAGTGACAAAAACGGAATGGGATGTGCCTATTGGGCAAGTACAGACGTAAGTCCGGCGGATCATACCAAGAGTTATCGGAAAGATTTTATAAAATATTAAAAAAACTGTTGACAATAATTTTTGTTTTGGTACTATAGAAAACGTGGAAAGGGAAACCCCGCGGGTTGGCAAAATATCAGACAGACTGATGTTAAAACCCGAAAGAAGAAAACAGGCTCCCATCGTCTAGAGGCCTAGGACAACACCCTTTCACGGTGTAGACGGGGATTCGAATTCCCCTGGGAGTACCATTTATAAAGCGGCATTAAAGCCGCTTTTTTAGTGCATAGATTTAATGAATTTTAATACACACTTGAAAAAATATTACGCAAGTAGTATAATATCTTTGTATTATTTGTAAGGGGTTTCATTATGTTAGGTAAAGTTAATTTCGGCAGTCTATATTCAGCAGCTGTTAATCAAGCTCAACAGAATCAACAGAATCAACAGGCTCAGCAAAACCAGCAAAAACAGGATTTAATCAGAAGAAATTATAATGAAATTTATTCGCACGAAATGGCTCATAAAACAGCCGGCGGCCCCCTTGCCGGCAACATTGTTATTGAAAGAAATGATGAAGGGATTCCGGTAAGCGGTCATGTTGCAATAAAAATGCCTTCGATTGACCCTGAAAATCCTCAAAAAGCCATTGATGATGCAAACATTGTTATAATGGCTGCACTTGCACCTTCAGACCCATCCGATCAAGATTATAAGGTTGCGGCTCAGGCAAGAACAATTAAATCGCAGGCTCAAGGTATGCTGCATGGCGATAAAGGCAAAAAGCTTAACATTATGGCCTAACGTATAATCGGATTATTGATATTTTCATAGAATTTATATGTGACTAAGTATTCAAATTTATCTTCAACCTTTTTAACAGTAAATATTCGGTCTAATTTGAATCCGTTTGTTCTGTAAAAATAAGTATCCAAACTGCATGATGAAAGATAAGGATACTCTTTACTTATGCGTGAAATTTCACGCTTTTTATCATTTAAGTATCTACAGGTAACTCCGTTGCGATAGTATCGTCCATCACTACTAACGTCATAAAAATGAAGTACATTATTTGAAAGCTGTGTGTCATTTGAAATAAGAATTGCATTATATTGTGATAAATCAATATTTTCAATATTTTCAAGCATATTATAATCAATGTTGTATCCGTCAAAATTATTAATTAAAATCAGGAACATCTCATCGGTAGAATTAGATAAATAAAGAATGTGATTTCTCTTATCGTATTTTTTCAGTTCATTTCTTATAAAACATGCCTCATTCATTATCGGAGAATTTTCAAGGGCATTAGGCCGCCTTGCAATATGATTATTAAACTGAGAACAAATTCCTATTTCCCTGACATCAGAAATAGTTGCCCCATGCCTGAAATACCGCAATATTGTAAGTGCAGGTCTTGCCCAGAGATGTGTTGAGAGAAAAAGCAGATAAAACATTGCAAAAAAGACTATCAAAAATTTGAATATATTATTTCTGTTAAAATAAGAATATACAAGTACGGGTGCCGAAATCACACAAAATGATGCAAAAAATCTTACGCTAAATGTCATAAAGACAATACTATAAGACATTACAGCAAGCCCTATTAACAACATTACAGCAAATGACATTATAAATATGTCACGTTTTTTTCGTGTAAAAATCGGTCTTATAATTGATACAACTAAACAAGGTAAATAAACAAAAAGCCCCAAAACACCAAGTCCGACAAGAGGTTCTATTAAGGTATTATTTAACTTATTCACTGATGAGGTATTAAATCCGTCTGCGGCACCCTCAAGTCCGAAAAATATCAATAAAGAGTCCCTCATATGAAGCACTATCTTATCCATAAAATTACTTAAAGCAAATCCGGTAAAATCAAAGAACATAAATAAATATTTAATAAAATTAGCACAGGCAGTTTGGATACCTCCGTAATTTTGGTGTACGGTAAGGAACGACTTTGAGCCGGCAATATTACCGAAATCAATATAATTCAAAATATAGTTATAAGAAGAAAAAACTAAAAATGCAGCGGTAAAAGCACCGCAAAATAATATTAAAGGTTTATAAAATTCTTTCTTTTTAATATAAATTGAGAAACAGAGCATCCATAAACCAACGGCAGGAATCATCATTATTGCCGGCGTTTTTGTTCCCACGGCAAGAGCATATGAAAGTGCCGCAAAAACAATACAATTTCTTCTGTTATATATAAGTCCATGCATAAAAAGAAAAATGGAAGAAAGAATCAAACCTGAAATTATGATATCAGTTTCAGTTGAAGAAAGCTGTATAATAACAAAAGCAAACGAAGAAAGAAGCGTAATCACCCACAATTTCCGTTTAAAACCAGTGCCTATATATGACAGTATTCCCCATAAAGATGTTATCGAAAGCAAATACCCGCAAAAAGAAAAAGCACCGAATAATACATCTTTTTTTATAAATAAAATAATCCACGCATAAAGTAATTCTGAATTAACAGGCATAACAAGATTACGCACATCTGCAATCGGCGGATGAAAAATCTTTTTATCAAATACCCACAAAAGACTTCTTAGAACATGATACGCCTGAGCATCGGGATTCACAACAGGACTCAACAAAATAAGACCAGCAGACACAACAAGCATAAAAATCACACCAAAAAGCATTAGCGGTAAGTATTTATCAGTTTTTAACGCTGCATATAGTTTTCTAAAAAACTGTCTATATGTAAAATTAAATACCGGTTTTTCTTTTTTAATCCACAACATCAGCGATAACACAAATACAAGCAGATTTAGGAACAAAACTCCGGAGACAGATATCGCCGAAAACAGCGATAAAAACTCAAAAGTAAAAACAATATTCGCAAATGCAATTAAAAGACAATATATAAAAGCTACAATAAAATTTTTATTTTCAAACAACGCAGTAAGAAAAAAAGATGCTGCAAACACCAATATAAAAGATAAAATAAATAAAAGCATATCCCTCTCTCCATAAAAATGGTAACAAAATATAACTGTTTTTGCAATAAAGGGGTTTACAAGACAAATTTTTAATCCTATAATAAACAAGCAATGATTAGAAGAATTCAATACCGACGTATAGTAAGTAATAAAAAGGGCTTGTTTGAGAAATAAGACACTTACTTATGTTGTGTAATCATAAAAATCATAAACAAGGCCTTTTGTAAAAAAGGTCTTCTTTTTTGTAAAAAAACTTTAAATTTGATACAAAAAAGAGCAATTAATATCTTCAGGAACGTTAAAAATAGAGTGAAAGGTAGTAACATGCAAAAACAACTTCGACGAAACTCAATCATAAAGGCGAATGCCCCAATCGTCAAATTAATGAATTTAATCTGGGGTTTGTAATACGCAGATTGAGGGAACAGCTGAAATTCAGCGGTTCTATAGGAGAAAAACAATAAAATGATAACAGATATAACAAGCAAAATATTTTCTACATTAGGAAGCAATTCCTCACTTTTACCCCTTGCAATAAAAGATGTCGCAAACAGTGCAGGAATAACTCTCGGTTCATACATGACCGGAAAAGAGACAGAGGGACAGGACAGATTTATAGATGAATTCGGAACTGAAGCAATATGGCTCGGAGGAATTCCATTCTACAAAAAGATAGCAGATTTAACTTTATATAAGTTTGCAGGGCTTGACCCGAAATTTGATGTAAGAAACATTAACAAAATCACTAAATTGAAAAAAGGTACGAAAGAACAAATAGCCGAAGCTGAAGAATTTGCCAAGATACTACTCGAAAATACTCCTGACCATTTAAAAGATAGTGTAAAAAGAGCTCTGTCAAAACCAACACTTATTAAAAATCTTTCACTTGTAAAATTCGGTATTTCAACAGCTCTTGCTATTGCAACCTATATGGGGCTTACTAACTACAGACAGAATTACAGATTAAATAAAGAGATGGAAAACCTTAAAGCCGAACAAAAGGCTCAACAGAACGCCAAAATCAAACTTATGCACAAAAATCTGAAAGTTCCTCAGGCTTTTGAAGGTGTCCATAAAAACGATAACGGTCTTAATAAAAATGTAGCATTCACCGGCGGGATTCAGGAATTTATGCTCAATCCCGTAAAAAACATGATGCTGCTGGATGCTGCCATTACGGAAGAAAGGCTCAGAAGTTCACAGAGTAAACAGGAATTTATTAATTATTCAATTAAAGAAGCCAGCACATGGGCATTTATGTATTTTGCAGGACCTGTTTTCCAGAAATACTTTGAAAACAAAGTTATGGAGAAAAAAGGGTTCCCGATAAATATGGATTCAAGAATTATTGAAAGCAGAGAACTCCATGAAGCAATGGGCAGCGGAACATTAAAACAAAGTATAGAAGCTTTTGAACAAAAATGCACAGGCGTATCTGATACTGCCATTTATAAATTTATCCACGAAAATCAGACAAATGACATAGTAAAAATGGCTAAAAAAGCAGATATTGTACCTGTAGTAAACAAAAGAAAAGGCGATTTAAGAATTGATACAAGAGCATATCTTGATATCAACGATTTTAAAGATTTGAAAGACAGACTGAAAAAACTTCTGGAAAAATCAGAAGAAAGACTTGCCGGCAAAAATGCAGATGATAGAATTAAGGGTCTTGAGGAATTCCTTAAAGAAGTTAAAAAATCAAAAAGACACGCAATATTTAAGAATATGGGCATATGCATTACCGCACTTGGTGTAGGAGTTCCGCTGCTGATGATTGCGTCCAGATATCTTATACCTAACAACAGAGAATATAAAGTAAGAGAAGCTGCAGCAAAGGAACTGGCAAAACAACAAAACGGAGTTATTGCATAACTCCAGCAGCGGCTACATAAGCGGTTGACCAGCAGTTTTGCAGGTTAAAACCGCCGCAAAAGCCGTCAACGTCAATTACTTCTCCGCAGAAATATACACCGGAAACGACTTGAGATTCCATAGTTTTTGAATTAATTTCCCTCAAATCAACACCTCCTGCAGTTACAACTTCACCGTCAGGACGTGTTCCGCAAACAGTTATTTCAAAATTATTCAGATAATTAAGAATTCTGTCGCGTTTTTTGCCGTCAATACTGTGAGCTTTTTCATCAGGATTAATATGCAGTTTTTCAAGAATAAATTCTGAAAGAGATTTAGGTACATAATCGGCAAGCAGATTTTTTATACTCTTATGCGGATTATTATTCAATTCCGACTGCAAATCAATTTCACCGGTAAAATCTAAATTAATATTATAAGGGAAATCCTCTCTTGCCATAATTGAAGATATTTGATAAATCAAAGGTCCGGTAACACCTGTATGTGTAAACATAATGTCCCCTGCAAGGAACTTTTTCTGTGCAAATTTAGCTCGAACATTTTTGACACTGACCCCGCTTAAATCAGCGAAGTTTTCTTTTGATTTTAGTCCGGCAAGAGCAGGCCTTGGAGGAACAATTTTGTGTCCGAGATGTTCGGCAAGTTCAAAGCCGGCATGACCGCCCACAGCTATCACAATTTTATCGAATTTATGTTCTTCTCTCGTCGTTTTTACTGTAAAACCTTTTACATCTTCAATTATATCAATAACCTTTTGTTCCTTAAACTTAATACCATGCATACTGTCAAGGAACTTGTTTCTGACATCAACCGCACTGTTTGAGACCGGAAAAATTCTCAAGTCATCCTGTACATATGTTTCAACACCAATACTGTTAAAAAATTCCAGAGTTTGAAGTGTTGAAAACCTTGAAAAAACAGAATATAAAAATTTTTCGCCACGCGGATAATTCTTTGCAAGTTCTCTAAAGTCATATTCTGCATAAGCGAGATTACAACGTCCGCCTCCGGTCACAAGAAGAGTAGCAAGCGGCGATTTTGACTCAAACACCGTTACATTACAAATGTCCCGTAAATTATATGCACAAAAACAACCGGCCGGCCCGCCGCCAATAACAGCAACCTTATATTTCAACCCGCGTTCCATATAAAAATACCATCTCAGGGTTTTCTAAATCATTGTGAAGCTCCGATATGGTTTTATGCAATACCGGATGCTCAAAATCAGGAATCAACTCAAGCAGAGGCACCAGTGTAAAGGCCCTCAAATGCACATATTTATGCGGAATTGTCAAAGTTTCTTCATTAATTATTTCTTTACCATAAAAAAGTATATCGATATCAATCGTTCTGTCTTTATAATCTGCAGATGTTTTTTCATTTCGCCCGAGAAGATTTTCTATACGCTTACACTCTGCCAGCAAATCCTGCGGACTTAATGAGGTTTTAAGCTCAACAACAGCATTTACAAACCAGTTTTCAGAATTCATATCCCAAGGTTCTGTTTCATAAAAAGCCGAAGTCCTTATTATTGATATATTTTCAATCGAACCAAGCAGACTTGTAGCTTGTTGAATATACCCAATTCTGTCGCCTAAATTTGAGCCTAAACTTAAATAAACTATTGCCATACCCACATTCTATAAATTTTTAAAACCATTGTCAACTTGCCTTTGGGATTATAATAAGGATTGTTAATTCATTTTTTTATGTATAATTAAAGTATGGAATTTTACGGATTTTTATCAACAATTATCTTCTATGCGGGACTTCCTTTTTTCTATGCAGAAAGAGTAATCCACAAAAAATCTTTCGGCTGGAAAGAGAAGTTCGGAAATATTACCCCTTCGTTTAAAGACGAAAGAATTATAATGATTCACGGAGTCTCTGTCGGAGAGGTTATTGCACTTGAAAATCTTGTAAAAAAAATAAAAGAAGTATTTCCACAATATAAAATTGTCATAACAACAGGAACTAAGACCGGACAGGATATTGCACATAAAAAATTTGAAGGAACGGCAGACTACATAACGTATTTTCCGTTTGATATTCCCTCTGCAGTTAATAAATTCCTTGATACTCTGAAACCGTCGCTTGTTTTAATTGCGGAAACTGAGTTATGGCCGAATTTTGCATATGGCTGCAAGAAAAAGAATATTCCCCTTTGCATAATTAACGGAAGGATTTCAGATTCCACTTATAAAACATACAAACTTGCAAAACCATTCTTCAAAGAAGTCTTCAAAAATTTTACTGCAGTCTATGCACAGAGCAAAGAAGATCTCGAAAAATATCGTTCAATCGGTATTGCAGAAGATAAAAGTGAATTTATGGGCAATTTAAAATTCGACATTCAAAAAAAAGAATCCTCTATTGATATTGGTCAGCAAGGTTATAAGATATTAATTGCAGGAAGTACACATAAAGGTGAAGATGAAATTGTGCTTAGTATATTTAAAAAATTAAAAAAAGATTTTCCAAACCTAAAATTACTTCTTGCACCGCGTCATCCGCAAAGAGTTCCCGATATTGAACAGCTTATTAAAAATATGGAATTAACATACGGACTTCGTTCTAAAGATGATAAATTCACCAATTACGATATTGTAATTCTGGACACTTTAGGTGAACTTGGCAAAATGTATTCGATATGTGATATTGCATTTATAGGAGGCAGTTTTAACAAAACCGGCGGTCATAATCCGCTGGAATCAGTTATTTTTAACAAACCAACGCTGTCCGGTCCGTCCATTCATAATTTTAAGGATATATATTCAATACTTGTTAATTCACAAGCAGGTAAAGTCATTTCTACCCCGGATGAACTATATTCAGCCATAAAACTACTCCTTTCGGACGATTTATTATATAAACAAACAGAAGCAGCCTGTGCAAGTGTATTTGAAGAACAAAAAGGGGCTCTGGACTTTGTTATAAATAAAATAAGACAAATCCTCAAATAATTTTAGAGCCCAAAAATCGCATTAATATTAGGTTTTCAAGTTAATTGTAAAGTTTTATTACAAAAATAGCACATAATATTAAAGTTTTTATGCATAAGTACCGTTACACAGACTAAGGAAATTAACAAGAAAGGGAATGTCATGGGAATGGCAGCTTCGCAGGCTCGGTTCTTGGGACTGACTGCAAGAAAAACTAATGTTGAATATGAAGGACAACAGGTCAACCAGCAAAGAACGACCTTGTCTAATCAATCAGCAAACTATTACAATCAGCTGCTTGGTATGACTGTTCCTGTTCCTCCTTCCATTGACGATTATACGAAAACTGTTTATTCTTTCTCCGACGGAGCTTTGAATAATACTATCACTTCCTTAATCGCTCAACAAGGTGGCAACTTCCTTATCAGCTACAACAGAACTTATACCGACTCTAATGCTATTATCGGGGCGGTATCTTCTATTGTTACCAGAACCGGTACTGAAGGTAACTACCAGTATTCTGTCGGTAACAATGTTTTAAGAAGTTTATCTAAAAGAGAATTACAGGATGACGGTTCTTACATCTATACTACCGACCCGTCTATTCAATTCGATCCTGCTACAGGTGAAGCTACTTATACAGGTAACGACAAATATCTGTTATCTCTCGATGCTAAACAATTAGGCTCGCTCGTTATCGAAGAAGCTTTAATGTATGAAAAATTAAATGACGAAAAATATAACGGTAAAGACGGCAACTGGCAGGTTTATTACAAATATAACTCTACCTCTAATGAATATGTGCCTATTTACTACAATAAATTTGACTTAGAAAAAGATTCTACTCTTTACAGCGACAAAACCGGTGCCTCTCAATCCTACATTCCGGCTTACACCGTTGGTACCGCTCAAATTACTGATGAAGTTAAAGGCGTTACCGCTAAGTTAGAACAGGATGCTTCCGGTAGATATATCAATATCACGCTCGACCCGGGAACCGATCAGGAACAAACTTACGCTCTATCTACAGAAACTACTACTGATCAGGATGCCTACGATGACGCTATGAACCAGTATGAATTCGACAAAGCTACTTACGACAAAGCCGTCGAAGATATTAACGCTAAAATCGAAATCGTTCAGGCTCAAGATAAAAATCTTGAATTACGACTTAAACAACTCGATACCGAACAAGATGCTATCCAAACCGAAATCGATGCCGTTCAAAAAGTTATCGAGAAAAACGTCGAATCTACTTTCAAAACCTTCGGGTAAAACTAAAGAAATTTTATATATTATTAAAATATACGAAAGCTGTCTATTTAAGGGCATTTCCGATTTAATATTAAGTTTTGTTACATAAACAAAACAAAATATTAAAGTTTTCAACTTATTCTGCCGATATACATGACAAGGAAAGAAGAAGAAAGGAAATGTCATGGGAATGGCAGCTTCGCAGGCTCGGTTCTTGGGACTGACTGCAAGAAAAACTAATGTTGAATATGAAGGACAACAGGTCAACCAGCAAAGAACGACCTTGTCTAATCAATCAGCAAACTATTACAATCAGCTGCTTGGTATGACTGTTCCTGTTCCTCCTTCCATTGACGATTATACGAAAACTGTTTATTCTTTCTCCGACGGAGCTTTGAATAATACTATCACTTCCTTAATCGCTCAACAAGGTGGCAACTTCCTTATCAGCTACAACAGAACTTATACCGACTCTAATGCTATTATCGGGGCGGTATCTTCTATTGTTACCAGAACCGGTACTGAAGGTAACTACCAGTATTCTGTCGGTAACAATGTTTTAAGAAGTTTATCTAAAAGAGAATTACAGGATGACGGTTCTTACATCTATACTACCGACCCGTCTATTCAATTCGATCCTGCTACAGGTGAAGCTACTTATACAGGTAACGACAAATATCTGTTATCTCTCGATGCTAAACAATTAGGCTCGCTCGTTATCGAAGAAGCTTTAATGTATGAAAAATTAAATGACGAAAAATATAACGGTAAAGACGGCAACTGGCAGGTTTATTACAAATATAACTCTACCTCTAATGAATATGTGCCTATTTACTACAATAAATTTGACTTAGAAAAAGATTCTACTCTTTACAGCGACAAAACCGGTGCCTCTCAATCCTACATTCCGGCTTACACCGTTGGTACCGCTCAAATTACTGATGAAGTTAAAGGCGTTACCGCTAAGTTAGAACAGGATGCTTCCGGTAGATATATCAATATCACGCTCGACCCGGGAACCGATCAGGAACAAACTTACGCTCTATCTACAGAAACTACTACTGATCAGGATGCCTACGATGACGCTATGAACCAGTATGAATTCGACAAAGCTACTTACGACAAAGCCGTCGAAGATATTAACGCTAAAATCGAAATCGTTCAGGCTCAAGATAAAAATCTTGAATTACGACTTAAACAACTCGATACCGAACAAGATGCTATCCAAACCGAAATCGATGCCGTTCAAAAAGTTATCGAGAAAAACGTCGAATCTACTTTCAAAACCTTCGGGTAAAACTAAAAACTCTAAAATACAACGAATTAAACAAAATTTCCTTTTATATAATATAAAAATTAATTTCCCTATTAATTTCCTGACGACTTCTCAAAGTCGTTTTTTTTTTGCATAAATTTATTAAGCTTATATAAAGGCACTGCAAACGTGTGGTAAACTTGTATTATAAGAAAAAAGGAGAGTATGACATGATACCAATTTTAGATTCAAAACGTCAGTATGCCACCATTGGCTCAGAAGTAGAAAAAGCTGTTTGTGAAGTTTTACGTTCAGGTTCCTATATTTTAGGACCTAACACAAAAGCTCTTGAACAAGAACTTGCAGACTTTATCGGATGTAAATACACCGTTGGACTTAACTCAGGAACAGACGCTCTTCATCTTGCATTAAGAGCTTTGAATATCGGAGCAGGTGATGAAGTTATCACAGTTGCATTCACATTTGTAGCGACAACCGAAGCTATCGGGATAGTAGGTGCAAAACCTGTATTTGTTGATATCGATCCTGATACGTTTAACCTTGATGCTTCTAAATTGGAAGCTGCAATCACTCCAAAAACAAAAGCTATTATTCCGGTACACTTATATGGACAGCCTTGCGATATGGATAAGATTATGGATGTCGCAAAACGCCACAACTTACATGTAATTGAAGACTGCTGTCAGGCAATCGGAGCTTTATATAAAGGCAAAATGGTCGGTACATTCGGCGATTTCGGCTGCTTGAGCTTCTATCCGACTAAAAATTTAGGCGGCATGGGCGACGGAGGTCTTATTATGACTAACGATGAAAAATTACGCGACAGAGTAGTTGCTCTCAGAAACCACGGTGGGGCAATACGCTATCACCATGACGAAATCGGGGTTAACAGCAGACTTGACGAAATTCAAGCCGCAATTCTGCGTGTAAAACTTCCTCACGTAAAAGAATGGAATGAAAAAAGACGTGAACATGCTTATTATTACAATAAGTTATTTGCAGATTGCCCTGATATTCAAACTCCGAAAGAACTTGATAATACATATTGTGTTTACCACCAATATACAGTTAAAATTCCTAACAGGGATGAGGTTCATAAAATGCTTCAGGAAAACGGCATCGGTGCAATGCTATACTATCCGATTCCTTTACACCTGCAAAAAGTTCATGAATATCTCGGTGTAGGCAAAGGCTCTCTGCCTGTAACGGAAAAAAATACCGAATTAGTGGTATCACTTCCAATGTTCCCTGAAATTACGGAAGAAGAGCAAAGAACAGTTGCTAAAACATTGATTGATTGTATCCAAAAATCAAAATCGCTTGTTAAAGCATAATAATGTTCATACTTATATATAAAAAAGCCTCGTTTAACTTAAACGGGGCTTTTTAACATGCAAAATTTAATTTACTTCCTCTTTGAATGTATTCTGTTTGTATAGAACCATCCTGCATAGCAACATCTCGTGTCACACTGCCTATAACGTGAGTTCCGAAACTAAAATCAGTACCGTAAGCCATATAATTATTCTCAGGAGCAAGAGTTGCTTTAATATTCATACCGAATACTCTTGCAATGGTAGCCATCTGGTCTGCACTGCTGTATCCAGAATTAATGCCCTGTTCTTTTTTACTTTCCTGAGACTGGGTAACCCTTCCGGGGGTAATCGGGTTGGTTGCCGGATCAGCTATTCTTGCTCCCTGCTCCGCAGCAGCAGCCGAATAGCTGGCTATCGTATCATTAACGGCAGCCTTTGGCATTCCGACTTTATTAATGCTTAAATTATCATTAGGGTTCATGATATATTACAATCCTTTTTCTATACTCTCATATATATAAAGTATATAAGAACAAAAAAATTGCTTTTTTAGGGGTAGAATAACTTAATATTTATTTACATAAATATACAGATCCTCATGTATATTATTACTCATATTTTATAGCAATATAACCCTAATGTTAAGTTTTGTAAAGTGTAAATTCTACACTATATGTGCATTTTAGGGATATCTAAAAATTTATGAAAACATCTTATTGACATTTAAAACTATTTGGTGCATAATAATTACATAAGATTTAAGTGTAGTCGAAACACTAAATATAAATAGATTCATTAACCCCAAAAACATATAAACTCCTAAATAATAAACACTAAAAGAGACCATTAGGATGCAGAAAACGACCCACTCAGAAATGAGTGGTTTTTTTTATGCTTATTGATACAAAAAAATAAATAGTTCCTAAATTTTATAATCAAACTTGTGCTTTTCAAAAAGTCTATTAAAAAAGTCTCTGTTTTTTAAAATAGTATCTCTGTCCAGCTCCATATTTAAATGCACACCTAAATTTACTTTTCTTATGTGATTACCGGAAAACCACTCAATTTTATTTTTTTCAATTTCTGATAAATAATCATCCAAAAACGCTGACACATTACTTTTAGAGGCCTTAAGCGACGGGAACATTCCGCTAATAAGAATTTCATCCATCATTTTAATTGATTGAGATTTTTGTTTAACTAAAAGAGGATTCTTTTCATAAGAGATTTCATTGAGGATTTCCAACTCCTCGTCTCTGCCTGAAACTACGGGATGAAATTTATATTTGTGATGAAAAGGAATAGCATCATTCATTGAAAAAATAGTGATTTTTTTCAAATTATTTTCCAAAAGTGTCACAATACTGTTTAGCCGCAGAACCTCTCCATATCCGTGTTTTTTTCTGTCACAACTATTAGGAACTTTCATCCATAAACCGTTAAATTCTTTTGTTTTAGTGTTAATTTCAAATGTGTTATACGCTCTCTTAACACCGGCAGCATCAAATACATCGGCAGAAATACAACGTCTTCCATGCTCGTCGAGAATATATTGAGTGTCCAATACGATTCTTTCACCGTTTGAATCAGAAAGCGGGCAATTTTTCAGAACTTTATACTCTCCAAGCTGTCCAAATTTTAAGTTTGTAGATTCCAACAATTTTAACGGTTTAATCATGATAAACATATGAACACGTGTAAATATTTAATTTTGCTTATTTTTTACGAATTATAACAAGATTCCTTGTGTAATTTTCTTCAAGAGGTAAATCATATTGAATTATATCTATAATTTCAGCTTTGTATTTTTTCAAAGATGGCTTTGCTTCATCAATTTCTTCATTAATCTTTTTAGACTTGTATGCAACAAAATAGCCATCATCATTAAGTCTTGGAACAGCATAAGCAACAATTTTATCCAAAGACGCAACAGCCCGTGAAGTTACAACATCAAAAGTCTGATTAATATTTTCAACTCTGTCGCAAATTACGGAAAGATTTGATATACAAAGTGCCGACTTTATTTCTTCAATCGCATTAATTTTTTTTCTTATACTATCAAGTGCAGTCACTTCAAGTTCAGGATATGCAAGTGCAAGAGGAACTGAAGGAAAGCCTCCGCCCGTACCGAAATCAAGCAAAGTTTTAAAGCTTATCCCGTATCGATTGAAAAAGTTCTCTATAGAAAGGCTGTCATAGATATGTTTTTCCCATAAGAACTTTTCATCATTCTTTGAAATCAAATTAAGTTTCGCATTTTCTTTAAGAAATACTTCAATATAATTGTAAAAAAAGGCCTTATCTTTCATTCAAAATCTCTTTTTGCACCTTTATAAATTCATCAGCACCAAGACGAACTTTTATATCTTCAATACGTTTTTCTATCCTTACCAGATTATCCGACGAAGACTTCAATTTTGCAATATCAAGAGCCATAAAATAATTTTTCAATGCATATTTAAACATATTTTTGAATGCATAAAAATCACCCATTTCAATCATTGTTGAAGCCTGATAGAACGGTTCTTTCAAAATTCCGGCATAATCTGCGGCTCTTTCATAAAATTCAAGAGCTTTATCCGGCGATTTTTTCTTATTCAGTTCAGCAAGTTTCATCGAAGAGAGGTACATACCGTTATAATTTTTAACTAAGCTGTCTATTTCAAGACTTTTTAAATAATATTTTTCAGCAAGTTCTGCATATCCGGACTCATCAAAAATCAAAGCCATATTTGCATATGCAGAAGAAAGATTCTGGTTATTTTTTTCGATTCCGATACATTTTTTATAATAATTCACTGCAGTTTCGGTCTCATTCATTTCATCAGCTACAACGGCAGCCTTAAAGTAAAGTTCCGCAAGAATAGACTTATCAGTAAGAGCATCAACAAGCCCCAGGGCTTTTTTACACAATGAATATACCTTATTGATATCGTCATTTGCGAGATTAATCAAAGCTAAATATGCTCTGATTAAAGTTTCATTATTTACCCCGCGAGATTCTATAACCTCGTTTAACAGTAATTTTGCCTTGTCATGTTTAAATGTTATATAAAATATATTGGCAATTTCAAGTTTCATAGATGCCATTTTTTCAGCATCACCTGCCGCTGTATAAAAGTCCAAAGCAGAATCATAATATCTTAACGCATTAAACCAATCAGAGAGTGATGAAAAATTCTTTGCGAGTTTTGTATATATTAAAGGCAAAAATGTATAAAAATCATCATCATCTTTTAACAGCAGAGCCCGCTGATAAAATGCAATAGCCTTTTTATAATTATATTTATTCTCGGAATCTCTGGCTGAATTTATAAGTTCCCTCAAAGAAAGCTTGTTTTCTTCCTCGCTTAATGTTTTATTTGAATAGTCAATAAATTTATTAATTGAATTTGCAATCTGATTCATTATCTTTTTTTCGTCTTCTTCTGTCTCAAAAATAAACGAAATTTGTTTTATTTTTTCATCTTTAGACTCCTGCAGATGCTCGCTCTCATTCATCATGGTATCAACACCGGATGCTGCGTACTCTATTGATTCCATTGCAGTCTGAGCTACCGGAGATACAATCGGAGTCTTAGGTAAAAATAGACTATGGTATTCAATTTCCGAACGCATGGTTTGTCGGGAAATCAATAAATCTCTCTCAAACGGTTTTAGAGGAAGTTGTGTATTATACAAATCGACACAGGATTTATGCAGTTTTACGGCAACAGATTCCGGAATTGCGTTCATTGAAATTTCTTTATAATAATCCGGCATATAAACCATATCGTTAACTTTTGCCAGAAGATAATTATTAACAAAAAAATCAATACGGGCTTCGTCAAACAAATTAAGTGTCTTTAACAGAGAAAGACTGACAGGATGCCGCATTACAGTAAGAAATCGGAATAAATGTCCGCTCACAGGATCCACAAAAGAAAGAGCTTCCCTCAAAATAAAATCATTGTATGATAAAAAACTTCTGGTAAAACCTTTTAAAAAATCTATGAGGTTTAAATTACGTGCCTTAATCAATTTTAAAGAAAGCATAGTATAGAAGAAGTACCCTCTGGAATATCTGTAAAGCTCGTCTGAAACAGGCCCGATAAGTTTGATACCTTCTGAGCGGAGCAGCTTTTCAAAAAGCTGCTTATCAAGAGCCAACACAGTAGTCGCAGAATAAGGTACTCTGTTCTCAAAATCCTTATAGTCAAAAACTCTTGAGATAAAAAGAGTCTTAATATTTTTTTTCAATGACAAATAAAAAATAAAATCAAGGATATCGCTTTTATTATCCCTCAATACCGCTTCAAAAGAATCTATAATAATAAGAACAGGCTTTTCAATTACTGCAAAATAAGCATTGACTTTCTGAGTAAAATTTTCACTTTTAACCTTTGGAGGTTTAATTATATTCTGTCCGACAAGACATCGAAAATCATCAAAAAAAGATAATAAAATATCATCAAGAATTGTTGTTTCAAAACACTTATATTTTAAAACAATAACATCCTGCTTCAAAAGAGAAAGTGCAAAATTTGCAACCTGACCCTTGCCAGTCCCGAGAAAACCGTTCATTAACATCACGGGATTCTCTGACATTAAAAAATTTTGAATATCTTCAATCTGTTTTAAATTATTTTCAAGCAGCAATTTGTTAATAATTCCGCTATCTTCCCTTAACAGTTCTTTTCTGTCAGTAATATTCTCCAAAAATGCCGTATTCATAGTCCTAATCATATATTATTTTATGCTAATTTGCAAATCTTAACTTTATATAATTGCACTTTCATTTTTTTGATAGTATTATGTAAGGTAGTAAACAGAGGGGAAAGGTATGGAATTTTTCAGAAAACACCAAAGAATAATTATTGCAGTTATAGCAGTAACTTTTATAGCTTGGACTGTTGGGTTAATGATGCTTCCTCTTGTAATTAAATAGGTAGATTGAGTGAAAATAAGCAGATTTACAAAAAAACTTCTGTCATGTTTGTTCACGGCATTTATTCTTTTATTCGGAATGTCGGGAACCGCTTATTGCTCAAATCTGAATACTATTAATCAAAAAATGAAACATACTCAGGAGAAAATTAAAACCCTGAAACTAAAAGAAAACCACGAAAAAAGTAAACTTGTAAGAAATCAGAGAAAATTAGAAAATACATCTAATACGCTGGAAGCTTCCAAAAGACAGTATAACACCATAGACTCACGTCTGCAGGCTTTGCAGGCGGAATACACAGCAGCTTCAAATGATTTTAACAAAACGGATGCCCAGCTCAAAACCAGAATCCGTCAGGTATTTAAAAATCAGCGTACAGGGATGTTTGAATTATTGCTTTCTGCAAAAGATTTAAACTCATTTCTTGATTTTGTATATTTTGAAAGAATTATCATCAAAAATGATTATAAACGAATGGTTGACCTGAAATTAAAAGCAGCAAAACTCGCAAAGATGAAAGCCGATATTGAAACTCAAAAAGAATATCTGCAAAAGACTATTGCAAGTATGAATTCCCAACAGAAAGATATCCAGCGTGCTATTCAGGAAAACCGGAATATGATAAACCGCTTAAAAACGGATAGAGCTGCGTATGAACGTTCGGAACGGGAATTAGAACGGCAATCAGCCAATCTGCAAAGTATGATTAGCCGCGGCTACAGTCATTCCACTGTAAAAATATCATCAAGCGGTTTTATGAAACCTATTGCAGGCAGAATAACCTCACCTTTTGGATGGCGAGTTCACCCGATATTTAAAAGCCGTACATTCCACTCCGGAGTTGATATAGGAGGCCCTAATATGGGAAGTATTCGTGCTTCAAATTCCGGCCGGGTTATCTATGCCGGCTGGTACGGAGGTTACGGAAAAGTCGTAATCATTGACCATGGTTCTGTAAACGGTCATCCGACAACAACATTATATGCCCATATGTCGGTAACAAAAGTATCAAAGGGACAAGCTGTTACAAAAGGACAGGTTATAGGACTGGAAGGTACAACAGGCTATAGCACAGGACCGCACTGTCACTTTGAAGTAAGAATTAACGGTAAACCAAACAATCCGCTTAATTATATTTAAAAAAGGAAACTATAATTGAAAAAATTCTTGATTTTATCACTGATATCTTTAATATTTATGCCACATGCCTTTGCTGAAACCCAAAGGGATCAACAGGTTATTCAAGAACTTGAGAATATGCAAAATTCACTCTTTTCTGCACCTGTATCTCCTTTGACTGAAATAGATTATTCGATAAAACAAGAACCTGACCCGCGTGTCGGCAGAATAACGCCTAAAAAAGATGTAACACCTCTGTTCAAAAAAATAAGGATTAAAATTCAAAATCATTATAGAACAAAAGCTTATGAAGAAGCACAACAGTTGCTTGAAGAAGAAAGAAAAGCTGCAGAAAAAATGCAGCAGTCGGATGAAGAAGATCTGGAAGAAGAACTTCACGAAATGACTATGCGGCAGTTGAAAGAAATAGTCAATCCCGAATCTGTTCAAACTAAAAAAGAAAATAAATTTGTGAATTTCTTTAAACGGAAAAATAAAAAAGATAAAACTACGGATGAAGAAACCGTATCAGAGGATAAAGCAACAAACTCTTCCGAAATTCAGACAAATGAAAATTCATCAGATAAAAAAGACCCGGAAATAGAAAAAAGTGAAGAAACGCTGGAGCTTACCGGAGGCGTAAAAAAATTAAGTACACCAAAAGATGTTCAGCTTGATTGTGATGTTCTTGAATATTTTGAAGACAGAGAAGAACTTGAAGCCACAGGGCATCCTGTCTTGTATTTTCCTCCGCAGGGAGTTACTTTAAAAGCAGATAAACTGGTTTATAATACAGCATCTGATATAATCAAAGCGTATGGTAATGTTGAGGTTATAAAAGACGGAAATTCTGTTTACGGCGACTTTATACAGATTAATATGAACGAAGAAACATCGCTTCTGACTAATATGAAAGCAGAAAATATGGATTTAGTCGTTCATGCGAAAACTGTTAAGGGAAAAGATAATGAAATTCAACTTGAAAAAGGGACTCTTTCAGCTGATAAATCATATATCCTGCGATTCAGAACCAGAATTATCGGCTCTGATCTAAGACAAATGCTCATTGATGAGGATGAATATTCTACATTGCTTGATAAAGACCATTCAAAAGTTACGGTTAATGCAAAAGATATTCAGGTTGAAGCAAAAAAAGACCACGACATAATAAGAGTAAAAAATGCAGAAGTAAACTATAATAATCACCACTTATTTGATGTTTCAGATATAAAATTTTATACAAATAAAAAACAGGATTATTTTGAGGGGAACTATCCTGAATTTGGCTCCCGTTCAAGAATCGGTATGTTTCTAGGACCTGGTTTTGTATTTGGCGTCCCGACAGGCGGTACTGTTAAAGTCATTCCGTTCTTGAATTACAAAGATGAATTCGGAATTGGGGGAGCCATAAAATACAAAAGTGCAACCAATACTACAGAATTTATGTATGGTTCTGCTGAAAGTATTGCCGTATTACGAGGACGTCAACAATTTGACGACAAATTATTCATGCAATATGGTATAAATTCATATATGGATGACTGGTTTATGGGAACCAGAATGGCAAAATATATGGCTGAATTGATTTATCAAGATGGCGTCCGATTTAAAAACTTTATGGGTCCAAATCATGATTTAACATTTAAACATCGTGTCGGGGCAGGTTATGCTCAGGATAGTGATGTCAACCGTTTTGACGAAAAAAATATTCAATCTTCTGAACTTGGAACAACTCGTTTTAAATACATGGCTGAAATTGCCCAGAATATTTATAACTACGAAGATAAAGAAAAACTCAGAAAAGTACGTCTTGATGTTGTTATGCAGGGTAGTGCCGCTGTTTACGGTACAGGAGACACCCAGTTTATAGGAAGAATCGGTCCGAGATTGCATACTCAATACAAATACTGGATGCAGGATATAGGATATTTCCAATCTGCTTATCAGGACAATACTCCAATGCCGAGATTTGATACATATCGTTACGGACGTTCAAGCGTATATTTAAAAGAAGCTTTAAGATTAAATAAATATCTCGCTGTTGCATGGTCAACAACCTTGAACCTTTCTGATGATGCACCAAACGGAGATATGTTCCAGGAAAATGCATTTATGTTTGCGATAGGCCCTGATGATTTTAAAGTCAATATCGGCTATGATGTATTCAGACAGACAACATATTTTGGGGTTAACGTTGCACTTGATATGAAAGGGACTAACGTTAATTATGATAAACTTGTAATCAAAAATCCTGATAAATTAGGAAAAGATGACAGAGAAGAAGTTAAAGAAATCAGCTTTGAAAATACTAAGACTGAAACTAAACTTATAAGAAAATATGCAGAAGTAATAGATATAGAAGATCCGGACAGAGAACAAATATAATGAAAGAGGCAGAATTAAAAAAAGAAATAATTGAATACGGCAGATTATGCGGAATCAAAAATTTCACTCCGGGCATCTCCGGAAATATGTCCGCAAGGTTTGATGACAAAATTCTTATAACAAGCTCCGGTTCTGCAAACGGCTATTTGTCAGAAGAAGATTTCTCTGTAATAGATTATGATGGTAATGTAATAAGCGGACACCCGAAAGCTTCAAGTGAAAAATTACTGCATATAGAATTTTATAAAAAACGTCCTGACATAAATTACATAATTCATGTCCATGCACCTTATCTGAGTGCTTTTGCTTCCGCCGGAATTGCCTTAGATGAACCTATTATGGCTGAGAATGTTTTTTATTTCGGACAAATTCCCCTTGCACAATACGGTCTGCCGTCATCAAAGGAGCTGGTAGAAAAAACAGCGAAATATTTTGACGACTATAACGCAGTATTAATGGGTAATCATGGAGTTATAGTCGGAGATACAACTATCAGGGATGCTTATTTAAAATTGGAACTGGCAGAAGCATACGCACAGGTTGTAATTAATACAAAGATTTTAGGCGGAGCAAAACTCCTGACCGAAACTCAAGTAAAAGAAATACAGGCCCTTAAGGGTTAAGGATAGAAAAAGGAAAAACAAATGTCATTAATGTTAGAACACAAACAAGGATTATTAGCCGGTGACGGCACATTGCCCGTAAAAATGGCACAATATGCAAAAGAAAACGGATTTGAAGTTATTTGTATTTCATTTTCAAAAGATAACCTTTCGCAGTTGAAAAAATATTGTTCAAAGGTTTACTCATGCCATCCGGGAGAAATTAATCGTATTGAAAAAATATTGAAGGACGAAGAAATCAAGCAGGCAACTTTTCTTGGAAAAGTCAATAAAAGTGTATTACTTCAATTATATAAATTTGATTCAAGAGCAATAGAAATCTTAAAAACAATAAAAAGACTTAACGACGATGAAGTTATGCTTGTTATTGTAAATGAATTTGAAAAAGCCGGAATAACGGTTCTTGATCAGACAATATTTATCAAAAATCTTATGATACCTGCCGGAGTGCTGGGTAAACATAAACCGACCAAAGAGCAGATGGAAGACGTAAACTACGGATTCTGGCTTGCTAAAGAAATGGGTAAAGTTGATGTAGGGCAATCAGTAGTGATTAAAGATAAAATGGCAATGGCTGTTGAAGCTATTGAGGGAACCGACAAATGTATTATCCGCGGAAGCAAACTGGCAAAACGCGGAGCTGCAGTTGTTAAAGTATCAAAACCTAAACAGGATAAACGTTTTGATATTCCGACCGTCGGTTTGAAAACGCTGAGAACAATGAAGAAATATAAGGCAAACCTTCTTGCTGTAGAAGCAAATGAAACAATAATTGTTGATCAGGAAAAAGTTATCAAATATGCTGATGCAAATAAAATCGTATTGATGGCAGTAAGTTTATGAAGAAAGTCTTTATAATCACAGGTGAATATTCAGGAGATATACACGCAGGAAAAGTTGCGGAGGCATTAAAAGCCGCAGATTCGGATATTATTATTGAAGGTATCGGTGGTGAAAACCTTAAAAATGCCGGAGTAAAACTTTTTTCCGATCAGAAAAAAATGGGAGCTGTCGGGATTTCACCCAAAATTATTATTGACCATCTCACATTAGGGAAAAGGGTTGTTGATTATCTTACAAAAGAATATAAACCTGATTTGGTACTTTTGATTGATTACGGAGCGTTCAACCTTAATGTATCTAAATTTCTGAAAAAAGCAGGTATAACCGTCTTTTATTATATCCCGCCTCAAGTATGGGCAAGCCGAAAATGGCGATTAAATACTATTAAAAAAAATATTGATGAGGTTTTATGCATATTTCCTTTTGAGGTTGAAATGTATAAACAATATGGGATAAAAACGCATTACTGCGGTCACCCGCTGGTTTCACAACTGCCTGATAAAGCTGACAAAGCTGCATTTTTTGCAAAACATGGCTTTGACATAAATAAAAAACTGGTTTCAATATTTCCTGGCTCCAGAGTATTTGAGCTGAAATATCTTATGGATGTATTTATAAAATCAGCAAAAATCTTACAGAAAAACCATCCCGATTTGCAATTTTGTATATCTCATGCTCCTAATTTATCGGATGAAGTTTATAATAAATATTTAAAAGAAACTGATTTTAAGATAATAAAAGGTGAAAATCAGGCGTTATTAAGTGTTTCTGATGCACTCATCCTTGCCTCCGGCACAGTAGCACTGGAAGCTGCTCTGTATGCAACGCCTATGATAATAGCATACCGCGGACCATGGATATTTTATTTTATCTATCTTGCCGTAAGATGTATAAAAATGGTGTCGCTGCCAAATATCATAAACGGAGAAATTATAGTACCAGAAATTATACAAAAAGATGTCAAAGCAGATAACATTTCGTATAATATTGAAAAATTACTTTATGACAGTAAATACAGGGAAGAAAATATTCAAAAGCTAAAAAATGTAAAACATCTGTTATCAGATAAAGTTTCATCACAAGAGGCAGCAAATGAAATACTTAAAGCTTTACAAAACTAAATAAATTAAAAAATCTTGCCAAAAATAAGCAAGATTTTTTAATTTAAAACGTTTATAAATATGTAGCAGGAAATTATGATTAATCAAGCGGTAAGTATTCAGACAAGCAGTCCATATAATGACTTTAACGGTTACAAAAAGAACCCTCAATTTTTGCTGAATACTATCCCTCAAAAAGAAGAAGAACATCATGGCGGCAAAATCGCGGCATCATTAGGTATTACCGCATTAATTGTCGGATTTGGAATACTTGGATTAATGAGAGGTTCTCCGAAAAATCTTACCAAATATCTGGAAAAACTAAAAATTAATATCGAAGCAAAACTTGAAAAAACAAAAAACAATAAATCACTGAAACTTGTTAATCAAGGATATACATATGCGTTAAATAAGATTAATTCTTTGATTCTGAAAAGCGAATGTATCAATAACTTCACATCCCTCAAAGATGCCCTTGCAAAATATTGCATGGATAAGACAAAATTTACACAAAAAATTCATGAAAAAATCACAAAACTGTTTCAGAAAGGAAGCCGGGCAACAGTTCATAATTCCTGGGCGAACACCACACAAAAATTTAAACAAACATTCTCAAGACTTGAGCATACCGACAATTTCGTCCTTGGAGGCCAAGGCAATAAGATTATCGAAATAAACGGCGTAAAAAAAACAGGCAGAGAATGGATGGAATACCTGCAGGAAAGCAGGAATATAATCCTTGAAACCCTTAATAAAAACACTTCAAAAGATGTTCTCCAAAAAAGAGAACAAACGATGGAGGCAGCCTCAAACAATCTTGATAAACTTGTCAGAGCATTATTCAAAAATTTTAAAAATCCAAGACTGTACAGAAGTTTTGTAGCAGATGATTTTATTGTCAAATATAAAGAAAAAATGTTTCTGGATATGTTGCAATTCCGCAAAATCATATCAATGAATTCAAAAGACAAAAGACAACTTTCAGCCGGTTTTCTTCAAAAGGCAGAAAATATTATGATAGCAGGGAATTCATCCGCCATTGAACCGCTTGCAAATATAAGAAAAGCTCTAAAACATGATGTTTCCGAAAAAGAAATCACGGAAGCCATTGATAAACTTACACAAATACTACAGGACACCAAGGGTAATATGAAGCCTAAGCATATTCTTCAGGTTCAAAATTATCTTACAACCGCAAAATCAATACTTAATGATAAAAGCAACGGTAAAATTCAAGAAATGCTGAATATTTATAAACAAATTGCCCCCGAAGATTATGAAAATATTGTGAAAGCATTAAATACTGCAGTCAAATCACTTGATGATTCTATAAATATTGAAAGCATACAATATTTTGATAAAATTCGTGATTTAAAAATAGGCTCAGCTCCAACAGATGCACTTTCTGTGGTTGGCTCAGGAGCATATATTGCATATGGCTTAAGCGGAACAAAAGATAAAGATGAAAAAATTTCAATAATGCTGAAAGAAGGAATTCCTGTACTTGGTACAGTAGGTACGTCTCTATTTTGTATGGCCAGACTTGTATCGGGAAGTAAATCCCTGATTGTAGGTCTTATATCCGGTGCAATAATAGGGGCAATCGGCAAATATGCAGATGAACTTAGAAAAAAATATCTGCCTGTAAATAAACAGCCATTACAGAATACACAAACATCCCAAACTACCGTAAAAGGAGTATAGCCCGAAATTTTGTTTCTGATATAATCCAATTATGAATAAGACAAAATCAATAAGAGAAAAACTTGAAGAAAGAGAAATATCTATCCTTAGCTCCTATGCCACAAAGAGTGCCAACAGCAGGGGAAGAAAAATTAAAGAAGCCGAATGCGAAATAAGAACCTGTTTTCAGCGTGACAGGGATAGAATATTACACTCAAAAGCATTCAGAAGACTTAAACATAAAACTCAGGTATTTCTTTCTCCGTTTGACGACCATTTCAGAACACGTCTGACTCACACCCTTGAAGTTTCGCAAATAGCAAGAACCATTTCACGCTCTCTTAATCTTAATGAAGATTTGACTGAAGCAATAGCTCTCGGGCATGATTTAGGGCATACGCCTTTCGGTCACTGCGGAGAAGGAGTTTTAAACGAACTTGTGCCCGGAGGCTTTCATCACAATATTCAAAGTGTCAGAGTCGTAGAAGTACTGGAAAAACTGAACCTATGTGCGGAAACAATCGACGGTATTTTAACCCACACCTGGGGATATGAACCCAAAACTCCGGAAGCTCAGGTCGTACAACTAGCTGATAAAATTGCATATATTAACCATGATATAGAAGATTCTATCCGTGCCGGAATTATTTCAGAAGATGATTTGCCGAAAGATTGTATTGAATACTTTTCATCCGTACAAAGTAAACGACTCAATAAAATGATTATGGAAGTAATAAAAAACTCCATTGACACACCCAATATAGCAATGAGTGAAGAAGGCTGGCACTATACTACAAAATTAAGACAGTGGATGTTTGATAATGTGTACATAGATTCTCCGGCAAAACTTGAAGAAAAAAAAGCAAGAAGAGTAATAAAAGAACTTTTCTACCACTACTGCGAAATGCTCAAACCTATTTGCGAAGAAGGAAGAATTATACGTATAGTAACCGATTATATTTCAGGAATGACAGACCGTTATGCAGTTGAAAAATACAAAGATAACTTCATTCCTATCGGATTAAAATGCGGAGCCAATGAAGACTATCTGTTTAAACTGGCTAATATAAAAGATTAAAAACTTTACCAAAATATAAAAATGAATTATAATCTAAGTATGGAAAGAAAAACAGTTAAATTGCAGAGTTTTAGTATTGATACTTTTACGTTTGAAGAAGCTCTGGAATACGCAAATAAAGGGCAGATTGTTACAATAAATCCTGAAATGATACAGACTGCGAAAAATAATAAAGAATTTGCAAATATAATTAACAATGCAGAACTTGTTATACCTGACGGAATAGGGGTTGAACTGGGACTAAAAATTCTTGGCCATAAGGTAAGAAGAATTGCAGGCATTGAATTTGGCAGAAAACTTATTGATAAATTTTCAGATAAACCCGTTGCATTTATAGGAGCCAAACCGGAAATCATAACAAAAGCTGTGGCAAATTTGAAAAATGAAATATCAAATCTTAATGCCGTTTACATACAGGACGGATATTTTAAAGATGATGAGAGAGTGCTTAATGAATTAAAATCAGCTAATCCGAAGCTTGCTCTTATCGCACTAGGTTCACCCAAACAGGAAATTTTTATATCCAAAGCTAAAGAGCTGCTGCCTGAAACCTTATTTATTGGTCTTGGCGGAAGCTTTGATGTTTGGTCCGGAGAAGTTCAAAGAGCACCTCAAATTTGGCAGAGAATGGGACTTGAATGGTTATATAGAACACTAAAAGAACCTAAACGATTTAAAAGAATTTTTCCTACACTGCCTTTGTTTGTGTTAAAAGTTATTAAAGAGAAATTTATGGGAGCGTAAAAATGCTTAATGATAATGAAATAAAAGAAATTGAAAAATTATGCAGGCAGAACAGACGAAATATCATAAAAATGGTTAATAATGCCCAATCCGGACATATCGGGGGGTCTCTGTCTTCAACAGAAATTATGACAGTTCTGTTTCATAAATGCATGAAACTTGCTCCAAAATGGAAAGATGATAAAAATTATGAAAAACGCGACAGATTTGTATTATCCAAAGGACACTCCTCACCAATATATTATTCTGTATTATCACAGTGCGGATATTTTCCTGAAGAAGAATTAATGACATTCAGACTTTTTGGCTCTCGGCTTCAGGGGCATCCTGTTCCGTTTTGTCCCGGCATTGAAGTTGCTACAGGTTCTCTCGGACAGGGATTATCAATCGCATGCGGAATAGCTATGGGTTTAAAATTGGATAAAAATCCTGCAAAAGTATTTGTACTTCTTGGAGACGGAGAACTTCAGGAAGGAAATGTCTGGGAGGCATTTATGCAGGCTCCATGCAGAAAACTTGATAACTTAATTGCAATAATAGACAGAAACAGGCTGCAAATAGACGGCTGCACCGAAAATATAAAACCTCTGGATCCGCTGGATGCAAAAATAAAAGCTTTTAACTGGAACGTAATCGAAATAGACGGTCATAACATTAATGAAATTTATACGGCTATAGAAAATGCAAAAAAAGCTGATAAACCGACTGCTATTATTGCAAATACAATTAAAGGTAAAGGTGTCAGTTTTATGGAAAACAATGCCGGCTGGCACGGCAAAGCTACTAAGCCGGATGAATTTGAAAAAGCAATGAAGGAACTTGAATAAATGATATTTGATAAACTGGAAAAACTAAGACAATATGATGTCGTATCCGATAAGGTTTTGAATTTTCTGTTCAATCTTGATGAAAATAAACCGGCAGGACATTATGAAATTGACGATGAAGCATATGCAAATATTGATGTTTACGAGACTAAAGAGTACGACATTTGCTTTCCTGAAGCTCACAAACGATATATAGATATACAAATGCTCTTGTCCGGAGAGGAAAGGCTGGATTTCGCCAATATATCAGAACTTTCAATTAAAGATGATTATGATGAAGAACGGGATATTATGTTTTTTCACAATCCTGAAAAGATGAATACTCTTTATCTTAAAAAGGGCTACTTTGCTTTGTTATATCCGACTGATGCTCATAAACCGCAAATGAAATCGTCTGAAAATTCACAAACTGTAAAAAAGGTCGTAGTAAAAATCGCGGTAAAAAAATCATGACTGATACCATAATTTTTGATCTTGACGGAACTCTTTTAAATACACTGGAAGATTTAATGCTGAGTACAAATCACGCACTAAAAAGCTTTAATTATCCAGAAAGAACACTTGAAGAAATCCGAAATTTTGTGGGGAACGGAGTAGCAAAACTTATAGAACGAGCTATTCCAAACGGAAGATGCAATCCGGACTTTGAAGCATGTCTGGAATGTTTTAAAAGCCATTACTCACAAACCCTCAAAGCCCACACGGCACCTTATGATGGAATTATAGACATGCTCGTAAAATTGCAGGAAAAAGGCTACAAAATAGCCGTTGTCTCAAATAAATTTGACAAAGCCGTAAAAGATTTATGCAAACTCTATTTTGATACACTTGTTCCGGTTGCAATAGGTGAAGGTAAAAACACAAGGCCGAAGCCATATCCAGACGGAGTTTTTAAAGCTGTTTTAGAACTGAATTCAACTATATCAAATGCAATATATTCAGGTGATTCTGATGTTGATGTAGAAACGGCACACAATGCAGGATTGAAATGTATAGGTGTCACCTGGGGATTTCGTAGTGTGAATGTTCTGAAAATGGCAGGGGCAGACTATATTATAAATACCCCTGATGAAATTATTGAAATATTGGATAATCTTAACTCATAGAAAAATCTTGATTTTTTAATATTTAAGATTTAAAATTGTAATGAAATTGAATAAATACAACAAATCGGAATGTAGCGCAGCTTGGTAGCGCACCGTGTTCGGGTCGCGGGGGTCGCAGGTTCAAATCCTGTCATTCCGATTTTGTTTTGCAAAATCGGTCTCCAGGTTGAACCTACGGTTTACCCAAAGGGCATCCCGATATGTACGGCTCATTCTTCGCCTACATATCAAGACAAATCCTGTATTATCAAAGTTTGTCATATATTAAAAAATATTTTTTGACTTTAAACTTTATCACGACTATTATTTATATATGAAAAAGTTTTACAAAAAATTTATTTTTCTGCCGCTCCTAATTATTATTACAGGCTGCTTATTACTATATAGTATATTTTTATGGCTTTTACCTCCGATTATTAATTCACAACTGTTTCTAAATAACTTTCAAGGGATAGTAGAACGAAAATTCCCCGTAAAAATACAAATTATTGGCTTCAAATTAATATCCTATCCGAATTTGCACTATATAATTAAGGCTGAAAATTTGAATTTACTCAGCCAAAATGGCAATAAGATATTCTTTTCGGAAAATCCATATTTAGAATTTAATCTGTTTAACATAGTTCCTAAAAGGATAAACGCAGACAACATCTTTACAGATAGAACTTTAATTGCTAATTTAAAAACTCCTGCAAAAACACATAAAAATAAGCCCGTTACTTTAAAAAGTTTACCTGCAATTAATATAAAAAATACAGAAATAAAAATTGATGATAAGCGAACTTTAACCTTAAAAAATTTCTCGACAAAAGAAAAGAATGGTAAAAGTACAATAAAATTTATAGCAATCCTAAAATCTAAATACCTTAAAAATGAACTTATTGCCGGAAGCGAAGGTTTTTTAACCTATAAAGATAATATTCTTAAAGCGGAAAACTTCAAAATCAAAACCGGCAGTTCTGAACTTGATATAAACGGTACTCTTTTTAATACAGAAAATAATTCGTATAATTTCAATATATACGGTAAAAATATACCGGTAAACAGTCTGGAAAGCGGATTTTTATTCTATATAAAACAGAAAAAACCGGATAAAAATTTTATAGAAAATTTTTATGATTTTTCAGGTCTTGCAAATCTGGACTTAAATATTTCAAAAGGTAATATTACGGGAATAGCTGTAATAACTAATCTGGCAGCCAAAACCGTAAAATTTTCAATTCCGATAAAGCTACCGTCCACAGAATTTAAGTTTTTCGGGAATAAAATTACTGCAAAGACTCAGGGAACATTCGGAAATGAAATTGTTTACACTGATTTTTCAGCAGAAAAATTGTTTACTCCTGATAAAATTATTTATGGTACAGTATCGGCTGCTCTTGGAGAAAAATTCACACAACTATACACACCTGATATCAGAATAACCGGAAAAATAGATGCTCGTGTTAAATATCAGGTCCATAAAGGAATTGTAGATGTTGAATATGCCGCAAAAATAAACAAAGGAGCAAACCTTCACTACAAAGAAGCAAATTTAGGGCTTATGACAAGAGACAGAAGAATGTTTGCCCAAACGCAAAAAATCGGGAATAATCTATACCTGAAAAATTACGACTATTCCTTTGTCGATAATAATGAAATAAAAAACATTATACTTGGAGACGGACTTTTTGTCAGAACAAACGGACGCTATAAGCTCGACTATATAACCTGCAGAACCAACGGAGAAGCACCGGTCTCAATTACCGGTTCTTTCGGTAAATATGTTAACGGAGGAACTTTTAGCGGAGATTTAAAATATTACTACCCGAAAAATTTAATAACCGGGAATATTTTTCTGCACAATTCCAGATACAAAAACTTTTTTGTTAAAAATGCATCAATTATAGCAGATACTGAAAATATGGAAATTAAAGCCGACGGCACTTTTGAAAAATCTCCATTTTATTGTCTGATTAATATGAAAAACAGCTTTAATAACGAAATATATATCAGAACAATGAAACTTCAGCTTGATGAATATATTCTCAGACGCCACCGAGGCAAAAAGAAAACAGCACTCAAACTGCCTGAAAATACTCAAAATATAAACTGGATAATTGAAAAAGGAGATTTAAGACTCGGAAAATTCCGATATAATAAAATTTTGTTAGAAAGTCTTGAACTGTCCGGATATTTAAAAAATGACATAATAAAATTTTCAATGCCTGATATTGACTTCGCAGAGGGTAAACTGTCTGCAGCAGGAAATTATGATATAAATACTCACTCATCCGATATAACATTTAGTGCAAAAAATATAGACTCAAATATTGCAGCTGATATGATATTTGATTTAAAAGACCAGATAGAAGGTTCAGCAAATGCAAAAATGCACCTTCAAACTTACAACAAACTTGAAAACATACACGCACATACAACTTTTAGCGTAGAAAACGGAGCTTTAAGAAAAATCGGAAATAGAGAATTCATTATAAAAAAATCAAGAGGTATCAAAAAAATTATAAAATTTAAGTTACCTGATATCATAAACATTGATGCAAAAAAAATGAAAGCTCTTAAATCTAACATAAACGGATCCTTTGACGTTAATAACCACAAAATAGAAAATGTTGAAATATATTCAAAACACACATATCTGGCATTATTTGTCGAAGGAAACTATAATATCAGAAAACACAGTGCAAATATCAAATTATGGGGAAAATATAACAGAAGTGCACAAAAAGGAATACGAATTCTTTGTGTTCCGCTGTCAATTATAACAAAAATAATTTTCAAACCCGAATACACAAAGCAAATATATAAAGATAAACTGAATAAAGTTCCTCAAATAAATGCAAAATCCTTTGAAGAAGAAAACTTTACAGTAAGAATGAGAGGAAATCTGAATGATAACTCTTCTATAAAAGTAGAAATGAAAAGCATAAGATAGTTAGCTCTGTTTATTCACATCATCTTTTTTTCTTCTAAAATGAGAAGTTTCAATTATGCCTATATGAACCAATGACAAAACTCCGGCAAGATAAGCAAGCTTTGTATGCAACTTAATTTTTTTATTTTTTGCAGCAATTCCGCTTGCTATGCCTAATCCCAATGCACCATAACCACTATATTTTACCACTTCATGTCTTAATTTGCTGCTATTAATCGCTTTATTAGTATTATTTCCTGTATTCAAAAAATTTATACTCTGTACACTCATAATTTTACTCCTTTACTTAATACTATCAAAGAGAAAACTTAAAAATCCAAGTGTAATTAAGAATTGTAAATTCAAAACTAAAAAAAAGCTTGCATATACCGCAAGCCTCTTATTTTTATTAATAATAAATAAATTCTTAAGATTCTATTTTATATTTTTCCAATATGGAGTATTTGCCAAATCCGGATGTCTGTCAATAACTGCATACCCTGCACATCCTAGCCCCCTGTATCCTTCACCGTCGGAAGGCGTACCGGTAACCGTACAGTTACCGCTTTGTTCAGGCTTTATGGCCTGTTTTTTAATTATATCAAAAGTAAATACATCAACACCCAACTTGTTAGGGCGTTTTTCACCATTAATATCAACATAGTAGCGTTGAGGATTATTTATATCTCCAAGCCATATGTACATTCCGTCCGCAGTTTTCAAAGCTGAATTATCAAACTCAGCAGCCTCAATTTCGGCAGGAGTACCACTGAGAGTTGTAATACTGTATGGTTTGCTGCCTGCACATTTATCATAACTTTCACAATATGAGGCCCCATTTAAAAGACCCTTTAAAACTTCAAGCTGATATTGTTTCACTTTTATAAAATTAGCAGCTAAATCATCTCCGGATGAACCTCCCGCCAAACTTGCAAACAGATGCTTGTAGAATAAATAGTTATTATCTAAAAACTCATTACTTCCCAGTAAATCCTCAAACCAACCAGGAAGCTCAATATTAGACTGTGAAGCATAGTCTTTAATAAACTGACCTAAATTATTATCACCGTAGATACCATGAAGCTCTTTTATATTGTTGATAATCTTGTTTACATTATCAATATGTCCCGGAAAATCAATCGGATGTTTAAGTGAATCTTGCAAGGCATCAAATATACCATCGACAAGATCTTTTGTTGTTGTGTCATTCATATCAGGAATGGAAGGATCTGAACTACCCGAATCTCCCGGATTTTCAGGTTCTACAGGTTTATCAGAACCTCCAGAGCTTCCGGGATTATCAGGCTCCGATGGTTTTTCAGAGCTTCCGCTATTACCGGAATTATCAGGATTGTCCGTATCAGAATCCGACGGATTTGAAGGTGAGTCTTCATCTTCCTCAATTAAAAACGGTTCAACAAACGTCTCATAAGGAAAAATATTTCTGACAAGCATCATCTGGTGAGCCTAGGACAACACAGAATAGGCCTTGGCAAGTGCAGTCTTTCTGCCTCTGGCATTATTATTATCAATTAATGGTGGAAGTGTCATTGCTGCAATAACACCAACAATTCCCAAAGTAATGAGAACTTCTGCAAGAGTGAATGCAGACTCATGCATCTTAGACATAAAAAATCCTCACGATTAGATACCTAGCTATTTCATTATAAATGATATTTCAATAATTTACAATGGTATTCAGCTGTATATTACTTAAATATTTACAAAATATATAAGTCAAAGTTATACAGTACTATATTGTTAATTGCTTTTTGTACTTAAGTCCAAGAATTGTAATAACTTTATATTTCTTATTTTTAATCAGTTCATTTCTTACAGAAAAAATATTATTTATAAGTGTTCTTATAAATTTTTGCCTGCATTCTTTTTCAGATACCGGAGTATAAATATCAAGATTTTTAATTCTGTACCCCTTTGCATATTGCAAATAATCAATATAAAATCCGGTTAAAAATTCGGAACAACATCCCAAAAAACGTGTATTGATTCTATTATCACCATTTTTAAAAAAACTATTGTACACCGGAAGAAGCAGATTAAATATAGTTTCACAATAATCAAAAAAATCTTCCCTTCTCATTAGAAAAAGATTTGCCGCATAATATAGCTTTTTCTCTTTAAATCGAAGAAATGCATTATACATACCAATGTGCTTATTCTTTAAATCAACAGCATTAACATAATCCTCAATGGTCTGCACCGTTGAATTAACTGTCGAAAAATCAAGCAGTCTTGCCAAAATATCGTATTCATCAAATAAATTAACTATATTATTTTTGTTATCTAAACCAAGTGAATGTAGAATATCAGCTTTGTTTACTTCATCACCGGTTATATTAAAAAGTCTTCTATAGTGATTAAGCCCAATGTAGTCAGGATTTCCGAGTTTATCGTAATTTTTCCATGCCCAATAAATAGCGGTCATCTCATTTAAAGCTCTATTAGCAACAGAAATATTATCTCCGGAATCATCTCCGAGCAAATTATTGATTAACCAGTTATAATCATCAACGCTGATTACCCCGTCTTTAGATTTATCATAAGCAACAGCTCTTCCGCTATGAAGCGGTATTAAAATTTCATTCTTATATAAAATATCCTTTTTATGATATGCAACTATAACTTTAACATTAGCTGGATTTTCTTCAGATGTTACAGTCAATTCTTTCTCCTAAAAAATACGCTGTTTATATTATAAGAAAACTTACAACTTATTACAATATTTTTTCTTTAAGTTATTAAAATCTTTACTTTTAAAAAATTATACTTATAACTTTAAATACGGGTTATATGATAAATTCACACAGCATATTAACATATAATAGCAATCAAAAGAGGGTCAGGTTTATGAAAAAAATTATCATACTTGTACTATTTATATTTGTAACATCACAAAATCAAATATATGCATCAGCATTGACCGGTGGAGTATCAACAATAGGAGCCGGGAATAAAGTGGTTGATGCCCGAACAAATGCTCCAATAGCAAATGCTCAGGTATCATTGCCAAAACAAGGTTACAGCACAAAAACCGACGAAAACGGCAATTTTATGCTGGAAGCACATTTCGTAGGTGATACGATTATGGCTGTACAAAAAGACGGTTACCGGCCGTTTTCTTTGACTATAAACGAAGAAATAGCAGCAAAACCCATGGTTCTTGGTATTCAAAAAAGCAATGCCACGGATGTTGTAATTGAATCCGAAATGTTACATCTCGGAGATAACAATTTTTCAGCAGATTCGGCAAATGCTGGAGAATTTCAGGTAAAGGCAATAGGACCGTTTTTCACAAAAGCATTCAAAATGAGTGCGAACACTCTTGCAAAAAACAATTTTCTTGTAATCGGTTCAATTATAGGCATAGATACAGCAATGGCAAGAGCGATGAGACAAAATGCAGTAAGAAATTCATTTTCGTCTCCTCCCGAAGTATATTTTAACGGAACAAAAATTGCGGAAATTCAGCTTAACGGAGATAATCAAAAAATCAAACTTCCAAACAATCTTATACGTCCGAATCAACCGAATGAAGTTACGATAGCAACAGGCAAAAATCTCATGCAAAGAAGTTATATCGACTATGACGACATTGAGTTGATGAATTTGTCAATACAAACAGAATAAATTTCCTCAAAACATATACATTTATTTACAATAATGGATATTTTTTCTTATTTTAATTAGAATGTTGGAATAAGGGAGATATGAAATGGAAATTATCTTAGATATATTGTATTTATTTGCTGCTGCATACACTATTTATTTTCTCGCACTTGCGATAAGAAATCTTAATGATACAAGATTTCAGAGAGAAAAAAGATTTTCTATGTATGAAGAAAAAGATAATCTTGCAGTTGTTGTTTATTCTCATAACAACAAAAAAACTCTCGAAAATCTGGTCAGAGAAATAAAGTCTCAGGATTATCCAATAAGCAATTTTAAAGTTTTCGTTATTCTTGACAACTGCACTGATGGCTCTCAGGATTTATTTATTGAAGAAAATTTCATAAGAGTAATAGATGTAAAGGGCGTAGGAACAATAGGAAAAGATCAGGCAATTTCAATTCTTCTTGAACAGCTTTCACAGGATGATTTAATTGATTCATACATATTTATTGATGCCGACAGAAGTATTGCTCCTAACTTTTTAACTACGGTAAATGCTGCACTTATAAATTCATCTGTTATAAGCGGTGAAACAATTATTGATATGACTAATCTCGGGCCGATTGATAAAATTAAGGCAGCTTATCAAAAATATCATATGAACTTTATGAGAAAAGCTCGTTCCCTTTTTGGACTTGCTTCACAGGCAGATTCAGGTGTATTTATCATAAAACAGCAAATCGTTAAAAGAATCGGCGATGTAGATTTCAAAGATATAAATACCGAATTAAAATACAGTCTTTTGCTTTCAAAAATAGGACACAAATGCACATATAACCCGAATATTCAGACTGTCGTTGATACGGCAAATTATATGTTCAAGCAACCAAGACTATCATATAGGCTCGGATTATTCAGAAACTGTATTCCGCAGTTGTTTACAAAGAATTTTGTTTTTACGGAACATGCATTATCTCTGCTTTACCCTAATATTTGGCTTCTTATGATAATTTACTTTGTCATAATGAAACACTCATTCAATTACTATTTCTTTGTTGATTTTAAAATAGTTCTTTTAACATTCTTAATGCTGATTGCTGCTTTCGGTATAAGTTTGATTAACGCCAAACTAACTGTTAAAGAAATCGGGCTTTTATGTTTATATCCGCTTTATTCTTTATGCCATATTATAAACAATCTACCTCCTATAAGAAAAATCAGAAATAAACTGAAAGGGGTTGAAGATCTTCCGGCTGATACAGAGAAAATGTCCGTCGATGTCGTTGTTGCTGCAGGCACAAAAGATCTTAACTGCAAACTTGAATTTATTTCGGAAAAAGGACTTTGTAAAGTAAGATTTATATTTAAAAACAAAAAATTCACAACATCCAGTCATATCAGAATGATTGATGCATTGCAGGAGTTAAAAATGAAGCTTGATGATTACGGTTTCATATTAAAAATATGCAACTGCTGTTCACATTATACCCCTCACGTTGACGGTTCGACAAATATGCTTAAAGGATACTGCAACAGTGATTATCCGTCACCGTCATTAAAAGATCCTAAACCGACTTTGATATGGAATACATGTACGAATTTCACTCCGGCAAAATTAAACAACATAATCTCAGAAATGATTAATCAAGGAGAGAGTGAGAAATAACCTGATTTAACATATAAAAAGAACCGCACACTATTGTTATGGTGTGCTTTTCTTTTGGTAAAGCATTTAAGGAAGTGAATTTTTTTGCTTCATAAGGACAAGCTTTTCTTAATTCTTCAAATGTTGCAGAATTAGGATAATCAAAATGATTAAGATATATCTCATCGTTTTTATCAAAAAGAATACTCATCATCTTTGTATAATCCTTATTTTTCAAGCAGCCGAAGACAAAACGTCGTTTTTTATCAGGATAATAAAAATCAAGACTTTCTCTCAAAGCCAATGCTCCGTTAGGATTATGTGCAGCATCAATAATTAAATCTTCTCCGATAAGTTGAAATCGGCAAGGATGTTTAACCTTAGTTAATGCTTCCTGAATAGTTGATTCCGGAATATCCGGAAAAGCAAGTCTAACAGCGGCAAGAGCAAGAGAAAGATTTTCCTGCTGATACGTTCCTTTGAGAGAAAGATTTGTCGTATCCTCAAACGGAGCGACCATCAAAAATAAAGAATTACACTCATCAGCCTTATCTTTAATCGCCTCGTATCCCTCTGATGTCACAACAGGACAACCTTTCTTAATTATTCCTGCTTTTTCAAAAGCAATTTTATCTTTTGTATTTCCTAATCTTTCAGTGTGGTCGAGGTCAATGTGCGTAATGACGGAACAGAGATTGCTCTTAATCACATTTGTTGCATCAAATCTGCCGCCGAGTCCGGTTTCCAGAACCACAACATCAACATTGGCTCGGGCAAAATACAAAAACATAACAGCCGTAAGTATTTCAAATTCCGTAAGGTGAATCTGATTTTTTTCCGCTGTATCACAAACATTAAAAACGAGTTCCGCAAAATCCTCTTTAGGAATATCAGTGCCGCCATCTGCAAAAGGTGAAAATATTTTAATTCTCTCCGTATAATCAAAAATATGCGGAGATGTATAAAGACCGACTTTCTTTCCGGCATATTGCAAGACAGTTGCAATAATTGCACACACGGAGCCTTTACCGTTTGTGCCTGCGACATGAATACAATCAAGCGAATCCTGTGGATTTCCAAGTAAATCTAATACTTTTGAAATCCTTTCCAACCCGAGATTAATATAAAACTTTCCCTGTGAAGTCAACAACTTTACAGCATTACTGTAATCATTTTTCATACAAATAAAATTAAATCAAAATAATAAGATTATCAAGTAGAATTAATAGCTTACCTTATAAGGATAATCATCCGGAATTGTCCAGTTATTATTTTGAATAATTGCAGTACAATACAAACCGTTACCGGTTTCGCAAGAATAGGTATGCCCCCGGTATAATTTATTTTTATCACCGTCCCAGCTTACTTTATATGGTTCCATTCCTTTATTATAGTGATACTTCCAGCCATCACTAGTACTGGCAGGATAAAAAATAAATGCGAATTTGCATACTCCTGAGCCAATATGATTTGAACCATATTTATCTATACATTTTTGAGGATTTCCCGGATAAAAATACCAATCTCTGGAATAGCCTTTCTCTGGAGATAAAGCACTACCGTCCTCAAAATACATTATAAAGGCTCCATTGGAAAGAGTATCTGTTTTTACAACCTTCATATAAGGCATCAAATACTTTTTACACCACTTTTCTATTTCGGAAGAACCTTCTATCGGATTACCGTCCTCATCAAGACTTGCTCCTGTTAAATCCTGATACCAGATTTTTTTATCACCGTAATCCACTTCAGCCATCATTATTGCCTGATTTATTGATGAATAAAATTTCTTTAGCCTCGTTTCAACTACCTTATTATTATTCTTCTGAATCAAAGCCGGAAGTGTCATTGCCGCAACAACACCGATTATCCCAAGTGTTATCAATACCTCTGCAAGTGTAAATCCTGCTCGCTGATAGTTTTTTAGGTTCAGAGTAACAGCTCTTCTCATTACCAATATCCTTTCTTTCTACATATTTAAGAATATCAGCTATCCCGTTTGTTTAGTATTGACAAATAATTGAATTCAAATATATTTCAATACAAAAATATATCAATAATCAGCAATAATAAATTTATGGATAAAAAACATGTACTTAAACAAATAGGTAAAAATATCCAGAATGCACGCAAAAAGAAAGGATATACACAAGAAACTTTTTCAGAATTAATGAATGTTTCATGGAGTTATGTTGCAAAAATAGAAGCCGGAATATTAAATCTTTCCATCGGCAAGATTACAGAGTTTTCAAACTACCTTGATGTTGATATAAATGAACTTCTAAAGATTAAGCCGCCAATTTAAACATTTTCAAGTTGTTCAACAATTTTTTGTACACCGTCATATTTTGCAAGCTTTAAGGCAGCCTCTTGTAAACCCGCTAATTTTTCTCGATTAGTTACCAGCAAAACAATATTTTCAAGCAGAGTTTTTTCGTTAACATCACTGTCTTCAAGGTATAAAGACGCCCCTTTTTCAACCATACATCTTGCATTCTTACGCTGATGGTCAGCAGCCGCATGCGGATACGGAACCAGAATAGAAGCAATTCCGCATGCCTCAATTTCTGAAAGACTCAATGACCCTGCACGTGATACCGCAATATCAGAGGCCTTTAAAACAGTAACCATATCATCAAAATATGGTTTGATGATTAAATTTTTATCATTTTCATATTCAGGATAAATTTTGATAAGCTGCTCAATAACGCGTTCAAAATTTTTCTTTCCTGTTTGGAATATTACCTGAACATCATATTTATTTGAAAGAGTTTTTAATATTTCAACAGCAGCATCATTTATGGTCCGTGCACCTTGAGAACCGCCCATAACACAGATAGTAAGTTTTTCAATCAAACCGAGATTTTTTCTTGCATCAGATTTTGAAAGCGTTTGAAATGCAGGTCTGATTGGATTGCCATTGATAAAACAGTTAGCATTTTTAATAACATTTTTAGCACATTCAAAAGCAAGCGAAACAGATTTAGCATAAGGTGCAAGTTTACGGGTAACAAGCCCCGGGCAAGCGTCACAATCATGCATAACATAAGGAATTCTTTTAATTATGCACGCAATTAAAATAGGTGCAGAAACATAACCTCCGGTTCCAAATACGACTTTGGGCTTATATTTATTCAGATAACCTATACATTTAAATATTGCCGTCAAAAGCTGAAAACTCCATCCTAAAATAGAAATATCAACTTTTCTCGGCATACCGTGAACATTTACTGATAAGAAATTATCTTTGTATGCTTTTTGCTGAATTATCGAGAACTCAAGGTTTTGAGGATTCCCTATATAATAAACGACATTACCCTTTTCAGCAAGTACATCTGCAACTGCTACCGCAGGATAGATATGCCCTCCGGTACCTCCGCCCGTTATAAAATAGGTTTCATTATCAGACATTTTCTACATTCCTTATTTTTTTTATTCGCTTTTTTGATATATTCAGCAAAATTCCAACCATACACAATGAGACAATAAGAGAAGACCCGCCATAGCTTATAAATGGCAGCGGAACACCTGTTGTCGGGAAAAATGAACTTGCAACACTAATATTCAAAAATGCCTGAAAACCTATTGAAAACGTAATTCCAACAGCAAGAAGCTTCCCGAACATATCAGGACAACGTGAAGCTATCATAAATCCTCTGTGTATAAAAGTCCAGAATAAACCAATAATAAGTACACAGCCAATCCATCCAAGCTCTTCCGCTATAATTGCAAAAATAAAGTCGGTATGACATTCAGGCAGATATGAAAGCTTTTGAATAGAACCTCCGTACCCCACACCGGTAAAACCGCCGGAAGCAAAGGCAATAAGAGATTGTATAATATTATATCCAGCACCCTGAGGGTCAAGTTCCGGATGCTGCCATGTACGGATTCTCTGCATCTGGTAAGGTTTAATAATCGTAGTAGCCGCAATTACAACCGTTGTAATCATTGCAGCGAGACAACTGAAAAACAGTTTCAACGAACCGCCGGCCGCTAAGAACATAACAACAGAGACAGATAAAAGTAAAATTACCATACTTAAATTCGGCTGTACAAAAATAAATCCAAGCATAATTAAAATAGGAATAAATGCCATAACCCATTTTTTTTGATCAAACAAATCCGCATCTTTTTTAAATACGGACGCCAGCAGAAGAACAACGGCGGGTTTTGCAAATTCCGACGGCTGAAGCTGAAAACCCAGTATGTTAATCCACCGCTTTGCTCCGTTGACGGTAACTCCGAGAGGAGTAAAGTCAACAAGAATCAACAGCACAATTATTGACCAGGCAAATATTTGGCTCCAATCGCCCAGCTTTTTATAATCAAAATTTGTAAAAAACTTTAATCCTATAAACCCTACAACGAAACAAATAAGTTGTTTTATCAAAAATTGTGCAGGGTTTCCGCCTTCATCAATACACTTAGGTGCAGATGCGGAAAATATTGCCATAAATCCTATTATGACAAGGAAAGCCACAGTAATCAACAGTGCCTTGTCAGGAGCAGAAACAATTATACTCTGAATAGGCTGTCTTTGATGACGATATGAATTATCTCTGCTTTCAAATCTTTGATAAGACATACTCCTTGAATACCTTTCCTCTTTCCTCATAACCGCTGAACATATCAAAACTTGCACATGCCGGCGACAGCAATACAACATCAGGATTTAAAGAAATAGATTTATCGATTGCACTCTGCATGGAATCTTCTTTATAAATATTATTAAATCCGTTATTTTTCAGATTTTCCTCAAAACGAGCAGTAGCTTCACCAATAAGAACTACAGATGATATATGATTGTTTACTGCATCACAAAACTCTTTTAAATCAGTATTTTTATCTCTTCCTCCTGCAATCAATACGACATTTTCATTGTTAAAAGAATTTATCGCAACAAGAGAGGCCTCCGGATTTGTTGCCTTAGAATCATTATAATAAGTAATGCCGTCTTTTTCAGCAACTTTTTCAAGTCTGTGTTCCGGAACCTTAAAAGACATTATTGCCTCTTTAATATGCTCGTTAGAAATTCCTTCCAATTTAGCACAAATTACGGAACATTCAACATTTTGGTAATTATGCTCTCCAATCAAAGGAGTATCTTTTAAATCAATAATATGTTCTTCTTTGCCGTTGCGTTTATAATAAATTGCGTCATTTTTTACATAACAACAATCCTCTCCGATTTCCTCACCGAAAAGAAAAACTTCACCCGCTGCTTCTTTTGAAAATTCAAGGAGTTTAGCATCCTTTGCATTCAAAACGGAAAACGCCGGAGCCTGCGGATTTTTAAAAATTCTTGCCTTTGCCTTAAAATAATTATCAAGTCCTTTATGCCAGTCTATGTGATCAGGCGTAAAATTTGTCCAAACAGAAATTTGAGGCTGGAAAGACTGAGAATATTCCAACTGAAAAGAGCTGCATTCACATACAAAATAATCAATCGAAGTATCGTCTATCAAATCACACGGAGGTTTTCCATAATTTCCGCAAGGTTGTGCATTATATTCGCTGCTCAGAATATGAGCGGTAAGTGCCGTAGTAGTCGTTTTTCCGTTTGTACCTGTAATTGCAATAAATGGTTTACCTGTCTGTGATGCGGCCAGCTCAATTTCCGAAATAACTTGTATATGCTCATCATGGAGTCTTCTCATAATATCGCTGTGAGGAGGTATTCCCGGACTTGTAACCGCCAGATAAGCGTCTTTTACAAATTCATCGCTGTGTCCGCCAAACTCAATCTTTATGCCAAGAACAGCCAGTTCGTTTTTTTTATCATTGTCTTCGGGCTTTTCTTCTCTGCATTCGGTTATAAAAACATCCGCACCATGGCGGTTAAGATATTTTGCGGCAGCAATACCGCTTTTTGAAAAACCCAATATTAAAACTTTCCTGTCAAACCAATTTGTTAACATACTAAATTATACCTCTGCCTGTTAAATAAAACAAAGCCAACGCAATAACAGCAAAAAGTGCTGAAACTAATGCAAATACAGCTACGATTTTCTTTTCACTCCATCCGCAAAGTTCAAAATGGTGGTGAATAGGTGACATCTTAAAAACTCTTTTACCCGTAGTTTTGAAACTGGTAACCTGAATGATAACAGATAAAGTTTCCAGAACAAATATACCACCTAAAAAGATAAGCAAAAATTCAAATTTGCCTATAACAGCAAGCGTGCCCAGTAATCCTCCGATAGCCAGAGAACCAGTATCTCCCATAAAGACCTGAGCTTTAGGCTTATTGTACCTCAAAAATCCAAACAAAGCACCTGCAACCGTTGCCGCAATAATGGCAACTTCAACATGTCCGCTGAATAAAGCAATTACAGAAGCCCCTGCAAAAGCAAATACACCTGTAGAAGCAGCAAGCCCGTCCAGACCATCCGTAAGATTATATGCATTTGAGGCTCCGGTAATTACAAAAATTGCAAATAACGGATATAACCACTTTAGATTAATCACATACGAACAAACAGTAAGGTGTGTTCCCTGTGAATAAGTCATCATAACATACATTGTAGGTAATAAAGCTATTGCAATTTGACGAAGCAACTTGCCTTTTGCAGACAACCCGTCGTTAGCCTTTCCTTTAATCTTTAAATAATCATCCTGAAAACCTGCAAATGTATAAAATACAAGAGTTATTAATACAATCAAAGCCTCTGTAGAAGCACGCTGAGCAAGCAGAAGAGTTACAATCGAAGCAATTATAATCGCAAGAATTATAAATACACCGCCTGTTGTCGGCGTTCCCTGCTTTTGTGCATGAGCTTCCGGAGCACAATCCTTAACGTATTGCCCTATCATTTTTTTCTTTAAAAAATCTATATAAGGCACACCGAATAACAAACATAATATCATTGACAGCAGAAATGCCACAGCTAACATTATCATACTCTGCATTCTCCCTTAATTTTTTCGATAATCTCCTCAAACTTCATACTGCGTGAAGCTTTTAAAAATATTGTATTCCCTGCATTAATATTCGCAAGTATAAACTCTGCAGTTTCATCATTATTTTTAAAATTCTTTACATAATAGCCATTTTTTTTCAACGGGATACCTATATTTTCGGCAAGATGCCCTACAGTTAAAATTTTACAATTTTCCGGAGCTACCTTTGAAATGTATTCACCAACCTGTCTGTGCAGTTCAATTTCGGAATCTCCAAGTTCACCCATATCTCCAAGCACTATAACAGGATTTTCATATAACTGAACAAAAGCCGAAACTGCAGCCTTCATAGAATCCGGATTAGCATTATAACTATCATTAATAATCTTATATCCGTAAATGTCCTGAACTTCCCAGCGTTTTTCAATAGGTTTGTATAAAGCAAGCCCTTTTTTAACCTCATCATAGCTCATTTGTAATTTGTAAGCCAAATTTATAGCAGAAAGAGCATTTTCTATATTATAATCACCTTCCACATTAAGTTCATACTCTTTTCCTTTATAAACAAATTTTGAATAAGACGGCTTGCGTTCTAAAACCTCAACATCATCAACAGAATAATATATCTTTTCTCCGCCAAACTCTGCAAACTTCTTTATTCTTTCATTATTTTGTGCAATAAAGACTCCATCATTTTTTAAATATTTAACAATTTCGCATTTTGCTTTTGCAATATTATCCAGACTTCCCAATCTTCCGATATGAGCAGAACCTGCATTTGTGATAACAGCATAATCCGGTTCGGCATATTTTGAAAGCAATTCAATTTCACCAAAACCTCTCATACCCATTTCAACTATCAATACTTCACAATCCTCCGGCATAGAAAGTACAGTCTGGCAAAAACCTATTTCGTTATTATGATTTGAAAGAGTTTTATGTGCCTTAAAATGTTCCGATAAAACCGAGTATATCATTTCTTTGGTTGTAGTTTTACCGGAACTGCCTGTAACAGCAACCACTATCGGATTTTTCTTATTCCTGTAGGAATTTGCAAGCCTTAGATAAGTTTCAAGAGTATCTTTAACTTTAAACACGATTTTTGCATTTTCAGGGAAATAATCTTTTGTAATAAAACATCCGGCGGCACCTGACTCTATAGCTTTATCAAGAAAATCTTCTCCATCAAAGCTTACGCCTTTTAACGGCAGATAAAGTTCACCTTTTTTAATTGTTCTGGTATCTGTCGAGATATCAAAATCATCACTCTGTGAGATATTTTTTACTAATTCAGCTCCCGCAGCCTTCAAAATTTCATCTGAATTAAACATCATATTATCATGATACTTCAAAAAAAACAGATGAGTAAAAAGTTAATAAATATTAATACTACTTGACATGAGGCATTCAGCGTCGGATAATTATGTTACGTATTACTATGGGTAAATCGTTCAATAAAGCCGCAGTGGCGGAGCAGAGTAAAAGCCGATTCTGCTAAAAATCATGAAAGGCTAATAAAAGCTCATAATACACAAAGCCTAAAGGCTACGAAACCCGCAAGCGAAAGGAAAACACAATGTACGCAATAGTTGAAACCGGCGGAAAACAATACCCCGTTGAAGAAGGTCGTTACATCGACGTTGAATTACTTGATGCTGAAAAAGACAGCAAAATAGTTTTTGACAAAGTCGTTATGATTGTAAACGGTAAAAAATCTAAAGTAGGTCAGCCTTATGTTACAGGTGCGTCTGCAGAAGGTACTGTTTTGGCTCACGACAAAGCAAAAAAAATTATCGTTTTCAAACAGAGACCTAAAAAAGGCTACAGAAAAAAACAAGGCCACAGACAGCAGTTTACCAGAGTTATGATTAATAAAATCAGAACTTCCGCTCAGAAAAAAGCTGAAACTGCAGAAAACGCTGAAGCGTAGGCTTTCGACCTCACCTATTCAGGGCGAGGGAGAATTTCTTAACAGGCAGAAAAGCCGGTTCGGAAATTCGGGCAGGGATAAAATAAATAATAAAAGTCCCTCCAATAAACGAAACATACAAAGATAAAACAAAAGGAGAAATAAAATGGCACATAAGAAAGGTATGGGATCAACCCGTAACGGTCGTGACTCCGAAGCGAAGCGTTTAGGCGTAAAAAAATTCGGCGGAGAAATCGTTAAAGCAGGTAATATTTTAGTTCGCCAACGCGGAACTAAAGTTCACCCTGGCAACAACGTAGGTATAGGTTCTGATGATACTTTATTTGCTCTTATTGACGGTAAAGTTCAGTTTGAATCTCACAGACGTGACAGAAAACAGGTTAGCGTTTACGCTGTATAAGTTTTCTTAAAAAATTCAACAAAAATCCCTCTTTAATAAGAGGGATTTTTGTATTTATAAAAAATTACATTTAATATTTATTGTAACGGAATCTTTACATTTGTAATAAAAAAGGCAATTTATTTTCAAAAAAATACTTTATAAGGATACGGGGATTTAAAAGGGGATATTAATTATGGGTACATTTTTATTAAGAGACATTTTCATTTCATCACAAATTCAGGAATGCAATGGAATTAAGACTGAAAAAGAATCAAATGCAGAGTATGAAGTTAAGGCAGAATAGTTAGTTTACGGTAATTTTATTATCACCGAAAAGGAAAACCTGCAAAGCATTCTCAGTTTCTTTAGCCGGTTTATAGAAATCTTTCACCAGAACACTTTTAGTTTGGACACAGTTAAGATTTCTTTTATGCAAATACTCTTCAAACAAATCAGCATTCTTTGTATATTGTCTGTGCTTTATAAAAGCTGTAAAATGAGTTTTTCGCCGCGAAATTTCCGCAAGTGCAAAATTAATAATTTCATCATACGGTACCTGATAAGCTTCATTCAAAGACATATCAATTATAAAATTTTGATTATCAGATGTAGTTATTGATAAATATGAAATAATCCTCTTTTTAGAAGGTTCTTCCAAAACATAACGGTTTTTATAAAAACTTGTCATTCCGTTAAAGAAAGGTTCTATATATTCCTGTTTAACTTTCTCCAGTGACGGTCTGAAATGTACTTTTAATTCACTGTTAAATAATTTTGCAACAGCTCTTGCGTCAGAATTCTGACAAATTCTAAAATTAGCCTTGCTGTCAGTTTCCGGAGCAAAATTTTCTATTTTCCATAAATTTACATATGAACATTGTCTGAAACCGCATCCTTGCAAAAACAACTGAATAAGTTCATCATGAGAGGAATCCGCACTCACAATAAAGGAATTTGCACCTTTTGCACCATAACGAGCCACTACAAAATCAACAAGCTGTTTCCCCACATCATATGAGTTATTTGTAAAGACAAGTCTTGTTATATTCATTTTGTATGGATTGCCCATCGTCGGACTGATTGTAATTATGCCGTTAATATCATTTTTTTCTAAAAACACATACGATTCCGGTCTGAACTTGTATTTCAAAGGCAGAAGGGTATGAATAAGACTAAAAGCCTCATGAGTTAAATCTTTCTTAAATCTTATACCGTCATCTCCGACGGTATAATCAACCATTTTGGAAATTTTGGGAATATCGAAACAATTCAGTCTTCTAATTCTCATCATATAATCATTATATATATTTTTTTGCCTGTTCGCAAGATTCATGATAAAATTTTTTGCATAAGAGGCGAGATATGAAAATAGCTGTAATTGAAAAAAATCACATTGTGACACAAGAAGTCGAAACATTAAACTTGGACGACAAAAAGGGTGCTATTGTAAAAGTTTTAGGCTGCGGTTTATGCGGCTCTGACATCGTAAAATTCAGAGAACATATTTCTAAAGACGGAACCGTCTTAGGGCATGAAATTGTTGCACAAATTGAAGAAATAAACTCAGAAAGCCCGTTTAAAAAAGGAGACAAAATAGTGACTTCCCACCATATTCCATGCGGGAAATGTAATTACTGCAAGCACGGTAATGTGTCGATGTGTGAGCACTTTAAATCAACAAATATTAGACCGGGCGGTTTTAGCGAATATGTTTACCTATCGGAAGAACACCTTTTGAATGTTGCACACCATATGCCGGAAAACCTCACAGAAATTGAAGCTTCTTTTTATGAACCTTTAGGCTGCTGCGTTAGAGCAGTAAGAAGAGCAAATCTTATGCCGCAATCAAAAGTTCTGGTCGTAGGTCTCGGTTCAATAGGAATTTTAATGTCACAGGCATTAAATGCTTTTGGGATGCAAGTAACAGGCTGTGACCTTATCCAAGAAAGAATTGATATCCTTAATAATCTTGGAATTAATGCTTTTAATTCAGGAGCTCTACCCGCAAAAAGAGAATATGATTCTGTATTTTTAACGGCAGGAGCTGATAAAGCTCTTGATACGGCACTTGCAAACATTAGAAACGGCGGAACTATTCTCGTATTTGCAAGTACTCCGCATAACAGCGGCTTTCCTAATAATGAAATTTACTACAGAGAGTTAACGGTTCTTGGAAGTTATTCTCCGTCTCCTGCAGATTTAAAAGAATCTCTGTATTTATTAAAAACTGAAAAAGTTAAAGTTAAAAATCTTTCAACTGTTTACAAACTTGATGATATACAAAAAGCTTTTGATGATACAATCAATAATAAAATAATAAAAGCTTATATTAAAATAAAAGATTAAGAAAGGCGGCTCTGACAATATGAGAGCAATTCAATATTACGGACCACAAAATATTAAGTTGGAAAATGTAATGGTCAAACCTCCGGAAGAGGGGGAAGTTGTCGTAAAAGTTATGTCGGCACTGACATGCGGAACGGATGTAAAAACTTTTAGAAGAGGTCATCCTGTCTTAATAAAATCAATTCCGTCAGGTTTTGGACATGAATTTGCGGGAATTGTTGACCGTGTAGGCAGAGGTGTTGAAAACGTAAAAGCGGGAGATCGCGTTGTCGCCGCAAATTCAGCTCCTTGCGGGCATTGTTTTTATTGCAAAAGAGAAGAATATAATTTATGTGAAAATCTTGATTTATTAAACGGAGCATACGCAGAATATATAACTGTCCCTGCAAGAATTGTAAAAAAGAATATGCTTATATTACCGGAAAATTTAAGTTTTGACAGGGCTGCATTTTGTGAACCGCTTGCAAATGTAGTACATGGTGTTGAAAGGACTGAAATAAAACCCGGGCAAACCGTCGGTATTATCGGAATCGGCCCGATAGGGCTTATGTTTGCAAGACTTGCAAAACTCAAAGGAGCAAAGGTTATTGCTGCAGGCAGAAATCCACTGAAACTAAAAATGGCAGATGAATTTGCTCATGCAGATGAAATTGTTGACCTAACGAAATATCCGAACCCGGAAAAAATCTTCAGAGAGTTTACGGATGAACACAAAGGTCTTGATGTTGCAGTAGAATGTGTCGGACTTCCTGAAATTTGGGAGAGAATCTTCTCCTGCGTCAGACCCGGCGGAACGGTTCACTTCTTTGGAGGGTGCAAATCCGGTTCAACCGTTACTTTCGACACTACAAAGATGCATTACGGCGATATAAAACTTATGAGTGTATTCCATCATACGCCTAAATATTTCAGAATGGCACTGGATTATATAGCATCTGGTGATGTTGAAGTAGAAAAACTTATCACGGGAACTATCGGGCTTGATAAAATAGAATGGGCAATGCAGCAGCATATCGAAGGCAAAGCTATAAAATTTTTGGTTAAACCGTGGAACAAATAAAAGATTTTCTACAACAGCATAAATTTGATATTTTTTATATTTCAGGAATAATACTGATTTTCACTATTTGTTCAGTTTTTAGCTGGGGATATTTTGGAAATCTGTTCTATGACAACGGAAGAGAAGCTTATTTGCCGCAGTTAATACTTCAGGGTAAAGTTCTCTATAAAGACATCTTTGCAATGTATAATCCGCTTTCTTACGAAATTAATGCCCTATTATACGCAGTTTTCGGACAATCATTAAATATACTTTATCTGGCCGGAACAATAAATGCTTTATTTATTACTATCGGTCTTTATTTTATATCCGGATTATTTATTAACAGATTTTATTCATTTATTTTTTGTATTACTATAGCCTCAATCTATATTTTTGGACCAATTACCTGTACAAATTATATTTTTCCGTATGCTTATGCTTTTCCTTATGCACTTTGCGGATTTATTTATTATTGCTTATTCAGCCTGCTCTATTTAAAATCTGAAAAACGAATCTTTATATTATCGGCAGCATTGAGCCTTGGCTTCTCCTTTGCGTGCAAACCTGAATTTTTGCTTTGCATAATACCTTTTCTGGGATTGCTTATTTATAAAAAAGAAAGCATAAAACAAATTCTATTAAATTTTACAGTATTTTTATTACCTCTGATAATAAGCTGGGGAATATTATTTTTTCAGGGACTGGAGTTTAAGGATTCACAAAAATATATTGAATTTATTTATGAGTTTTTTAATACCAGAGAACAACAGCTATTTATGTCAAATACTGCCTTTGGCTGGAATATAGATAATATCAAAAGCATAATAACGGACTTTGTAAAAACAGTTTTATATTTAATCACTGCAGGAGCTTATTTTAAACTCTTTACAAAGCAAAAATCCAGTATTGCAGGAATAATTCTTGCACCTTTATTCATAATACTAACAGCATACCTTGTAATTAACAATGTAACAGAGTCGAGCAATCCTTTTTCCTGGACAGCCATTGCAGCACTTATTATTATGATACTTTGTATCAAAAAATATCCGAAATCAATACACCAAACCTTTGTACAAATGCTTATTTTCCTTGCGGTAAATGCAATCTTTTCATCGATACGTCTGAATTTACTGCTTCTACAGTTTGCACATTCAATATATTTGTCACTTATACCGCTACTGGTATGCTGGGTTTATTTTATATACACCGATAATAAGTTTTTGGAACAATATAATCTCAAAAGGGTTATTGCAGCAGCTCTAGTCTTCCTTTCAATCATAAATTTTACAATTTTATTCAATGCAAAACACAGAATTTATGCTGAACTGGAGACGGAAAAAGGTAATATATCAACAGTAAAAACTCATGTAAAGGTATTTCAAAATACAATAAACTGGATCTTTACAAATACAAAAACCGATAATACCGTGGTAATGCTGCCTGAAGGTCCGATGATAAATTTTTTAACAGGCAGAAAAACCAATAATCTATATTACCATCTTATACCAAATCATATTGCAGCTCTTGGAGAAGATAATATTATAAAGGATTTTTCAAAGAACAAACCCGACTACTTTCTGATTAATAATTCAGACTACAGCATTTATGGTTCATCAGAAATGTGTGAAGATTTCGGATTAAAAATTTGCAATTTTATAAAAGAAAACTATCAAAGTATTGAAAAGTTTGAAGCCGGAACTAATAAAAAGGACTATATCTATATTGAAATCTATAAATTAAAAAAGGACAGACCGTAAAATCTGTCCTTTTATTATAAAGCTCTCTTTTCCATACTTTCCGAGACACTTACTTAACTGCGGAAAGTCCTGTTTTAATACCTGCATCTGAATTAATCATCTTTGCAGAAGTTATTGCCATATTACGGCGTTTTCTCGCTCCTCTTAATATAAATTCCACACTGTCGCATACATTACACGAAGGTGATACAATCTTTTTAAGCATATATAAACATTCTCCTTAGATTACTGATTACATAATTTATATCGGAGAATTTTAAAAGAAACTTTAATAATTTTGATTTCATGTAACATTTTTTTACAAATTTATTGGTAATAGACTATCTGTGTCCTCAAGCCCAATTAGCACATTCCTTACAAAATAAAAGTTCTGCAGCATTATATATACAAATTTATTATTATTTACGCGGTATTAATGCATGAATTGTTATTACTGCAACCTCACCGATTATTCAAAAACTTCCACGAGGGTAGAACTTTCAATACCTACCCCCTATACGAAATAATAATTAAATTTATTTGATAAATTTTTCTTCTTTGTGTTAGAATCAGATGACGGAGTATAAAAGCAAAGAAGGGTTATATGCAAAATCTTAAAATTATTTTAGATAAGGATATTGATAAAGATTTAATTAAATCTAAAAAAATAGCAGTTATAGGATTTGGCTCACAGGGTTACGGCCAGTCAATGAACCTTAAAGACAGCGGCTGTGATGTTGTTTTAGGATTAAGATTGGGCGGACAATCCGACACTAAAGCAAAAGACTACGGATTTAAAACTTTGAGTATTGAAGATGCCGTTAAAGAAGCTGATATTATACAAATTCTTATCCCTGACGAAATTCAGGCAAAAGTTTACGAACAGCAAATAAAACCTTATTTAAGAAAAGGGCAGTATTTGATGTTTTCACACGGATTTAATATTCACTATAAAAAAATCGTTGCACCTGCAGATGTTAACGTAATTATGGTGGCTCCAAAAGGACCTGGTCATACTGTCAGAAGCGAATTTACGGAAGGAAGAGGCGTTCCGTCCCTAATTGCAGTCTATCAGGATCCGTCCGGAGATTCAAGAGATGTTGCCCTTTCTTATGCTTCAGCAATAGGTGCAGGCAGAGCTGGAATCATTGAAACAACGTTCAAAGAAGAAACTGAAACCGATTTATTCGGAGAACAGGCAGTTATATGCGGCGGAGTTTCAGCACTTATTAAAGCCGGATTTGAAACTCTTGTGGAAGCCGGTTATTCTCCTTATATGGCCTATTTTGAAGTTCTTCATGAAATGAAATTGCTGGTTGATTTGATTAATCAAGGCGGTCTTGCTGATATGAGATATTCAATCTCAAATACAGCAGAATACGGTGATATGACAAGAGGCCCCGAAGTTATAGGTAAAGAATCAAGACAAGCTATGAAAGAGCTGCTCAAAGACATTCAAAGCGGTGCATTTGCAAATGAATTCCTCAATGAAATGGAAACCGGCTGCAAAAACTTCAACCGATTAAGAAAAGAAAATGCAGATCACTTAATTGAGAAAGTAGGAAAAGAAATACGCTCCTCATTCGTCTGGGGAAATAAAGATAAAATTATAGACAGAAATAAAAACTAACAGCGACAAAGACAAAACAACCGCTGAAAAATATATTTCGGGTATATAGTACAGTAAAGGAAAGATAATGTTCAGCACAGAAGTAATATACGAAGTAGCAATTTTTTCAATAGGCGACACTAAAGCCGGAACCAAAATGGGGAAACTTCAGCTTAAAAATACGGATGACGGTACGTTGCTGAATTGTATTCTCTGGGAAGAAACTCTCAACCGTATTGATGCAAAAGTTTTCCGTCCGGGCAACCTTTTGAGAATAGTCTCAGCGTCTTTTAATGAAAAGTTTAATAATTGTCTTATTTCTGCAGTCGAACTCATAAAAGAAGCAAAAATCGGACTTGATGAAAATGAAAGAAATAAGGCATACAGAGAACTTACAGCTTATTTTGAAAAAATTCAAAACCAAAAGCTCAAGAATTTTCTTATTGAATTTTTTACCAAAAACGAAGAAAAAATAAAAATTGCCCCTGCTGCAAAAGTTATGCACCACAACTACATCGGCGGACTTCTTGTCCATACGCTTGAATGCCTTAAATTTGCAGAAACAAACCTTGAACTATGTGCATATAAACCTGATTATGATAATGTAATAGGCGGCTGCATACTTCACGATATAGGTAAAATATTTGAATACACTGTTGATATGGAATCCGGACTTGTTGATTATGATGAAGATTTCCGTAAAGACTGGATTTCACACTCTCAATACGGTTTTACAATTTGTATGAACGAAGGTTTCAAAGAAATCGCACGAATGATAGCAGCCCACCACGGAAGAGCAGAATGGGGAGCTATGATTGATTTAGGCGAAAAAGATTTAGAACCTGAGTTATACATTATTCATCTTGTGGATAATTTATCTGCAAGGTTTGGAAAAGTTAACGCATCTCAGCTTGAAAACTAAAAAGGAAAATACATTGGGACGACTTACGGAAAAACATAATTTAAAAGGAACACTTGTTTGTGTTGAAGGTATTGACGGTTCGGGTAAATCAACCCAGCTGGCATTATTAAGAGACTGGCTCAAATCTATCGGACAGGATGTAATTTTTACAGAATGGAATTCTTCTGAATTAATATGCCAGACAACAAAACTCGCTAAAAAGAAGAACCTCCTCTCTCCGAGGACATTTTCACTTCTTCATGCAGTTGACTTTGCAGATAGGGCTAAACAGGTTATTGCACCGGCACTTAAAGCTGGTTTTATAGTCCTTGCAGACAGATATGCTTACACTGCTTTTGCAAGAGATGTTGCAAGAGGGGTTGATGCTCAATGGGTTAGAAAAGTCTATGATTTTGCCTACCGGCCTGATCTTGCAATATATTTTGATATAGACCCTAAAACTTCGCTGGAAAGAATTTGCTTCAACAGAACTCCAAAATTCTATGAAGCAGGAATGGATTTAAAACTCAGCAATGATCCTTATGAAAGCTATATGATTTTTCAAGGAAGAGTTATTGATGAATACAAAAAAATGGTTGACGAATTCGGGCTTGTTCAGCTTAATGCAATGGATTCCATACACTCAAAACAGGTAAAAATAAGAGAAATGCTCAGAAAAGTTCTTCTGGAAAAAGGAATTGAGGTGTAATATGACTGTAAAATCTAAAAACGGCTATGAAGGACTTTTAATCGTAATAGAGGGAACAGACGGTTCCGGGAAATCCACACAGCTTGAATTGTTGAAAAAATCCATTCAGGATAAATCCTATGGCGTGATGGTCTCAGAATGGAAGACCTCGCGGCTTATTGCAAATGTTATTGATGATGCTAAAGAAAGAAACCTTTTAAATGCCACAACATACAGCCTTTTATATGCGGCTGATTTTGCTGACAGATTGGAAAATCAGATTATTCCGGCACTTAAATCCGGATTTATTGTTCTTTTAGACAGATATTTTTATACAGCACTTGCTCGTGATGTTGTAAGAGGACAGTGTATAGAATGGGTTAAAAATTTATATGAATATGCCCCTGAACCCGATCTGGTATTTTATCTTGATATGCCGGTGGATGTATTGTTGAAACGTATTATTGGTACAACAGGTCTGAATTACTATGAAAGCGGCCGTGACGTAGGTTTTTCTACAGATTTTTATAAAAGCTTTGAAATTTATCAGAATAAATGTCTGGAACAGTATAATGCAATGAAATCGGAATATAATTTTATAAGTATAGACGGAACGAAATCAATCCCCGAAATCCATGAAATTATGAATGCTGAAGTGCAGAAATTACTGGATTCCGGAATACTGGCCTGATATATTGTTACAATAAAAAATAAAAATTTACTTTATGAAACATTTTGATTTTTTCGGCATGGTTTATGCTACATTAAAGATGTTGATGGTTAAGACACAGAGTTAAGGAGATTTATTGATGTCTGAATACTTGAGCAAAGAAGAGATAAAGCAATGGAGAAGCTCACTGGAAAAGATAACTTTGGAGGAATTCGCTGCCAGATTAGGGAAGAAAATAGAAGAAGCTAAACCTACCAATGATTTAATTGATATAGTTTTGAAAGGTAAACCGGTTATGTCATTGGAAGATGAAAGCTGGAATCAGTCTAAAGGAGAAAGAATTACAAGTATTGCTCAACGTGCTTTTGACAGAGAACAGGAAATTGCACCATCGCCGTTTTCAATATCAAAATTAAAACTGGATGATGGTATTGAACCTATTAACACAACAAAACAAGAAACAGTTAAACCAGTCAAATCAAAAACAGAAAAAAAGCAAAAGACAGCCAAGCCAAAAGCTGAAAAAGTTACAAAGAAAACAAAAGTTTCAGCGAAATCTGCTGTAAAAACTCCTTCTAAAACAAAAACTGTTAAAGAAGTAAAAAAAGAAATTGAAATTGATACACTCAGAGAAGAAGTCAGGGTGGTTTTCAAAAAAGCTTTAACTGACAGAGAACAAAAAGTATTTGACCACTTTGCCAAAAATAAAAACCAGATTGTTTACGCCAAAGATTTGGCAGGTATTCTTGATTTACCGAGAGATTATGTATATAAATACATTAAAAATCTTAGAGCTAAAATTGAAGGCGATAAGCTTGTAAATGCGGATAAAGGCGGATTTATTTTGCATGTCTAGCCATAAATAAAAACATTTTATAAAAAAGCGGGATTATAATTCCCGCTTTTTTAGTATCCGTTTATTTTAAGCAAAAAAAAACGGTCTGTTTCCAGACCGTAAAAACAAGTATGCAAAATTAAATTATTTATCTGTTACATTTATATTTTAATATCTTATCAAGGTTGTTAATTAAAAATATAGACAAACAGCTAATACCTTATAAATTAACTTTATAATATATTTTATATTTGAGTACCGATTAATTATATCATAAGAAGTATAATTTTTCAATTAATTTGAACAAAAATTTAAAAAGATTAGAATTGAAGTATGGACTACAAATTTGACAAGATGCCACTGATAAATTTCATAAAAACATTAACGATTTACCGTGGTATGTCGTTAAGAAAATTATTAAAGAAATTGCATGAAGAAAAGGGATATAGCAGTTCTTACTCCGGATTTTACAACAAGCTGAAAAACCAGACGCTTAAATTCAGTGAAGTATATGATATTGCAGAATCTCTTGAATATGAAATTATTCTTAAAGATATACGCTCATTTTCTAAGAAGTAAATTCATTCCTGCTCTAAAATAATTTTTAAATTCTTCAAAAGACTTTATACCAATGAGAGTTTTAAATATATACGACGGTCTCAAATAAAAGCGTTTAACAGCTTTTTTATGAAGTTCAAAAACTTTGTCCTTACTTAAATAATGAGTGTTTACAGAAGGGTAAAAATATGCACTGGAAAACGACGTATCAGAATCAATCAGTTTATTTTCCTTTGCATAATCATAAAATCTTGTTCCGGGAAGCGGAGTCGCTGTATAGAAACTAATAAAATCACTGTCAAGTTCTATTGCGAAGTCAATGGTATCTTCAACAGTATCCTCATCTTCCCAAGGAAGGCCTATGACAAAATAGTTGTATATTTTTATACCCGCTTTTTTAAAGATTTTAACTGTCAATCTAACATCGTCAAGCGTAATTTTCTTTCCAATTTTATCAAGCATTTCCTGAGAACCGCTTTCAACGCCGATGCTAACAAGACGACATCCGGACTCATACATCTTTTGAGCCATTTCTTCATCTGCAGTGTCAGCTCTTGTATTTGCCGACCAAGTAATATTAAGTCCGCTATCTATAATTTTTTGACACAGGTTCATTGTCCAATCTTTATCAATATTGAAAATATCTGACCAGAAGACAAAATTTGTAATTCCGTATTTTTCTACACATTCTCTAATTTCTTCAACGATATTCTCAGGGGAGCGTTTTCTTACTTTAGCACCTGAAACAGGAGTAGCAAGACAGAAGAAACAATGAAACGGACATCCTCTTGAAACTTTAATGACAGCCTGAACTTTATTATTATCAGGACGTCTGTATAAATTATTATCAACAAGATGACGGGCCGGAAAAGGAAGACTGTCTAAATCTTCAATAAAAGGTCTTGCACCGGTAAATTTAACTCTTACATCGTCTCTGTAATATATTCCCAAAATATCAGAATATGGCTTGCCATTTATAATATCTTTGAGAGTAGCCTCAGGCTCACCGTAAATTATAATATCCAAATCTTTCTGAAAATACATTACCTCAAAAGCAACAGTTAAAAATGCCGCACCTTTTGCAATAGTAACGACATCCGGACAAATTTCTTTTGCTATCGTCATTACCGAAATATCATTTTTGAAAGTCGGAGTAGCCACATTGGCAACAAGGTAATCAGGTTTAAATTCTCTCAAATCTTTTTCCAAATCACCGCCCTGACTATAATCAACAATCTTTGCTTCCAAACCTTCTCGCTCTGCAACTGCTGCAAGATACATTAAATCAGTCGGAGGAAGCGGCGGAATAACTACCAGCTCCTTAGTCGGCTGCTGACAACGGTCTTCTCTGTTCATCACTGGAGAAGGAGGATATATCAATAATATTCTTTTTTTTCCGGTTTCTTCCTTGATTTCGTTATCCAACTTTTTATTCCCTTTTTTCTTTAACGGAATTAGTAATTAGTGCGGCTATTGCAAGACAAATTGCACCTACTATAAATGTATATTCCCAGTGATAATTTATCAGTCCGCCATCTAATTTTATTATACACTTAGAAATAAACCAGGCAACAAGGGTACAAACAAACACCTGAGGACCGGCAATAAATATATTGAATATACCCATAACCGAACCCTCTGTACCTTTTTTAATATACTGTGAGAGCATTGCAAACGGTAATGCACAAATACTTGCCCAACCTATACCTGCAACACCCATCATAAGAGCTACAACTTTCGGACTTGTTGAAAAAGCCATACCAAGATAAGCAAGAATCATAGTTATAAGCGATATAATATGAACTCTTTTATTTCCGTATTTTGCAGATAAAACACCAATAGGAATCGCAACAAGAAAACATATTAAATTAAATATTGCAAAACATATTGAAGAAAAATTTGTTCCTATTAATGTTGCATTGGCATAATAATTAGAGATATCCTCACTTACAGCACTTAAATCCGGCACTGAATAAACAGTATGAACTGAATACTGGGTAAAGAAAATCATCATACACATAGTACCAATCCAAGTAAAAAACTGCATTGTACAAATTTTGGAAACTTCAGGAGAGAGTGCAAAAAAGTTTTTTAATGCATCCCAGAAAGTATCCTCTTTAATTTCAGCAGTAGCAACATCTTTAATCATTTCTTTCTTTGTCTGGTGCTCTTTTATTGTAATACAAGTCCACAGCATCCCAAGAGTAAAGGCCAGAGCCGCCATAATAAATTGAGCAGGTATAGACATTTGATAATTGAAAGCCCATTTTAAAAAAGGAGCGGTACCGGCAGCAACAACAGAGCCCAATCCTATTGCAAGACTAATATACGAATTAGCAATAGAATGCTGTTCAGGAACAACAACATCCGGTATTAGAGCTCTATAAGGCCCCTGAGCTATATTAACACATGCATCAATAATCCAAATCATAATAGCAGCAATCAACAATGCCGTACATGAAGGTAAATGCAATCCGGTTAAGTTATGCAAAGCATTTGCAACAGCTTCAGAATTAGGGAATATCCATAAAGCCAGTGAAGCAAATAATGCTCCTCCTAACAGATAAGGACGTCTTCTTCCAAACGGAGAAACCGTTTTATCGCTCAGTGCACCAATTAATGGTTGAACAACCATGCCTGTAAATGGTCCGGCAAGCCATATTAAACCATATATAAACGGAGAAGCTCCCAGTCCCTCCGTAACAGGACCAGATAAAATTATTCTCATCTGCCAGGCAAATTGAAGCCCGAAAAATCCTAAACAAAAATTCAAAAATTGGGCTGTTGTAAATCTTTTTAAATTATTATTCTCTTCCATAAAAAGTCCCCAAACAATCTCACTATACTGCCTTATAAGGATACAATGAACAAAAAGTATCGTCAAGATTTAATCTGTACTTTTTATTTTAGTACTATTACGAATCTATCGGTTTAGGATAAACCGTATCTGAAACTATATCAGAAAGGGAGACCTTTTTCCAATCAAAATCACTTACTTCACGAACCTTTTGTCCAAGAAATTCACTGTGGCAATACAAACCGGTAACAGGATTATTTCGCAAATATTTTGATGCATATCTGGTAAAACGCCCGGCAATAGGATTTGAACATCCTGCTTCAATACATTGTATTCCAAGCATTGGATTAAACAAAACTTTTAGTGCATTTTCGCTAAACTGGAAAAAATGCCATGGCCTTTCATGCGATGAAAAGCTGTAATGAGTTTCCACAAATACATATCCACCGACATTAAGCATTTTTACGATTTCTTCAGAAGCAATCCACGGCATTGCAAGATGTTCAAATACAGCCGAAGAAAAAATCAAATCAAATTTTTTGTCAAAATAAGTTGAAAGCTTATGAACATCACCGACAACATCCACATTATCTCCGGAATAATAATCAAACCCGATATATTCCGCATGCTTAAATTTATTCCTCAATGAGGAGTTCACAACTTCACGGCTTCCTATTTCCAGAACCCTCATACCCTCTTTATCTATAAGTTCAACAATATAATCAATCCAATTATCATGATTAATATTTTTAGCAATAGGAACACTGCTGTGAAGATAGATGAAATCAAACCAGTCTATTGTTGTTAATCTTACTATCAGATTTTTTATTATACGTTTTAAGTTTTTCATACATTACTTAACTTTCTTCAAAGCAGCATCTATCAAACCTTTAAAAAGAGGATGAGGTCTTTCCGGACGTGATTTAAATTCAGGATGGAATTGCGAAGCAACAAACCAATCCAGCTTAGGAATTTCTACAATTTCTGCAAGCATTCCGTCAGGAGACATACCTGAAAACACAAGCCCTGCATCTTCTATCTGTTTTAAATATTCATTATTAACTTCATATCTGTGGCGGTGACGTTCCGAAATTTTATCTTTACCGTATGCCTTTTGAGCTTTTGTACCTTTTTTCAAAATACATTCATAAGCTCCCAGTCTCATTGTTCCGCCATAACCGTGAACATTTTTTTGTTCAATCATTAAATCAATAACAGGATTTTGTGCATTTTCATCAAATTCTTTTGAATTTGCATCCTTAATACCTACTACATTTCGTGCATATTCAATTACCGCACACTGCATTCCCAAACAAAGCCCCAGAAACGGAACATTATTTTCCCTTGCATAACGGATTACATTAAGTTTTCCTTCAATTCCGCGGACTCCAAACCCTCCGGGAACAACAACCGCCTGAATATCTTTCATTAACTCTTTACATGCGGAATAATCAACACATTCTTCAGAATTTATCCATTTAATCTCAACTTTTGCATCATCCGCATAACCGGCATGCTTTAAAGACTCTACCACAGATATATATGCGTCCGACAGCTTTGTATATTTACCGGCAATGGCTACCTTGATAGTTTTTGAAGGATTTTTTATATTTTCAACAAGCTTTTCCCAACTTTTCAAATCCGGCTTTTTATCTTCCATTCGAAGCATATCCAAAATTACATGAGCCATATTCTGTTCTTCAAGAGCCAGAGGAACCTCATAAATACTTTTCATATCCCTGCATTCAATAACAGCTTCTTTCGGCACGGAACAGAAAAGTGCAAGTTTTTCTTTTTCTGTCTTTGGAATAGCTCTTGTAGTTCGGCAAACAAGAACTTCCGGCTGAATACCATAACTTCTTAATACCTGAACACTATGCTGTGACGGTTTTGTCTTTAATTCTCCGGATGTAGGCAAATATGGCAGCAGAGTACAATGTACGGATATAGCATTGCCAATTCCAACTTCTGTTTTGAACTGTCTTATGGCTTCAATAAATGGTAAACTTTCAATATCACCTATGGTTCCTCCGATTTCTATCAACTGAAAATCCGGTTTAAACTGCTTTGTTGCCCCGAGAATTCTCGATTTTATTTCATTTGTAATATGCGGAATAACCTGAACGGTTGCCCCGAGATAATCGCCTCTGCGTTCTTTTTCAATTACTTTCTGATAAACACTGCCAGAAGTAACATTATTATATTTACCAAGATTTGTATCGGTAAATCTTTCATAATGCCCTAAATCTAAATCTGTTTCAGCACCGTCATCAGTTACAAAAACTTCTCCATGCTGAAACGGACTCATTGTTCCGGGGTCAACATTTATATAGGGGTCAAATTTCTGATTAATAACCGAAAAACCTCTTGCTCTCAAAAGTTTTCCTAATGATGCGGCAATAATCCCTTTACCCAAAGAACTAACAACACCGCCGGTAATAAAAATATATTTTGTCATTTTTCACCCCTTATAATAGCAAACCGTCAAACTTAATCCCTTAATATCGCAATAAAAGGATATTTATAAAATAAATTTTACCCTCTTTTAAAAAGAGGGTAAGCATTTGTTAATTAATCTTCGGAACTTTGAAGAATCCGTTTTCTTCATCCGGAGCATTAGCCATCAATTCTTCTTTTGTCTGTTCGTAATAAACTTTATCTTCCCTCATTACATTGACAAAATCAATAACCTGACACATAGGTTTTACATTGGAAGTATCTACCTCATTCATCTGGTCAACATATTTTAATACATCGCCTAACTGCTTTGTATAGAGTTCTTTTTCTTCTTCTGTAAGTTCTAATCTTGCCAGCTTAGCTACGTGTTCTACATCTTTAACAGTAATCATGTTACGCTCCAAATCTCTTATAATCTATGAAAAAATTATATCATAAAATACTTATAA
>ENA-UOJC01000470-UOJC01000470.1-human-gut-metagenome-genome-assembly--contig:-C104-NODE-470-length-71331-cov-29.647188_pt1 | contig 71331 bp, 88 predicted proteins | sample MGYA00242339_ERZ723886 | MGnify/ENA metagenome assembly ERZ723886 | reverse complement strand
CCCCTCCCGTCAGATACCTACCCTGTGTAGTCCCTTGTAAACTGTACTTTCTTTCCTTATAAATCACAAAACAGGCAGCGCCTTCAGGCGATGCCTTCCTGATTAAAATCAAAGATTTTAATCAGGAAATAGTATTAGATGGTACGAGTGTTCTTATGGGCTTTTTCAAAAAAAGCTGTCATACCAACGGTGTTTTGGATTTCATACTGATTCTATTTTAAAAACTTTAATCAAGAAATCCTTTCATAATGCTTAAACTCAAGAATTTCACCCCAATAGTTTATTGGTTTACTAAAGTTTGGAATACCATTTCTTGGGGTTGTCCAGTCCATCGGTTACAGCGCTCTGTCCAAAACGGTTGCCTGTGTAATAATGTCACGCAGCCTGTCGTTACCAATATATCGTTCCAACACTTCATCCGAAGTTTCATAATAACTCTTTTCACCATCCGGAAACGTTATATAAAAAGCTGTTCCATTATAAAAGAAACCATAGAGTTGCTTGTTCCATTCAATTACTATTTCACCGCCACGAAGCAGGCTGCTTTTGAACTCGCTGATGGTTTTGAACCGCATTTCCTCTTCATTGTATTGGAAGAACATCTTGCTGATCACCTCTTTGGGGAAAGATTTAAACTCAGGCGCACCATCCGGATACTGATCCGCAGGATAATTTATCTGAGGTTTCACATATATAGGTCTATGGGATGGATCGTAATCGATGTTATGATCATGAGGATTTGTGCGGTAATTGTAGTTTTCCCCTGTCATAGAAACCTCCAAATGTTGTAGTAAGGAAAAAATCCTTCTATCCATAGTTTCAAAACAGAGAAAAGTTGCACACCAACGTGCAACTACCGAAAAATGTTCACAAAAAGTTCAAAGGGGAGTCCCATAAGGACCCCCCTTTGGTGCGAGAGAGGGGACTCGTTACACTAAGGAGCATCCGGCATCGAGCCGCCGGATGGCAACAGTCCACAGGACTGTTGCATTTCTATTTTCGAGTCCCCTTCATATCAGAAAAAGCTGGTACCCATTTGGGTATCAGCTTTTTTGGTGCGAGAGAGGGGACTCGAACCCGGCAGAAAAACGACCAAAAGCGTTGGAAATAAAGGGGTTTTCAATTTCCATTGCCATTTTCATTGTCATTTTTACCCCGGAAATAGTCCTGGAAATCCCGGGAGCGGTGGGCAATATCAGTCTGGGCTATGTGGGTATAGATGTTGTGCATCGTGCCCAGATCCTCCCAGCCGCCGATTTCGGCGGCGATCATTTCCGGCATTCCCAGGTGATAGGCAAGGGAAGCGAAGCTATGACGAAGGCCATGGAGGTCAACGACGGTGACACCGGCTTCCCGGCAAGTCTGCTTCACATATTTCAGCACATAATCCGCACCGACTTTAACGACCTTTCCGGTTCTGTTTTCCGTCGCCTGCATAGCCTCCAGCAGGGGCGGAATGATCGGCACGGCCCGGCGGGACTTCCTACTCTTATTCTGGGGCTTGTCCACCATTCCGGAGGATCCCCGGACGGTTGCGCCCCGGACGTAGAGTACCTGATTTTTCAGGTCTACGTTCTTCCAGTCCAGAGCCAGCATTTCCGAACGGCGGAGGCTGCTCAGGCACAGAAGGGCGGGAATTTCTACCGGCTTACCCTTCAGGGCTTCCACAAACTTTGTGATCTCCGTATGGGTCAGGTAGGCCCGCTCTTTACACTCCGGTGCATACATCGTGACCTCCGGGCGTTTGGCACCGGCTTCCTCGATGGCCGAGGCGGCGAAAGACCAGGCGTTCTTGATATACTTCGGCGACCGGCCCAACTTCCGCTCTGCTTTGATGGCTGCCTGCCACTGCTCATTGCTCACGCAGAAGATATTCTTTTTCAGCATGGACTGGAAGGTATTCTGCCTGTAACGCTTGTAGCCCGCGATGGTGGAAGGGGAGATGTAGCCGTCCCGGGCCTCTATGTAGCCGGTCATGGCCTCTTCCAGAGTGATTTTCTTCTCCCGGGGCTTTTCTTCTGCCTGGATGATACCGTACTTTACGGCCATGGCGGCGGCCTCAGCCTCCTTTTTTGTCGGCTTTGTGACCGGGATATCCTTGCCGTCAACCCGGACACGGCAGAACCAGGAGCCGGAGGGCAGCTTCCGGGCGACAGGCCGCTTGAAATCCTGAGTTTTTTTCATGGGATGCCTTGCCTTTCCGGGGCAAGTCTGCTAAGATAAATGGACAGACTGCCCCTATCGTAGTGGGTTGTGGGTTTCTGTGTGGCCGACTGGAATTTGCAGATTCCTCGGCAGAAGTGCTTCTGGTTGCAGCCGGGAGCACTTCTTTTTGTTATACACCTACGAGCCAGTCGCTTTCGGGCTTTGCGATCAGTCTCGCGTTGTTGTAGGCCATATCAAGTGTTAAACAGGTATGTCCAGTGTATATACCACCATCTTTGCCTACGGCCAATGACAAATCCACAATGGATGGATTACCAAGACTGATTGGTATCAAGAATTGAATATTTCCATTAAAGTACTGTGGCACAGCGGCTTTGTAGTTTTCTTTGATTCGAACTTTTGCGTATTCAATTGCAGATCCCATGAACAGCATTGGTAGATTTGGAAGATTCCGGTATGCTTCTGGAATGCGTAGCTTATTCCTTTCGTCCTCGAGAATATGGTCGATATTGATTCTGAGATCAAGACGAGTATCGTATACCAAATCCTCAAAGTTGTCGAAATAGGATGCACGAATTGGCAATTTTCCGATTTTTCTAAGTTCGTATGCTGATTTTTTATAAAATCCTTTTAAAACCCATTTAGCGGTATGCCCGGGGTCATTTCTCACAAGCAGTGCATATATAGGTTCAAAGTTTTTTGTGAAGAGGCCAGTATCGAAGCAGTAGGAATCATCGGATTCGTAGATATATCCTGCTCCAGGTTGATGGTTGTTTAGCTCACGCAAGCGCATAAACGTGTGGTTGATATAATTTACGAGAATTTGGTGCGGAACATCCTGGGAATCGTTTGCGTAGTCCCATCGCTCACTGCGTGCTAAGGAAACAAGATCTTCAATTTTCTGTGGATAGTTTGGCCGATATGCGAAGGTAAAGAAAGATTTTTTTGACATATCAGTACACCTCTGGGTAAATTGATGTATATTTGTGGGAAATACTGAAAAGGATAGTAATTTTTCGCATCTTAACATATTAATTGTGCATTTCGACGAAAAAGAGCGACGGTGGTTGACTTTGATTACGAAATGTGGTAATAATATTCATGCAAGGGCTAGCGGATGGTTACCTTGCGAATTGATTAATATCCGCATCAAAGAAAAAGAGTGGCAGTTTGCCATGAGGGTCGTCCCTTGTAGACGGCCCTTTTTCTTTTTTGATTTGTGCGCATTGCCCTTTTGGTTATGGCAGTTGGCACGGTATACATGTCCCCCTAACCTGTGGAACGTAGGGGCTACATTGTCCGTCTCAGGGGTAGACGCCTGGGACGGGCTTTTTTATTTGTTGAGCTTTAGAGACATACCCATTTCTTTCAGAATATTCTGCGCACGGGTCGTGCAAGCCTCAACCATGGGTTGTGTGCAGTATTTCTTCACGGGCTCCAGCCAGTTGTCCGGGATGGAATCAAACCGGAAAATTCCGGAAGCGGAAAGCTGAATAACTAGCGCATCTCCGTCGGTGTGCATTTTGGAAGTACATTCCACCATAACGGTTGCATCATCTGGGTTAACCGGGGGGCGACAAGTAAAGGAAGACTCAGTATTTACGCACACTGGCTTCTGAACGTTGGTCAGCTGCGCGGGATCGGTGTTAATGGAGATGTCCGAAATAACGAATCGTGTCAGAGTAACATTATAGGTCATGTGTATTCAATGCTCCTTTTATGAAAGTGAAATTGAAGGCTGGTATCGATGCTGCATATCAGCCGGAAATGCGGGAGCCCCAGCGGCGGTAAGCGTTCCTTGGCTGTCGATCACGATGAAAACGGGTTCTTGCTCAGGAGACAGTTTCTCCTCAATCGCTTCCTGAATGAACTGATTCAATGACTTGCCTGCCGCCTCCGCCTGAATTGCGGCGGAACGGTGCAGCTGCGGTGAAATCCGGACGTTAAAGCTGCCTTTATATTCCTTATCCGGCACTCGCCCGAAAGCCTCGCACATTTCCAAGTATCCGTCGATACAATCGTGGAAAGAGGAAGTAATTTCATCAATGCTGCTTCCATGAAAATTCAGCGAATCCTGAATTCCAATCACATGGCCGATGAATAAATTATCCTCAGCACTAAACTCAATTTGTCCATGATAACCACGATATTTCAGTGTATTTGACATGATATCTACCTCCTAAAGTTCCCCAATATCCCGAAGGAACGCCTTTGTCATTTTGATCTGATAGGGATATAATTCTTTTCCGGGGTGCGGGCCATCAAATCGCAGAATACGGCAGGTCTGGACATGGTAATAACTGATCGCGGATCCCCGGCCACCGGTTCCTTTCTGGCAGCCGCATTGCTTCATCAGTGTATCCAGCTCGTCGATGGTAAAGTTCTTCGGGATGCTGGAACGGGTTAATTTCTCCAAGAGCTTCTCTTTCTTCGACAACGGAACTACCCTCCCTTAATAACGCAACTAGAAAATAGTTGCGGGTTTATTGTAAATGAGAGAAAATCATTTGTCAACTATATTTTATGAATTACAATTCACACGCTTGGTGCAGAGAACGGTGAGAGGGCAGGGGGAGGGCTGTTTCACAGATTCCGGCACAGGCCCACGGCCAGGCCTTCAATGCGGATGTCCGACATTTCCTCCCGGCGGCGGATGATGGAATCGTACTCCGGGTTCAGGGGGCGCAGCTCGATATAGTCCGGGTGGAGAAAAACACGCTTCAGGGTGGCTTCGTCCCCGATCCGGACGGCGGCGATCTCCCCGTTCTCCACGGTGGGCTGGGAGCGAATGGCCACCACATCGCCATCCTCGATCTTGGGGACCATACTGTCCCCACAGCAGACCAGGGTGAAATCCGCATGCCAGGATTTGAGCACCTCGTCCTGATCCTCGACGTTCTCTTCGGCGGTAATGGGGTCGCCGCAGGCGATCCGGCCAATGCGGGGAACCAGCTCCGTTTCCGGCATGGGGGAGAAGCCGGTGGGGATGGCAGGGCGATTATTCGGTTCCCAGCCCATCAGATACGCCGCAGATGTGCCGATTGCAGCAGCAATTTTTTCCAGGCGGTCAATGGGGATTTTTTCTGTTTGCCCGGTGGCATAACGCTGTAAGGCAGACTTCGGGATTCCCGTTTTTTCTGCCAATTCACCATATGAGATTTCCTTATTCAGGAGAATGTCCAATATTCTTTTAGAAATGTCGCTCATACTACCTCAACCTTTCAAGCTGCTTGATTAACTATATAATACACCAATTGTCCCAAAAATGCAATACAAAATGAAAATATTTTTCAAAAACGTCCCAGATATGGGTTGACAGAGGGAAAGAATCGTGCTATGATGCAAATGTCCCATAAATGAGACGATTGGAGGTGAGAACATGGCAGTAAATAAATTGAAGGGGAAGATTGCTGAAGCAGGATTTTCCCAGCGATCTTTGGCGGAAGCACTGGGAATGTCCAAGAATACCCTAAATGCAAAGGTAAATGGGAAAGTTCCATTCAATACGGTAGAAATCGAGCAGATTTGCAAGGTGCTGGGAATCCATGATGTAACGGAGAAGGCCACTATTTTTTTAACATAATCGTCCCAGAAATGAGACGAACAAGTAGGAGGTGAAAAAGGTTTGGAACTGACGCTGCGGGCGGCGAGGGTCAACGCGGGACTGACACAGGAGCAGGTGCACGAGCGGCTGGGGATTGCCATGAGCACGCTGAGCCGGATTACGTGCGGGAAAAGCTCGCCCAGATTTAATACCCTTTGCGAGCTGTGCGAACTGTACGGAATCTCGGTTGGACAGCTCAAAAGAATAGAGCGGGACGCTGGAACATCCCGCTCAGTTGGTGATTTCCGCCAAGCGGAAGTGGAAAAATTTGTACAAGGTGACACCCACCCCGGAGGGGGAGCGGGGGTTAGAAACGCAGGAATCTTTCTGCTACAATCTGAAACACAGTAAAACACAGGAGATACGATATGGAAAAACAAGCGGTATATGAAAGCATAAGGGCGTTCTCCCGCCGGGGCATCCTCTCCGAAAGGCAGCTTCGGATGCTGGTCGCCCAAGGGAAAGTGCCCGGTATCCGGACGGCCAAAGGCTTCCGAGTCAACGTGGGGCAATTCCTGGCAAAGCTGGAAAGTCTGAGCCGGAAGGCTCAACGGGTGGACAAGTGAGGTGAAGAAATATGCCGCGGATTCGGCAGAACGCGGAGCGGGACACCATGAAGGATTTCCTCTCTGAACTGAACGCCCAGCGGGGCCGGTTTGGCTACAGTACCCAGAAAGCCTTCGGCGATGCCATCGGCGTATGTCAGGCCACCGCCGGAAACTACCTGAGAAGGCCCCAGAGCATTCCCTTCTGCGCGCTGCGCTCGATGGTCAAGACCCTCAGGCCCAACCCGGAGGTAGTGCTCAGGGCACTGGGCTACACCACTCAGGACATCAAAAAATTAGCAAAGGAGTACGCAAATCATGACAGCTGAAACAGAAGCAGCCAAGAACATTCAGGAAATCATTGCCCGGAACGCGCGGTACCGGATGCAGGAGCGCAAGGACAGGCAGGTGGAGGCGGAAATGCTGGCCATGTGCAACGCCCACAGGGCGCAGGTGAGCGTCCGGATCCAGGACTGGAACCGGCAGGAAGCGGAGGCGGCGGCGCTGCGGGCGCAGCTGGCGGCGGCCAGAGCCGAGGAGAACCGGCTTGCCAAGGAAGAGCGGGAGCGGCAGGAAGCGTCGTCTCAGGCTATGGGACGGTACGCCGTGGGGTGCGTGGTGCTCCTGGGGCTGACGGGGTTCACGGAGCTTCCCGTTTGGGCGGCGGTGACGCTGTGCGCCGGGCTGGGGGTGCTGGCGGCGGCCTACATCTTCCGGATCTGGTGCCCCCTGGAGGAGGAAGCGGTATGACACAGATGCAGATCATGGACAGAAAGCTGGAGCTGATAACCGCATACCTGCTGGCGAAGGACGCCGGGAGCCGGAAACAGGCGGAGCAGACGCTGAAGGAATTTCTGGAGAACCTGCCCCTCCAGGGGGAGACAAGGCGGGCGAGAACCCGGAACGAGACCATCCGGGACGTGCTGGTGGAGCTGGGCGCGGGAGAGCACCTGGACGGGTACGAATACCTGGTGGAGGCCATCGAGGCGAAGCTGGACGGAAAGCGGCGGCACATCTACGCCGGGGTGGCCATGAATGGAGCGAGCCTGCCGGGGCGTGGTGAGCTGGGTCTTCCGGGTGGGAGAGCCGGAGAAGCTATACCGGTTCTTCGGGGGCACGGTGCCCCAGGAGAGCGGACGGCCTACGAACTACGCATTCATCGCAAGGATCGCCAACGAGGTCAAGCGGCGGACGGAGGAAGTATGAAAAAGCTATTTACACCGGAGGAGCTGGAGGAGCTGCGCCGGGCGGACGCGGAAATCGACGAGAGCTTCCGGCAGACCCAGGAGGAAATCCGGCAGAGCCGGGAACGGGATCGGCAGGCAAAGCTTGCGGCCATGGAGCCGGAGAAGCGGAAGAAGGCCATCCGGGCGGCGGCGTACCGGGAGGCGAACCGGGAGAAGGAGAAGGCCAGACGGGCGGCGTACTACCAGGCGAACCGGGAGAAGGAGAAGGCCAGACAGGCGGCGTACCGGGAGGCGAACCGGGAGAAGGAGAAGGCCAGACGGGCGGCGTACTACCAGGCGAACCGGGAGAAATACAACGCCTGGCAGCGGGAATACCGGGCAAGAAAAAGAGCCGCCTCCGGAGAGGCGAACTCCGGAAGCGGCAAGGAAAAAATCTGAAACCAGGGCTATTATAGCCCAGAAGAAAGGAAAAGTCAAATGGAACTGAGATTAAAACGGCTGCACCTGGAGAATTTCAAGTGCCACAAGGCGCTGACCATCGACTTCGGGGGCCGGAGCACCAGCATTTACGGCGACAACGCCACGGGCAAAACCAGCATCTACGACGGCCTGACCTGGCTGCTCTTCGGCAAGGACAGCCTGGGAAACGGAGAGAAGAGCCTGGAGATCAAGCCCCTGAGGCCGGACGGAAGCGTGGAAGACCACGAGGCCGTGACGGAGGTGGAGGCGGTATTCCTGGCGGACGGGGAGGAGGTCAGGCTCAAGCGGAGCTTCCGGGAGCTATGGACCACCCGCCGGGGAAGCACCGAGCCGGTCTACGAGGGGAACACCTCGGAATACTTCGTGGACGGGGTGCCCTGCCGGGCAAACCTCTACAAGGCCAAGGTGGGGGAGCTGGTGGACGAGGAGCAATTCCGGCTGCTGACCAGCGTGGGCTACTTCCCGGCCACCCTGCCCTGGCAGAAGCGGCGGGAGGCACTGTTCGGCCTGTTCGGCACTCTGGACGACCGGCAGATTCTGGAGACGGACGGAAGGTTTGCGCCGCTGCTGGAGGCCATGGGAAAGCGGAGCCTGGAAGACCTGAAGAAGATCCTCCAGCAGGAACGGAAGGGACTGACGGGGAAGCGGAATGAAATTCCCGCCCGGATCAGCGAATGCGAGAAGACCATCGGGGATCTGGCGGAACTGGACTACGACGGGGCGGCGGCAGAGCTGGCGGCTCTGGAAACCCGGAAGGAGGCTCTGAACACGGAGCTGCTTGCCATCCGGCAGAACACGGCGGTGCAGGGAAAGAAGCTTGACCTGCGGGAGATTCAGGGAAAGCTCGCCGCGCTGGAAAGGGAGAACCGGGACTACCGGCAGGAGCAGGAACGGAAAATGCCTGACGGGGAGGCCATCCGGCGGCAGCTGGAAGAGAACCGGAAGCAGCTGGCACTGGCGCAGCAGACCATGGAGGGGCTGAAGGCACGGCAGAGCCGGTATGCCGGAAAAATCGAGGACATCCGAAGCCGCTGGAAGGCCGAAAACGCCGAAAGCTATCCGGGGGATGACCTCTGCCCCACCTGCGGCCAGAAGCTGCCGGAGGCGCAGATCCAGGCGGCGGCACAGGCCTTTGAAAGCCGGAAGCAAGCCAGGCTCCAGGGACTTGTGAAGGACGCGGACGAATACAAGGAGCTTCTGGCTCTGGCAGAGGAAGAAGCCAAGCAGACCGCCGAGAGCCTGAAACGGCGGCGGGAGGTGAACCGGGAGCTGGAAGAGAGGGCTGCCCAGGCGCAGGCGCACAGAGAAACCATCCGGGACAGGGAGGGCTACGCCGAGGAAAAAGCCCAGCTGGAGCAGACGGCGGCGAAGACCCGGGAAGCACTGGAAAAATTGCAGGCAGACAGCCAGACGGCCTCCTTCGGCATCCGGCAGCGGATTGCCGAGGTACAGGGGGAAATGGATCGGTGCAATGGGATCCTGGGCAAGAAAAGCGCCTGCGAATACGCCCAGAGCCGGATCGGACAGCTGCGAGACGACGCCCAGGAGGCAGCCAAGGCTCTGGCTCAGGTGGAGAGGCTGCTGGGACTGACGGAGGATTTCAGCCGGTACAAGGCAAGCTTTGTAGAAGAGGGGATCAACCGGCACTTCCGGCTGGCAAAGTTCCGGCTCTACCGGGAGCAGGCCAACGGCGGCGTGGAGGATCGGTGCGACGTGACCTACGAGGGCATTCCCTACACGGGGCTGAACAACGGCATGAAAATCAACGTGGGGCTGGACATCATCAACGCCTTCTCCCAGGCCTACGGGGTGAGCGTGCCCATTTTCATCGACAACGCGGAAAGTGTGACCAGGCTGGAAGCCTGCCGGGGGCAGGTCATCCGGCTGGTGGTCAGCGAACAGGATAAGGAGCTGAGAGTACATGAAGATTAAAGACAAGGCAAAGCCCTCGATCCCGCCGGTTCCTGCCGGAGGGTATCTGGCGGTATGCGTGGGCATCTACGACCTGGGGAACCAGTACAGCGAGAAATTCAAGAGCTACAGCCCGAAGGTGATGATCACCTTCGACCTGCCTCAGGTCACGGTGGAGGTGGACGGGAAGCAGGAGCCCCGGCAGCTGAGCCGGGAATTCACCATCTCCGGCAAGAGCAACAGCAAGCTCAGGGGGTTCTTCTCCTCCTGGGCGGGGGTGCAGTTCTCGGATGAGGCATTCGCGGACTTCGACATGCTGAGTATGCTGGGAAAGCCCGCCATGCTCAACGTGCTGCTGAACGAGACCGGAGAATACGCCAACATTGACAGCATCATGCCGCTGTTTCCGGGAATGCCGGAGCCGAAGACGGAGACGGCGCCCAAAAGCTGGGACTGCGACCAATGGGACGACCAGGCGTTTTCGGAGCTTCCGGAATGGGTACAGGCCAAGATCCAGAAGAGCACCCAGTACCAGAAGCTCCACGCACCCCAGACGGAGGTAAAGGTGACGCTCCCCGAAGCCGTGTCTCAGCCGCCTCAGACAGGCGTACCGGCGGCTTTCGCCCAGATGTACGCCATGTACCAGAATCAGGCAACCGGGACGACAGCGGCGCAGGAAGCCGGACAGGAGGCTTGCCCCATATGAGATTTACACCCATTGCCAGCTCCTCCCAGGGCAACGCCTACATCGTAGAGGATGGAAAGACCACCCTGCTGCTGGAATGCGGCCTGGCTCGCCGAACCCTGAACAAGCGGCTGGAAAAGAAGCTGGGCATTACCTGCGCAGACTGCGCCGGGGTGCTGGTGAGCCACGAGCACAAGGATCACGCCAAGGCGGCAGCCGAGCTTCTGAAGGACGGGGCGACCATCTACATGAGTGAGGGGACGGCGGAGGCACTGGAACTGGAGGGCGTGGAGGCCTGCGCAAGCATGGAACAGTTTTCTCTGGGAAGTATGGACATCGTGCCCTTCGCGGTGTTCCACGACGCACAGGAGCCGCTTGGGTTCCTGGTGCGCTCCCGGTTGGATGGGGAGGAGCTGGTATTCGCCACGGACACGGTGAACCTGGGATACCGGTTTCCGGGCGCCACGATCCTGGCCATCGAGGCAAACTACGACAAGGACATTCTGGCCAGATGTGAGCGGCTGCCGGAAAAGACCCGGGAGCGAATCACCAACACCCACATGGAAATCGACACCCTTTGCCGCTACCTGAAGGAGCTGGATTTGCAAGGGTGCCGGGAAATCTGGCTGCTGCATCTAAGCGACGCTACCAGCCACGAGGGGTACTTTATCAACCGGGTGCGGCGGTGCGTGCCACCAGGAATTCTGGTACAGGCCGCCTGCCGGGGCCAGGAATGAGGTGAAAGAAATGGGCGAGGAGAAGACCCGGATGAAAGACAGCTTCGTGATGCACATCGAAGACTTTGAGGATCTGGGCGAGCTGAAGGACGCGGAGGCTGGGAAACTGCTCCGGGCCATCATCGCCTTTGCAACGGAGGAAGAGATTCCCAAGCTGGGCGTACAGGCAAAAACCATGTTCGGCTACATCCGGCGGCACATGGAGCGGGACAAGGCCAAGTATGAGGCCACCTGCCGGAAGCGGGCGGAGGCCGGATGTCAGGGCGGAAGGCCAAAGAAGGAAACATCTGAAAAAGCAAAAAAAGCAAATGGTTTTTCCGGAAAAGCAAAAAAAGCAAATGGTTTTTCCGAAAAGCAAATGGTTTTTTCGGAGGCCGAAAATGGTTTTTCGCCGGAAAGTTCCGAAAACGGGGATTTTGAGGGAGTCCAAAAAGCAAAAAAAGCAAATGGTTTTTTTGAAAAGCAAAATAACCCTGATAATGATAATGATCCTGAACCTGATATTGATCCTGAACCTGATATTGATCCTGAGCGTGAACCTGAGCCTGTGCCGCCGGAGGGCGGCGGTGGGGAGGACGGGGCTTCGGGTCTCGGAGAAGAGGAGACGAGGCGAAAAAGAATTTCGTTTCTGACCACCATGTGCAATCTTTACCGGGCAGGATGCCTGGAGGACAAAGACGACTACGACAGGTATCGGGCAGAGCTGGAAACGCTGAAAGGAAGGTGAGCACTTTGGCAACCAACGGGATCGACCACAAGGCCAGATGTCCCTACTACCACCGGACGGACGGGAAAAACCGGGTGGCCTGCGACGGAGTCATCGAGGGGGGCTCCGTGATCCTGTACTTTGCTGCCAAGGAGGATCTGGACATTCAGCTGGGGACGTTCTGCTGCGGGCAATACCGGAAATGCGAGGTTTACAGGATGCTGACAAGCATTTACGACGAGGAGGACGAGACATGACAGACAGGGAAAAGATTCTGCTTTGCCAGGCGCTGCTCCGGGATTTCTGGGAGTTTTCCGACAAAGAGAACCAGATCGAGTACGGAAAAGCACTTCAAACGCTGAACGGCATCGGCACGGTGCTGGACTTTGACAAGAAGACGAGGGGAGGTCAGGGGAATGGATGAGCAGTGCTGCGGCAGCTGCGGCTGGTACGATACCTTCACCGGGGTGTGCTGCAACGGGGACAGTGAGAACCGGGCGGATTTCGTGGACGCGGACGACAGCTGCGACGGCTGGAAGGCCTGGGGAAGCGAGCCGTGAGCAAGGCCGGAAGGCACGGCATGTGCCGGACAACGCAAAAAAATAACCGCCGGGATACCCGGTGGGCAACGAAAGAAAGGAAAAATCATGGAAACCAAGGAAAACAGAGCAAGTATCCTGCAAATGGCAAGAGGTGCCATCCAGGAACGGGTGGACTACGAGATCAGCAAGATCGTGGAGAACATCCTGGACTACAACACGGAGCCCTGCCTGGAACGAAAGCTGACGCTGACCATCAAGCTGAAGCCTGACGAGAACCGGCAGTATATCAAAATCGCCGCCTCCGCTGTATCCAAGCTGGCTCCGGCCACACCGGTGGGAACCACCCTGGGCATTGCCGCCGACGGAAACGGCGAAATGGTGATCGTGGAATCCGTGCCCCAGGTGCCGGGGCAGATGAATCTGGAGGGCACCGAACAGGAAGCGCCGAAAATGCTGCGGATCGCGGCCATGAAATAACAGGAGGAAAACAAGATGCTGAAAGAAGCCATTCAGGAAATCGTCAGGCTGGCAGGGCCTAAGGTATTCGAGCTGGAAGGAGAGAGCTTCGCCTCCCAGAATCTGGTGCGGATCGAGCCGAAGAAGGACTTCCCGGAAACGCTCACGCTGACGGGGCTTGACAGTGTGTGCAAGCTCATCCGCAACGAGGCAAACGACCTGTTCCAGGCAGACCAGATCCTGGTGCAGGTGGAAAGCTACAACACCGTGAAGGTTTTCACCACCCTGGACGGGGAAATGGATCGGTGCTGGCTGTATCAGTGCCGGGCAGACACCCCGGAGGCCAAGACCAACCGCTGGCTCGACCACGAGGAGGCGGTGATCCAGCTGCAGAGCATGTACATCCCGAACAGCGACACGGCGTATCTATTGCAGCTGCTTTCCAGCGTGAGCAAGGACAGCAAGGTGACTACCCTGGACAACGGGGTGACTCAGAGCGTGGAGGCCAGAACCGGCGTGGCTCTGAGGGGCAGCGTGCCGGTAAAGCCCCGGGTGAAGCTGATGCCCTTCCGCACCTTCCTGGAGGTGGCCCAGCCGGAAAGCGAGTTCATTCTGCGGCTGGACAGCAGCGGACAGATCAATCTCATCGGTGCCGACGGCGGCGCCTGGAAGCTGGAGGCGGTGCGCAGTATCGCGGCCTACTTCGACGAACAGCTGGGCGATCTGGTGGAAGCCGGGCGGGTCGTGGTGCTGAGGTAAGGCAAAAGAACCCCCAGACCGGAAGGCCTGGGGGAATCAAAAATGAGCTTCAGGGGCTTGACGTGTGGGCTAGCTCATGATATACTAGGGACAAGCAAGAGGGGCACGGCTAGACCTCCGATAAAGGAGGTGAGCAGATGACGGTACTAGAGATAATCGCATTACTTAATCTGTTAGCCGTTGTTATCTTCGGAGTTATCAGCATAACAAAGAAGTAACCGCCCCCACAAGCACGGAAGCGGTCAATCTTCAAGCTATAAACTTGCAGAGGTTGAGCCTGCACCGTTGCCCCGGTGCGCCCCTCTTGCCCATTATTCTACCACGATGGGGGAGCGAAGTCAATGGCAGAAAGCGAAGCAAGGAAAAAATGGTTTGCCGAAAATACCGTTTGCGTAAACCTGAGAATCAATCGCAACCAAGACCCGGAGCTGTACGCGCTTCTTACCAAGGCCGACAACAAATCGGCGGTCATCCGGGAGCTGCTGCAGAAAGCAATGGAAAAGAAATAGAAGGCTATCCCCCGGATCGGAAGGTCTGGGGGAATTCAATTTTGGGCTTGACATACTGCGTCTAGTACGCTATATTTAGGACAAGCAAGGGCGGCGGCCAACTCCGAAAGGAGGGAATGCCCATGAGCGTACAGGAAACCATAGCGTTACTTATGCTTGTGCTTGCGGCTATCTCTCTGGGAATCCAGATAAAGAAATAACCGCCCCCCAGTCCTAGCGAGAAGCGGCCATTTCACATGCACTTGTTGGCCAACTTTCCCGTCTAGACCCGGGGAAGCCGTCCTTGCCCACTTATAATACCACGAACAGGGGGGCAATGTCAATGGAAAAAAGAAGGAAGACCACGACCAGCACGGAAGTGAAACGGCGGTACAACGAAAAAGTATACAGCAAAGTTCAGGCGGCACTTCCCAAGGAAGTTGTATCCGCATTCCGGGCAAAGTGCGCCGAAAGAAATATATCCCAAGCCAGCGTAATCCTGAAGGGAATCGAAGATTTTTTAAGGGAAGATTGACTTCGTTTTTTAGCGGCAGTGGCCGCTGGCCGCAATCCTGCGGCCTAATAAAATGATTTTAAGCGTATTATTAAAAACTCGTATAAGAACGCCCCCTGGTGCAGTTATCATCCTGCGTCAGGGGGCTTTTTCTATGCTTTTTAGGCCAGAGAGGCGGGGACAAGGGCAAGCTCACAGTCCAGGGCAGTGGCAACCTTCATCAGCGTGTTCAGCTGGGGGGTTGCCTTCTTGCTTTCCAGCCGGGCGATGACGGACTGGGGCAGGCCAGAGGCCTGGGCGAGCTGCTGCTGGGTTTTTCCCTGGCGGTGCCGCTCCTCGATGAGTCGGTCAATGAGCGCGGAACACTTCTCAGGCATGGGGGGGACCTCCCAGGGGGACGCTGTCCACATAGCAGCTATCCGGGCAGAGGTCTACCCGGTTATTCCAGACCACATTACTGTCAACGGTCGGGTCAATGTCCCAGCAGACGGCGTGCATATCGTCGAGAAAGGCCCGGCGGAAGACACCAAGGTCACGCAATGGGGCAAGCACGGTGCCCTCCCGGATGCTGGGGGCCATATTGTACAGGCGTTTCTCGCCATTGTCGAAGGTGAGGGTCAGGGTGTAGTCATCATTCGGGACGACCTGGGTGATCTGCTTCCGGCCTGAGGCAAAATAGGCGGCCATTGCCGAATCGCAGCCCCGGGACAGGTAATAGGCAATGTCTTTTTTCATGGTTTTACATCCTTTTCAGGCAGAGAGCCGCTTATTTCAGCGGCTCAATTGCGAACAGCTCTTGCTTCTTGAGTGCCAGCTCCCAGTTATCCAAGAGCTGATCCTGCCGGAGTGCGGCCCATCCAAGCAGCATTTTGAGCTGCTTACTGGGAAGGCTGCCCTCCAGCACTTCCAAATCCCGGATGGAAACGATGACTTCCTCTCCACCGTAGGTGGCATGGAAATGGGGCGGCATATGATCGGCCCAGTACATGGTGATTTTAATTCCTCGGAACATTGAGATCGTAGGCATGGGATCGCCTCCTTTACGATCTTGATTATAGCACATAAGCTATCAAATGTCAATAGCAAATTAGATATAAAATTTAAGCCGAGGGTGGGGGTTAGAAATGGGCGGCGGCAGGTGATAGGATGGAGAAAGAGAAAGGAGGGCGGCCGGAATTGTGGTGGATTGGAAGAAACTGCGCAGAGAATACATTCAGGGCGGCACCACCTACCGGGGACTGGCTGCCAAATATGACGTTCCGCTGAAGAATATCGCAAGGCGGGCAAAGAGCGAGGACTGGGTGGGGCTGCGCCAACAGGCGGACAACAGGGCGGCTACGGCCCAGGTGGAAACCGTTGTCAGGGCGAACAGTCGGGCAGACACGAAAATGCAGGAGGCGGCGGAGGCTCTGATCGGCAAGGCCATGGAGGGAATCCGGGAGACAGACCCCAAAGACGCCAAGACATTGAAGGCCTACTCCGGGGTGCTGCGGGATCTGAAGGATGTGCTGAACCTGAAGACAGAGCTGGACAAGAAGGAGCAGGAGGCAAGGATCGCCAACCTGCGCAGACAGGCTCAGGAAGAAGAAAAGGCAGAGGGCGCAAAGCTCGTCATTGAGGGGCTGCCGGAGGAATTCGTGGTATGAGCGTGACAATCAATCTGAGTATGCTCAGCAGGCCGCAATATGAATTCCTGTGTGACCGGCACCGGCACTGCGGCTACGGAGGCAGCCGGGGCGGCGGCAAGTCCTGGGCGGTGAGAACCAAGGCGAAAATCCTGGCCTCGGCCTGCGACGGAATCAAGCTGCTGATCGTCCGGCGAACCTACACGGAGCTGCTGAACAACCACATTAACCCCCTGCTGGAGGAGCTGAACGGAATCGCCCGGTACAACGAATCGAAGAAGACATTCACCTTCCCCAACGGAAGCACCCTGAAATTCGGCTACTGCAACTGCGACCGAGACCTGATGCAGTACCAGGGCGCGGAATACGACGTGATGTTCCTGGACGAGGCCACGAACCTGCAGGAAATCTGGATCAAGAAGATCAACGCCTGTGTGCGCGGCGTCAACGGCTTCCCAAAGCGAACCTACTACACCATGAACCCCGGCGGGGTGAGCCACGGATACCTGAAGCGGCTGTTCCTCGACCGGCGGTTTGAGGCCGGTGAGAATCCGGAGGACTACCGCTTTATCCAGGCCAGGGTGACGGACAACAAGGCCCTGATGCTGCGTCAGCCGGATTACCTCAGGGATCTGGAGGCACTGCCGCCAAAGCTGCGCAAGGCCTGGCTGGAGGGCTGCTGGGATGTATACGAGGGGCAATACTTCGAGGAATTCGCGGACAGGCCTGAGCACTATCTGGACAGGCAGTGGAGCCACGTCATTGAGCCATTCGAGATTCCGGATGGGTGGAAAATCTACCGCTCCTTCGACTGGGGCTACAACAAGCCCTTCTCCTGCGGCTGGTGGGCGGTGGACTACGACGGAGTGGTTTACCGGATTCTGGAGCTTTACGGCTGCAAGGAGACCCCCAACGAGGGCGTGAAGTGGACACCCCAGGATGTGTTCGCCCAGATTCACAAGATTGAGACGGAGCACCGGTGGCTGGTGGGAAAGCGGATTCAGGGGATCGCCGACCCGGCTATCTGGGATGCGGAGACCGGCGAGAGCATTGCGGACACGGCGGCAAAGTATCGGGTGTACTTCTCACCGGGAGACCACAAGCGGCTGCCCGGCTGGATGCAGGTGCACTACCGGATGGCCTTTGACGAGAACGGGTACCCGATGATGTACGTCTTCCGCAACTGCAAGGCCTTCATCCGGACAATCCCTCTGCTGCAATACGACGAGACCAAGACGGAAGACCTGGACACAAATGGGGAAGATCATGTGGCTGACGAGGTGCGCTACTTCCTGATGAGCCGCCCCATCAAGCCGAGAAGGAAGAAAGCGCCGGATGCTTACCAGGAGCACCCCGCAAAGCTATTTTTGGACGTGGAGAAAAAGGACATTATCAGCAGACCGCGGGAGCGGATTGAGATCATTGAGGAGTAACGGCAATGGACATGAACATGATGCAGCAGCAGACAAGGCCCACGGGACTGGAGACGGGACAGGCGGCGCAGACGGTGCAGAGCACCGGAAACCAGGGCAGTCTGCTGCCCGGAAACCTGGGCTTCACCGTCCAGGGCGGCGGCGTCATCGGCACCGAGCAGGTGGAGCAGGCCAGGCAGACCCTGAACAAGTACAAAGAGGGCAAGAAGAACCTGGAGCAGAAGGTCATCGATGCCGAGCAGTGGTACAAGCTGCGCAACTGGGAGTGTATGCGCAAGGACAGCAAGATCGAAAACCAGGTGGAGCCGGTGTCCGGATGGCTGTTCAACGCCATCACCAACAAGCACGGCACGGCCATGGACAACTACCCGGCACCGAATATCCTGCCCCGGGAGGAAGGGGACAGGCAGGAGGCGAAGATCCTTTCGTCCATCGTGCCGGTGCTGCTGGAAAAGTGCGACTTTGAGCAGGTATACAACGACGAGGTATACGACAAGCTCATCGGCGGCACGGGAATCTTCGGCGTGTACTGGGACGGCAGCAAGCTGGGCGGCCTGGGTGACGTGTCCATCGAGCGGGTGGATGTGCTGAACCTGTTCTGGCAGCCGGGAATCAGCGACATCCAGCAGAGCCGGAACGTATTTCATGTGACGCTGTGGGACAACGACAGCCTGGCAGACGAATTCCCGGAGCTGGAGGGAAAGCTGGGAAAGAGCACCATCGACCTGGGCAAATACCAGTATGACGACCAGGTGGACACCACGGACAGCTCGGCGGTGGTGGACTGGTACTACCGGAAGCGGAACACGGAAGGCAAGGTGGTGCTGCACTACTGCAAGTTCGTCAACGACACGGTGATCTTCGCCACGGAGAACGACCCCAACTACGCCGAGCGGGGCTGGTATGACCACGGGATGTATCCCTTCGTCTTCGACACCCTGTTTCCCATGAAGGGAACCCCCTGCGGCTTCGGATTCGTGGATGTGGCAAAGAGCCCTCAGGAGTACATCGACCGGGGAAACCAGGCCATTATGGAGAACATGCTGGCCAACTCCCGACCCCGGTTCTTCATCCGCAACGACGGCGGGGTGAACGAGGAAGAGTACGCCGACACCAACAAGCCCTTCGTGCACACGGAGGGAGGCCTGGGGGACGACAGCATTACGCCGATTCAGGGTAAGCACCTGTCCGGTATCTACGTCAACGTCATCCAGAACAAGGTGGACGAGCTGAAGGAGACCACCGGCAACCGGGACATCAGCAACGGCGGCAGCCAGAGCGGCGTGACGGCGGCCTCGGCCATCGCGGCCATGCAGGAGGCAGGCAGCAAGATCGACCGGGACTCCAGCAAGAGCACCTATCGGGCTTTCCGGAAGGTGTGCGTGATCCTCATTGAGCTGATCCGCCAGTTCTACGACATGCCCAGGCAGTTCCGGATTGTGGGCGAGAGCGGCATGAACGAGTTCGTAAGCTACAGCAACGCCGGGATTCAGCCCCAGGATCAGGGAGAAGTGATGGGGGTGGACATGGGATACCGGGTGCCGGAATTCGACATCACGGTATCGGCGGAAAAGCGCAGTCCCTACTCCAAGCTGTCCCAGAACGAGCTGGCACTGCAGTTCTACGGGGCGGGGTTCTTCCAGCCGGAGAACGCCCAGGCGGCACTGATGTGCCTGGAGATGATGGACTTCGACCGGAAGGAGATCGTCATGAACAAGATCGCTCAGAACGGGTCTGTGTATCAGCAGATGATGGGCATGATGGGAGGCCTTGCCCAGGCCGGGGCAGCTCCGGGTCTGGCGGCAATGCCCCAGGAGCAGGAGGCACAGACGGCCACGGCAGGGGAATCCGGCGTGACCCAGAGCGCACGGGAGCGGGTGGCAGACTCCACCGTGCCCACCTGATAAGGAGGAAATGAAATGCTGACCATTCGATTTTTCCAAAAGCCGGAGAAAGGAACCCTGCACATGACCGTCCGGGGGCACGCGGGAGCCGGGCGGAAGGGGGAAGACCTGGTATGCGCCGGGGCTTCCATGCTGGCCTACACCCTGGCCCAGGCGGTGAGCTTCTACTACCAGGACGGGCTGCTGCGCAGAAAGCCCAAGCTGAAGCTCCGGGAGGGAGACTGCGAGATCGTATGCTGCCCTAAGGAGGAAGGGTATGCTGCGGTGCTGACATCCTACTGGACGCAGCAGTGCGGCGCCAGAACCCTGGCAAAGAACTATCCGAAGAATGTACGGCTGGAAATCCGGCCTACAGATACAGAGTCGCTGGCTTAACCAGCAGAGAGGAGCAAAACAATGAAAGACCAGAGCATGATCCGGAACCTGAACTTGCAGCTATTCGCGGAGGGTGGAGCAGGTGACGGCTCCGGGACGGGCGTAACCGCTCCCGCCGCCGGGGAGACGAAGGGCGCAAAGAATCCCCTTGCCAACGTGGTATACGGAAAGCAGGAGGAGGCTCCCGCCGCCGGGGAGCCGGAGGCAAAGCCGGAAGAGGGCAATGCCGAACCTTCCGCGGAAAGCTTCGATTCCCTGATCAAGGGCAAGTACAAGGCCGACTTCGACAAGGCAGTCCAGGACATTGTCCAGAAGCGTCTGCGGGGCAGCAAGGACATGGAGGCAAGCCTCAATGACCGGCTCAATCAGATGCAGCCGGTGTTCGACGAGCTGGCCCACAAGTACGGCGTGGACGGCTCCAATCCGGAGGCGATTCTGAACGCCATGCGCACCGACGACGGCTTCCTGGAGAAGGAAGCCCAGGAGAAGGGGCTGAGTGTCCAGCAGCTCAGGGAAATCCGAAAGATGGAGCTGGAAAACGAGGGGCTTCGGCGGCAGATGCGGGAGCGGTCTGACCGGGAACAGGCCGAGCGAATCTACAGCAAGTGGATGCAGGACGCGGAAGGCCTGAAGGAGCAATTCCCGGACTTTGACCTGGAAACGGAGCTGGCAAACCCCCAGTTCCAGGGACTGCTCCGGGCGAACATTGACGTGGCGACGGCTTACCAGGTGATTCACAAGGACGAGCTCATTCCCGCCGCCATGCAGTACACCGCCCAGCAGGTGCAGTCCAAGATGGCAAACAGCGTGGCTGCCAACAACGCCAGACCCCGGGAGAACGGAATCGGCGGAAGCAGCCCTGTGACCGTCAAGACCGACGTTTCCAAGCTCACCAAGGCAGACCGGGCAGAAATCGCCCGGCGGGTGGCAAGAGGCGAACGGATCGTCTTCTGAATGAGCACCCGAAACATCCATCTACACTGAAAGGAGAAAATGACATGAGCATGATTCTTACTATGATCCTGGTATTTACGCTGGTGCTGGCGGCAATGGCCGTGACCACCAGACACGCTTCGGGCATGCAGCTGTTCGCGGAGGTGCAGACCACCACCAGCGAAGGCCTGAGCGTGGAAATGAAGACCTACTACGACATGACCCTCATCGACGAGGCGGAAGCGAACCTGGTTCACGAGCAGTTCGGCCAGAAGCGGCCTATCCCTGCCAACGGCGGCCTGAAAATTGAATTCCGGAAGTTCGCCAGCCTGCCCAAGGCCCTGACTCCCCTGACCGAGGGCGTGACCCCTCCCGGCAAGAGCCTGAGCGTGAGCAAGATCGAGGCCACCGTCAGCCAGTACGGCGACTTCGTGACCCAGTCCGATGTGCTGGAGATGACCGCCATCGACAACACCATCGTGGAGGCAACCAAGGTGCTGGGCAGACAGGCGGGCATGACCCTGGACACCATCGTGCGCAACGTGATGCAGTCCGGCAACAACGTGACCTACTGCCCCAAGGTGGCCGCAGACGGCGCGGAGACTCCCGTGACCAGCCGGGCAACCCTGGACAACACCTGCCAGCTGACCGTGAAGGTATTGCAGCAGGTGGTTGCCAAGCTGCGGGCCCAGAACGCCCCCACCATCAACGGCAAGTATGTGGCTATCGTCCACCCCTATGTGGCCTACGACCTGATGCAGGACAAGGACTGGAAGTATCCCCACCAGTACGCTGCCCCCGAGAACATCTTCAACGGGGAAATCGGCGAGATCGCCGGCGTCCGGTTCCTGGAAAGCTCCGAGGCGAAAATCTACACCGACGGTGTGTTCGGCACCCTGATCTTCGGCGACGGGGCCTACGGCGTGACCGAGGTCACCGGCGGCGGCCTTCAGACCATCATCAAGCAGAAGGGCAGCGCGGGCACTGCCGACCCTCTGGATCAGCGTTCCAGCGTGGGCTGGAAGGCAATGCGCACGGCGGAGATTCTGATCCCCCAGTATCTTGTTCGGGTGGAGAGCAAGAGCGCGGCCTTCAGCGCAACCGCAACCGAGAACTAAGAAGCCACCAGGGAGGGCGCAAGGCCCTCCCACATGAGAAAGGAGCGAGCCAATGGCAGCCGAAAAAAAGGTGAAAATCCGCATTCCCAAGACCAAGGAGAACCACGACGATGTGTTCGTCAGCGTGAATATGAACACCTACCTGATCCAGCGGGGCATTGAGGTGGAGGTTCCGGAGAGCGTGGCAGAGGTTCTGCGACACCAGGAGGAAATGCTGGAGACCATTATGGAATTCGAGGAAGCCAACGCCGTGAAGCCCTAGGTAACCCTAGGTTAAGGCTGACTCCATGCCCCCAAGGCCGGGGGCATGGCTCAGCACAGGAGGAAAACCATGAAAGTATATGAAGCCATTGAACGAATTGACGCCATGGTGCGCAACACCTATACCCGGGAGGAAAAGCTGTTCTGGCTGAGCAACCTGGACGCGCAGATTGCCACGTTTATCCTGCGCACGCAAGTGCCGGAGCCATACACCCCGGAGAAAAGCATGGAGACGGTGCTTCTGGCAAAGGCTCCCTTCGACATGATGTATCTGCACTGGCTGGAGGCACAGATCGCCTACGCCAACGGGGAGATCGAGCGCTACAACAACGCCCTGACCACCTTCCAGCAGGAATACACGGACTTCACCATGAAGCAGGCCAGGGAAACCGCACCGACAAAAGTGACGACAATGAAATACTTCTGAGGTGACAAATGAGATACGCGACACTGAAAGCCCCGAAAAGCACACGGCAGATTGTGGATGTTTTTCGGGGCTATAATCATAATTTCCGGATTTCCGACGGGGAATTCTACGATATGAAAAACCTGTGCTCGGATGAATACCCGCTGCTGACCCCCAGAAAGCCCAGGGGTATCTATACCAAGACCACCGCCCCCATGGGCATGGTGTCCAAGAATGAGCTGTGCTATGTGGACGGGACGGAATTCGTCATCGGGAAGAACCGGTACGACATGGGGCTTTCCGGCAACGCTGCCCAGAAGGAAATGATCTCCATGGGAGCCTATGTCATCATCCTGCCGGACAAGAAGTACATCAACACCTCCGACCCGGCAGATCGGGGGAGCATTGACAACGACACCTACAGCCAGCAGAGCGTGCGCTTTCAGATGTGCGACGCCACCGGCCAGGGCTATGAAGGCGCAATTGTCTCCAAGACGGCGCCGGAGAATCCGGAGGATCTGCAATACTGGATGGACACATCGGAAAGCACACATGTGCTCAAACGCTGGAGCAAGACCACCTCCCAGTGGGTGAGCATTACGACCACCTATGTAAAGGTGCACTCTCCCGGAATCGGGAAGGGCTTCCGGAAATACGACGGGGTGAGGGTATCGGGCATTACGGTGAGCCAGCTGGCGGGACTGAACGGAAGCCAGATCATCCAGGACTGCGCCCAGGACTACATCGTGCTGGTGGGGGTGCTGGATCAGGCGTGCGAGCAGCTGGACATGGTGCGCATCCGGCGCAGAATGCCCGTCATGGACTTTCTGTGCGAAAGCGACAACCGGCTCTGGGGCTGCCGGTACGGCCTGAACAACGACGGCCAGATGGTCAACGAAATCTACGCCTGCAAGCTGGGAGACTTCCGGAACTGGGAGTGCTACCAGGGCATCAGCACAGACAGCTACGCCGCCTCCTGCGGCACGGACGGCCCCTTCACCGGGGCAATTACCCACCTGGGATATCCGCTGTTCTTTAAGGAGAACTGCATCCACAAGGTCTACGGGGCGGAACCCAGCAGCTTCCAGATCCAGAGCACGGCCTGCCGGGGAGTGCAGAAGGGCTGCGAGCACAGCCTGGCAATCGTCCGGGAGCTGCTGATGTACAAGGCAAGAAGCGGAATCTGCGCCTATGACGGCTCCCTGCCCACGGACGCGGGATACTGCTTGGGAAAGGAGACCTACACCCAGGCCAGCGCCGGAGCCAACGGAAGCAAATACTACATCAGCATGTGCAATCCCGACGGGCAGTGGAGCCTATTTGTATACGACACGTCGGTGAAGCTATGGCACCGGGAGGACGACCTGCAGGCCATCTGCTTCTGCTCCCACCTGGGGAACATGTACTGCGTGGACGCAAAGACCAAGGAAATTCTGTGCCTGACCGGGGGAAACACCTATGAGAAGCAGGTGAAGTGGATGGCCGAGAGCGGAGAGCTTGGAATCACCACCCCGGATACCAAGTACACCAGCCGGATGAGCATCCGCTTGCAGGTGCCGCCGGGATCGGAGCTTCGGGTGCTGGTACGCTACGACGTAAGCCAGGAGTGGGAAGAGGTGTGTGCCATCCGGGGTACAGACCTGAGAAGCTTTTCCGTGCCTATCCGTCCGGTGCGGTGCGACCACATGAAGCTGCGCTTCGAGGGCATGGGTGAGGCGAAAATCTATTCCATTGCCAAGACCGTGGACAGCGGCAGCGACTACCTGTAAGGAGGAAAGCGATGATCCGATATCCCTACATCACCGGAAGAACCCCGGAGGAACAGCTGGAGCAGCTGAAACGGGAGCTATTCAAGCTGGTGGACGAAATCAACGCGGAGCTGGAGCAGCTGCGCAGAAAGGAGAACAACAATGGCGGCAACGGTTAAAAAGGAAGAGGAGAAGACCCGGGAGGAGCAGACCCAGGAGGAAAAGCTCAGCGGCATTGCCAGCATCATGGGGAAAAATCAGTACACCCCCGGCGACACGGTGCAGCAGGCTCAGCAGCGACTGAATGCCAAGCGGGAGGACAAGCCCGGACAGTACTCCAGCCGGTGGCAGGAGCAGATGGACGGCATTTTGCGAAACATCCTGAACCGAAAGGAATTCCAGTATGATGTGAACGCAGACCCCCTGTTCCAGCAGTACCGGGATCAGTACACCCGGGCAGGGCAGACGGCCATGCAGGACACCATGGGCAAGGCCGCCCAGCTGACGGGAGGCTACGGGAACAGCTACGCCCAGCAGGCGGGGCAGCAGACCTACAACACCTACATGCAGGGGCTGACGGACAAGATTCCGGAACTGTACAGCCTGGCCTTGCAGGCCTACAACAACCAGGGCAACGACCTGAAGGATCGGTACAGTCTGCTGGGGACTGCCGATAACCAGGATTACGGCCGGTACCGGGACAGCGTGAGCGACTACAACACGGAGCTTGACCGGCTGACGAACGAATACAACACGGAAAGAAGCTACGACTACGGCCAGTACCGGGACAATATGACCGACGCTCAGCAGCGGTGGACGAATGCCTGGACACTGTACCAGAAGGGATACAAGACCCCGGAGATTCTGGAAATCCTGGGACTGCCGGAGGACGGCGGGAAAACCGGCGGCGGAGGCGGCGGACACAGCAGCGGAAGCGGCAGAAAGGGAACGGGACCTGTTGATCTTGCCACGGAGGCGGCGAAAATCGCAAGCAAGTACGGCGGCAGCGCGGCCTACAAGTACATCAACGATCAGCTGGGCGGCAAAACCACCAGCGCAGAGGCCAACAAGGCAAAGCAGGCGGCTATCAACGCAGCGACAAAGGCAAATAAAAGGTATTGAGTATGGCAAACAAATATGAACGCGCGTCCCAATGGGTGAAGAAAAACGAAGATAAGCTGTCCGGAAACAAGGCAGAGGCTGCCGCCGGGGAGAAGACCGGGAGCGGAAAGTCCGGAGGATACCAGAGCGCAAAGGAATGGATCAGCCAGAGAGGCTCGGACGTATCCGGAAGAGAAGCGGCGGCGAACAATGTCCGCAACTGGCTGAGCCGGGTAAACTCCGCCTACTCCGGAATGCAGCAGTACGAGAAGGATAACGGCAACCGCTGGGATAAGAACTACGGCGGACAGTGGTATGAGCAGCTGCTGGAAGCGAAGCGGGACTACGAAAGCATCGGCCCGAAGGCAAAGACGCTGGGGCTGGACTACTCGGACGTATATGCCGATCTGAAGAAGATGACCAGGGGCATTCAGCAGAGCCGGGAGTACATGAGCCAGTTCGACTCAGAGGAAGCTTACCAGACGGCAATCCGACCCAGCCTGTGGTATCAGAAGTATCAGGGCATGGACGAGAAGGGGCTGGAGACAGCGGCCTCCCAGACCCAGGACAAGGAAGAGAAGGCCTTCATCCAGAGCATGGCGGCCAATGCCCGGATGGAAAGACTCCGGAACCTGGACGAGACCATGACCCAGACGGAAATCGGACGGCTGAAGCGGCAGCGGGATGAAAGAATGGACGCGGCCGCCGAGGACTGGACAGACGCCGCTTCCAGAGAGAAAGCCCGGCAGGCCGCCAAGGAAGAGAAGCAGTACAACGCCCGAATTGCTCAGCTGGAAACGGAGATCACCCAGGCCCGGCGGGCTAAGCAGGCGCAGGCTCTGGGCGGGGTAGGCGACAGAACCTCGGAACACTACGACCCGGCTTTCCGGGAAGGAAGCCAGTACCGGGGCGATGACATTGTAAGCCGGATCATCAACGAGACAGAGCAGGAGCGTGCCTGGCGGAAGCAGCAGGACGATACCTGGGGGGAATCCGTCTACAGCCAGAGAGGCTATGACCGGCTGAGCCAGCAGGAAAAGGACACCTACAACTACTGGGCAGGCTACGACAGCCGGAACGGCACACAGAAGGCTCAGGAATATCTGGACTCCATGCAGGAGACCCTGAACGCCAGAATCGCGGAAGACCGGTACGGGGACATCGCAGACGAGAACCGGCTGATGAAGCTGGCATTCTACACGGCTACCGGCCTGGAAGGCGCCATGCAGGGAATCGGAAAGTCCCTGGATTTTCTGACCGGGAAGGAGGAATACACCCCGGCCAGCGCATCCGCCATTGCGGCCAGTATGCTCCTGCAGGACGACCGGGAAAACGGCACAAAGGTATGGAAGGTGCTCCAGGACGAGGAAGGAGGGCGCACCTGGGAGGAATTTCTCGGACAGAGCGCCATGAGCATCGGCAACATGGTGCCGTCTATGGCGACCGCCTTTGCCCTGAATGCACTGCTGCCCGGCCTGGGCCTGGTGGGGAAGCTGGGCTCCGGCCTGTCCAAGGCGGGAAGCCTGGGGGTCATGGGGGCGGGAATCGCCGGAAACACCTACGCCGAGGCCATTAACCAGGGCTACTCCCCCAAAAACGCCAAGGCCTACGCCATGGCAAACGCCGCCTCGGAAATCGGCACGGAGCTGCTCTTCGGCGGCATCGAGGGCATGACCGGTATCGGCACGGAGGCAATGACCGACGCACTGCTGAAGAAGACGGACAACGCCATCTTGCGCTACCTGACCCGGGTGGGCACGGACGGTCTGGGCGAGGCCATGGAGGAAGGGGTACAGGCCATCATTGAGCCCTGGATGAACAGTGTGACCCTGCACACCGACGAGGCACTGCGAGGGGAGGATGTGGCCTACAACATGCTGGCGGGCTTCTCCACCGGCGCCATTATGTCCGCTCCCATGATCGGGGCAGAGGAATACGGAACCTATCGGGCAGGGAAGAACGCCCTGGCCAATGGGCTGAACGTGGATGCCCTGCAAAAGGTGACGGGGAGCTTCGACGCGGACACGGAGGCGGCAAGGCTCTCCAAGAAAATCGGCAGTTCCACGGGAGCCTACACCATCGGGCGGGCTTTGCGGGAAGTGGACGCAGGGCTGAGCGAGCAGAATATCCGGGACATCAGCGGCTATCTGCAAAGCAAGAACCTGCCGGAAAACGTGGCAGAGCACAACGCACGGCTTCTGAACTATGTGGCCATGGGCGGAGAACTGAGCCAGCGGGACGTGAAGGTGCTGGAGGCGGACAAGCTGCTGGCGGACGCCTTCCGGGAAGTGGTGCTGAAGCAGGACAGCACCGTCAACCAGAGAATCCAGGGGGCCCGGAATCTATTCGGAAAAGCGGAGAACACCAGCGCACAGAGCAGAGCCAAGGCGGGCAACGCACAGACGGGAGCAAGCCATAATGGTGACAGCGTGCTGACGGATCCCAACCGGGCGGTACTGGCGGTAGACAGCCGGGAAGGGGACACCATGCAGCTGCGGCTGAAGGACGGCCGGGTGGTGGATTCCTCGGAGGCGGGGGCCTACCACGACGAAAACGAGGCGGTGCTCTTTGACACTGCCAGACGCTACAGCGCGGATACCGCCGGGGCAAACCGGATCGTGAACGGCTTTGCGGGAAGCGGCCTGAGCCTGGAGGAATACAGCAAGGGCATTGCGGACAGCTACCGCTACGGCCAGTACGGCATGAACTACAGTCAGGTCAAGGAAGGCTCCCTGTCTTCTCAGGTGGATGGGGACGCAGCCTATGACGCATACCTGGCAGGAATGCGGTGGGCGGCTACCCAGTATGCCAAGGCGCAGAAGGCAGCCATGGAGACCCGGCAGCCGAACCAGGCGGCACAGCTGCATTTCCAGCGGAAGGGACGAAGCTTTGACGGCAAGCGGGAAAGCACCCTGGCCATGATGGACACCCTGAGTAAGGCACTGGGAGAGGACTTCTGGGTATTCGAGAGCTACGAGAAGAACGGAAAGCGGGTGTATGCCGATGAGACCGGCGCAGAGCACGCCGCCCCCAACGGCTTCTATGACAAAAACGGAGTGCACATCGACCTGAATGCCGGCAACGATGGACGGGGCGTGATGCTCTACACCCTGGGCCACGAGCTGACCCACTACATCCGGCAGAACAGCCCGGAGAAGTTCAAGGCCTTCGCGGATCTGATTATGGAGTCCTTCGGAAACCGGGGGGTATCGGCAGACGCTCTGATCCAGGAGCAGATCGCCAAGGCCGCACGGAACGGCCGGAACATCAGCTACGAGACGGCCTACGAGGAAATGATCGCGGACTCCATGGAGACGATTCTGGCTGACGGCAAGGCTCTGGAGAGACTGGGGCAGATCCAGCAGAAGGAGCCGAGTCTGGGGCAGACCATCCGGCAGTGGGCCAAGGACACGGCGGAGAAGATCCGGGCGGTGGTGAATGCCTACAAGGGGGAAAAGGCCGATTCTCTGGAAGGGCGGATCACGGCGCAGCTGGAGCAGGTGCTGCCTGAGCTGGAGGAGCTGTATGCCGAAGGCCTGGCAGACGCTTCCGGAACCGGCAGGGCAGAAATCCGGGAAGGCGCAAAAAAAGCCGCCCCGGAGGGCGGCGTGAAGTATCAGGCAAGGAGCAATGGCTCGCTGGATGAGGCGGAAATCGAGATAATTCAAAAGATCGGCAGGAGAAGTCTGAACAGCTTCACCTCCGCGGATATCCGGGCGACGGAAGCACTGGCAAGAAGGTACTATCAGGAGATGGGAGAGAAGTCCCCGTTTTTCCGGGCGTGGTTTGGCGACTGGAGAGCGAATGACAATGATACCGCTGTCCAGATTGCTACCCAGCAGGCAGACGCAAGAGGCAGCGTGCTGAATGCGGACACCGGTTGGAATGTTCAGATTTCCGGAAAGGTGTTCAATGAGACAAAAAACCATACCGCATCGTACAACGTTGCGGCCCAGCAGTACCTCCCGTATATTAACGACATTGTCAGCAAGGCCGTTCTGTTGGACAGCTTCGGCGTTGACAGCAAAAAGGCCAAGTCCAGCAACTCGCTGCTCATGCACAGCCTGTATGCCGTGGCAGATATCGGAAATGGGCCGGAAGTGCTGAAGCTCTTCGTGGAGGAGATGAACAACCCAAACTCGTCAGACACGAACAAACGGGCTTATCAGCTCCAGAATATAGAAAAATACCGAGCCGCAGAAAAGAGTTCACAGAAAACTGCTAGCTCTATAAGCTCTGCGACCGGTACTATCCATACGGTAGCAGATTTGTTCGCATATGTCAAGAGTCAGGATTCTCATTTTGCGCCGAATCCACCCAGCAAGGTGGTCAATGCCGACGGGACACCGAAGGTGGTGTATCACGGGACGAATGCGGAGTTTACAGTGTTTCACTCCTCCAACGGCACATACTGGTTCTCAGAATCCATGGATTACGCAGAGGCTATGGCAGAAGAACGTGGCGGCAATGAGATAATGGAGGCCTTCCTTGACATTAAAGAGCCGTATTATGCAAAGCTTTCTCCCGGAAAATTCTCGGATCCCAATAGTGAAGCACAAATTATCCGGGAAGCAAAAGCCGGTGGATATGATGGTGTAGTTATTGAAGCGGATACGACAAACGAACTTTTGAAAGATACGTTCTATGTTGTTTTCTCCCCAAACCAAATCAAATCCGCTACGCAGAACATCGGAACCTTCGACAAAGGCAACCCGGATATCCGGTTTTCTCTGCGAGGGGTGAACCAGGACGGCATTGAGGTGTACGAAACCAGCGATGAGACCAAGGAGCTTTCCTGGAAAGAACGCAAAAAACAATATATCGATCTCATGCGGAACGAATACCGAGGAAGAACGGCGAAGTTCGAGAGAAACGGTCATGTGTACTATGCCGAGTTTGACAGACAGCATATCAGCAAGCCTATTTATGGAGAGCGTGGCAGCGACAGCCTGGGCCATGATGCGCTGATAAACACGGGGGCTGACGGGGAAATCTTTAATCTGGTCGAACACTCCCAATATGATTACAGCAAACCGGATACCAAAGCGCATAAAGACACGGATTATTTCGACTATTTTGTGAAGACGGTTCAGATTGACGGCATTGTCTTTGATGTAATTGCCGATGTCAAAAAGCAGTATGGCCAGTCAGGGGGTTACACATACACGCTGAAGCTGAACGAAAATAAAGCAATCAAGGCATCCCCGGTCAAGGAGGGACAAAATGCCTCCCTGAATGGACCAGGCGATACCTTGATTGCTAAGGCCAATGTAGCACAAAGGACACAGAATGTCAACAGAAATTTGTCGAGAGAACTGGAGGGAAGCTTGCATTCCGACCGGGATGCAGGCAGCGCAGGGCCTTACGCCTATGACAGCCTGGTGAGCAAGCCGGACATGGCGGTGACGAGGCTTTCCGGGGACGTTCCCGGCAATCGGGCGGACGTGATCTATCAGGCAAAGCAAAACGCCGCCAAGATCGGAAGGTTCAACTCCAAGGATGGCAGCGTCAGTGTGTATGTCAAGGACATGGACTCTGATGTGATTATTGGCAGAGACGGGCTGAAGCATAGTATTGACAGAAGGTTGGATGTGAATGCCCCGGTTATCCTGAAAGCCGGTGAAATCCTCAGCAATTCCATAAGAATCAACGAAATGACTCCCAAGCTTGACAACGCAAGCAACAGCTATGTGCTGATCGGTGCGGCGGAGAATGGAGACGGTGAGATCTACGTTGTTCGTTCGGTTGTGAACAGATTCAAGAATGAACTGGTTTCTATGGATGTCCTTTATGCGATAAACGCAAAAAAGGAACCAGCTGCATTGCTGCCCCTATCCACAGAAAAATCTGCTTTAGGTACTGGTTCCACCATCAGTATATCGGAGCTTCTGGACTATGTCAATGACTATTTTCCGGATATATTGCCGGAGGAAGTGCTGAAGCACTACGGGCATGAGAGCAGACCAGAAGGAAAGCTGGGGGAAAGCGTTCTCTACTCCGACCGGGATCCGGAGGCAGTAAAGCGGAATCAGATTCTCGAAAGGCAGAACGAAGACCTGAAGGACACGGTGCAATACCTGAAGGAGCTGGTAAGGCTCCAGGGGAAGGTGACGGACGGCACGGTATACAGCCGGAACAGCGTGGAATGGGCCGGGAAGCAGATGATGAAGGAGGCGAACGCCAAGGGGGACATCCGGGAGCTGACGGAGATCCTGGAAAAGACCTACCGGGCTATGGGCGAGGGCAGCGAGGATATGACCCAGCTCATCGACCAGGCCGCCGGATGGCTGGCAGATCACCGGAAGACAGAAAAACCGAGGCTTGACAGCTACGCCGAGGGGATTCTCAAGGAGATGAAGGGCAGAAGCATTGCCCTGAACGCAAGCCAGAAGGCAGAGGCGGAGGCACTGCTGGGAAGCTACGCAGACTACCGGAAGCGGTTTTTCGGAAGTGTGAACCTCTCGGACAAGGCAAACACCAGTCTTGACCAGTTCTGGACGGAGATGAGCGAAATATATCCGGACATCTTCCGCAAGGACGTGAGCAGCGCGGATATGCCCAGAGAGCTATACCAGGCGGTGGACACCCTGCGGAACCTGTACGAGGAGAACGGGGGAAATCCGGAGGAGGCAGAGGCGGCATTTCTCAACGAGCAGCGCATGAAGGTATGGGAAAGCTTCTCCACGCTCAAGCCCATCCGAACCGTGGCGGATAAGAATCAGGCAAAGGTGGAGGCCGTCAAGGAGCGGTACAACGCTAAGCTCCGGGACATCCAAAGCCGATACGAGAGCCAGAGGCAAGAGCTGAAGGCTCAGCGTCAGGCAGACCTCCAGGCGGTGCGGGAGCGGCTCCAGGCCAAGGCGGAAAGCACACAAGCGGCTGCCCGGGAGCGATACCGGCAGCAGCGGGAAGATCTGAACGCGGCACGGCAGGATATCCAGACCATGGAGCAGGAATTCCTGCGGATCGCCCGGGAGTACGACAAGGCAGGCCGCGCCGGCAACGCTGCCCAGGAAGCGGCAGAGGAATTCCAGAATGCCCTGAAGGCGGAAATCAAGAAGCACAAGCAGGACAACGCCGTCTGGCAGGCGGAATTCAAGCGGCTGAGCCGGGAATACGAGGCCATGGGAAGAAACGCCCAGAGACTCCAGAACCAGCTGGAGAGAAACCGGGCGGCTGCCCAGGCACGAACGGAAAGCCGGAAGCAGACCGCCGTGCGCAATCAGATCCAGGACATCCACGGAAAGCTCCGGAAAATGCTGCTGCACCCCCAAAAGAGCGTGACAGGCCACGCACCTACGGCACTGACCAAAGCGGTGGCTGAGGTATGCGACCTGTTCACCGCCAATCTGGAGCAGGCCGGGCTGCGCCGAATGGGCGAATACGACAGCCGGATAGAAGCTCTGGACGGGAAGCTGAGGGAAAAGCCGGAACTGAAATACGCTCAGAACGGGGTGGAGGCGGCGAACCGGCAGAAGGAGCGGATCGCAAAGACCGCCGAGAAGCTGAACGCTCTGCGGGAAACCTACGCCAGGATTCAGCAGGACAGCCAACTGGGCATTTACTACGATGCCCACACGGCAAGCCTTCTGGAAGCGGTGACCCGGGAGCTATCCGGCAAGGACATCTATGAAATGGACAGCCGGGAGCTGACCCAGGTGAAAAACGCCATGGCAAGCTTCTACCACGCCATTGTGAACGCCAATAAGATCCAGCTGGGAGCGCGGGAGGCGGGTCTCATCGAGACGGCAGCCAAGTGGGGCCAGGAAATCAGCGACGTGAATTCCGGCTTTCTGAGCAAGTATCTGGGACGGTACTTTCACTACCAGATGAGCCCGGACACCTTCTTCGCGGCCACCAGCGGCTTTGCCAAGGACAACACCGGCTCGGAGGTTCAGAAGATGTTCCAGCGGGGCACGGAACGCTCCCTGGAGGTCCAGCGGGAATACTACAATCTGTTTTCCGAAATCACCGAGAACAAGCAGTACCGCAAGGAGCTGAGGGCACTTCTGGACAACCCCACCGGAGGTATGGTGGACGTGGGACTGCGCAACGAGAAGGGCGAAAGTATGAAGATCACCCGGGGCATGGCCATGCAGCTATACATGCTGCTGGGGCAGAAGGACAGCTTTGAGGCACTGGTGTACAGCGGCCTGAAGGCACCCAATATGCGGATGTACTACCGGGACAGAAGCCGCGCCTACGGCGGGCAGGACATCCGGCAGATGTACACCACAAAGCTGGGGGACGAGGCTTTCCGGCTGAGCCGGGAGCTGGAGGCCGGGGAAAAAGCCCTGCGGAAAAAGGACTACGGCGGCATGACCGAAAGCCAGCTGCGCAGTCACCTGGAGAAAATCCGAACCCAGAGAGACGAGCTGGTAATGGGCGAGGAGGCACGGCTTTCTCAGATCCGGGAGAACATCGAGAACCTTCTGACCCCCATGGAGAAGGAGGCCATTACCCTGGGGCGGCAGTGGTATCGCCGTTCCGGCCAGCTGATGGCCGACGCTCACGAGCAGACCCACGGATACCGGCCGGGGCTGGTGGAGGACTATGTGCCCATCCACCGGGACGGAACCACCGTGTGGACGGATATCCGGGAAAGCGACGGGGCGTTCAACCTGGAAAACTCCGGCTTCCTACAGGAGAGAACGGAGAACCGGAACGCGGTGCTGCTGACGGACTTCTTCACGGAGCTGGGCTCCCAACGGGATGCCATCGCCCGGTACTACGGCTATGTACAGGCTCAGAAGGACTTCAACCGGCTCTGGAAAACCAGGCTTCCCGGAGTGGGAAGATCCATCAACAGCATGATCGCCGCCAAGTTCGGCACAGGAAACACGGGACTGGGAATCAGCGGCGTGGACTATGTGGAGAACTACATCAAGGACATCGGCGGAGGCCGGGACAAAAGCGGAGGACTGTTCAGCCTGTTCTATGGGGCTTCCGCCAGCGCGACGCTGTCGCTGAATCCCAGAGTGGCGGTGAGCCAGCTGGCCTCCATCCCCACGGCGGCGGCCGTGGTGGGCTGGAAGAACATGGGCGTGGGCTTCTGGAAGGGGCTGGGAACGGCACTGAGCACGGAAAAAATGAACGACCTTGCCCAGAAGAACGTGTACTTCTTCCAGCGATACCGGGGAAACGGGGGCATTACGGAAATCGCGGATATGCAGACCGGCAGCGGCATGTGGCAGAAAATCGCCAAGAGCAAGGGAGGAAAGGCTCTGCTCAACTGGTGCCAGAACATGGACGTATTCGCCACCTCCACCATGTACGCCATGGCAGAGGAGGCGGTGAAAAGCCGGGGGATGAAGAGCGGGGATGGGGGTTTTGAAAAGGCCGTCAATGAGATGTATACTGACATTATCCGAAAGACACAGCCCAACTACACCATCACCGAGCGAAGCGAAATGCTCCGGGATTCCCGGGCAGGGGCCAAAATCTTCAGCATGTACAAGACCCAGCCCAACCAGAACCTGAACATTCTGATGCAGGCAGCGGGGACGCTGTCGAAGGTGAGCCGGGACTTTAAGGCCGGGGTAGGCGGTGTGACGGCGGCGGACGTGCGCAGAGCGAAAACGGACTTCGTCAACGCCGGAACGGCGGTGGTGGTAGGCGGAAACCTGATGTTCGTGCTGGTGCGCACGGGAGTGAACCTGATTATGGGTCAGGTGGCCGGATATCGGGACGATGAGACCAACGAAGTGACCTCCGACGCGGTGCTGGAAGGCATGTTCAAGGAATTTCTGTCCTCCATGTCCGGCATGTTCCTGCTAGGCGGCCAGGCCTATGACATCCTCAACAGCACCGTCAGCGGCGAGAGCTACTACGGCCTATCGGACAACGCCATCAAAACCGTGGGGGATCTGACGGAGAAGAGCGTGAAGCTTTTCCAGAAGATCAAAGAGGGCGGTGCGGAATTCGGCGACTACGAGAAAACCGCCGGGGCACTGCTGACGGCTATGGGCGTGCCATACAGCAACGCCAAGCGATTCGTGGAGGCCTACCGGCACTGGGCGCAGAATCTGGAAAAGGGCTCTCTTTGGAACTACTCGGAGGAATACACCACCGGCGCCAACTACCGGAACCGATTCCTGGAGGCGTACCGGGCGGGGGATCAGGAAGGCTGCGGCAACAGCCTGGCCGCACTGGCGGCTCTGTCCGACGCACCCAACCAGCGCAGAATCGCTTCGGAGGTGAGAAGCGGCTTCCAGAGCAGCTTCCGGGAGAAGTTCCTGCAAGGGGAAATCACCGCCGACGAGGTGAAGGACATCTTCGCAAACTACCTGGACGCGGAGCCGGAGGACACGGAGCGGATGATTGCCGGGTGGAAGGGTCAGCTGGAAACCGGGTTCACCCTGGACGCATACCAGGATCGATATCTCAAGGGCGAAATCGGCACCGAGGACTACATCCGGTATCTGACCGAATACCAGGGCAAGGCACGGCAAGAGGCCGAAAAGGCAGAGCTGCGGCTGCGCTGCGAGCGGGATACGGGCTACGCCTACGACGAGCTGAAGGAAACCTATCTGGACGGAGATATTACCGCCTCCCAGGCAGAGCGGTGGATGGCAGAATACGGACAGGAAGAAGAGCCTCAGAAGAAGCGGAAGGAATACGACTTCGAGAAGGAAACGGGCTATGCCTGTGCAGACCGGCGGGACGCCTTCCTCAGCGGCGGGGTCAGCGGCGAGCAGATGAAGAAGTGGCTGGCTGACATCGAAGGTAAACGGGACTACGAGGCGGAGAATTATCTCCGGGATCTGGAATTCGAGCGGGACAACGGCTTCGCCTACAACCAGAAGCTGGAGCAGTATGTGGCAGGGAAGATCAGCCGGGAGCAGCTGAAAAAGGTGCTCACGACCCGGGGGAATATGTACGACGCGGAGGCAGACCGGGAAATCGTGGCCTACGACTACATCAAGAACCACCCGGACACCAAGCTGGGTCTCAGCACCGCCTACAGCTACACCCGGAAAATCGACAAGTGGGACTACACCATCGAAACCAGCGGCATTACGGAAGAGCAGTTCCTATCCTTCCGGGATCAGAAGGCGGCCTGCAACGGCACGGACAACGACGGCGACGGACGCAGAGACAGCGGCTCCGTCCAGGCGCAGATCCTGCCCATTATTGACGCCATGCCCATCACCGAGGAACAGAAGGACACACTGTGGTATTTCTGCGGATGGAGCAGCAGAACCCTGAAGCGGAAGGCACCCTGGAAAAAATAAGGAAAGGCCCGGCGGGAAATCCGCCGGGCAAGGACAAAGGAGATGAGCGAGTATGATGCAGGGCGACAGCTATTGCCTGGGAATCGAGCTGCTGAACAATGCGGGGTCACACATTGCCCCGGAGAATGTGGCAGATGTGGAGATCACCGTGGGCAGGGTATCGAAGAGCCTGCGAAGAGGGCAGATCCGATTCGAGAACAACGCATGGCTCTACCCGCTGTCCCAGCAGGAAAGCATGGCAATGATGCCCGGCAGCGTGCCGGCACAGGTGCGGGTGGTATGGAAGAACGGCGCGGTGGAAGGGTGCGAGCTCTACGGAATCCGCGCCCGGGAAAGCTTATCGAAGGAGGTGCTGTAAATGATCGACCTGGGCCAGGGCGGCGGACTGACCGCCCAGCTGACAGGCCCCTTCTCCGGCGGCGGGGACAGCGGCAGAATGTGCGTGATTTTCCTTCCGGCAGATGGCTGGAAGGGAGCGGAATGGGAATTTCAGATGCAGATCACGGTGGAGAATATCAGCAATCGAAGCCGGATTGACCTATACCCTTCCGGGGAGAATCTGACGGCACTGCGGAAAATGGGCTGCGGGCTGGTCATCAAAAATGAGGACGGAACCGTGACGGCCTACGCCATGGGCAGCAGACCTACGCAGGACATTACCATTCAGGCGGCAATCGTGGAGGTGACGGAATGACACTATGGGGAAACGGAATCCCGCCTCAGGCAGACGGGTTCGTATATGCCCAGGAGGAGCCGAAGGTTCCCGGCCTGTGGTTCCGGGTGGGGGATCAGGTGCCCTTCAACCCGGACGGGAAGAACGGAATGCTATGCTACCGGGATTTTGACGGGGTGCTGCATCCCATGTATCCCATGACCACCATGGCAATGGTGAACGGGCTGGAAAAGCGGTTTCAGGCTATGACGGAGGCAGACGCGGGCGTGCTGGAAGCTCTGGGAAATCTGGTGGGCACGCTTGCCGTGACGATTCCCAAGGACGGCTGGGAAAAGGAAGGGGCCACCGTGAAGGCGGCTGGAGTAACGGCGCAGAACACCGTGATCGTCAGCAGCAGTCCGGAAAGCCACGACGCATACGCGGAATCCGGCGTGCGCTGCACAGGGCAGGGAGCCGGGGAGCTGCGCTTCGGATGCAGCTTCCCGCCGGAGGCAGACCTGAAAGTGAATGTGCTCATCCTGAATCCGGCAAACAAGGATGTGAGCGAGCATTCTTCCGGGAGGGCGTGACCGTGCTGGGCGTGGAGGGCACTATGAGCGGCACCCGGATTGTGGGCACGGCTTCGGCCACAAGGCGGCGGGAGGTGACCATCTCCCTGCCACTGGCCGGGTGGGCAGACGGTGAGCAGACCGTGGCGGTGAGCGGCATGACGGCGGAGACTACCGTGATCGCCGGCGGCGGGGCAGACTGCGAGCCGGAATACAGCGGCTATGGCGCTGCCTGCACCGCCCAGGGGGCGGGAAAGCTGACATTCACCGCCCAATGGGAGCCGGACAGAGACCTGACGGCGACTGCGGTGATACGGACATAGGAGGGTGAAGCATGATTTTTAATGTAACAGGCAGCGGAAGCGGAACCAGTGCCTCCCTGACGGTCACTGCCCCGGCAGGAGCCACGGTGACGGTGAGCAAGGACGGCAAGACCAAGACCAAAGCGACCGTCACGGGAACGGCGGTATTCAAGGGACTGAGCACGGGAATCTGGACAGTGACGGCTTCCAAGGACAGCGACAGCGCCAGCAAGACCGTGGAAATCAAGGCGGACTACGAGACGCAGATCGGCTTTTTCACGGCGACGATCCATGTGGTATATCCGGCGGGTCTTGTGTGTGCGGCCACGAATGGCAGCACCACCCTGAACGCGCCGGACACAAGCGGCACATGGGACTGCGTTGTGACGGAGGCGGGGCAGTGGACGGTGAAGCTGAGCACCGGCTTTGCGGAGAAGGTGACGGTTGGAGCCAGCGGCGAGAGCCATACGGTGAACAAGTGGTATGTGTACAAGGACGGAGATCAGCGGACGGAACTGACCGGCGGGTGGACTGCGGTGAAAAAGCAGAAGCCAACGGTAGAGTTTAAGGAAGACCGATTCGCTGTAGCTACAGGGACCATTGAGAATCAACCGGCGGGCATGGCAACCACCGCAAAAGCCCTGAATCTGAAGGGATTCAAGACGCTGTGCGCGGCGGCCAATATGCTCACCTCTCTGAACGGTACGGTAAGCATTCTGGAGCTGGGCATATCGAAGGACAAGAGAACCGGGGCCAGCTTGAAGGGCGGAACTGTGTACAAGCAGGAGAAGGGGACAGGGGAGCACAGTCTGTCCGTTGATATCAGCGGCGTGGGCGAGGATTTGGCCGCGCAGTACCCGTACTTCAATATCTACTGCTGCAAGGGCGAACTTTACAAGATGTGGCTGGAGGTGTGACCATGACAATCTACATAGACAGTGATTTCAAGTGCCATGCCGCAATCGCTGACGGCCTGACAGCAGTTGAGACGGAGGCCTTCACGGGGAAATGCCCGGCCTACATTGAAGGATACCGGTTTATCCCGGAGGGGGAAGTCTGGGTCAGAGCGGACGGCGTGCGCTTTTCCGGCGAGATGGCGGCACCCTGGAAGCCCTGGCGGGAGCTGGATAGTGCCCAGAGAGCCTATGAGCAGGAGCAGCTGGAGAGCCTGAGTGCCCAGAATGCTGAGCTGCTGGACGCTATGGCGGCTATGGTGGAGGATGTATACCAATCTGACACCGAAATGATAGGGGGATAATTGCATGATTGCATTATCGATAAATTTCATTTTTGGGAGGAAAAAGAATATGTACAAGAGCATGAAAATCCTGATTACCCGGCATTTTTACAAGTCCGCTGAGGTGGCCCAGTCCAAGCTGGACGTGTTCTTCGCCGTCAATCGTCTGACGGATGAAGAATACACCGAGCTGACGGCCCTGGTGGAAACCGTGTATGCGGATGAGAACGGCGGCTAAGCTGCTGTGGCTGATGGTTCTGGCCCCGCCCCTGCTGGTGGGGCTGTCCATCGGATTTGTGGCTTTGGCAGTGGGGAAGGAGGACAGGCTATGACCACCAAACAGGTGCAGTGTTTGCTTGCCTATCTGGGCTACGACCCCGGCGGGATTGACGGGGTGGACGGTCAGAAAACAAGACAGGCCATCCGGAATTTCCAGAGGGCAGAAGGCCTTGGCGTGGACGGCGTGGCCGGGGAACAGACGGCAATCCGGCTGAAGGACGCAGTATGGCAGGACAGGTTTGCAAAGGACAATATTGTCCCTAGCAGCGGTCAGCCTCCCGATTTGCCCGGCTGGTGGGGGAAATACAAGTGGTTTGCTCCATCGGAATTCCGGTGTCCCTGCGGCAAGTGCGGCGGGGGCATTGCGAAAATGCACGAGGGCATTGTGGCCGAGGCCAACGACATGCGGGAGTATCTGGGCGTGCCCATCGTCATTGTGCCCCCGGACGGACACAGCGGCGGCAGCGGCTATCGGTGTCAGGCTTACAACGATAGCCTTCCCGGGAGCGTCAAGAACTCCCGGCACGTTCAGGGCAAGGCCGTGGACATCGTCACCCGGGGCGTGCCGGACGAGAAGGTGGAGGAAAGGCTTGCCCAGCGGAAGGCGGCGGGGAAGCTGCGCTACTGGTACCGGATCGGCCCGGAGGCGCACCACATGGACATCGAATAATGAAGGAGGCGGAGATTTGGAAACCATTCTCACGGCCGTGATCGGCGGCGGCGTGACCCTCATCGGGGTGCTGATTGCAAACAGCAAAACCCAGGCGGTCATGGACGAGAAGATCATGGAGCTGACCCGGGAAGTCCGGGAGCACAACAATTTCGCAAAGCGAATGCCGGTGGTAGAGGAGCAGATCAAGGTCATCAACCACCGGATTGAAGACCTGGAAGGATTCCACAAACCGAATTAAGGAGGCTACATCATGTTTGACTTTTTTATTTACACCTACGGCCCCACCATATTGCTCGCCATCCTGACCGCCGTCTTCGGCGTGCTGGGCTACGGGGCCAAGAAGATCTACATCGGCCATGTCAACGACGAAACCAAGCGTGCCATTGCCGCTGCGGCGGTGGCCTTCGTGGAGCAGGCCTGGAAGGCTTTGCACGGTGCGGACAAGCTGAATAAAGCTCTGGAGACGGCAGAGGCTCTGCTGAAAAAGAAGGGAATTACCTTCGACGCGGAAGAAATGAAAGTACTTATTGAGGCGGCTGTCGGGGAATTCAACGACGTGTTCAACAGAGCCCAGGAGGGAAAGGGCATCGCTGAGGTACCCCGGGAAATCGGCTATGCGGCGGACGATGACCGGGAGCAGTGCGGCCTGCTGGACTGATATGGGAAGGAAGAGGGTGCCCCGTGCGGGCACCCTCTTTTTCATTGCCATTTTCATTGCCAAAATCGCACCGAAAAAGGCTATTTTCCTGAATAAGCAAACGAATTTTCAAATAACTTTTTAATAATGATTTTATGGGATATGCGATTAAAACGAGAGAAAATAAAAGAAAAACCGCTCTGATTGTCGAATCAGGGCGGTTTTTGAATGGTGCGAGAGAGGGGACTCGAACCCCCACGGCGTAACCACACGCACCTCAAACGTGCTTGTCTACCATTCCAACACTCTCGCAGACGTGCTTTGATATTATAACGGAACTTTTGGGATTTGTCAATACTTTTTCAGGAAAACCCTTGCAAGATTTCTGATCTTCTGGTAAACTATAGAAAATTGGAGGGAATGCCATGACACGCTTTTTTGCATCACAGGAGGAAATGTCCGGGGAAAGGATTCTTCTTACCGGGGAAAACGCCCAACATGCCAATGTGCTTCGGCTGAAGCCCGGGGAGACGGTGCTGGTCTGCGACGGGGAAGGGCAGGAGTGCCTTTGTCAGATTTCCTCCACGGATCCCTGGGAGATGCGGGTTACGGAACGCCGAGCCTCCCAATCTGAGGCGGCGGTGCGGGTCAGCGTCTATATGGCTTTCCCCAAGGCGGACAAGCTGGAGCATGTGATTCAGAAGGCCACGGAATTAGGAGCCTATGAGATCGTGGCCTTTCCCTCGGCACGGTGCGTCTCCCGCCCGGACGAGAAGAGTCTGAAAAAGAAGCTGGAACGCTGGCAGAAAATCGCCGCCTCCGCCGCCGAGCAGTCCGGCAGAGGCCGGATTCCCCAGGTCATCACCTTAAAGAGCTTCTCCGAGGCTCTGAGCCGAGCCTGTCAGGCGGAGAAGGCACTGATGTTCTATGAGCACGAGGAGGCCCTGACCCTGAAAACGGCTCTCACCGGTACCTACCGCACGGTGAGCCTGCTCACCGGCCCGGAGGGCGGCCTGGAGGAAGGGGAGGTCACCCAGGCCCGGGCCGCCGGAATGCAGGTCTGCACCCTGGGAAAGCGGATTCTCCGCTGTGAAACCGCTCCTCTGTGCGCCCTGTCTGCCGTTATGTACGACTCCGGCGAGTTCTGATACCAAAATCCCCCGGCCGATGGCCGGGGGATTGCTTATTTCTGGTTCACGGTAACGCCGCCGCTCAGGGAGTTCATTTCAATTTTGCAGGCTCCGTCACCGCACAGATATCGGCCGCCGTCCAGGGTTGTCGGGAAGTCTGAATGCAGTTTGCCGCTGAGGCTGTCCAGGGTTACGGCGAACCCCGCGTGCGTGGGCAGTTTCAGGGACAGGGAGCCGGAGGCGGTATCCATGGTGATTTCGCTGGGCACATTGTCAAGCTCTGCCTCCACACTGCCGGAGGCGGAATCGTATTCCAGGTTCTCAAGTGTGCCTGTAAGATAGAGATTCCCGGAGGCGGTGTCGGCGTCCAGCTCGCCCAGGGTGCAGCTGTCAAACCGGCTTTCCCCGCCGGCAGTATCCAGGTCTACCTCATCGGCGGTCAGCCCCTGGACGCTTATCTTGGGGGAGGCCGCGTCTATCTCCAGCTTCCGGCAAGCCCAGCCCTTGGGCACCTGAATGGTCAGATCCTTGGTGCCGATCCCCTTCAGGCTGGCAAGCTCGCCTTTGCAGAAGGAAATCTTCAGGGTGTCCCCGTCCTTCCGGCAGAGCATGGCCTCGGTATTGGCGTGAGCGGCGGTCTCGTTGACTTTGATGTGGTCGATCCCCGTCGGTATGATTTGAATTTCCCCGGATACCCAGTCAATCTCAATTTCCCGGATGTCCCCTGCGGAGGTTCCGTAGTTCAGGAAATCCGTTGATAATTCTGCCGAAAATTCCGTAGCATCTACCTTCTCCGCCGCCGTCTGTTTTGGATAGGGCAGAAAATAGACCAGGCCGCCCACCAGCAGGCTCAGCAGCACCACGAGAGTAACGGACCAGCCGATGACCCGGACAATGGCATTACGCTTCATCATTCACAGCCTCCTTCAAATCCCAAACCGCCATGGTAAGCCCCTGCACTGCGCCGACAATCGGAAAAACTACCCAGGTGATGTACCAGGCCATTGTGGCAAAGCTCAGAAGAAAGTAGACAGCAAGTCCCACAGCCCAGATCAGATCGCAGACACGCTTCCGCAGCCGCCGCTTCTGCTGACCGGCCAGAGGATTCTCCGCCGGAAGCAGGGCGCAGACCAGATTGCTGATCGCCCCCAGAATGGGGAAGATCACCCAGCTGACATGCCAGGCACCGGTGAGAAAGCTGACCGTCAGATAGACGACCAGGCCGATTGCCCAGACAAAAGCGGAAATGCTCTTGCCCAGGGCGGTTTTGGGCTCGTCCGCCTCAGCCCTCCGGGTTTCCGAAGAGCCGCCCTTCTTGCCGCCCAGAATGATCAGTACCGTGGCCACGGCCACAAAGCACAGGGTTCCGCACAGACCGTAGATATCCATGCCCATGCTGTCCAGAACGATCAGGGGCAGGGGACAGAGGATGTAAAGTCCCACGGCAATGGCTCGCAGCAGTTTCCGCATTGGGTCGTCGGTGCGATTCTCCTTGGCCGGTGCCTCCGGCTGCACAGATGTTTCCGGCTCCTGCGTACCGAGAATTTCGTGGATATCCCCGATGCCGCTGATGGCCAGACGGTAGGCAGCTTCCGGGGTTTTTCCGGCGGCAATGAGATCGTCGTACCGATCCAGGGTGTTCTGCAAGATTTCCTGCCGGATGTCCTCGCTGTCGGGGGCACCGGCAAATAACAGATTTACATATTGGGTGAGCTGTTCCCGCATATCTCTTCCTCCACTTCCAACAGTCGATTCATAATCTCTTTGGTCTCCTGCCACTCCCGCAGCAGCTGGTCACAGGCCTGACGGCCCTCGGGGGTGATGGTGTAGTACCGTCTCCTGGCCCCAGCCCCGCTGCTGCCCCAGTAGGAGGTGATGTACCCCAGCTCTTCCAGCCGCTTGAAGGCGGTGTACAGGGTTGCCTCCTTCAGCTCGAAGCGTCCGCAGGAGAGGGTGGATATGGTTTTGTTGATTTCGTAGCCGTAGCTGTCTCCCCGGAGCAGCCGGGCCAGGATAATGGCGTCGGTGTGGCCGCGGATCAGATCGCCTGCGATGGACATACACATTCCTCCCTTGTTAGGGAACTTCTGAATAAATCGTCTGCGGCTGGATAGCGGATCTTTTTCCCTATCCGTGCAGCTTCAAAAGTGGGAAATACATACAGTATTCCTCCACTTTTGAAGCCTTCGGCTAGAGAAAAATCTCTCGCTCCCAGCTCTTGCCGATTTAATCAGAGGTTCCTTAGAACCATCTTAACACATAGTACCTCATCTGTCAAGGTATCTCATATAATAAAAACGCCGTCACTTCGGAGAAAGCTTCCGAATGGACGGCGCTGCATCCTATTTGTGATACTTAGAACCGGCCTGGATGGCCTCTGCCCGGTACAGCTGCTCCAAAACCATAATCCGAGCCAGATGGTGGGGGAAGGTCATGGGCCCCATGGAAAGCTTAAAATCCGCTTTCGCCTTGACTCTGGGAGCCATGCCGAAGGAGGAGCCGATGAGAAAGCAGGCGCAGCTTTTGCCGGAATTCTTCACATTTTTCAGGGTTTGGGCAAAGCCCTCGCTGGAAAGCGTTTTCCCCTCGGGGGTGAACACGCAGAACCAGGCACCCTTGGGAATTTTTGCCAGGATGGTGTCCGCTTCTTTTTCCAGTCCTGCGGAAATTTCGGCAGGGGAGGGATTTTCCGGCAGCCGAACCTCTGGCAGCTCCAGCAAGGTGAATTTGCAGTAGCCTCCCAGCCGCTTGGCGTACTCTGCCGCGGCGGAAAGATAGAAAGGCTCCTTCAGCTTGCCCATGGCAAGCAGAGTAATATCGAACATAACAACCTCCGCTTTGGGAATACTCACAGTAGGGGGTGAAACAATGGCGAAAAAGAAGAAAATCAAAACCGACCCTCAGGGCAGCTACACCGGCCGTCCGGAGATTCCTACGGAAAAGCCGGTGCAGGATGCGGATGACCTCTAATCAGCCGTAGGAGGCCACCTGCTGCTTCCAGACAAGCACATGCCGCACGGCGGCATTCAGGGTATCCACGGAAATCCGCCCGTCCAGAACCGCCTGCAAAACCGCCTGGTACTGGGTGGTATACTCCGTAGAGCACAGCAGATCGTTCCCGGCGAGAACCGCCATGACCGCTGCTTCTCCGGCGCCGTACTGGTCGGTGATGGCCTGCATCACCAGGTCGTCGGTCATGATGACGCCGGTAAAGCCCATGGTGTTCCGCAGATATTCGTGGACGGCAGGGGAGAGGGAGGCGGGAAGACTGCCGTCCATGGCTTCCACAATCACATGCCCCACCATCACCGCCCCACAGCCGGCCTGAATCCCGGCAGCAAAGGGCAGCAAGTCCTTTCCTTCCAGCTCCGCCAGAGAGCGGCTGTCCTGGGCAATGCCCGTGTGGGTATCGGCGTTGTTTCCGTAGCCCGGGAAATGCTTGAGAACGCTTCCGATGTGGTTCTGGTTCATCAGATTGACGATTGCGGAAACCACCTGAGAGGTGGTTTCCGCATCCTGACCCAGGGAGCGGGAGTAGAGGAAAGCACCGGAATCCGTGGCAATGTCGCACACCGGCCCCAGATTCACGTTGATGCCCAGCTGCCCCAGAAGCTGACATTTTTCTTCCTCCTCGGAAAGTACCGTTTCCAGGCCGCCTCGGTTCCACCGAGTGCGCAGGGAGGAAAACCGCTTTTCCCGGAAGGCAGAATTTCGGCTGATTCGGGTCACATCGCCCCCCTCCTCGTCCACTGCCAGCAGCAGGGGATAATCGGCAGCGGCCTGGTAGGAGGTAAGCAGCTCCGTCATAGTTTCCGGGGTCTGGCCTTCAAAATCCTCGCCGAAGAGTACCAGCCCGCCTAAGTGGTACTGGGAAAGATCGGAGATAACCGTTTCCTTGTTGCACCGTGCAAGAAACAGCTGTCCCACCCGCTGTTCCAGAGACATGGCATCAATCGTCCGATCAATAACATCCTTTACAGGCTCAGTTTCCGGGGGCTCTGTGGAGACAGTGGTGCTGGGCACGGAAGCTGCGGTTTCCGGGGGGACGGTGGTGGGCACAGTTTCCGGACTCGGGGCAGCGCATCCGGTCAGGAGCAGACAGCAGAGAATAGCAGACAAAATTTTCATTGGAAAAACCTCGCTCAAAGAACGCAGCCAATCAGATACCACAGTCCCAGCAGCAGAAGCGCCAGAGGAATGTAGGTGATGAGGGCGGCGGCGGAGATACACACAACGGTGTAGCCGAACAAATCCAGCAGATAGAACACGGCGCAGACAATGGCGGTGGAGAAAACCGCCTTGCTCACCTGCTTGCCCACAATGTTGGAGAAAAAGAAGGTGTACATCGCTCCCAGGAAGGGATTCGCCACGGCGATTACCAGCCCCAGCAGCAGGTTGACAACGCCGGACAGCAGGCAGAAGGCCAGAATCAGAAGCAGCAGCATGGGCGCGTAGTTGACCAGCACCCCAGGCAGATAGGTCTGGAAGGCCCAGTCCGCTGCCAGGTGCAGCACCATACATACGCCCAGGGTCACCAGCCGCAGCAGCAGCCAGAGAATCAAGTTGCTTCCCTTGGGAATGAAGGTGTCCACCAGATTTACCAGGAAGGCCAGCAGCACCAGGGACAGAGCCTGGGCGCACAGAGCCGGAAACTGCATATCCGTAATGGGCAGCACAATTAAGTATTCCCCGGAAAAGCTGACAAAGGGCAGGGGCGTGAGCAGCAGATTCAGGTTCCAGGGGTGGAAGGTATAAATCACCACCGTGGCAGCGTAGACGAACAGAATGCCCATGGAGGAGGAAACAGACAGATTCAGGCTGGAACGTTTTCCCAGAAAGACGCGTCCTAAAATACCGAGAATCAGGGAAATCACCGAAAAATACAGCATGAATTTGGCGGCGGAAACCACATCCAACTCTTTGGGGAAATAACGCTGGGCATGCCAGATTACATCGGTCAGCCCCTCCGGAATGAAAGAGGCGGCCGCCGTACTTACGGCCTGTCCCAGATGATCCGGCAGCACGGTGCTTATGGTAGCCAGGGTAGAATCGAATTCCATAAAAGGGTTCCTTTCGGGTAGAGTGCACAGACAAAGGCGCTGCAAATCAACACCCATGTATCTGCATTCCGCTTGCGTATTAGAAAATCCGAAGGATACGTTGTCATTGCGAACCAGTGCGCACACTGGTGTGGCAATCCCCCGGTTAGAGGTAGAGACTGCTGGCTTCATTGGATAAATACCCATGTGTTTACATTCTATGTAAGGTTTCCTTCGTAGGGGTCGATGCCCTCATCGATCCGTGCATATTTCCTATCTTTTGGAGCAGTGCACCAAAAGAAAAGGAAAAGCCGCCGCCATTTCTGGCGGCGGCACAGCATTCCATGGGGAGATAACTTACTTGATCTCGGCCTCGGCGCCGGCTTCCTTCAGCTCGGCAACCAGCTTCTCGGCATCTTCCTTGGAGATGGCTTCCTTCAGGGTCTTGGGGCAGTTGTCAACCAGATCCTTAGCGTCCTTCAGGCCCAGGCCGGTAGCGGCACGGACAACCTTGATAACGCCCAGCTTGGAAGCGCCGGCGCTCTTCAGGATAACGTCGAACTCGGTCTTCTCCTCCACCTCAGCAGCGGCGGCACCAGCAGCGGGAGCGGCGACAGCAGCGGCAGCGGCGGAAACACCGAAGGTCTCCTCCAGGGTGTGAACCAGTTCGGACAGCTCCAGAACGGTCAGTTCCTTAACCTGCTCAACCAGAGCAGCGATCTTTTCACTAGCCATTTTAATTTCCTCCTAAATTATGTGTCAAAAAATGGATGTTTGTAGGGTTACGCGATCAGGCTTCCGCTTCTGCGGGAGCGCCGCCTTCCTTCTGAACCCGGATCTGATCCAGGACAAAGGCCAGGCTGGAGATAGGTGCCAGGAAGGTACCCAGGACAGAAGCGACCAGAGCGTTCTTGCTGGGCAGCTCACCGAAGCCGTTGAGCTGGTCGGCGGACAGGACAGAGCCTTCCACGACGCCGCCCTTGATGGCCAGGGTCTTCAGCTTGTTCTTCTTGGCGAAGTCGCATACGATGCGAGCAGGGGCGATGGGGTCGCCGGTGGTGGAAGCCATAGCGGTGGTACCGTTCAGAACCTCAGAGAAATCGTAGCCACAATTTTTAGTAGCGAAATTGGTCAGAGTGTTCTTCACAACGGAGTACTCTACGCCGGCCTCACGGAACTGCTTACGCAGCTCGGTATCCTGAGCGACAGTGATGCCCTTGTAGTCCACGAAAACCACGGAAGTAGCTTCCTTGATCTTGCCGGACAGAGCGTCAACGACTGCCTTCTTGCTCTCAAGAACCTTAGCGTTGGGCATAATTTTCACCTCCGAAAATAAAAAAGTGTCATCCTGCCAGAAGACAGAAAGACACGCAAATGTTTTCCATTTCACGCACCTCGGCAGGACTTATCTTTGCGCCTGCTGTCTTTGGCAACTGCTATATGATAGCAGAAACTTCTGGAAAAGTCAATCCCTTTTTTGCATTATTTTACGAATTTTCGCACTTTTCGTAGGGGCCGATGCCCACATCGGCCCGCGAGATTCTAAGAAGCCGCATGGAAATTCCCCGAATGCAGTTGCTGCATTCGGGGAAGAAAGCATAGACTTACAGATACTTGGCGGTGTTGACCTTCACGCCGGGGCCCATGGTGGACACGACGGTGCAGGACTTGATATACTGACCCTTGGCGGCGGCGGGCTTCGCCTTGACCACAGCCTTGACCAGGGTATCCATGTTCTCGGTCAGCTTCTCGGCGCCGAAGGAAACCTTGCCGATGGGGCAGTGGATGATGTTGGTCTTGTCCAGACGATACTCCACCTTACCGGCTTTGATCTCCTTGACGGCAGCGGCCACGTTGGGGGTCACGGTGCCGGCCTTGGGAGAGGGCATCAGACCCTTGGGGCCCAGAACCTTACCAAGACGGCCAACAATGCCCATCATGTCGGGGGAAGCGACGACCACGTCGAAATCGAACCAGTTCTCCTTGGTGATTTTCTCCACCAGCTCCATGCCGCCGACGTAATCGGCACCGGCAGCCTTGGCCTCGTCCACCTTGGCGTCCTTAGCGAACACCAGCACCCGGCGGGTCTTGCCGGTGCCGTTGGGCAGAACCACGGCGCCGCGGACCTGCTGGTCGGCGTGACGGGAGTCAACGCCCAGCTTGATGTGCATCTCTACGGTCTCATCGAACTTGGCGGAAGCACCCTTCACAACCAGCTCCAGAGCCTCGGTGGGATCATACTGAACGGAGCGGTCAATCAGCTTGGCGCTCTCCTGATACTTTTTGCCTCTAAACAATGTTTTATCCTCCTTATCGTGGTGATGCGGAAAAATCCTCCCACATTTCCGGTTCAAATATTACCGGATAAGCAATTATCAATCGACGACGGTAACGCCCATGGAGCGGCAGGTACCGGCAACCTGAGCCTCAGCAGCCTCCAGAGTGGGGCAGTTCAGGTCAGGCATCTTGGTCTTGGCGATCTCGGCGATCTGAGCCTTGGTGATGGTGCCAACCTTGGTCTTGTTGGGGACACCGGAGCCCTTCTCCAGACCAATGGCCTTCATGACCAGCATGGGGGTCGGAGGAGTCTTGGTGATAAAGGTAAAGCTGCGGTCAGCGTAAACGGTGATGACGACGGGGATCTTATAGCCCTCCATGTCCTTGGTGCGGGCGTTGAACTCCTTGATGAAAGCAGCGATGTTCACGCCGTGCTGACCCAGAGCGGGGCCGACAGGGGGGGAAGCGGTTGCCTTAGCGGCGTTGATCTGAAGCTTGATAATGCCAGTGACTTTCTGTGCCATAATAAGCACCTCCTGAATAAGATGTGGTAACGATGCGCAGTGCGCATTTTTTCGGGGTATTTCACCCCTCCCACCCGGCAATCGAATGAAAATTCGATGCGATTACTGGGATACGACCTCCACCATGTCGAGCTCGAACTCGACGGAGGTCTCGCGGCCAAACATGGAAACCACCACATTGACGCAGTTGTTGTCCACGTCGATGCTTTCCACGGTGCCGGTGAAGGAGGTCAGCGGGCCGTCCAGAATCTTGACGGTATCTCCAACCTGATAGTTGACGATGATCTCCTTCTTCTCCACGCCCATGGCGTACACTTCTTCGTCCGTCAGGGGAGTGGGGTCGTTGCTGGACGTACCGACGAAGCCGGTAACGCCCCGGATGTTCCGGATCACATGCCAGGTGTCGTCGCTGTAGACCATCTTCACCAGCACATAGCCGGGGTAGACCTTCCGGTCGAAGGTCTTGCTCACGCCGGACTCGGTGATCTCGGTGACGGTCTCCAAGGGGATGGAGACGGCCAGAATCACGTCGTGCAGGCCTCTGGATTCGACGGTTTTCTCGATGGTAGCCTTGACAGTGTTCTCATAACCGGAATAGGTATGCACAACATACCACTTTGCAGCTTCTGCCATCGGCGGCTCCTATCAGTGGAAGGCGCCGATCAGAGCGTCGATGCCGACCTGAGCGACAAAGTCGAACAGCCAGATGAACACGCCTACAGCCACAACGCAGCCGGCGACGATCACGGCGTTCTTCAGAACCTGCTGGGGGGTGGGCCAGACGACCTTCTTCAGTTCGCTGCGCAGCTCACGGAAGTACTTGGCAACCTTGCCCCAGGTTCTCTTGAACCAGTTTTCCTTTTTGACTTCAGCCATGAATTGCGAGCCTCCTTACTTGGTCTCGTTGTGGACGGTGTGCTTCTTGCAGAATCTGCAATACTTCTTCATCTCGAGACGGTCGGGGTCATTCTTCTTGTTCTTCATGGTGTTGTAGTTTCTCTGCTTGCACTCAGAGCATCTCAAAGTGACTTTCACGCGCATAACGGCACCTCCTTAACATTGCCTCCCTGTATCACTCCGGCTAGTAAAAATTTAGACAGCGGGCACTACATTTTCCCGCTCCGGGGCTGAAAAAAGCGCACAAAAAAAGCCCTTTTTCACAGGTAGAATCATTCTAACACAGGGGTGCACCAAAGTCAACTACTTTTTTCGGCATTTTCAGGAGCTTTCCGGTTGGAAATCCGGCAAAAAAAGACTTGCGGTTTTAGCCAAAATCCGCTATTGTATAGAAAAACAGAAAGCGACAGGAGAAACTTATGAAACGAATCATGGGAATCGATTACGGCGACGCCCGCACCGGCGTGGCCATTTCCGACCTTCTTTGCTCCATCGTAGGAACCACCTATGTCGTCCCCAGCCGGGTGCGGGAGAAGGCGGTTGCGGACATTGTCCGGTTGGCACGGGATAACGACGTGGGCACCATTGTGGTGGGGCTGCCCAAAAATATGGACGGCACGGAAGGCTCCCGGGCGGCCCTGTGCCGGGAATTTGCCGAGGTTTTACGGGAGGCCACAGGCCTGGAAATTGGCATGTGGGATGAGCGGCGCACCACGGTGGAGGCCCACAATATCCTGTCCGAGCACAATTACCACGGGAAAAAGCGGAAAAACACCGTGGATGCGGTAGCCGCTTCCCTGATTCTGGAAGGATACCTGGCCTATTTGCGCCGGTAGAATAATTCCCGAGCTCCCGCAATCAGCAGCAGAACCCCGAAGGGCTTTTTGAGCATCTCGGTGTCAAGACTTGCGGCAAGCCAGCTTCCCAGCATAGCGGTGGCACAGCCGGAGATCATGCCGGGAAGGCTGGTTTTCCAATTCAGCGTGCCCTGCTTTTTGTGCATCCAGCAGCTGATCAGTGCGGAAGGAAGAAAGAAAAGCAGGTTGATCTGTCGGGCATCGGCCTGGGACACCCCCAGCACCAGGGTCAGCCAGAGCATCAGCAGACTGCCCCCGCCGATTCCCAGTCCGGTGAGGAAGCCCAGAACCGTTCCGACCGCCAAACAAATTGGCAGGGAATTCAGCATAAATACCGAATCCCTCCCCAGACAATCAGAATCCCCAGCCCACGGTGAAGCCACTGGGCTGGGATTTTTGTTCCCCAAATCCCGGCGGCCAGCCCGCCCAACGCGCTGCCGGGCAGATAGGGCAGGGCAGAGGCAACATCAATTCCCGTGGTGATGGCCGTTACGGCAATACTCACCAGACACACCGGCAGAATAATGGACAGGGAGACAGCGAAAACCTCCTGACTTTTGAGCCTTGTCAAACATCCCAGCAGGGGCACCAGCACCAGCCCGCCTCCGGCTCCGAACAGCCCGGCTACCAGCCCGGCCCCGGCTCCCGCAATGATCAGCCCCAATCGTTCCTTCATAAAAAATCCCTCCCAGGGAAGTTTGACCCTGGGAGGGATTCTTATTCACGTTTGCGGGGTTTACTGACCGTTGGCGTTAATCACCAGGTCGGTGCGGATATAGCTGGTGTCGCCGTCGGTGATGGTCAGGGTATTGACCAGCTCCTCCTGCCAGGCGGCCACATCCGCGCTGCGCAGATCGCTCTCAATCAGAGAGGTGCGGTAGGTGATGTCGCTGGTGCCCACGAAGTACATGACGTGGTAGCCGTACTGGGTCTCCACAATACCGGTGTCGCCGCTCTTCCGGCTGGAATCGAAGCACCAGTCGTTGAAGGCCTGCACCATCTGGCCGGGGGTCACGTTCTGATACAGGCCGCCGGTGGTGCCGTCGCCGTCGTCAGACTTTTCGTTGGCCAGGGCGGCAAAGCTGTCCTCGGTGGCCTCGCCGGACTTCCACTCGGCGTAGATTTCCTCGGCGGTAGCCTTGGCGGCAGCCCATTCCTCGGCGGAGTAGGTCTCGTCGTCGGTGTGGGCGTCCTCGGCCTCATCGGTGGGATGGGCGGGCTTGACCAGAATGTGGCGCACGTTCACCATGGGGAACTCGTTGTCGGTGGAGCCGTCGTAGTAGACAACATAGCAGCCGCTGAGGGTCTCAGTGCCGTCGTCATTAGTGGTGGTGCTCTCAAACACCTGCTTATCGCCGGCCTTCCGGCTGCTGTCGCTGACCCAGTCCTGATAGGTGCTGTTCAGAGAGGAGTAGCGGATGTTGGTGCTGGCGGTGCTGGCGGCGGATTCCTCATCGGCATTGATGCTCAGAGCAGCGATGGCGGCATCCAGTGCCTCGGGAGAGTCGATTTCATCGGAAACCAGGCTTTCGGCGGCGGCTCTCAGAGCGGCTTCGGCAGCGGCGTTCTCCGCATCGGTGTAGGTGGTGTTGCCGTCGGCATCCGTCGTGCCGCCGGTGCGGAACTTGGAGATGGGCATATAGTAGGCGTGATAGGAGTAGGAGGAGTAGACCTTGGGATCCTCGGCATCCTTGGCGGCGATCTGGTCGTCGGTGTAGGTCAGGGAATCGGAGTAATTGGCGTAGTAAGCGTCAGCCAGGGCACTGCGGGTGGAATACTCCCGGAAGCCCTCTTCGGTGGCACCGTTGCCGTACATGGCCTTCAGATAGGCCTTGCCGCTCTGGAAGCCGTAGAGCTTGGCGTAGGTGTCGATGGAAGCCAGGTTCTGCTCCAGCTCCGCTGCCTTATCCTCAGGCAGGGTGAAGCCTGCGGCCTCGGCGGCATCGGACATGGCATAGACGTTCCGGGCAGTCTCCTTGGCGGATTCCAGGAAATCGTCAGCCCAGGTGCGGCCGGACTCCTCGTCCGTGACCTGCTGATCCAGAGGCTTGCTGGTGTCCAGGCCGAACATAGTGGCGTAGTTGCCGTAGCTGGAATAGAAGGTGTTGACCGCGTCAAAGAAATAGTAATTCAGTTCCGCGTTGCTCAGCTTATGATCGCCGATCTGTACGGCAACGGTGTGCCGCTCCTGATAGCCGCTGCTCTTGACGGTCTGGTTCACGCCCACGAAAATGGCGATGGCAAGCAGAACCACCAGAACGATGATAAAGGCTGCGGTGTACAGGCGGGTGGTGGAAGCTTCCTTCTGGGCAGCGAGCTGCTTTTCGGTCAGCTTTCCTGCACCCTGCTCCTTGCGGAGCTGTTTCTTGCTGGATGCGCTCATGTGATCAAATCCTCTCAATTGTCTTCGTGTGTTTTCGCTGGAAATAGATAGACCCCGGTATTATAACCGAAAACCCGGTCACTTGCAAGGGGAAAAGCCGGAAAATAGAAAAATAGAGAAAAAATTTACAAATTCCCGTAACCGCCCGGAAAAATCCCGCCCCTAAGCCTTCCCCTACGGGGAAGGTGGCACGGCGTAGCCGTGACGGATGAGGGCCTTGCCTCTCCCTATGGGAGAGGTGCCCCCGTGAGGGGGCGGAGAGGGCTTTTTTACCCTCTCAGTCACTTCGTGACAGCTCCCCCAAAGTGGGAGCCAAGGGGGAGAACGAAGGAAACGGATTGTGACCGGAGGAAATCCTTGGAAAGAGCCGCATTCTCCGCTGCCTCACAATGACAACGTATCCTCCAGTGCTCACAATTTTGTCGGAGTTTCCGAAAAAATAAAAACCTGAGGAGCCGAAGCTCCCCAGGCACCCCGCTTTAGCCGTAGCACATCCAATTATGACCTGCACGAAAAGGCAGGTGGGTTGCCGCTCCTGAACCTTACTGCTCCCAGCGTCCACCCTACGTCGCAGCGCAGGCGGGAGGTCTGCAAACAGAACAGGAAGTCTAACTTCCCTAGTAAAAAATGTGGGTCCAAAAGGACATGCCGACGTACCAAGCAGGAAGAAAACAAATTTTATTCTTCCTCTTCGGAATCTTCCTCGTAAAGGGAGTCCATAATGAGATCATAGACCGCTTCCAATTCCTGCTCATCGTCGATGGTGCAAAGAATCGGCTCACCGTCTTCCTCAATGGATTTGAGAATGCTGACCTCCAGCTGCAAGCTGTCCTGACTGTCTCCCGCGGGAATGACAGCCATGTAGGTGCAGCCGTTATACTCCAGTGTACTGAGTACCTCCAGCTCGTATTCCTTTCCCTCGTCGTCGGTGATGGTGATAAAATCGGAACCGTACTGATCCATACCCCTGCTCCTCTATCTCGGATGGCTCTATTCTACCGCCCCGGCCCCATAAAATCAAGAGGGAAAATTGTACGAAAACCGACTGCGAAATTTTCGTCCCGAAAAATGCCGAATCCTCTCAGGAAAGGTAATCCTCTAATAAGTTCTCTAAATCCCGTTGATTCCGAACGGAAATTCCCGCCTCCAGAGCCTTCTGGTCGGCTTCCGGCAGGGAAGAAACCAGCCGGGGAAAAATCTGTTTTGGCTCCTGCTTTCCCGGATCAAACAGAGCCAGATACCCCTTCCAGGAGCCTACAATGACAAGAAATGCCGCAATCACGGAGGACAATCCGCGCCAGCGCATAGGCAATCCCTCCTTCCGAAGCTAGTGTAACCCGGATTTTTCCGGTTATGAGGAAGACTGCCGCGAAAGTTCATAAGGAATTCAAAAATTAGGACTTTCGTTTTGCATTTTGGTATGCTATAATCTAATCCGTATTACTATGCACATGGCAATGCGGCGAACTGATTTCCAGGCTTTTTGCGGGGCAGAGCCCTGTTTACGGAGGTATTCCTATGGCAAAAGACCATTTTTTTAACAGGAGAGGGAAAAAACCCAGACAGGACTGGGATCCTCACTGGCTGATCAAGCTTCTGTACACCGCCGGCTCCGGGGTTCTTTCACTCGCCAAGGTTGCCATCGGCGCGGCGGCTACGGTGCTGCTGATCCTGCTCATCTGCGGCGCCGTTTTTGCGGGTACGCTGGGCGACTATCTCCAGAACGACATTCTGGGGGAGGCCGGCAACTGGTCCATGGACGACTATGACCTGGCCCGCACCTCCTTTATTTATTATGTGGATAACAGCGGCGATATTCAGCAGCTCCAGCAGATTTACACCACCACTGACCGGCAGTGGGCCAGCCTGGACGAGATTCCCGAGGCCATGGTTCACGCGGCGGTGGCCATTGAGGATAAGCGGTTCTATGAGCATCAGGGCGTGGACTGGATTACCACCGTCAAGGCCTGCCTGAATATGTTCTTCGGCGGCGATGAGCAGTTCGGCGGCTCCACCATTACCCAGCAGCTGGTGAAGAACCTGACCCAGGAGAAGAGCATCACCGTCCAGCGAAAGGTGATGGAGATTTTCCGGGCTCAGCTCTTTGAAAAGCAGTATGACAAAGACCTCATTATGGAGTATTACCTCAATGAGATCTACCTGGGTCGGGGCTGCTACGGCGTCAAGAGCGCGGCGGCGGAGTATTTCGGCAAGGAGCTGCAAAGCCTGACCCCCGCCGAGTGCGCCAGCCTCATCAGCATCACCAACAACCCGTCCCTGTTTAACCCCTATTCCCAGAGCGTTTACAAGTACAAAGGCCAGGAGCGCAACGGCGCGGAGCGGAACCGCTACCGTCAGCTGAACGTGCTCAGCGAGATGCGTGACCAGGGCTACCTGACGGACGATGAATATACCAAGGCCGTGAATCAGGAAATGGTCTTCAAGGAGGGTATCGCCGCTGAGGATCGGTGGACGGTGTGCAGCAACGACGAGTGCGGCTATCAGAATACCCGCAGCCACTTCACCGGCGAGGGGGACGTGTGCTACTGTCCCATCTGCGGCAGCGCCACCTCCGTGAAAACCGATGCGTCCCAGCATGTGTATTCCTGGTTCGTGGACGCGGTGCTTGTGGATTTTGCCTCCTACCTTGCCGAACAGGACGGAAAGGTCTGGGAGAACATGGACGAGAACGCCCGGAATATCTACCTGGACAAAATTCAGAAGGGCGGCTACCATATTTACACCACCATGGACATGGATGTCCAGAAGCAGGTGGATGAAATCTACAATAACCTGGACAACATTCCCTCCACCCGGAGCAACCAGCAGCTCCAGTCCGCCATCGTGGTCATTGACAATACCACCGGCGACGTGGTGGCGCTGGCCGGCGGCGTAGGGGAGAAGACCACCTTCATGGGCTATAACCGGGCCACCCAGGCAAAGCTCCAGACCGGCTCCTCCCAGAAGCCCATTTCCGTCTACGCCCCTGCCTTCGAGTCCGGCAAAGTGACCCCGGCCACGGTGTTCAAGGATTTGCCTATCACCTATACCGACGGCAACTGGCCCAAGAACGACAACCGGCAGTACCAGTACGCCCGGACGGTGTACCAGGGCGTCGTGTCCTCGGTGAACGCCATTGCCGCCCATACCCTGGATTTCATCGGCACCGAGTACGGCTATAGCTTCGCCAAGTATAACTTCGGCCAGAAGAGCCTGGTGGAGAGCTATCCCACGGAATATGAGGTCAAGTCCGACGTTGGCCTTGCCCCCCTGGCTCTGGGCGCGCTGACCCTGGGCTCTACGGTGCAGGAAATGGCCACGGCCTACGCAACCTTTGCCAATGACGGCGTCTTCCGCCAGTCCCGGCTGTATACCAAGGTTTATAACAGTGACGGTGAGCTGGTACTGGACAACACCCAGGACAGCCGGAAAATCCTCAGCGAGAAGTCCGTCAACTATATGAACTACTGCCTGTACAACGCCGCCAACCACGGCACCGGCGGTGCGGCCCTGTTCGGCGGCCAGACCATTGCCGGCAAGACCGGCACCACCTCCTCTAACCGGGATCGGTGGTTCTGCGGCTATACGACCCACTATACCGCTGCGGTCTGGGTGGGCTACGACCAGCCAGAGCAGATCAATATCGGCACCAACCCCGCGGCGGTGCTGTGGCGCAAAGTCATGCAGCCTATCCACGAGGGCCTTCCCAAGGAGGCCCTGTATGACGGAAACGCCTTCACCACCGTTGCCGTCTGTCTGGATTCCGGAAAGCTTGCCACGGATGCCTGTAAGTCGGACGTGCGGCAGTTTGACCGGGTGGTTTACGCCAATGTCTATCCCGAGGACGTGCCCACGGAAACCTGCGACAAGCATGTGATGGTGGACTTCTGCGCCATCGGCGGCGGTGTTGCCACGGAGTATTGCAGCCAGTATCCGGAAAACGGTGTCTACCGGGCCTCCCTTGTGAAGCTGACAGCGGAGGAGGTTCAGGAGATCCGCAATGCCTCCCGGGTGGGTCTGGTTGCCCAGTACCTGGATTCCGGCGGAATCTACCTGGACGGCGGCGGAGTCTGGCAGGGCTTCAACAACGACCGCAGCAATCCCAACGGCACGCCGTACCTGGAGTGCATGGTGCACCAGTCGCCTCCCGGCAACATGGACACCGGCAACACCCAGGCCCCCGATGGCTCCGATGACTCCGGATTCTATAACCCGGATGATTACGACGGCTGAGACCGTTGAGGAAAAGAAGATATATTAAGAGAAGAGGAGTAAACACATGCTGTGGATTTCCGATGAATGGAAGGACTACGAGGTGCTCGATGCCTCCGGCGGCGAACGGCTGGAACGCTGGGGCAGTCATATCCTGGTGCGTCCGGATCCCCAGGTGATCTGGGACACCCCCCGCCGGGCCCCCCAGTGGAAGCAGTACGATGCCCGCTATGTCCGCTCCAATACCGGCGGCGGCCACTGGACGGAAAATACCCTGCCCGAGCGGTGGCAGATTCGCTATAAGGACTACCTGACCTTTAATGTCAAACCCATGAATTTCAAGCATACCGGCGTTTTCCCGGAGCAGGCGGCCAACTGGGATTTTATCCGGGAGAAGGTGTCCTGCGCCGGTCGGCCGGTGCGGGTGCTGAACCTGTTTGCCTATTCCGGCGGTGCAACCTTAGCCGCCGCCGCAGGCGGCGCGGAGGTGTTCCATGTGGATGCCTCCAAGGGCATGGTGGCCTGGGCCAAGGAAAACGCCGTGGCCTCCGACCTTTCTGACCGTCCCATCCACTGGATGGTGGACGACTGCGCCAAATTCATCCAGCGGGAGATTCGCCGGGGCAGAAAGTACGATGGCATCATCATGGATCCTCCCAGCTACGGCAGAGGGCCCGGCGGGGAAATCTGGAAGATGGAGACCAGCTTCTATCCCTTCCTGCAGGAGACCGCCAAGGTGCTGTCCGACAACCCCCTGTTTGTCATCATCAATTCCTATACCACGGGTCTGGCCCCCTCGGCGGTGGCCTACGCCTCGGACGTGGTTTTCGGCAGTCTTTACGGCGGTAAGACCCAGGCCGGCGAACTGGGACTGCCCGTGCGGCAGTCCGGGCTGGTGCTGCCCTGCGGTGCCACCGGACGCTGGACGCCCTGAGGGAGGAACAAATTTGAGCGATATCATTTCAGTAGAACACTTAGCCTATACCTATCCCGGGGTGGAGGGCACCCCGGGCATCCCGGTTTTTGAAGACCTGAACCTGACCGTCCAGGAAGGCTCCTTCGTGGCTATCCTCGGCACCAACGGCTGCGGAAAATCCACCTTGGCCAAGCACTTCAATTCCATCCTCCTTCCTACCGGCGGCAAGGTCTATGTCTGCGGCATTGACACTTCCAACGAGGATCGGATTCTCACCGTCCGTCGGAACGTGGGCATGGTCTTCCAGAACCCGGACAACCAGATCGTTGCCAACGTGGTGGAGGAGGATGTGGCCTTCGGCCCGGAGAATCTGGGCATTGCCAGCCCGGAGATCCGCCGCAGAGTGGACAGCGCTCTGAAACAGGTGGAGATGTACGAGTACCGGGAGCATGCTCCCCATCTTCTGTCCGGCGGACAGAAGCAGCGCGTTGCCATTGCGGGCATCATTGCCATGGAGCCCAGGTGCATCGTGCTGGACGAGCCCACCGCCATGCTGGATCCCAGAGGCCGCCGGGAGGTCATTGACACCATCGGACGGCTGAACCGGGAGAAGGGCATTACCGTGGTGCTCATTACCCACCACATGGACGAGGCGGCGAAAGCCGACCGGGTGGTGGTGCTGAACAAGGGCAAGGTAGCCGCAGACGGCACGCCTCAGCAGGTTTTTGCCCAGGTGGAGCTGCTCCACAGCTTAGGCTTGGCTTCTCCGGAGACGGTGGAGCTGTGCTGGGAGCTGAACAAGCAGGGCTTCGACCTGCCCCTTGACAAATTGGAACCGGAAGAATGCGCGCAGACACTTTATGAACATCTTCAAGGTCTGACCGCTGGGAGGAAACAGGTTTGAAACCAATTCTGGAAGTAAGAAATCTCGACTACATTTACAGTGCGGGCACGCCCTTTGAGCACAAGGCTTTGGACAATGTCTCCTTTGCCCTGGAACCCGGAGAGTTTGTCGGCATTATCGGACATACAGGCTCCGGAAAATCCACCCTGATGCAGCAGATGAACGGCCTTTTGAAGCCTACCTCCGGCCAGGTGCTTCTGGACGGGGTGGACATCTGGTCGGACAAGAAGCTGACCCGGCAGGCCCGGTTCCGGGTGGGACTGGTGTTCCAGTACCCGGAGTATCAGCTCTTTGAGGAGACGGTCTACCGGGACATCGCCTTCGGCCCCAAGAATATGGGTCTGGAGGAGAAAGAGGTTGACCGCCGGGTTCGGGAGGCCGCGGGCTTCGTGGGCTTGACGGAAGCGCAGCTGGAGGTCTCTCCCTTTGACCTGTCCGGCGGCCAGAAGCGGCGGGTGGCCATCGCCGGCGTCATCGCCATGGAGCCGGAGGTGCTGATTCTGGACGAGCCCACCGCCGGCCTGGATCCTGTGGGTCGGTCGGAAATTCTGGGCAATATCGAAGCCTACCGTCAGGCAAAAAACGCCACTATTATGATGGTCTCCCATTCCATGGAGGACGTAGCCCGGCTGACCGACCGGCTGCTGGTGATGAACGGCTCCCGGCTTGCCATGGACGGCACGCCGTCGGAGGTGTTCTCCCGGGCCCAGGAGCTTCTTGCCATGGGACTGAATATTCCCCAGGTGACCCAGGTGTTCCTGAAGCTGAAGGCACTGGGTCTTGATGTCAAGAGCGTCTATACCATGGAGCAGGCGGTGGCGGAGATTGTCCGCTTGAGGGGAGGGAAGCCCCATGCTTAAGGATATTACCCTGGGTCAGTATTTCCCCGGTCAGTCCGTGATTCATCGGCTGGATCCCAGAACCAAGCTGACCATGCTGGTGGTGTACATCGTTGCTCTGTTTCTGGCGGAGGGCTGGGTCTCCTACGGCCTGGTGTTCGTCTTTCTTGCGGTCGTTATCCGGCTGTCCACCATTCCGCTCAAGTCCATCCTGCGGGGCATGAAGCCCCTGGTGATGATTCTGATTTTCACCGGTGTGCTGAACCTGTTCTTTACCCAGGACGGGGAAGTGCTGGTGAAGTTCTGGGTGCTTACCGTCACCTCCGGCGGCCTGTCCCGGGCGCTGATGATGATGGCTCGGATTCTGATGCTGATTTCCGGCACCTTCCTTCTGACTTACACCACCTCGCCCATTGCCCTGACGGACGGCCTGGAGGCGCTTATGAACCCCCTGAAAAAGGTGGGCGTGCCGGTGCATGAGCTTTCCATGATGATGTGCATCGCCCTGCGGTTCATCCCCACCCTCATTGAGGAAACGGACAAGATCATGAGTGCCCAGAAGGCCAGAGGCGCGGACTTTGAGTCCGGGTCTCTGACTGACCGGGCCAAGGCTCTGATTCCCATTCTGGTGCCGCTGTTCATCAGTGCCTTCCGCCGGGCCGACGAGCTGGCCACGGCCATGGAGTGCCGGTGCTACCAGGGCGGTGAGGGTCGGACGAAAATGAAGCAGCTCCACTACCACCGGGAGGATTTTCTGTCCTATTGCGCCGGTGCGGTGCTGCTTGTGGCGGTTATCGTGCTCAAAACCTTCGCTTTGTGAGGATTTTATGCGAAATATCGGACTGATTTTAACATATCTGGGTACGGCGTACCACGGTTGGCAGGTTCAGAAGAACCTGCCAACTGTCGCCGAGACCCTGGAAAAGGCGGCGGCCATGATTGTGGGTCACCCGGTGCATATGACGGGCTGCGGCCGCACGGACGCGGGAGTCCACGCCCGGGTGTACGTTGCGAATTTCCGCACGGATTCCACCATCCCCGCCGACCGGCTGCCCTATGCCCTGAACACCCATCTGCCCTGCGACATTGTGGTGACGAAGGCCTTCGACGTCCATGAGAATTTCAACGCCATCGGCTCCTGCGTGAAAAAGGAGTATACCTATCAGATTTACAATTCCCGGTTAAAAGACCCGTTTTATGTCAACCGAGCCTGGTTTTACCCCCGGCATTTAGACGAGACCGTCATGCAGGCGGCGGCAGACCAGTTCGTGGGCACTCACGATTTTGCCGCCGTTCGCAGCGTGGGCACGGATGTCAAGTCTACCGTGCGCACGGTGTATTATTATAACGTAGAGCGGCGGGGAGACATCATCACTCTGAAGGTCTGCGCCAACGGCTTCCTCTATAACATGGCGCGAGCCATGGCCGGCACCGTGGTCTACGCGGCGGAAGGGAAAATCCGCCCGGAGGAAATCGGTGCTATCCTGGAATCCGGCAACCGCACCGCCGCCGGCCCTACCGTGCCGCCGGGAGGTCTATACATGACCCACCTGTGGTACGATGACGGCGTGGCTCAGTTTGAAGCCGGCAGCGATTGGACGAAGTAAGGTTTTGGGACGTTCATAATTTGTTTTTCCTTTTTTGACAGGTCTGTGCTATACTTCTGTGAAAAGGAAATATTCCTTGAAAAAAGGAGTGAGTGACTATGCAGCCGAAAATGTGCAGCAAGTGTAAGAAAAATATCGCCGTTGTGTTCATTACGAAGGTAGAGAACGGCGTGACCCTGAATGAGGGCTATTGCCTCAAATGCGCCCGGAGTCTGGGCATTCCTCAGATCGACCAGGCGGTGAAGCAGATGGGCATTTCCGAGGAAGACCTGGACATGCTCACCGATGAGATGAGCAGCATGTTCGGTCAGCGGGACGACAGCACGGATGCTGACGATGACGAAATTGACAGCCAGACCGCAACCTTTCCGCTGCTGAACCAGCTTTTCGGCGGAAATCCCAATCCGCCCGCCCAGCCCCAGCGGCCGACAAGAGCCGAGGAGCCGCCCCAGGAGGAAAAAACCAAAAAGAAGAATAAGAAGCATAAGTTCCTGGACAGCTACTGCATGGATTTAACCGGCCGTGCCAGAGCCGGGAAGCTTGACAAGGTCATCGGCCGAGACGTGGAAACCGAGCGGGTGATTCAGATTCTCAACCGCCGGCAGAAGAACAACCCCTGTCTCATCGGTGAACCCGGCGTGGGCAAAACCGCCATTGCCGAGGGCCTGGCACAGCGGATTGCGGAGGGCAACGTTCCCTACAAGCTCCGGGACAAAGAGGTTTTCCTCCTGGATTTGACGGCGCTTGTGGCGGGAACCCAGTTCCGGGGTCAGTTTGAAAGCCGAATGAAGAGCCTGATCGGCGAAATCAAGGAGTGCGGCAACATCATCTTGGTCATCGACGAGGTGCACAACCTGGTGGGAGCCGGTGACGCGGAAGGCTCCATGAACGCCGCCAATATCCTCAAACCTGCCCTGTCCCGGGGAGAGATTCAGGTCATCGGTGCCACCACCTTTGCCGAGTACCGGAAATATATCGAGAAGGACGCCGCCCTGGAGCGGCGGTTCCAGCCGGTGACCGTGGCGGAGCCTACCATTGAGGAGGCCAGCCAGATCATGCAGGGCATCGCCAAGGCCTATGCCCAGTTCCATGGGGTGGAGATTTCTCCGGAGATTGCCCACCAGTGCGTGGTGCTCTCCGAGCGCTACATCACCGACCGGTTCCTGCCGGATAAGGCCATTGACCTGCTGGACGAGGCCTGCTCGGATGTCAACCTCCAGTGCAAGGACATTTCCCGGTTGGCCGAGCTGAAAAAGGAGCGGGACGACTACGAGCTGGAGCTTCGGATGCTCAACGAGGATGCGCAGAACCAGAATTTCGAGCGTCTGGCGCTGCTTCGCAGCAAGCTGATGCAGCTGGCTCCCCAGATCGAGGAGCTGGAGGCCAAACCCAAGCCTGCCGTGACCATGGAAAATCTGGCACGGATCATTGAGCTGTGGACGAAAATTCCTGCCTCCAAGATCAAGGCTCAGGAGTATCAGCAGCTGAAGGGTCTGTCTGATCGGCTGAAGACCCACATCGTCGGCCAGGATCAGGCGGTGGAGGCGGTGGCGCGGGCCATCCGCCGGAACCGGGTGGGCATCAGCCCCAAAAAGAAGCCTGTATCCTTCATTTTCGTCGGCCCCACCGGCGTTGGCAAGACGGAGCTGGTCAAGCAGCTGGCAAGCGACATGTTCGACAGCGTGGATGCTCTCATCCGCCTGGATATGTCCGAGTATATGGAAAAGCACACGGTTTCCAAGCTCATCGGTTCTCCTCCCGGCTATGTGGGCTATGACGAGGCCGGTCAGCTGACGGAAAAAATTCGCCGCCGGCCCTACAGCGTGGTGCTCTTCGACGAGATTGAGAAAGCCCACCCGGACGTGCTGAACGTGCTTTTGCAGGTTCTGGACGACGGACGGATTACCGATGCCCAGGGTCGGGTGGTAAACTTTGAAAATACCATCATCGTTATGACCTCCAATGCCGGCTCTGAGGGCAGGGTAGGGGGTCTGGGCTTCGGCAGAACCGAGGGCGACAAGGTTCAGGAGACCACCATGAAGGCTCTGCGGGAGTTCCTGCGTCCGGAGTTTTTGAATCGGGTGGACGAGATTATCACCTTCAACCGCCTGACGGAAGAAAACTTCCTGGGCATTGCGGACATCATGCTGGGGGAGCTTCAGGACAGCCTGTCTGCCCGTGGCCTGACCCTGACCTGGGACGAAACGGTTAAGGCCCTTCTCGTGAAGAAGGCCTATTCCGCCCTCTACGGAGCCCGGAATCTGCGCCGGACCATCCAGCGGGAGCTGGAGGATCCCATCAGCCAGGCCATCATCGACAGCTTCGAGCACCCCATCTCCGCCATCCACATTCTCACCGACGGCGACAATTTCAAGCTGGACGTAAAGTAAAAGAATGCCCTCCGCGCAATCCGCGCGGAGGGTATTTTGCGTACTGAAAGCTATCCTGTCATTGCGGCCTAGTGTGCGCTTTCATAGAAGTTGTCATTGCGAACCAGTCCGCAGACTGGTGTGGCAATCCCCCTATTCTTCTGAGAGCCATAGTACAGCGCACTCTGGTCTGCCCCCTCCGGGGATTCCCTCCGGGCACAATCCATTATTATTTCCTCCCTAAGTTTTAGCCTATTGGCTAACCCTTCTATATTTATTTAGTTGCTTCTTTTACGCCTTGCCCCTACCAAAAGGCAAATAAAAAAGTCCTGCTTTCACTTAATGATGAAAGCAAAGACTTTTAATTCATGTTATTCTATTAAATGTTCTCAATAAACCTCTTTACCCTCAGCATAAGCTTTCTTGGCTTCATTAAGGCTCATTCTATTTGCTCCGCCTTTATAATCCGGCATTTTATTCTGTAATAAATCATTCTGCCAGCCGCACACATCGCATATATCCCAAAATTCAACAACACATTTATTACAGCAAGCACAAACCCTTCTACCATAAGCAGAATCATCTTTTTTGTTTGAGTTCATTTTTCCTTATTCCTTTCCAATACTCAATAGCGTCTATTGGTTTAAATCTGGTATAAATAAAACCTTCTTTACCAATAGCAAAGTCATTATTATTTAATTTTCTTTTGCGTTTTCTTCTCTTTGTTGATAAAGCCATAGGGAAGTTAATAGGATTTGAGAAAAATCAACATCAATGCCTGCCCTTATATAGTCTAATAAAGCTTTCTTATCTTCATCGTTTTCAACATTTAACAATACGCCTCCGATAAATTCAATATCATCAGAAATTTTCTTTAATTCGGTAACAAGTTCTTGGCTCAATTCATTACGTTTAACTTCTCTTTCAACATAGGCCGTTATAGTCATTTGATTTTCCTCCGGATGATTTTTGAATCCGTTTTGCCATCGGTTATTCCCCCTTGTTTATACGAATGGCACAATTGCCTTGGTATCCTTCAAGAACTCTTTCGCTTTTTGCAGGAAAGCGTTGTCGGTCAGGTATTCAATCCCCGCTGGCGTGATTAGACATCCTTCCAGATCAACAGGAAACGGGTAGGGCATATTGTCGATATCATCAAATACAACTCCCTCAATCAGTCCCAGCCGTTGCAGATTGTAAATGATGTATGCCCAATATCGCTGGTTCAGTTGTTGCCCATTCGCTTTGAAATAGGTGCTTTCAGCACTCAGAAGGGCAGGGCTTACCATTTCACCACGCTTCAAACACTGATACAGATAGGAAAGAATTTGATAGGCGATAACGTGAAAATCGTCCTTTGCCATAGCTCCGGCCTCCTTGTTTAATCGTTATCATCCAGGATATCCCACAAAATGGAATATCTTGTCTTAATGATATCAATTACTTCCTCAAACGCTTCGTGCCGTCCGTTTTCAAATTCCGATTCATTCGGTTTAGATTCGTTATAACGTTCCTGAATGGCCTGTAGCATATCTATGATTTGCATTTCGTACACGCCGCTTTTATCCTCTTCCATTTTTTCTCCTTTCCAATTCTTCATAGGCTAAATCAATATTTTTTTGAAAATTATTGATTTCCTTTTCCCAGTGCTTTAGCAATCCAGCCTTTGTACTACTGTTTTTCTCGTTCCACTCCTTGTCGTATTTTCCGGGAGCTTGTAGTTTCTCTTGGTGCTTTGTGATGTTCTTCGCCCACGAATTAATGGACTTATGTAATTGCTTGTCGGTTCTTTTGGCTATACTCCTATTTGCGAAGAACTGTATATCTACCTTTATTTTACCACTTTTCCCGGATTTTTCAACACTTTCTTGCTCTTTATCGGCTTTCCAGTCCTCATAACTCATGCCGTCCAGTTTGGAAGCCCTGGGTGCGTCGCTTTGGTCGATACCATTCACTGCGGAAACCAAAGTGCATCGATACCCCGGTGCTTGCGGGTCTCCGGGATATCGGATAGAAGCACCGCCCACATGAAACGCCTTGCCCACAGCCACTCTTTGACCGTCCTCAAAACAGCCGGATGAAAAAAAGAACCGTAATTTTGATAGAAACCCGTTAAGGGGGTGCAATTACGGTCTAGAGGGGGTGCATTTTTGATTTTAGGGGGGTGCAGTTCTTTGCCAAAGGAAGAGGAGCGCCTTCATGAAATAATGTGTTAGGGTCTATCTGAAAACCGTCAACACGCCCAAACAGCGGGTCTTTTCCACCTGCTGGGCACCATTTTTTCTTGCAATACGCAGAGTATTCCTGCAAAAAAATGGCTTCATCAGGCGGAAAATCCCTCGCCGTTGGTCATATTTCCGGTTTTCAGATAGACCCTAAGAGAAAATAATTTTTTGTTAAAATGCGTATGTTTTTCTCTACACCCCTTGCAAAACAGAAAGAGTCATGATATAACATGACCAGGAGAACCGAAACGGTCATATTTCAGGGAGGGCGCGAGCTTGGCTTTTACCGATTACGAGACTGAGCAGCTCCGCAAGGCGTTGCTGAAGGAAACGAGACATTGTGCTGTCACGCTGGGGATGAAGAAAACCTCCGTGGATCAGCTGACGAAGGCGGTCGGCATTGCGAAGGGCTCGTTCTATAAATTCTACGAATCCAAGGAAATGCTTTTCTTCGCGGTTTTGGAGAACATTCACTCCGAGCTTTACGGAGTGGCTGACCATGCACTGAGCGAAGCAAACGGCTTGCCGCCGTCGGAGCGTGCGGCAAAGGCGGTTCTTGCCGTCTGCCGGCGGCTGTCCGATACCGGCGACATGGTTTTCATTGAAAACGATGCGAAGCTGCTTTTGCAGAGACTGCCGGATGACATCAAAAATGTCCATTACCACGATGACGAAACGCATATTCGTCAGCTCTTGGAAAAATATGATTTGATGCCAAGGCGCGGCGTTTCTTTGGCTGCCGCGACGGTGCGGGGACTGATCCTCACAGTTTCCCATAAGGAGCAGATTGGGGAGTTGTATCCGCAGGTGCTGGAAACGCTGGTGTACGGCGCTTGCAGGGAGTTATTTGAATAAGCGAAAGGCCGCAGGAATGCGGCTTTTCCAAGACATGCCGGTTAGCCGCCTCTAACCGCACGGCTGCGCACACCGATTAGACAAATCTAACGCCAAAAGGAATGAAAGAGATGCGAGAATACAAGAATTTCTGGGACAAAAATGCCGGACGTTACGACCGCTTTATGCGAAAGGATCGGGCGGCGTATGACGAGATGTATGAGCTGATCCGGCCGGTCGTACGGCACAAGACGGTGTTGGAGCTGGCGACCGGCACGGGATTGATTGCAAAACACATCGTAAACGCGGCGGCGCACATCGAGGCGACGGACGCCTCCGCAGAGATGATCGCCGAGGCAAAGCGGGATAATCGCTCGGCAAAGCTGTACTTTTCCGTGCAGGATATGTTCTGCCTGCCCTATGCGGAGGAGTCCTTCGACGTGGTGATCGTGTCCAACGCACTGCACATCGTGCCGCAGCCGGAGAAAGCCCTGCAAGAAATCAAGCGGGTTCTGAAGGATGACGGCGTGTTGATTGCGCCGACCTTCACCCACGCGGGAAACTCGTTTTCCGGCAAGGTCAAAGCCTTTTTCATGAAGCTGGCAGGCTTTCCTCTCCACAGCAAGTGGACGAGTGCGGAGTACCTGCGCTTTCTAAGTCAGAATGGCTGGACGGTGCGGAAAAGCGCTGTTCTGAAGGCGTCCTTCCCGCTGACCTATGCGGAATGTGTGAAATCGGAGGTGTGATAAGATGTCATTTTTTGAGAACACCAGAAAGCCTGTGGGGCTTGGCGGGAAAATCATGGTCGCCATGATGAACCTGGGGCACAGTCCTGTGGCACGGTGGGGACTTCACTTTTTGGAGCTTACTCTGGACGCCAAGGTGCTGGACTGCGGCTGCGGCGGAGGGGCGAACATCAAGAGACTTCTGAAAAAATGCCCGGAGGGTATTGTCAAGGGCATTGACTATTCCCCCGTCAGTGTGGAGAAATCCAAAAAGGTCAACGAGGCCGCCATAGCGGAGGGCCGCTGCACCGTTCTGCAAGGCAGCGTGGCGGATATGATCTTTGCAGGCGACTGGTTCGATGCGGTAACGGCCTTTGAAACCGTCTATTTCTGGCCCGATCTGCCGCAGTGCTTCCGGGAGGTTTACCGGGTGCTGAAGCCCGGCGGGACATTTCTCATCTGCAACGAAAGCAACGGCGATACGGACAAGGACAAGAAGTGGACGGAGATCATCGGCGGTATGACCATCTACAAGGACATTGAATTAAAGGCGTATCTGGAACAGGCGGGCTTTCACGAGGTGCAGATACACAAAAAGAAAAGCTGGCTGTGCATCACAGCACGGAAATGAGGAGATCAGGCATGAGCATTTGCGAAAATCGTAGACATTTTGAAAAAATGAGATTGGAAACGGTCGTGTGATGATTGAAACACGGAGGAAGAACCATGGAACGAAAAGAAGCCATTCGCGGTGCGTACCGAATGACGGGCGGAAACAGTTTTTATGACGGCATGATCACCTGCTCTACTCTGAGCGGGAAAGCGGTGTGCCGCTTGGTGTGGGCAATGAACAAGGCGGAAAACGACGCCTATCTGGAAAAGGCAATGTCCGGTATTCCGGAGCATTTCTCCGGCAAGCTGCTGGAAGTGCCGGTGGGAACAGGGATTCTGACCATGCCGGTTTATCAGACTATGCCGGAGGCGGACATTACCTGTCTCGATTATTCGCCCGATATGATGAGGCAGGCACGGGAAAAGGCTGACCGTCTGCACCTGAAAAATGTAACCTTCCGGCAGGGAGATGTGGGAGCACTCTCCTATGCAGACGACACCTTCGACATCGTTTTGTCGCTGAACGGCTTTCATGCTTTTCCGGACAAGGAAGCCGCTTATCGGGAGGTTTTCCGGGTTTTGAGACCCGGCGGGACATTCTGCGGCTGCTTTTATGTGATGGGCGAGCACAAGCGGACGGATTGGTTTGTCCGGCATGTTTATGAAAAGGCAGGTTTTTTCACACCGCCCTATGAGACGGTTTCCAGTCTGAAAGCACGGCTGGATGGAATGTATACGGATGTGGACATGGGAAACCTGAAAAGCATGGCATGGTTTGTCTGCCGAAAAGCGGGTTAAATCTGAGATGGTCTCGGTATGAAGCCGGATTTCGGCGAAACAAGCAACAATTCACGCAAAGGCGGTGAGACAAATGGAAACCTTTCTTGGAATCATGATCCCTTTCTTGGGTACAACACTGGGCGCGGCCTGCGTGTTTTTTATGAAAAGATCCCTTGGTGATCTGGTGCAGCGCGCCCTTGCGGGCTTTGCCGCCGGGGTGATGGTGGCGGCGTCCATCTGGAGCCTGCTGATCCCCGCCATTGAGCAGTCGGAGGATATGGGGAAGCTGTCCTTTCTCCCCGCCTTTATCGGATTTTGGGTCGGCGTGCTGTTTTTGCTCCTGCTTGACCGTTTGATTCCCCATCTTCATGTGGGAAGTGAACAGGCCGAGGGTCCGAAAAGCAAGCTCGGGCGCACCACCATGATGGTGCTGGCTGTTACCTTACATAATATCCCGGAGGGAATGGCAGTCGGCGTGGTGTATGCAGGCTTTCTTTCGGGAAATACGCAGATTACTGCGGCAAGCGCACTGGCGCTGTCCCTCGGCATTGCCATTCAGAATTTTCCCGAGGGTGCGATCATCTCCATGCCGCTCCGGGCGGAGGGGGAACGCAAGGGCCGAGCGTTTCTCGGCGGTGTGCTTTCCGGCGTTGTCGAGCCTATCGGCGCGGTGCTGACGCTTCTCGCGGCGCAGCTTGTGATCCCGGCGCTGCCGTATCTGCTGAGCTTTGCAGCGGGCGCCATGCTCTATGTGGTGGTAGAGGAGTTGATTCCGGAAATGTCGCAGGGGCGGCACTCGAATCTTGGAACGGTGTTCTTTGCGGTAGGCTTCAGCGTGATGATGGTGCTGGATGTGGCGCTGGGATAAGGAAGTAAATGATGATTTTACAGGTGATTTTGGAAGGCATAGGACTTGGCGTTCTGCTCATTTTGG
>ENA-UOJC01000466-UOJC01000466.1-human-gut-metagenome-genome-assembly--contig:-C104-NODE-466-length-71610-cov-36.510223_pt1 | contig 71610 bp, 64 predicted proteins | sample MGYA00242339_ERZ723886 | MGnify/ENA metagenome assembly ERZ723886 | reverse complement strand
GAAGGCGTGAATTATCAAATTGCACCGTTTAAAGTCTCCTCGAAGTGTTGCTATTACCTCAAAGAAAAACCGTGCTCTGATTGGGCTAAAGAGCACAATTGTGTACCGTATTTAGGGCTGATGGCATCCGAAGGCGGAAGACGTGAGAAGTCTTTAATGCTAAATGGCTGTAACTACTTTGGAAAGGGAACCATTCGTTCAGCACCATTTGCAATTTTTAATAGACAGGATTTATTACAGTTGGCACTTGATTTAAAGGTCCCTGTCCCTGAGATTTATGGAAGCATACTGAAGGATGAAGATGGTCATTTGTATACTTCTGGAGAGCAGCGAACCGGATGCTCGATGTGTGGATTTGGAATTCAGCTCGAAAAACGGCCTCATCGATTCGATCGGCTACGGGAACGGAACTACAAAGAATGGGATTTTTGGATGAATAGGTGTTGCTTTGATGAAAACGGAACACCGTATGGCTGGGGAAAAGTTTTAGATTATCTCGGAATTGGGTGGCGAGATATTCCGGATCCACATAACAGAAAAAAGTAAGGATGGGAATTCACAATGCCATATACAGGTAAGTTTCAAGTTTTTGAAGATATCATTAAAGAAATTATGATCGTCTACAAGCACGACAGCCGTCCGTGGCTTATTGGCTACAGCGGTGGCAAAGATTCTACTTTGCTGGTCAGTCTTGTATATGAAGCCATGAAGCGGTTAAAGGATGCTGGCGCTAAGCTTGACAAAACCGTTCATGTCATTACATCCGACACGATGGTTGAAAATCCCATCGTAAAGAATTACATGCACTCATCCTCGGATAACATCAACCGAGTAGCGGGAAAAGATCGTCTCAACATCAAAGCCAGTGTGATCTACCCGGAGCCGGAACAGACATTCTGGAGCCGGGTCATTGGCCTGGGCTATCCTACCCCAGAGCCTCCCGGATTCAGATGGTGTACAGACAGGCTGAAAATCATGCCGATGAATAAGTTTGTCAACGAGCGAATCAAGGAGAGCGGCGAAATCATCATTCTTCTCGGCGTCCGCAAGGGCGAAAGTCTAACTCGAATGAAGACCATTACCGCACGGGAAATCGAAGGCAAACTGCTGAATATGCATAATGACATTCCCAATGCTTATGTCTACAATCCTATCACTGAAATCCCTAACGATTTGGTCTGGGAATTCCTCTTAAAAGGCGATTGCAGAAGTCCTTGGGGAAGTGACATGAAGTATTTGTTCAGTCTTTACCAGGGCGAAAACCTTGGTGAAGAAAAGAGCGTTTTGGGTGAGGTCGACCGTGAGAAAATTCCGATAACCGGCAACTCCAGATTTGGGTGCTGGTGCTGCACCATGGTGAAAGAGGATAAGTCGTTACAGAACTTCATCAACAAAGGTGCTACGGAACTAATTCCGCTTAGAGAATTCAGAAACGAATTGCTCAGAATGCGGGAGAATAGTCAATATCGAGATTCTAAGCGCCGCAACGGTTCTGTCTATAAGAAGTCAGACGGAAGCTTTGGAATGGGACCGTTTACGCTTGAAGCGCGATGCCTCATTCTCGAAAAACTCCTCGACCTCGAAAACAGGACAGGCATGGAGCTGATTACAGAAGCTGAACTGAAAGCAATTGACAAGATGTGGGACGAGGAAGGCGACCTTACATGTCGAGCACTCGTTGAAACCTACCATAAGGTCAAAGGCAAAAAGCTTCCATGGGATGATTATAAAACTCCGCGATTTGATGATGAGGCGATCCAAGCGATCAGAGATGTTGCAGATAAGTATGATATCCCGGTTGAATTGATTACGAAGCTGATTGTTTCTGTAGATACCAATAAGCACATTACGAAGAACAACAAAATGCAAAAGGCATTTGACAGCATTATTGGACAAGGCTGGTTGCACTATAATTCTGTCGAGGGAGCATTGAACCATGAAGATTAAGCGCATACAAGTAAAAAACATAGGTCCATATGTCAACGAAAATGCCTTCGATTTTGATGTATCAGACATTACTAAAAGAATGGTACTGATCGGCGGCAAAAATGGTGCAGGTAAAACGACACTGTTTAACGCTATCAAAATATGTCTCTACGGCTGCGTTGCATATGGCTTTGAATCAAACAACGCAAAGTACTTTGCCGAGATAGAGAAAATTATCAATGCCAATGAAAAACTGCAAAAAATTGGTGAGGCAGAAGTTGTCATTGACTTGCTGATGGATGACGGAAAGTACGATCACACATACACGTTTGTCAGATCATGGAGGGTAGCAGGCAAGAAAATAGCAGAAACCTTTACTGTGTACAAAGACGGCGAGACACTTTCTGAGACAGAAAAGAGTGATTTTGAGAGCTATCTTTTACAGACACTGCCCCCCAATCTCTTCCGCTTCTACTTCTTTGACGGCGAAAAAATCAGTGATTTCGTGTTCAACAGCAGCAAAAACTCCGACTTTAAGGATGCGTTTTTAAAGCTCTGCAGCCTTGATACGATGGAGATTATTCGGGAAAACTTCCGTAGAATTTCTCGTAGCAAGGCAAAGGGGAACATGACGCTTTCAGCGGAATACGATAGATGCCTTGAAGCAGACAGTCTGATTGCACAGAGAGTAGAATGCGCTGAGGATGAATATCGAGAGATTTCCAATGAGATTTTGATTATTGATCAGAGGCTTGCGTCTCTTGAAAAGGCATACGCCAAGGGTGGCGGTATTTCTAAAAAAGAATGGCGCTCTATGCAAGATCAGATTGCAAAAGAGGATGCTCGCCGTGAGGGACACCATAAATGGCTCAAAGAAATGGCCAATAATGTGCTCCCATTTATTATCCTTAGAACTCAACTGGAAGAACTAAAGGCCCAAATTGCACTGGAACACAAGGCACAGGTCGATGCAAATGTAAAAAGCACAATTGATACCCCGGAAATCAAGTCGATCATCTCCGGCGTGTTGAGCCGGGCAAATATAGAATTAGCCGACGATATTTCTGAAAAGGTTATCTACGAGATTGCCAGCTATGCCAGCCACACTTCACAGATAACGCCCATTCTCAATTTGTCTGACTTCGACAGATTTGAACTAACTGCAAAAATCAACAGTCTCCTGGCTTATGACACCAACCGTGTCAAAGAAGCGACTGATGACATTAAGGCTTCTTTAAAATGCGTAAAACGCATCCGAAAGAAAATGGAGCGGAGCAGTATCGAAAACTATGATGGATACTTGCAGATGAAAAGCGATTTGAATGAGCAGAAGTCCAAATGCACGCAACAGCTTCTGGAAGTAGATAAAGAATTGCAAGAACTACGCGCACAGAAAGCAATATCTGCATCTAAACTTTCCAAGGCTAAAAGTGATTATGAGGCACTCTTGAAAAAGCAGTCCATTAACGATATTTCAGCGCGTGCACTACTGGCATTTGATGAACTCCAAAAGACGCTTTACGATAAGAGTATTCGTTTAGTCGAGACGGGATTTAGCCAATTCTTCGCAAGTCTGATCAATAAATCTGATTTGATTGATGGAATCCATATCGATGATAGTCTAAATGTTCTTCCCTATAAAAACAAACACTTTAAAGCTGATGAAATACGTAAAATCATTGGTAAGAACGATGTTGAGTATCTTATTGCTCAAATCGGCCTGTATGCTTACGAAGTCCTGCAGCAAAAGCTTATTGCCGGTGAAACCGAGTTTGAACTGCCGGTTGAGGTAAAGCAACAGCTTTCTGCAGGAGAAAAGCAAATCTTCATTATGGCACTATATCAAGCACTTTCGCAGCTCAACAAAATCAATGTGCCTTACATCGTAGACACACCGTTTGCGAGAATCGATAAGGAACATCGAGGAAAGATCCTGAGTCAGTTCTTCAAAAAACTCAATGGTCAGATTATCATCTTGTCTACCGATGAGGAGATTGTTGGTGAATATCGCGAGAGCATATCGGACATCATTTCCAATACATTTGTCTTGAACCACACAGCAAACGGAAATACTGAAATCCTGGCAAACACTTATTTCGGAGGCAAGCACAATGACTAATAAGCTTCATACGTCACAAAAGACCCAGGAGATATTCAACTCGTTAGGTCAGTCATTGAGATTGCAGCCATTTATCCTATCTAAACTGGCAATCGCACTGTCGGTCAGAAAGGGACAACTTCAAGCCAATGACTTCAAGACTGATAATAATGGCTTGGAACTGAGCCGGCAGGTCATTTTCGGTGATCACGATTTGCTGTTTAAATCTCTCATTATTAACAACGAGGGCAAAGTGATTCGCGAGGATGACTATTTCCCCGGTTTGGTAAAGGCTCATTTGGATCGAGGAGCAAAGCTTCTCGAAGACGAAAAACGGTACAGCAAAGATTTCTATAATCATCTGTGCCATCTGGATGACAACATCTAAAGGAGGTTTATATGGATTATCCAAAGGTCAAAGTCTGTTTAGATACCTCAGAAGATAACCTGATAGATGAATTGTACACGCCGTGTCTAAAGTGGGCTGAACGCTTTGACCGAGGCGTCGGCTACTTCACAACAGGGTGGCTCACATACAACGTCGCAGGATTATCCGACTTTGCCTCTCACGGAGGAAAAATGCGCTTAATTACAAGTCCCATTCTTTCCACGGAGGACACGGACGCAATTATTGGAGCTGAGAACCAAGATGGTAGCGCATTCCTGCGCCTCGAAGCAGCTCTCCTCGAAAATGTTGAGATACTCAAACAAGAAATGGAAGCAGATATTATAAATACATTTTCCTGGATGCTGTATGATGGAATTATTGATATGCGTTTTGCAATTCCTTGTGAAAAGTTGGAGGAAGGAGACTTTCACGATAAATTTGGCATTTTTTATAAGGGCAACGATGCGCTATCCTTCTCTGGCTCTATCAACGACAGCAAGCATGGATTCCAGAATTATGAAAGCATAAAAGTCTTCAAAACGTGGGCTGGTACACAGGAGTATGTCGATGCGGATACCGCTCGTTTCGAGAAAATCTGGAATCGAAAAGACCGCAATCTCAAAATATTTACCATTCCACAAGCAGTTAAAACCAAAATATTTGAATTGCGTTCCCCGGATAGGCCGTATTCTTTGCCGGCAGGTTCGAGTAAATGGGTTCATCAGGACATAGCAGTAAAGACCTTTCTGGAAAAAGAGCATGGCATTCTGGCAATGGCTACCGGAACCGGAAAGACTGTTACTGCAATGAAAATCATCAACAAGCTGTTTGATAGCGGGGAAATTCGTCGCGTTGTTATTACTATGTACGGCAACGATTTGCTGGATCAGTGGGCAATTCAAATTCGAGAAAATTACAAGAACAAGCAAATCAACTATCATTATGCATCCCAGAAGATGATGAAAGATTTCGTCATGCACCCAGATGATTCCATCTTAATTCTTTCTCGTGACGCCAGAAATCTCTCCAAATTGCTGGACTTGTTTGATCGTCTACCTGGCGATTATCGCAATGATACGCTGTTTGTTTTTGACGAAGTACATGGAGCTGGTTCTAATACTTTTGTCGAAAATCTTTCGGGCAGGCTCTCTCCGTATCGATATCGCCTCGGGTTGAGTGCTACGCCAGAGCGTGAGTACGATGAGGCTGGAAATGATTTCTTGCTGAATGAAATTGGAGAAGTAATTTTTGAGTTTACGCTGCAGGATGCCATTCAAAAAGGAATCCTGTGCGAATTCAATTATATTCCTCTGCCCTATGTTCTCTCTGACGAAGAAAAGCTCAAAAAGCGCAAGATTATCGCAGCGTTCAATGCAAAAAAGGAGAGCGGAGAACCTGTTGATGAAAAGGATATGTTTACTCAATTGGCGCTTGTCAATAAAACAGCGGTCAACAAGCTGGAGGAGTTTGAAAGTCTGATTTCTCAGCGACCGGAGCTGTTGCAGAAGTGTATCATTTTTGTTCAGACCATGGAATATGGCGCAAAGCTCCAGGAGATTCTTGTCAGGTACAGCGACAAATATCATACCTACTATGCCGATGATGAAAAAATTAATTTGGAGAACTTTGCGGCAGGAAAAATTGACTGCCTGCTGACCTGTAAAAAAGTTTCCGAGGGAATTGATATCAGCAGCGTCACGAACATTATCCTGTTTTCTTCTGACCGTTCCAGGCTCGTGACAACGCAGAGAATCGGGCGCGCATTACGCCTGGATAAAAACAACCCAGAAAAGAAAGCAACTGTTGTGGACTTCGTGATTGAGGATTCCGAGGAAAATGACAATAACGCCGATGCCGATCGTGCAGAGTGGCTTACAGATCTTTCACAGACAAGGAGATGCGAACATGAGAAATAAAATCATCGAAAATGCGATTGATTCCGTTGTCAACGCATCAAACACCTCGTCCGACTTCAAACTGGCATTCAGACAATATGTCAAAAACAAGTTTGATGATAACGCCAAAGAGAGCGATTTAAAACGGATACTTACACTGATTGAGGATGATGAGGAGGATATTCAGGTATGAAGATGGCAATCCTCGAGCTCGAATATAAAAATATCCGAAAAATCACTGCCTTGAAGCTCCCCTTTACCAAAGCCGATGGCTCCGTAATCAGCAACAATTTTATTATGATGGCCAACGGTACCGGTAAGACAACCACAATGGAACTCATCAAAGGATTATTTGATGGAACAGCCGCTGGATGGACTGCGTCCAAAGTGCGTTCTTTCGCGCCTACATTAACGGAAGCAGATAGAGGTGAATTCAGCATCACTGTCAAATTTGATGATAGACAGTATAAGTACTTCCTTTCTATGAATTACAAAGATGGAACGGTGCAGGTGGAAACCTCTGCTCCTCCCAAGGGTCGAGAAGCTGGACTTCGTTTACCTGAGTCTATTCGCGGTATTTTTACGCCTGAATTTGTTAGACGCTTTGTGTTTGACGGTGAGCAGGCGGCGAAGTCTATGGACAGCTCATCCAATGAAGCTGATGAAACGATTCGCTACCTATATCGCCTCGATGAATTGGATGAGATTTTGGCCGCAAACCAGAGAATCCTTACCGAAATCCAAAACGCCGAAGGAAAGCGTGGAACATCCAGTTCACTTAGCAATTTGCGTACCCGGCAAAGTGACATTGACGCAATTCGGGACAAGCTGAGAGCACGGTGTGAGAAGCTTCGCGAAGAGATTGCTGCGTTTGAAGCTGAAAAAGTAGAGAAGGAGAAACAGCGCCAGGAACTCGACAAGAGCTATGAAAAGCTGAATCAAGAGAAAAATGATATTCTCAAGGAACAGCAGAAGAATCGCGGCGAAATCGACGTTAAGATCACTTCTATTCTGGGGATAATTAAGTCTCCCTATCTACTGAGCGAAAGCCTCTGTGCGAGAATGTTCGAGTTAGGCAATAGCATGAAAAAACTCAAGTTGCCTAAAACCATTGCCAAAGACTTCTTCACCGAATTGGCTTCTGCAGACCGGTGTGTCTGCGATAGATGCATTGGCGAACGGGAGAGAACGGCTATCCTGAAGCGGGCTGACCAGTATCTGGGAAGTGACCAACAGTCGGTTCTTAACACGGTTAAGAGTAGTCTGATGGACAGTGTGTATGACGAACGCTTAAAAAAGGCCTTCGAAGAACTCGAGGAACTGAGAGCTCAAGCTAATCGCCTCGATACGAGATTTAAAACTAATGAGGAAAAACTCATTAAGGCCGGAGGCGAAAAGGCTCGTGAACTGCAGGAGCGAATTGAGGAACTGATCAGACTTATCAGCATTGCTCGTGATGAACTTGAGCGCATTGAATCCAAGGATGAAAACGACGATTCTCTGACAGAAGAAAACAACCTTCACAAAGCGGATCAAAAATTTAAGTACTACGAGCAGGAAATTGCGAAGGCAACAAGGACAAATACTGCATTGCGCAAAAAAGAGATGGTTGATTCCTTGGTGAATGAGATCAAACTACAGGCTACCACCGCGCTGAAGCAAGAAATCGTCAGAAAGACCAACGAGAGACTTCGCCGTGTTATCGTTGACGATTATGTAGAAATCGAAAGCATTGATAGGTACATAAAACTAAAGGGTAGGGACGGTGCCAGCGAAGGTCAAACTCTTAGCATTGCCTACTGTTTCCTGGGCACTCTTTTCGAAGATTCCGAGTTGGAATTTCCGTTCATTATCGACTCGCCTACCGGCAAGATGGATTTCGAAAAAAGGCAGGCTGTTGCAGATATCATTCCTCTGGTATTCAATCAAATGATTGCCTTTGTTCAGTCAGCAGAAGTGGAGCGTTTTGCGGACAGATTCTATGCAAATCCCGATTCGCAGTATCTTACGGTTGTGGCATCTCCCCAGGATCAGGCCGTAGTTGTTTATGAAGGAATTGACTTCTTCGATTCGTATCAAAGAGAGCACAAAGGAGATGAAAAATAATGCATTTTAAGATAGCGAAAAGTGCCCAAAGCTACTTTAACAACATTATGAATCTCGAAGGCTCCCACGCTGCGGAGGATAAGAATAAGTTTATCCAATTCGATGTGTACTACTGCTGTGCATTGATTGGCATGGCGGCAGGCCAAATCGACGAGGATACTTCTGAGTTGAAGGATCTTGTTGAAAGGTACCCAGTTCAATATCGTGACTGTAAAGCACAAATTGCTGGGTTACTGGTGGCATCTGAGGCCAGAAGACTCGGTATTGATACGCAGAGCTCTAAGCTGGAGCAGATTATGCTACAGTATCTTAGCAACAATGATACTCTGCTGTCTGAGGATGGAATTAAAACCCTTAACGCTTATGCGTTGAAAGGATACCGCCTGATTACTGATTATCCGTTGTTTGACAAACCTACTTCCAGAGAAGAATTTCTGGATGCATTCAATGTAGCCATGCAGTTTTACGAAAAGAAAGATAGCTAATCTGTGTAGGTGCTTAGTTAACCTGCGAGCCCACACCACGAGTACCCCACATCTTAAATAGCGGCTGAAACGCAATGTTCCAGCCGCTATTTTTCTAAAAAAGTTTCAGTAGCAGTTTCCGCCGAACTGTGGTATATGTTTGTGCTGCAAGAAGGCGAGCGCATGAAATACAAGTTGCTGAAAGACCTATATGACTGCTTCTATACCCCACCTGAACTCCCAGCTCAGAAACAGGAAATTGATGAATGCCATCAAGCACTTAGCAAGGTACTGGGCAAACCAGAGCGCCGGCTGGTGCTCCAGATCATCGACGCCAAAGACCGTATTGCGGAGGATACCTCCATCGACAGCTTTATCGCCGGATTTGAACTGGCGTGGAAACTCGCTGTGGAACTCAATCACTACGAAAACGAGCGCTCAGTCTCCTGCCGAACGGCAATGGGATTGGGGGCTCGTTTCGCATCTGCAAGGGAGGAAGAGAAATGAAGAAGTTCGTCATAGTAGCCATGATTGCCGCCGGTGTCGCCATGTGTGCCGCTGTGTGGCCACATGGCAATGTGGTCGAGGAAACACCCGCCCCGGCCACAGAAACCGCTGTGAGCGCCCAGAAAGCGACCATCGTGGGAATTGAAACAGAAGAGAAGCCCACATTACTGCCAGAGAAAGAAAAAAGAGCGATTCAACAGCAAGAAACGCCCCAAGAAGAGCAACCTGAACCGGAGATAGGGCCTATTGAAACACCTGTAGTTTCCGAACTCCAGTCTTCCACGGGGCAGGCACCCGCTAAGAGTTCTGCACCAGAGCCAACTCCGCCCCAACCTCCTAAAGAACTGCAGCCCGGTGACAAAGTCTATGTAGCGGGCTTCGGCTGGGTGGAGTACGAGGGGCCCAATCATTGTGAAGACGGCGCGGACATTTACGAAAACGGCAACAAAATTGGGATCATGGGGTGAAATATGCAGAAAATATTCAAAATAGGACCAAATCGCTATTGACAATCAAGCTTTCTATGCTATTCTATAGTGATTTAACCTCGATGTTGAATGGGTGGCATGGGCGAGAAGGAGAGTATGTATGGCGTATGAGTTCGTTTACGAATCCAAGGCAAAGCGCTATCGTTCGGATTGCTCGGACGTCCTGAAGAAAACCTGCGAGCTGCTGAAGGAGAAGGGTATTTCTGCACAGTTTTCTCTTATTGGGAGCGGCGCAAGGAATATAATCACGAGAAACAGGGATGGTCCATATGACCTTGACTACAATCTTTCGATCATGAGGGCAGAAGAAAGATATTGGAATGACCTGCGGTTGCTAAAAGAAACGGTAAGAAATGCTCTGAACCGGGCGGAGAGAAATGAATTCTTTTCAGATGCACAAGATTCGACTTCTTGTTTGACTGCAATATTGTATTTTGAGAAGTCGCCAGATATCAAATTCAAGTTTGACGTTGCTATTACCACGAAAAATAAAAACGGTAATTACATGCGCTTGATTCATAACAAAAATGTGTATGCACTGGGCTTGGATCAATACACATGGAACGAAGTGCCGAACTCTCATCAAGTAAAAGATAGAGCGGATAAACTGAAGAGAGCGGGATTATGGCAGAAGGTTCGTGACAGGTATCTTGAGAAGAAAAATATGTATCTATCTCGACAAGATCGTAACCACCCATCCTTTGTGGTGTATGTGGAAGCGGTGAATGAGGTTTATAACAGATATTTCAATAGAGGAGGCGGGTACAATGTGCAATCGATTTTTTGACTATGATGACGGCGACTTCGCCATAAGCATTTCGGATAATATGGCGATGGACTCCGACGGGGATCTCATGTTGCGCATGGGCGATCACATGGCGATGGATATGGACACCGGCGATATTCACATGATCTCATCATGGCCAGATGATGACGAATAAATCATAGGCAGCAGCGCAGCGGCTGCACCGCCATAAACAAGGAAAATACTTTCAAAATCCAGGCAGAAAAACCAGCGGGACAGGCCATGAAGGCTTGTCCCGCTGTCTGTATCGTAATAGTCAACAGTTTTGGGGAGGGCAAATGCAAACAAACAGTTTGGTCAGGGGGAGTGAGATGTTTTCTCTTGACTGATTATCGGCGTACCGATATAATAAAAGCGGTGATGTATATGACGATCCAACAGATACTGCGGGAAAAGAACCTTTCCCGCTACCAGCTCTCCAAGAAAAGCGGTGTGCCTTGGGCAACGCTGGCGGACATTTGCTCCGGCAAGACAACGCTTTCCCGATGCAGTGCCGGAACATTGATGAAGCTGTCCTCCGCACTGGGTATCCCGATGGAGCAGCTCATTACGCTGACCGTGGAGAAACCGCAAATGCATGGTGGCAAGCCGACTGACCGAACCTATCTGGAAAAGAATCTGCCCGCCAGTTTGGATAAAGCGCTCCGTGAGTACATTCAGGGCGAAAAAGACAAAGTGTCTTATATGGACTGCCTGTGGGGAGAATTATATAGTGCGATCAACTCCAATCAGTGGAGCAACGCCATTACACAGGAGCAGGCAGACTATCTTCGTGCAAAATATTTATGAGGGGGTGAGAACCTGTGATTGATTTTACCAACTGCCCAGTCAACCGCTTCCGCGCCTATGGCGGAGCCAATGGTAATAAAATCAATATCACCTATCAAGGACACAGTTATATGCTCAAGTTCCCGCCAAAGCCCAGCAGGAATCGGGATATGAGCTACAGCAACGGCTGTATCAGCGAATATGTCGCCTGTCATATTTTTGAAATGTTGGGATTTCGGACACAGGAAACTCTCCTCGGAAACTATACGGACAGCCGCGGCAAAACAAAGCTGGTAGTTGCCTGTCGGGATTTTACAGAGGGCGGAAAACGGCTCATCGAGTTTGCCCATCTGAAAAACACCTGCATCAACAGTGAACAGAACGGTTATGGAAAAGAACTGTCCTCCATTCTGGAGGCCATCGAGGAGCAGAGTATTTATCCCTCCGATGAGCTGTGGCAATTTTTCTGGGATATGTTTATTGCGGATGCGTTCCTCGGAAACTTTGACCGGCACAACGGCAACTGGGGATTCCTGGTGGATGAGGAAAAGCAGCAGGCAGAGCTGGCGCCGGTCTATGATTGCGGTTCCTGCCTATACCCGCAGCTTGATTTGGAACGGATGAAAAACGTGCTGCAAGACGAAGCGGAAATTGACCAACGCATCTATACCTTCCCAACTTCCTCTATCGAAGAAGGCGGGAAAAAGATATCTTATTTCGATTACATCTCCTCACTGAAGAATCCTGATTGCAATGAGGCGCTCAAGCGTGTCTGTTCAAGAATCGACCTCGACGCAATCCATAACTTTCTCGAAGGTGTCCCTGAACTGCTGCCGATCCAGCGTGAATTCTACCTGACCATGCTGACCGAGCGCAAGGAGAAAATTTTGGATTACAGCTTGGAACTTCTGATGGAGCAGGAGCAGCACACCTCACCGACGCTGGGAATGTAAAACCGAACACTCAACTCAGGGAGCCGCGCCAATTGGCGCGGCTCCCTTTTTGCGTCCATGGTATGTATGGGATTCAAAGAAACGGAATGGCGTATATTTTAGGATATCCGGCATGAACATGAAAACGATTTTTAAGCGTGTGGATCGCATAGAAAAAAGGCCCAAAAATTGCTGAAGAACGGCAATAGGTAGAGGAATGTTAGAATTGTCCCTCATGAAGCTGTTGGATGGTATGGAACTTCTATTTGCTGTCTCAAAAGATACGCCGCGATAGACAAAGAAAAAATTTTCTAAAACAGGGTGTGCAAAACATGTTTTCCTCCGCGATAAGTGGAGGGATTTTTTTAAGGCATTTAGCAGGGAGCAATTCTCTGTATTCAAATCGAACTGAAAGGAGTGATGCCTATAGGCTGCGTTGTAGCTTCCGTCAACAAACATCAAAAATTATAAAGGAGGAATCCAATGCAAGAATCTACATTCACCAACTATGACCAGCTGCCGCTGTTTCTCAATGCGAATACGGTGGCGCAGGTGCTGGGCGTGTCCATCTCCAGCGCCTATGAGCTCATGCACGAGACGGGCTTCCCCGCGCTGCGGATAGGCAGCCGCATCGTGGTACCCAAAGAAGAGTTCCGCCGGTGGGTAGATGCGCAGACAGGAGGTGATGCCTGATGTTCCGGCGTTGGCCTAAGCGAGATCCGAACAAGTATTACTACCTCGTGCCAAACGAGGTGTTCAACCTCGGTCTCAGCTCGCATGAGATTGCCGTCTACAATTACCTTCTGCGCTGCGAGGATCGCAGGACCTACCAGTGCCACCCAAGCTACCGCACCATCGGTCGGGCGGTGCGGTTGAGCGAAAACACCGTGCGGAAATATGTGGCCGGTCTGGAGGAGAAGGGGCTCATCCGCACCGAGCCCAGCACCGTCACAACGAAGGATGGCCGCATGCGCAACGGCAGTCTCATCTACACCATCCGTCCCATTCAGGAAGCGTTGGAACTGAATTATCAGCGGCAATTCCTACAGGCGGAGCGTGACATGGAGCGGGCAAAGGCAGAGAAACGGCTGGCCGAGTTGAATCAGCAGAACAAGAAGGAGGAAAGAGCATGATGCAGCAGATCGCAAACTTTATCGTAGACCATGACCCGATGATGGTCATCCGGCGCACGCACGACACGGTGCGCTACATTCGGTGGGTGTGGAACAAGGATCATGCCGACCCCATCGACGCAGAGGAGCTTCGCCTGTTTCTCTGCGATGAACACTACGGTGATCTGACCGATGAGCAAAAGACCGTTGCCCGTCGGTGCCGGGATGGGATGCGAAGTGTCTATGCGGAGCTGTGCGTGCGCTTGCTGCAAAGTGAGATCATGCTGGAGCAGGGCATGGTGCCGGACATCAGTACCTACCGCAGTGTGTTCTGCCCGGAAGGGGGTGATGCGCTGTGGATGCTTGACCGGGCGGGATGACCGAAAATCGAACCGATTTGCCGCCGACGAAAGAAAAGCAGGAGAAAGGACCGGGGTCGTAAACGCCCCGGTCCGTCCCACAAATGCCCGCAGTGCGGGCATTTTCAAGGGTTTGTGACCGGGGACAGAGGAACGCTCCTTTCGGGAGTTTGTACCCTGTGGAACGCTCCGAGTTCCAGTTTCCTCAGTGTTTTCAAGGGTTTCCGCCGACGCTCTACCGGCCCCATGCCCCGATTTTGATCCAATTTACACCTAATTTGCACTTCAAAACGCAGAAAAAGAATTGAGAAAAGCAATAGCTATTTCCGCAAAAGTGTGGTAGTTGTTTGTGTTACAAAAAGAAAACGAATCCAAAGGAAGTGAAATACATGGCAAAACGAAGACCGGCCGGCGACGGCATGGTGCGAAGGCGTGACGACGGACGCTGGGAGGGTCGCATCGTCATCGGCCACCGGGAAAACGGCGAGCCGCTGTTCCGTCATGTGTATGCCAAGACCCAAAAAGCTCTGCTGGACAAGTTGCACCAGAACATCGAGTGCTACCGCGATGTGGAGCTGACCGAGGACAGCCGGATGACGCTGGGCCAGTGGCTGGATCGCTGGCTCACGGAGTACAAGGCGGGTACGGTGCGGCCCGGTACCCTCGAGGGCTACCGCCGCTACATCGAATACTACATCAAGCCGCAGCTGGGCGACAAGCAGATATCCCTCCTCTCCCAGCAGGACATCCAGCGGATGTACCGCCGCCTAAAAACGGAGGGGCGCATCCACGAGCATCCCGAGATGGGGCATCAGCTCTCCGACTCCATGGTGCGCCACATCCATACCACCCTCCACGCCGCACTGAAGGACGCGGTGCAGGCGCATGTCATTCCAAGAAACCCCACCGAAGGCACGACAGCGCCCAAGCCCAACTACAAGCCCAAGCGTATCCTCACCCGTGCGGAGCTGGACGCCTTTCTCGCAGTGGTGGAGCAGGATGAGGTGTGGCGTGACTTCTTCCAGACGGAGCTGATGACCGGCCTGCGCCGCGGCGAGATCTGCGGTCTGCAGTGGAGCGACTTCGATGGGGACGCCGGTACGCTGAAGGTGTGCCGCACTCTCCACAGCCAGCGGAAGGGCGAGTATACCACCGGTGAGACGAAGACCAATCAGGGCATGCGCACCATCATCCTGCCGCACAGCGTGACTGAAATCCTACGGCGGCGAAAAGCGGCTGCCATCAGCCAATGGATATTCCCGGACCCGGTGAAGCCGGAAGATCCCGTCGATCCCAATGCGGCTTATCGCCACATGAAGACGCTGCTCCAGCGGGCAGGACTCCCCAGCATCCGCTTCCACGATCTGCGTCATACCTTCGCAACCCACGCCCTCACCAGCGGTGTGGACGCCAAAACCCTGTCCGGTATCCTGGGCCACACCAACGCCTCCTTCACGCTGGATACCTACACCCATGTCACCTCAGATATGCAAAAGCAGGCTTGCGGCATCGTAGGCGGCTTCATGGAGGACATCTTCGGAAAGGAGTTGAAACCGTGGCAAGAAAACGAAAAGCCGGAGACGGAACCGTAAGACAGCGCAAGGACGGTCGGTGGGAAGGGCGCATCGTCATCTGCTATGACGATAACGGCTGTCCCAAAACGAAAAATGTCCTCGCCAAAACCAAGAAGGAGTGCGTCGAGAAGCTCCAAAAGCTCAAGGAGGAATGCGGCGGACTGAAGCCGGAGAAGGTGCGGCCTGAGATGCCCTTCGGGGACTGGCTGACATACTGGTACGAGAATCACTCCAAGCCCAAGATCCGCCCCACCACGCAGGAGACCTACGAGAGCCGCATCCGCCTGCACATCATCCCGGAGATTGGGGACATCCCGCTGAATAAGCTGACACAGAACGACCTGCAGCAGTTTTACGGTCGGCTCAAGAAAAGCGGCCGGAAGCGGTTCACCGACAAGTACGGCGAAGGGCTGTCCGACCGGATGGTGCGTATGTGTCACGCCACCTGCCGCTCCGCGCTGGAGAAGGCGGTGCAGGATGGACTGATCCGTGTGAACCCAGCCATCGGCTGCAAGCTGCCGCCGAAAAAGGCACGGGAGATGCAGGTGCTGACCCGAGAGGAACTGCAGCGGTTTCTCATTCAGGCGAAGTTCGAGGGTTACTACGAAGTATTCCTTCTGGACTTAGCCACCGGCCTGCGCCGGGGAGAACTCATGGCGCTGCAGTGGGATGACCTGAACTTCAAAACCGGCGTGCTGAATGTGAACAAGCAGGTCTACGATGTGCGGGGGCAGCTTCAAATCAGCACACCCAAGACGAAGAACTCCGTCCGCAAGATCGTCCTGCCGCCTGCTGTGGTGGCAGTGCTGCGGGAGTACAAAAAGACGGTGGACTCCCGTTGGATGTTCCCGTCCCCTGTGAAGGAGGACTGCCCTATCACGCCCGGCGTGGTGCGCCGCAGACTGCAGCTCATCTTGGAACACGCAGGGTGCAAGCATGTGCGCTTCCATGATCTGCGCCACACCTTCGCAACCCTGGCGCTGGAGAACGGCATGGATGTGAAAACGCTTTCCGCCATGCTGGGCCATGTGTCGGCTGCCACTACGCTGGACATCTATACTCACATCACCGACGACATGCGACTTACAGCCGCTGCCAACATCGACCACGGCATCGGCAAAGCAGCGCCGCAGGAAGACGCTTCAGAGCTGGGGCAGGAAACTGCCACGGCCACGGCGGAAAAGCCGAGAATGACCGACTTCAAGCCCTACGTGGGCCGCAAGCGCAGATCCGGCACCGGCTGTATCAGCCAGATCAACGACCATCTCTTTGAGGGTCGCTACTCTCCCAAATGGCCCGACGGTAAAAAGCACGCCCGCAATGTCTACGCCCACACCCGTGAGGAGTGTGAGGAGAAGCTGAAGGTGCTGATTGTGGAGATGAAAGCGGAGATTGCGGAAGCACAACGGCGGAAGGATTTGGGAGAAGGAAATGGACAACCGCCGGAGGGGAAGGAAGACAAACGGACAAAGAATGGATTAATAGAAAACCCTTTGCAGATGTGAGGATGAATTTCTTACATCTGCAAAGGGTTTATTGGGAATGGAAACTGTCGAATGCAAATTTTGAAATGTTTGGGAAAGCTGATTTATCAACTTGCCTTGCGGCAGTAATAAGACCTCGTAATCGCTGACGACTTTTTATATCATCAGGATTATTGCGGAGAAATTCGTACTCAGTTACAATTTTCTTCCTAAGTGAATTTTTAATTGTAGCCTTTCCTTCGCTGTCGATGATAACGCCTGTCACTAATTTGGGGTATGTTTTAGAATAACCTTTAACCTTTTTGCGGGAAATTTGATAATCATATTTTTTTATAAGAGCCAGTACCGATTTTCTGAATTCTGAGGATATCTTACATTTACTTGAAAACACTACATCATCTACATAAACGGTCATCGTCATATTATTTTTTTCTGACAACAACTGTAACTCATCAAACATTTTATGGTTAACCAGATATGAAAGAATTTGACTTGTTGGAGCACCAGAAATCAGATGATTATAACAATTTATGCCTTTGTTGGCCAGAAAATCATAAACATCTACAAGATTTCGTTGATCCAGTTTTGTTAGATCCACTGTCGTTAAATTTGTCAATATCGCAGCGACATCTGGAGAACAACACAATTCTTCAAAGAAAAAACGATAGACAGTTTCTCGACGGATTGATGGAAAGAACGCAGTTAAATCGATTTTATATAGATTTCGAGCACAATCTCCCAAATGCATGAGGGCATTATCTGAGTAAGATCTTCCCTTAATACCAGAAAAAACATTATTGGGCACTTCGATTTTCCCCAATAATGTTTTTATACGTTTTTGCGTAGCTTTTAATTCGGCCTGCGGCGGTTCTATAAGACGTGGCTTTTTCGACCTATCTACATAAGGACTAATCATTGAATCAACTCTTTCTTGCTTCAATAAGTCCTCGTTTTTTATATGTAGAATGTATTTCAACATTTTTTTGGATTGAATTCCATATAACGGACAAGCAGTATATTTCAAAAGGTTGTACACCTCAATTCCTAAAATGTGCTGGTGTTAGCTGTTGACTACTTTGCCGATTATCCAACGGACAAAATCAGAAAGTAGTTCAGGGCAGCAAAAGGATACAGCCAGTACGGCTACCATAATCAGTACGATGACGATTACGACAGCAGAAAAGTGAGAACGAGTCTCATTCATGGAAACCTTGTTATTGTCACCATAAACATTGATGTTGATGACAATATTAGGCTTGTCCGCTTTCTTCACGGAATCACCTCCTTGTTATTATTGGCCCCCAAAACTGAGGGGACTTCCCGTCCGCCAATAACAAGGAGATATCGCAGCCACATACCCTATATTCGCACCAGCACAAATCCGACTTCCCAAACAGCTTGTTCTGTTTTACCTAACACCACATCACTAACACAGTTACAACGAGACATATCTACATACTAACTACGGGTGTAGTTACCATGTGGTGTGTCCGTGTGTCATGGTGTTGTGGTGATGGGATGTTGATAGCGCTTTTGCCGGAAAAGGATGCATTCATACCATAGGTACGATGCCGCCCGTGTTTGCTCACGAGCCAAACGAAGTCTGATCTGACTGCTCGTACTGACAATATAAATTATATCATATTATGGGGAAAAAGTAAAATACAGATTTCACCGTCTGCGCCGCAATAGACAAAGAATAAGAAAAGCCCTCTGAAATCAACGATTTCAGAGGGGTTTTGGTCCGAGTAGTGCGGCTCGAACGCACGGTCTCCTGGTCCCAAACCAGGCGCGATACCAACTTCGCTATACCCGGATATTCACTTTTCTGTCATGATACCACGGCGAGCGGTAAAAATAAAGTTTTTTCTGCCTGTGGTCATTTATGTGGTCAAAGCCGCTTTTGTGCTGTTTTCAACGACTGGGGGAAATCCAGCAAACGCAGGTGTCGCAAGGCTTTGCGGCGTTTCGCCTCACCCTATCCCGGATACAACCACGGCACTCCCAAACCAGGCGCCCTACCAGCTGGGCCACACCCGGATAGCGCAGTCATCCCTGCGCAACGAGAATATTATACACGAATCCCCCGAAAAAGCAACCCCCAAAACGGATGGCTGCCGTCAGAAATTCGGGAAGGCGATGGAGCCGATGTGGTACAGCAGCCACATGAGGAAAAAGCCCAGTCGGGTGTGCATCCGCAGGTACACCCAGTCAAAAAGCCTTTGCCAGACGGTGTCCCCGGGGAACAGGAAGGATTGGGTCAGGGTACAGCTTTTGGGTCGGCGGAAGGGGAACAGGCCGCACCGGCGCAGAGTTGCCGTCACATGCCGAGCCTCCCGCAGGGGCAGCCGGGTGACCCCGTACAGGCAGTTCCACAGCACACTCATCAGCCGGTTGGCGGTGCCTGAGTCCTCCGGGTTCTGCTGGTAGTAATCCAGCATAATGCTGGCTACGGCAATGTGGGAGCGCAGCTTTTTCTCCTGAGCCTGGGCACTGTCGGCGGTTTCCGCGGAGCCCGGACGAATCCGGTAGAAATAAACCGTGTCACGGATGGTCAGGGCGGTTGGGCGTTCCAGGGACAGTTCAAACATGAACTGCCCGTCCTCTCCGTGGGTCAGTTCCGGATGCCGGAAATTGACTCGATGGGCGGAAAGGAAGCTTCTGCGGATGAGACTGCGCCAGACCACGGCTCCGGGGCCGGGGACATTGTCCGGCAGATTTCCCTGACGCCCCAGAGCCATCTGCTGGGAGGTGAGCACCTGCTCGAACTGAAAGCCGCCTACGATCAGCTGATCGTAGTCCGCCGCCTTCAGAATGCCCCGAAGTTTCCGAAGAATATTGGTTTGAATCACATCGTCCGCGTCCACGAACCAGATATAATCTCCCCGGGCGGCGGACAGCCCTGTGTTCCGGGCGGTGGCGACGCCGCTGTTTTCCTGGGTGATAATTGTGAGATTCTGGTGTTTTGCGGAGAAAGACTTCAAAATGAATCCGCTTTTGTCCGTGGATCCGTCGTCCACACAGATGACCTCATAGTCCGTCTGGGGAAGATCCTGGGTAAACAGAGAGTGCAGGCACTCTTCCAGATACAGCTCCGCGTTGTAAACCGGAACCACAATACTCAAAAACAAGGCCTGCACCTCCTCCGAATCAAACGTTGAACAGGAAATTGACGATGTCTCCGTCCTTCATGACGTATTCCTTGCCTTCGCTGCGCACCAGACCCTTGGCCTTGGCGGCGGCCATGGTACCGCAGGCCTTCATATCCTCAAAGGCAATGACCTCGGCACGGATAAAGCCCCGCTCGAAATCCGTATGAATTTTGCCTGCGGCCTGGGGCGCTTTGGTGCCCTTCTTGATGGTCCAGGCCCGGCACTCGTCGGAGCCGGCGGTGAGGAAGGAAATGAGACCCAGCAGGGTGTAGCTGGATTTGATGAGCCGATCCAGGCCGGACTCGGCAACGCCCAGCTCCTCCATGAACATGGCCTTTTCCTCCGGGTCATCCAACTCGGCGATGTCCGCCTCCAGCTTGGCGCAGATGGGCAGGCACTGACTGCCCTCGGCGTCTGCCAGAGCCTTCACCGCCTGGTAATGCCGGTTGCTGTCCGGGTCGTTGACCTCATTTTCGGACATATTGGCAACATAAATGGTCTTTTTCAGGGTCAGCAGATCGGAGGTGGCGATGAGCGCCAGCTCCTCCGGATCGTCGGTGTAGGTGCGAGCCAGCTTGCCCTGGTTCAGGTGCTCCAGAAGGCCGGAGAAGACCTCCACCTCCCGGGCAAACTTCTTGTCGCCGCCCTTCATGGCCTTCTGGGCCTTGTCAATCCGGCGCTCCACCATTTCGATGTCCGCCATGACCAGCTCCAGGTTGATGATGTCGATGTCCCGCAGGGGATCGGTGGAGCCTTCCACATGGGTCACGTTGCTGTCCTCGAAGCAGCGAACCACATGGACGATGGCATCGGTGGTGCGGATGTTGGACAGGAACTTGTTGCCAAGACCTTCGCCTTTGGAGGCACCCTTCACAAGACCGGCGATGTCCACAAACTCGATGACGGCGGGGGTCACCTTCTTGGGCTTGTGCAGCTCGGCAAGCCAGGTCAGCCGCTCATCGGGCACGGACACCACGCCCACGTTGGGGTCGATGGTGCAGAAGGCATAGTTGTCCGCAGGCACGCCCGCATTGGTAATGGCGTTAAACAGAGTGGACTTGCCCACATTCGGCAGTCCCACAATACCTAATTTCATCTTTTCAAAATCTCCTTTATTCTCTAGAGTGTTTTGGATTAAGGGGGTAGCCACCGCACCAATTCCGCACCAATTTTTTGCGGCGCACCATCTTTAACCTGCTAAAACGGTGGCCTGTTCAAACTGTTGGACGGCATTGGTCAAGGATGCATCCGTCACATGGACGTAACGATCCATGGTGGTTTTGATACTGGAATGACCCAGCAGCTTTTGCAATACTTTCGGCATGACACCGCGCTCAATGGCCCGTGTGGCATAGGTGTGTCTCAGAGCGTGCATACTAAACCGCTTGATTTTCGCCTCATCGCACAGCTTGTACAGGTGGGTATCGTAGGAGCTGTTCTTAGCGGGTTCGCCGGTGCGGTAATTTATGAACACCAAATCCCGCATACACAGGTACTTGGTCTGGCCTGTCCGTCGATCCACGTATTCCAGGATCTGGGACAGCAGTTCTGATTCCTTACGGATGTGGCGTTCATCGTAGCACATTTTTAACACATCGTAGGCCCGAGTTGTCAGTGGAATGGTTCGGTAGCTGCTTACGGTCTTTGGGGGACCGGCACGCCAGATACCTTCACCGTGGCGATATTCCAGAGTTTTGCTGACGGTCAATGTCCGCTTTTTCCAGTCGATGGCGTCCCAAGTGAGTCCAATCATTTCCGAAGTGCGCAGTCCGGTCTCTAACAGCAGTACATACTGCCTGTAGTTGTGAGAGCGTTTTGCTACTTCCAGAAATTTTTCCTGTTCGTCTACGGTTAAGAATTTTATGTCGTCCACAGCCCGAACAGGTTTCGTATAACGAACGCCGTTCATAGGGTGCTTTGTCAGCATGTCATTCATAACTGCGGCCCGGAACATGGTTCCCATGGTGATATACGCCTGACGAATGGTAGACCCTGCGTAGGTTGCCTCCATTCGATTCAGAACGATTTTGCAGTGCATGGGTTTGACATCACACAGGCGCATACTGCCAATGACTGGCTGGATGTTCATACAATACCGTTCCCGGTAATTCCGTTTGGTATTGGGTGCCAAATCAACAATGAGATTTGTGATCCAGAACTCAAACCAGGCATCCACCGTCATTTCGGAGAAGGTACTGCGAATGTCGTGTTTTTCTTCGTATTGCACATCAGCAAGCCAATTGCGAGCTTCTGGTAGGGTGTCAAAGTGCTTTTCTCTGCGGGAACCATTCTTCGCTGTATATCTTGCGGTATATTTTCCGTCCTTTCTCTGGCAGATGCCTTTGCCGCATTCTCTGCCTTTTAGGTTTTTTCCCATTTAGTGAACTCCTTTCCTGTGTGCAGGAAACGTAGGTTCACCACGATGCCTTAGTATACCATAAAACCAAGATTCTTTCAATAACTTTTGGCCTTTTTGGTGCGCACCAATTTGAAAAGATCGGTGCGCAGCAGAGGGAAGGACGCTACTGTTCAAATTGCGACCTTCCCTTCAATGTACGCCTCGAATGCCTTGCGCTTTACAAGCTTTTTCGTACCGACGAATAGTACAAAAGGGCAATTGGGCTGTTTCAGCAATTCATCGATTTTGTTAATTCCAATGTTGCTGTATTCTGCTGCTTCCCGGATGGAAAGCAGCATTTTCCGGTCGATAGGCAGGAGCATTGCCTGCTGTTCCTGATTTGCCATAGGCAAAAATAATTCCTTTCTTTCAGATTTTTAAGATTGTGTGCCTCTGTGGAGATGCCCAATCAGGACGGCTTCACAGATGCTTTTAGCGTTTACGCCATCATCTTTCGTGCCTTGTTTCACTTCTGAGCTTATCAAGGCTCCTATTCTTTCCAAAAAACCGCCCCAAATCATGGCGGTCAATGATGAGATTATAGACCCGGAGCTTGTCCCGGAGGGCATCATTTTCCTTTTCGATTTTGTGGAGTTTCATCTGGAATTTGGGAGAGCGATAGTAGGACAATTCTTCTCGTAGGGAAGCGATCTCCGCTTTCAGCTCGTTAATCATGCCCTTGGCGGCATCCAGTGCCTTTTGAAGTACCCCCTCCCGCTTCTCCTGGGCAATGTACTTTTTCGCTGTTGCCTTCAGGGCTTCGTACTCCTTGCGTTCCAGGATCACCTTTGTAGAGGACAGGGGAACGGGTTTGGCTTCGATTGCATCTACTTTCTGAATGGCCACCTGCTGCTTTTGGTATCGCTCAAGTTTCTTCCCCAGAACAGCAGCCTCCTGGGCTTTTTGGGCTGTTTGCTCTGTCAGGCCCTCCAAGCGCTCCTGCTCCCGCTCTACCTTAAATTGGGTCACAGTCAGATGTTCCTCAGAGCTGCCACGTTCGCCACGCTCCAGGTCTGTGTATCCGGCACTGCGCATGGCGTTGAAAAAATCGTCCTGTAGGACGGAATAGGACTTTTTCAGAACAGGCTTGCCAGACTTGGTGAGCAGTGGCTGTCCATCCTCTCCGATTGCCGGCTGGGAAGCCCACTTCTTACTCATACTGACCTGGTGAATCCGCTCCTTAACGCTTCCCACCAGGGTCGGGTCTTTGTAGCGCTTTGTCCAGCGGACTTCTTTTTCTACCACAGGGATATAGACCACATGGAGATGGTAATGGTAGACATCCTCTCCCAGCTTCTCAGACATGGCACGATTCCGTTCATCGGCGTGCATCACAGCCGAGAGGATATACTGTTCACCGCCTACGATGCTCACGGCGGCCTTGTAGGCATCTGCGTAGAACTGCTTGGCGAAGTCATAGCCGTCGTGGTTATAGAAATAGGCGGAGTTTACATCGAACACCAGCTCCCCGAACTTCTCCGCATCCGCGTTCAAGCCACGGTTGGAGATTGCACCGGATTCTACCATCTGATTGAACATTCCCATATAGTCCCCTGTGGGAGATTTGAAGTGGACATTCTTTTCCGTTCTCTCTGGAACTATATCTTGATTGACATAACTTTCTTTCTGCCGCTCATTGTGGGCCTGTGCGTTGCCCACTTTGGCAGCTGTCATCTTTGTGTTTCTTGCGCTGGTACGGTCAATACCGTCGCCTCTTGCCATAGGCAAAATACCTCCTGAATTTAGATTTTTGAAGAATGTAGGTTGCAGGGGGACACTTCTGCGGAAGTGTAATAACCCACTATGACACTTTCATCCTGCGGCTGCAAAGTGCCGTGGGCTCTCCGAGGGGGATGCGGCTCCTGCGGGAGCCTTGGCCGCAGCGACGATACACCGTATCATCGACTGCGGCATGGATGCCATCGTCTCCGCACATCTTGTGCTGCACCGCTACCACCCACAGCCAAGGAGCGATTTGCTCCCTGGCTGACCATCTTCCGGTCTGCGGACCGCCCGATGGGGACGGGGGATGCGCAGAGACTAGAGCGACGACTGCGGTACCCGGATTCCATCACGCTTGTCTCCTCTTTGATAAGTAATGCGGGCATCGAATAAGAATGGCGCGGAAGCTCTGCTTGCAGTCCCTTTCACATTTCCTACAAAGCTCGTTATATTTCTTTCTGCCGCGTGCATCAAGAAAGAATGCCCATTCTCTCTTAAGATATTTAGGCATACGGGGTATCGCGGACACCTCCTTTCCTTTGGCAGTTTTCCGTGAAGTACGGAAACGTCTAAAGCCAGTTTCTACTGTATGATTTCGGGGCGATTTTGGGCGTTTTTGCTCGATAGGAATGGCTTTTCCATGGCAGCGGTATATTCCTCCCATCCACTTTTTCAAACCCGCTATTGTCGTGCCTGGGTATCAAAAAAGCACCGTATTGCTGCGATGCATTTCCCCAATATACGGGCAAATGGGGATTTTGCTGTGTACATACGTACCGTGACCTCAATCATCCCAGCTTCCCGGTACGTACGTACGCGCCGATTCACCACAAAAGCCGTTTATGTCGGGTCTGGCAACTGCTTCAATCCCCATGAAGCCCCATACCCGCCGTCCGGCTGGATTGGTAACATTGTTGCAGTGTTCCAGATTGTATCTCTGTGCGTTGGCAACAATCGCGTCGCTGAAGCTGCGGGCTTTCAACGGCATCAGTGAGTTTTCATCACACCACATTCGGTAGATGGAGTACAGGTCTTTGGAGCTGATGGAAGAATCCGCCTTGAGCCGGACATAACCGTCCGATTCCAGAAAGGAAAAGACATTGTTCTGATCCCGCCGCACAGATTCCCGGTTCTCCTGGATGCGGAAGCTCTCTGTAAACTTGAAGCCATTGGATACCAGACGCTGCAAGTCCGCAAAAGCCCAGAGGAAAATTCCCTCTGCTTCGGCTTTTAATTTCTCACCCAGGTCGGGATCGTCGGTTCTCCCCGGTGCTTTTCCCTTTGCCGTCAATACAAGCTGTCTGCGGTAAAATCCGTCACTTCGGTCATAGAGCGCTTGCAAGTCGCCGTTGCTGAATGCCAGCAGTCGGGCAAACATCCATCCCTGGTAACTCTGGGTTCCTTTCCGCTCCAAATCCATTTTCCCCTGTGCTGTGACAATAGATTTGATGTAGTTGGTCTGCTTCAATGCCTCCATTTTCATGTCATCGTCCACACATAAAAGAATGTGTTCCAAGTCGGCACGGGCAAAACGGTTCTCAGATATTTTCCCAATGCTGCCGTCTTTCATGTTTGTTCCGAAAATACTCTCCAGGGTGGTTCCAATTTGAGTTTTGCCCTCGCCGCCATTGCCTTTAATAACCATCATCCGCTGGCCCTTGTTGCTAGGAATCAGGCAGTAGCCAATAAACTCTTGGAGTGTCGGAATGTCCTCCGGGTACAGCAGATCATCCAGAAACCGGAGCCAACGGATAGGCTCCGTGGCATCTGGGTAGTAGGCGACGGGCAGCCGGTTACGGACAATCTGCGGCCGTCCCTCTGTGAATCTGCCATCCAAAAACAGGGTTCCATTCGCAAGATGAATGCGGTCAGCCTGCGGGGGAAAATCCCCCACCTGAGCTTCCAATTTCAGCACTTCCAAGATGTTATTGATCTTCCGCGGAATGTTGTTCACAGCGCAGCATTTCAGCTTTTCGTAGATTTCGCCCCGGAGGGGCAGTTCATCTGTCAGCCGACCATCCGGCGTGAAAAAGGCTCTGTTGGCAAAGAGGATTCGATGCTCCCGCAAAAACTCCTCACAGAACAGAGCTTCATTGATGCTGGTCCCGTCAAACCAAACGGGCCGTTCCCAATCAGGCAATTTTTTCTTCCTGGTAATGGCAGATGTCCTCCTTGCTTTTTCTCTCCACATAATCACGCAGCTCATAAATTGTGCCGTCTTTCCGAAAAACTTGTAGCACCCGTTCCCGCAGTGCCGAATCACCGGCAATCAGAGAATCCAGAAAGAAATTGATAACTGGCTCCATCTGCAAACTCTCCACAAACCGATCATCCGGGTCGCAGCCGAGTGTGACGGGCGCATACCGCAGCCGCCAGATTCGCAGCAGTCGAAGATACTCCTTGAGAACGCAGATACAAAGCTGTTCCAGATTGGGAGCAGCGGCCGGGAAAGTAGGGAATGGAATGGGCACTTGTTCCATTCCAATTTCAAAATCACTGCTCAGTTTTTCTACGGCTTCCTGTATGGGCAGGTCCCAAAGCTTTGCAGTAAAGTCAATGACATCCCCGTGGACACCGCAGCCGAAACAGAAGAAATAATCCTCGTTCAGCTTCAGACTTGGGTGATGGTCATCGTGGAATGGGCAACAGGCCATGCCGTTGGGCAGGACCCGTAGCCCGTAGTGTTCGACAGCTTCCCGCATGGGAACAGCTGCCTTGATTGTTTCAAATACATTCATATAATATCCTCCATAAGTGTTTATTTTTGTTGCCGCCCTATTCCAATGCCGTTCCTGCCCCGGTGTCTCCGCGGCGTTGTTTCGCTCCTGTCATCGCAAAATCGTATCTCATTTTCCGGCGGGTATTCAGCTGTCAATGTCCATGAGAGGACGCACAAATCAACACGATTTGTACATGAGGCCTCATTTTGTCCTCTCACTTACTGGGCCTCGAGTCGAATTCTTTTATAAGCACAGCACCAGAATGCGAAAGCGTCAGCACCAAAATTATGTAAAAATGTTCGAGATAGATTGTATTTGTTAATGAACTGATGATAGAAATAGCAAAAAATATTTTTCTCGCATATTGAGAAATACAGGTTGATTTGCTATAATCACAGAAAACAATCAACTTATGATATGAGTGATAAACTATGGAACGAATCAGGTCATACAGAGCCCAGCTCTACGCCCATGTACGCAGCTATTGGGAAAGCAAATCCACGCCGTGGATTACACAGCTTTGCGGCAAAAGTGGAATGGGAAAAACAACCCTTGCACAAAGCTACCTGGAAGCATTCGGCGGGCAATACTTTTCTTTCCAAAACTTAGATGCTACGTTTGCCCCTCGGATATTTCATCCTGGGTGTAAGCTGTGGAAAGACTTCTTCGCAGAGATCGGAGAAACAAAAAATCGTCCAGTCATCTTTTTCGATGACGTGGACGATAAAAATGATAAGGAAGATTTTTTGAATGCACTTCCGGCCCTGGCCGGGAAAGCGTATGTTGTGCTGATTGTTCGGACGCAGATGGAGCTTCCGTTTCCCTCTAATGTGATACAGATGAAGGCAATTACGGTGCCGATGCTGCTGGCTGAAAACAAGGCACTGGAACAGTTGGATGCACTTCGGATAATTGCGATTACAAATGGCATTCCAGGGCTGGTGCGGCTGTTCGACTTTCAAAAGAGCTTTGCGGAAAATCTTCCGTCGCTCTTTGTGCATGACTCTGCGTATTTCCGTTACGCAGAATCAGAGCTGCGCAGAAGTTTCCGAACACCCGAAACATACAACATTCTGCTTTATGGCATGGCAACAGGGCATAATCGCATCAGTCAGCTGTCAGAATTTTCGGGCTTCCTGCAGAACAAATGTGATAAATATTTGAAAGCACTGGATAAAGCTGGGCTTTTGGAAACGGAACAAAGGAAAGATACTGCCGGACATATCCGCACACACTATTACCCTAAAGGCGGCTATTGGAAAACGTGGTTCCGGTATGTGTTTCCGTCTCAAGGTCGCTATCTTAGAGCGCAGGAGGGAGAAGTCCTACAGCAGCTTGCGGATGAAATTGACAGAACCGTCGTTGCGGAATGCTTCAAAAAAGTCTGCTGGAACTGGCTTGAGAAAAATTATCACAGCTGCTACTGGGACGGGCTTCTCAAATTCGATGATCCGAAACAGCGGGATGTGATGGTCAATGGCGTTCGCTTTGATTATGTGCAGGAGACGAAAAATCACGCGATTTATGTGAAGATCTGGAACAATATACGAGAAGGATTTCCGAAAGAAGCGTTTCAAAAGATGGAGGCGGCGACAACGCTGGTTCGTCCGTTTTATGACAATATCTACTACCTGTTCTCTGCGGGGAGAGCCTGCAACTATGTGGAGGAGCTTCGGCATTTGGATACAGTTGCAGTTGTGGATTTGAAGTCGCTACTTGGGCGTAAAAATGACGGGCTTTTTGAGGATGTTTAATTTGCAAATTTAGTTAGTTTCAAGGCTTTGTGCTCCTCAAAGATGAATTTGTTTATTTCTATCAAAAAAGAACCCGCTTGTGAAAACGATATGCACTTGTGAAAACGATAAAACCATCTTTTATTCAAGTTGGTGGTTTTGCTTGCCTGGGTGCCATCTTGAGACGGGCCAGCGTGCCTTGTATTTATAGAGTTAGTGATTGCATAAAAGAAACATATGTTGTATAATTGCCGAAGAAGGAAGGCAATTTCCTGGATATTCTTATGGAAATTGCTACTCCAAATCAAATAACGGGCTTCAAAGGCTAATAGGCGGTCCGTGTTATTTGCCGGGGTGAAAGAATGAAGATAATAGATAATGTCAATAAGACGGTTAAAGAGGATTTAACAGAAGAACTCCAGAAAGGAAGCCGACTGTCAATTGCTGCCGCGTGCTTTTCGATTTATGCGTACCAGGAACTTAAGGAACAGCTGGAAGGCATTGATGAGCTTCGTTTTATTTTCACCTCGCCAACGTTTATAACCGAAAAAACGCCGAAGGCGCAGCGTGAATTTTATATTCCCCGGATTTCCAGAGAGCGCAGTTTGTACGGGACAGAATTTGAAGTAAAGCTTCGTAATGAGCTGACGCAGAAAGCAATTGCGAAAGAGTGCGCAGACTGGATCAGGCGCAAGGCGGTTTTCAAATCGAACGTCACACAGGAACAAATGATGGGATTTATGACGGCTGACGAAAGTACCTATATGCCCATCAATGGCTTTACCACTGTTGATCTTGGCTGTGAGCGTGGCAACAATGCCTATTATCCGGTACAGAAAACGGAGCGCTTTGAAAATGCTGGTTATTTTCTCGGACTCTTTGAACAGCTCTGGAATGACAAGAAGAAGCTGCAAGAGGTCACGGATGTGGTGATTGAAAATATTTCTGCCGCTTATCGTGAGAATGCACCGGAATACATTTATTTCGTTGCGCTCTACAACATTTTTAAAGAATTTCTGGATGATATTTCAGAAGATGAACTGCCGAATGAAGCGACTGGGTTCAAAAACAGCAAAATTTGGGGAATGCTTTACAATTTCCAGCGAGATGCCGTCCTTGCCATTATCAGCAAGCTGGAGAAGTTCAATGGCTGTATTCTGGCGGACAGCGTAGGCCTGGGCAAAACATTTACGGCCCTTGCGGTGATCAAATACTATGAGAATCGAAACAAGTCTGTGCTGGTTCTCTGCCCGAAAAAACTGGCAGAGAACTGGAACACATATAAGGGCAACTACATTAACAACCCTATTGCGGCTGACAGGCTGCGCTATGATGTCCTCTACCACACGGACCTTTCCCGTGAACATGGACAGTCCAACGGTATTGACCTGGACCGTCTGAATTGGGGAAATTACGATCTCGTGGTAATTGATGAGAGCCATAATTTCCGCAACGGCGGGGAAGTGTCGGGGGAAGATGCAAGGGAAAACCGTTACCTGAAGCTGATGAACAGGGTCATCCGTACCGGCGTGAAAACCAAAGTTCTGATGCTTTCAGCAACGCCGGTCAATAACAAATTTATTGACCTGAAAAATCAGCTTGCGCTTGCTTATGAAGGTGATGCCGCGCAGATGAATCAAAAGCTCAGTACAACCAAGAGCATCGATGAAATTTTTCGGCAGGCGCAAAAGGCATTCAATGTATGGAGCAAGCTTCCCAATGGCGAGCGTACGACAGACGAGCTTCTGCGGAATCTGGACTTTGATTTCTTTGAGCTACTGGACAGTGTGACCATTGCGCGTTCCAGAAAGCATATTGAGAAATACTACAATACCTCTGATATTGGAAAATTCCCGGAGCGCCTTCCCCCGATTTCTGTCCGTCCCTGCCTGACGGACTTGAGTGGCGCAATCAACTATAATGAAATATACGGCTTGCTCATGTCCTTGAATTTGACGATTTATACGCCGTCTAATTACATCATGCCGTCGAAACTGGCGAAATATGTAGACATGACGCATCACAAGGGAAGCAGCCTGACCCAGCGGGGCCGAGAGGAAGGTATTCGCCATCTTATGAGCATCAACCTCCTCAAGCGGTTGGAAAGCTCTGTTGCCTCTTTCCGCCTGACGATTGACCGCATGAAGCAGCTGATTGATGACACAATCAAGACAATCAAAAACTATCAGTCGGGAAACTGCGTCCTGGATTTGACCGAGGCTTCTGATACGGATGATTTTGATTATGACGATCAAAATACCGATTTCTTCACCGTTGGCGAAAAAGTCAAAATCGACCTTGCGGACATGGACCATATTTCGTGGATGCGGGAGCTTGAAAAAGATGCGGAAAACCTGGGGCTATTGTCTCTGATGATTGCCGACATTACGCCGGAGCATGACACGAAACTGCAAACATTGTTTGATTTAATCCGGAAGAAAATCGAACATCCTATCAATCCAGGCAATAGGAAAATCATTATCTTTACTGCGTTTTCTGATACTGCGGATTATCTTTTTGAGAACGTCAGCAAGTTTGCAAAAGAGAATTTCAGCCTGGAAACGGCGGAGATCACGGGAACCGTTGACGGCAAGACCACCATCCAAAAACTCCGGTCAGACCTCAACACGGTTCTAACCTGTTTCTCCCCTGTTTCCAAAGGAAAGTCGGTACTCCTGCCCGGAAGTACCGATGAGCTTGATATTCTGATTGCAACCGACTGTATTTCCGAAGGTCAGAACTTGCAGGACTGCGATTATCTCATCAATTACGACATCCATTGGAACCCAGTCCGCATTATCCAGCGGTTCGGACGAATTGACCGTATCGGAAGCAGAAACGACCATATCCAGCTCGTAAACTTCTGGCCGGATATGGACCTCGATGAATATATCAACCTGAAAAGCCGTGTGGAAACCCGCATGAAGATTTCGGTCATGACCTCTACCGGCGACGATGACCTGATCAATGCCGAGGAAAAGGGCGATTTGGAATACCGCCGCGCACAACTCAAGCGGCTGCAAGAGGAAGTTGTGGACATTGAGGACATGACCAGCGGCATTTCCATCATGGATTTGGGACTCAATGAGTTCCGGCTTGATCTGCTCGAATACATGAAGCAGCACGAGGACATTGAAACCGCACCCAAGGGTCTGCACACCGTTGTCGGGCAGACGGAGGATTCTCCTGCCGGTGTGATTTTCGTCCTCAGAAATATCAATGACAGCGTGAACATTGACAATCGGAATCGGATTCACCCTTTCTATATGGTCTACATCAGCGAAGAGGGCGAAATTGTCTGCGATTACCTGAACCCGAAGAAATTGCTTGATACGATGCGTCTGCTCTGCCGGGGCAAGGGCGAGCCTTGTGTGGAGCTTTGCAAGCGATTCAATAGGGAAACAGACGACGGGCGTAAAATGGGTGAAATCTCTGAGCTGCTGAGTGAGGCAATCAATTCCATTATTGACGCAAAGGAAGAAAACGATATTGACAGTCTGTTCAAGAGCGGCGGCACATCTGCGCTGCTCAGTGCGGTTTCGGGACTGGATGATTTTGAGCTGATTTGCTTCTTAGTCGTGAAATAAGGAGGGCTTGCGATGCTTGGATTTCCTGCATCTACGGAGTTTGGCAAAAGAATCCCAAAGCAGAAATTTTATGAGAACCTTGATGTTTCTCCAGCTTTGCGCCGTGTGTTTGTCGATCAGATCCGGTTGGTGTACTGGCGAAATAAGCTGGCAGCGTCTACACTGAATATTGCTGCGGGCGAAGCAGTGACCGAGATTGAAGTGTTCGAGGTGCGGCTGAATGATCCGCAGCTTGACGAAGCGGTGCTGAAACAAATCGACAAGGAAATCCCATATCACATCCTCTTTATTCTGACCTGTGACGGCAAGGCTCAGGCGTGGATCGGCTACAAGGAGGCTGCTGCGTCCGGCAGCAACGCCTTCAAGGTCAGCCACTATTATCATACCGACTGGATGCCGGAGGATGAGCTGCATCTTAGTATTGACGGTCTAAATATGGATGCCATCTATGAAAGTCTCGTTCGCCAGATTGCCGGGGACAAGCTGCAAGCGGATTCCGGCGAAAGTCTGAAAGAATCTGTTGAGCGGGATGAAAAAAAGAAGCGGCTCGAAAAGCAGATCGCCGCACTGGAAAACAAAATGCGGCGAGAAAAGCAGCTCAACCGGCAGATGGAAATGAATGCGGAGTTGAAGCATCTGAGAGAAATTGAGAAGACAGTATAAGTTGAACGAAATGAGGCGTTAGAATGTCAAAGTGGGTGAAATCACATTTGTTTTGTACGTGGATAGTGTGTAGCGCAATATTTGCCTTCGGAGTTCATTGCTTATTTTCGATACCTGCCTGTAGTGAATGGTTTGCTGCAAAATGGTCGGCTGGAGAAATTTTAACTTTTGTAGCTACTGTGGCACTTGGCCTGTTGGCTGTATGGCAAAATAAGCAGTTCAAAAAAGAAAGTGATATTTCTCAAGCAAGGCTTGAAAAATTAACGGTACAAGCAAACGAACTAGTAGTTATTGGTAAAATAATTGAATATGAATCAGCAAATTTATCTCGACTCAGAGACGCATATGACGATTTTTCTATTGCTTGCGATCCACAGTATCTTTCGTCAGTTATTAGTAGAGAGGCTATTTCGTCAGGCACAATGGTATCATTGCTGGCAGAAGCAGTAATTGCGGAGAAGCGCATTGATGATAGTTTTTTTGCGTTGTGTAGGGAACTGAGAATAGATCCGAAGGTTTTTAATAATGATAAAGACCCGGTAAAGATTTCCGCCAGTAATTATTACCGGCAGGCTAAGTATTTTGTGGATAGAGCGAAGGAACTTTCTAACAAGTCACCAACGCAGGAACTTGAAAAACTGACAAAGGCGAGAGATGACTTTATTGGTGTGAGAGAAAGATATTTACGTGATCGAGCGAATGTCCTTAACAAGGCCATTTATGGAAATCTAACACTCGATGAAATAAAGCAATTGTATCATGCTGAAACTTCTCAAGGAGTATTGTAATGGAAAAATTAAAATTTGAATCGCCGGATATGACGGCGCAGAACATAGACCGCATTGCTGCCCTGTTTCCAAACTGCATCACGGAAATGCTGGACGAGGAACACAGCACGCCGGAGAAGAAGGTGTACAAGCGGGCGGTCAACTTTGAGCTGCTGAAACAGATGCTCTCGCCGGACGTGGTGGACGGCGACGAGGCATACGAGTTCACATGGGTCGGCAAGAAGGCGGCTATCGTAGAAGCCAACAAGCCGATCCGGAAGACGCTGCGCCCCTGTGTGGCGGAGAGCAAGGATTGGGACACCACCGAAAACCTCTACATCGAGGGCGATAATCTGGAAGTCCTCAAGCTCTTGCAGGAAAGCTATCTCGGCAAGGTCAAGATGATCTATATCGATCCGCCGTACAACACCGGCAACGATTTCATCTATGCCGACGATTTCATGCGCTCCCAGGAAGAAGAAAACGCGCAGATGGGAATGTACGACGAGGACGAAAACCGCCTGTTCAAGAATACCGACACCAATGGGCGGTTCCATTCCGACTGGTGCAGCATGATCTATTCCCGGCTGATGCTGGCAAGGAATCTTCTGACGGATGATGGGGCTATCTTTATCAGTATAGACGAGCATGAAGTCGACAATATGCGGAAAATGGGGTCTGAAATATTTGGAGAAGAGAACTTTATAGCACAGTTAATAATTGTAAGCAATCAAAAGGGACGAAATGATAGTAAGCATTTCGCAATATGTCATGAGTACCTACTTGTGTTTGGAAAGTACAAGTTTGTTGCAAACGGACTTCCACTCACAGAGGAACAACGTGCTGCATTTAATTTGGTTGATGAGGACGGAAATTTTTATCAATTGCGCGATTTGAGAAAAAGAGGGAATGCAGATAGGCGTACTGATAGGCCTCTAATGTATTTCCCTATTTTTTACAATTCGAATACACATGAGACATCTTTGACAGAAAAAGAGGGTAGCATAGAAATTGTTCCAACATTAAGCAATGGTGAAGATGGTCGTTGGCGCTGGGGGAAAGATCGAGTTCAAAAGAATTTATCAATTATCGAACCATTTTACTCCGCCAGAACCCAAAAGTGGGGTGTAAACTATAGAGTATATTTGGATCCCAAACTCAATCCATTGGATGATAGTGAAGAGGATGAAAAACTGTCAAAGGCAAAAACTGTATGGAACGGTGGAGATATTTCTTCTGATGTTGCAAAGCGAACTCTAAAGAGTTTACTTGGATGTGCCCCATTCGACTTTCCCAAGGCAGTAGCTTTACTTCAGAAAGCAGTACAAATCGGAACAGTCAAAGATTCCATTATCCTAGATTTCTTCTCTGGTTCCGCCACCACCGCCCACGCTGTCATGCAGCTCAACGCCGAGGACGGCGGACACCGCAAATTTATCATGGTGCAGCTTCCCGGAAAGTGCGATGAAGCAAGCGAAGCCTATAAAGCAGGCTACAAGACCATCTGCGAAATCGGCAAAGAGCGTATTCGCCGCGCCGGTGAAAAGATCAAGTCTGAAATTGATGTTGTGCATAAAGATGACTACGCTGCGTTGGTGCAATCGCAGCAGTCTAATGATCAAAAAGTAATGACAGGATTTGATTCGCTGAAAAGTTCTGGTGTTCTTACAGAAAAGGGTTATACATATAAGGACAAAGATACCAAGGATATTTCGCGTATAACCTATTCCGCCGAAGACCCCAATGATTTTTATCGTTTTCATCCCAATGCACTCGACGTCGGCTTCCGTGTCCTCAAGCTGGATGATACCAACATGAAGGACGTCTACTATGCGCCGGATGACTACGATCAGGGGATGCTCGCGGGGCTGGAATCCAACATCAAGGATGACCGCACCGACCTCGACCTGCTGTTCGGCTGCCTGATCGATTGGGGTCTGCCGCTGTCCCTGCCCTACAAGTCCGAGCAGATCGACGGCTGCACCGTCCACACCTACAACGACGGCGACCTGATCGCCTGTTTTGACGCGAATATTCCCGAAAGCGTGGTAAAAGAGATCGCCAAACGCAAGCCGCTCCGCGCCGTCTTCCGGGATTCCGGCTTTGCGTCCAGCCCGGAGAAAATCAACGTGTTTGAGATTTTCAAGCTCTATATGCCGGAGGATGCGGGCGACATTTCAAAACGTGTAAGGGTGATTTGATGAAAAACAATGAAATCGATACCGTGGTTAAGGACGAATTTTTGAAAAGTGTTTCCGATGTTCTTACGCAAGCACGAAAAAAAGCAAAGACCGCGGTGAATCTTTCTATGGTCTATGCCTATTTTGAGATAGGCAGAATGATCGTAGAAGAAGAACAACAGGGAAAGAATCGGGCTGCGTATGGCCAGCAGCTTTTGAAGGAGCTTTCGGCGCACCTGACAAAGACTTGCGGAAAGGGATTTTCCGTCGGTAATTTAAAAAATATCCGGCAATTTTACAAGGTTTATTCCACGGATCAAATTGGCGAAACAGTGTTTAGCCAATTTGAAAACTTCCCGGCAGTTTGTACGGGAAGAAAGTTCTTTTTAAGCTGGTCGCACTATCTGAAGCTTATGCGGATCGAGAATGTGGATGAGCGCCATTTTTACGAGATTGAAAGTGTGAAAAACGATTGGAGCCTGAGAGAGCTTCAACGGCAGTTTGATTCCGCACTTTATCAGCGCCTCTTGCTCAGCACAGAGAAAGAGAATGTGAAGCAACTGGCGAAAAAGGGGCAAATAATAGAAAAATCATCCGACCTGGTCAAAGATCCCTATGTGCTGGAATTTTTGGGCTTGGAGGAAAAAAGCGGATATTCGGAAAGCGATCTGGAAACGAGGATCATTGATAATCTGCAAACATTTCTTTTGGAATTGGGTGCGGGGTATACATTTGTTGCCAGACAAAAACGATTTACTTTTAACGAATCCCATTTCTGGGCAGATCTGGTTTTTTATAATCGCCTGTTGCGCTGCTTTGTGGTGTTTGATTTGAAAATCGGTATGCTGAAGCATCAGGATTTGGGTCAAATGCAAATGTATGTGAATTACTATGACCGTTACGAAAAACAGGCGGATGAAAACCCGACGATTGGTGTTTTGCTGTGCCAGGACAAAGATGATGCTTTGGTGGAATTGACGCTGCCGAAGGATTCCAATATTTATGCCTCGCAGTATCAGCTGTATCTGCCTGATAAAAAGCTTCTGCAAAAGAAGCTGCAAGAGTGGATCGATGAAGAAATCGGAGGTGGAAACGATTGAAGCTGCAATTCAAGCATCAGAAATTCCAGGCAGATGCGGCAAAAGCAGTTGTTGACGTTTTCGCCGGACAGCCGTATCTGACACCTAGCTATCTGATGGACAGAGGCTACGGTCAGCAATCTGTGACGGATGACACCGATTTCACCGGCTGGCGCAACGAGCGCATTGTGCCGGAGCTTTCTGACAAGCTGATTTTGGAGCATCTGCAAAAGGTGCAGCGTACCAATCAGATCAAACCGTCGGACAAGCTGGAGGGCCGTTATCACCTGACCATTGAAATGGAGACAGGTGTCGGCAAGACCTATACCTATACCAAGACCATGTACGAGCTGAACAAGCACTACGGTTGGAGCAAGTTCATCGTGGTTGTACCCAGCATCGCCATTCGAGAAGGTGTTTACAAATCCTTTCAGGTGACCCAGGAGCATTTTGCGGAGGAGTACGGCAAGAAAATCCGGTTTTTTATCTACAATTCTGCCCAGCTCACGGAAATTGACCGCTTTGCGTCGGACAGCTCCATCAATGTTATGATCATCAATTCCCAGGCATTCAACGCCAAAGGGAAGGATGCACGGCGCATTTACATGAAATTGGACGAGTTTCGTTCCCGCCGCCCGATTGATATTATCGCAAAGACGAATCCAATCCTGATTATTGACGAGCCGCAGTCTGTGGAAGGCAAGCAGACCAAGGAACGGCTGAAAGAGTTTTGCCCGCTGCTGACGCTGCGCTATTCCGCAACACACAAGTCGGATAGCATTTACAATATGATTTATCGCCTAGATGCAATGGAGGCGTACAATAAGCGGCTGGTTAAGAAAATCGCCGTTAAGGGCATCACGGAATCCGGCAGCACGGCAACCGATGGATTTGTCTATCTGGAAAGCATCAATCTTTCCAAAGCCGACCCGACTGCAACCATTCAATTTGATTGCAAGGGCGCATCCGGTATCCGCAAGAAAACAGCCACAGTCGGTATTGGCTACAACCTCTATGACAACTCCGGCGAGTCTGGTAAGCTCGACGAGTATAAGGAAGGCTTTGTGGTCAAGTCTATCGACGGACGCGACAACTCCGTAGAGTTCCTGAACGGTATCAAAATCTATGCCGGAGATGTGATTGGCAAGGTCAGTGAGGACCAGCTTCGCCGCATCCAAATCCGGGAAACGATTCTGTCCCACCTGGAACGGGAGCGGCAGCTTTTCCATAAGGGAATCAAGGTGCTGTCTTTGTTCTTCATTGACGAAGTGGCCAAGTACAAGCTGTACGACGAGGCGGGACAGCCCCTCAATGGTATTTATGCCGATATGTTTGAGGAAGAGTACAACGATATTCTCAGCTCCATGCAGCGGGAAATCGGAGACGAGGAATATGTGCGGTATCTGGATGCTATTTCTGCCCATGATACCCATGCAGGTTACTTCTCTGTTGACAAAAAGGGCAAAATGACCGACAGCAAGCTCTCCGATAAAAAGGAAGGCACGTCCGACGATATTGATGCTTATGACCTGATTATGAAGAATAAGGAGCTGCTTCTGGACCGTGACCCGAAAAAGTCTCCGGTGCGCTTTATTTTCTCCCACTCCGCGCTGCGTGAGGGCTGGGACAATCCCAATGTGTTCCAAATCTGTACGCTGAAACAGAGCAGCAGCGAGGTCCGCAAACGCCAGGAAGTGGGGCGTGGCCTGCGCCTGTGTGTCAATCAGGACGGCGAGCGTATGGACACCAACGTCCTTGGAAACGATGTACATTCTGTCAATATTCTGACCGTCATTGCCAGCGAAAGCTACGACAGCTTTGCGAAGGGATTACAGAGTGAGCTTGCGGAAGCGGTTGCAGGCCGGCCTGTGGCGGTTACTGCTGATCTGTTCAAAGGAAAGGTCATTGTGGATGCAAGAGGCAACGAGCAGGTTGTGGATGGCGACACGGCACAGGCCATCTTCTTTGATTTGATTGTCAACGGCTATATCGACAAAAAAGGTGTATTGACCGATAAGTATTACGCTGACAAAGCAAACGGTACAGTTCAGATTGCGGAAGAAGTGGCGGACAGCCGCGATTCCGTCATCAATATTCTTGATTCTGTCTATGACAGCCGCGCTATGCAGCCAGAGAATGCCCGCGACAAGAATGTTGAGCTGCAAGTTGATCCCGACAAGCTCGCCATGCCGGAGTTCAAAGCTCTCTGGAAACGTATCAGCCCGAAATCTGTGTATGTGGTTGATTTTGATACCGATGAGCTTGTAAACAAGGCGATTGCTTCCATCAACAGGAATCTTCATGTGCCGAAAATCTTCTTCAAAGTTGAAACCGGCGCAATGGAGGAGATTAAGTCCAAGGACTCGCTTCTTGACGGAAGCGCATTCTCGAAGTCAAAGTCATCTACTTATGACAGCAGCAAGCAAATCCGCGTGGGCAGCAGCGTGAAGTATGATCTGGTCGGCAAACTGGTTGGAGAAACCGGATTAACACGAAAGGCAGTTGTCGCAATCCTGACCGGAATCGAAAAATCCGTTTTTGAGCAATTCAAGTTCAATCCGGAAGAATTCATTATCAAGGCAGCGGCCTTGATCAACGACGAAAAGGCAACCGCGATTATTCAGCATATCACCTATAATATGCTGGAGGAGCGCTACGACACGGACATCTTTACGGAACCGACCATCAAGGGGAAACTGGGTACCAATGCAATGAAAGCGCAGCGGCATTTATATGACCATATTGTGTATGATTCCACGAACGAGCGCGATTTTGCGGCGGACCTGGATACGAATACAGATGTTGCGGTTTATGTGAAACTGCCGGACAGCTTCTATATTGCGACACCGGTTGGACACTATAATCCGGACTGGGCGATTGCTTTCTATGAGGGTACAGTAAAACACATCTACTTTGTGGCAGAGACAAAGGGCTCCATGTCCTCCATGCAGCTCCGGCTCATTGAGGAATCCAAAATCCACTGCGCAAGAGAGCATTTCAAAGCTATCAGCCATGGAAATGTGGTCTATGATATTGTGGACAGCTATGCGTCCTTAATGGAAAAAGTCATGCGGTAATATGAAAAAGCCGGTGTATCGCCCAATCACGATACACCGGCTTTTACGCACCATTGTGTCTTGAATTTCTGACAAACTTCTTCGTGGTGAACCCGTTTCCCAAAAGTTGTACCTCATTCGCCGCACCAATTCCGCACCAAATTACCATGGAATTATATAAAAGTACATGAAGATATAAAGCGGAAAAGTTCTGGAAAATGAGGAATATGAATGTTTGTTGAGAATTATGGAGATATGAAAATAGGAAATTTCCAACAATACCTAATTTCATCTTTTCAAAATCTCCTTTATTCACAGCCGATCCCTGAAAGAGGCAGGGAAAGCGCATATATTCTGTATTATAGCGCAAAGGGCCGGCTATTGCAACAAGAAAAACACCCTGGGCAACCCAGGGCGTTTTAAAAACTTGGGGGTGCGAAAGGCAGCATCAGAGGGACAGTCGGCTGCGGCCGCCTTCTTTGGCACGGTAGAGCGCCTGATCCGCCTGTTCGTAGAGCTGGGAGAAGCCGGTGTCGGGCCGCGCGATGGCGGCACCCATGGAGATGCCGGTTCGGCCGTCGGCTCCTTTCAGGGTCAGATTGATGGAATCGTAAATCTGCTGAGCCCGATTGACGAGAACGGAGTCCGGCGTACCGGGCTTGAAGAAGAGCGCCGCGGCAAATTCGTCGCCGCCCATCCGGCAGGCCGAATCCTCTTTCCGGAGAATGCCGCTCAGAGCCTGGGCGACCAGAATCAGGAACTGGTCGCCGCTCTGGTGTCCCTGGGTGTCGTTGTACTGCTTGAACTTGTCCACGTCCAGCATGAGCATCATCACCTTGGACTTGCCATCCAGCAGCTGCAGCTCCACATCGCTGCGGAAGGCGGCGTGGTTCAGAAGGCCTGTCAGAGGATCCCGGCGGTAGGTATTCTCCCAGTATTTCAGCCGAATCTGAGCCTTGTCGGCCTCCGCCTCCATCAGGGACTTCATAGAGTAGGTTTTGGAAATGTCCACGATGACCACATCCGTGCGCTCTGTCCGGACGGCGGAGTCGAAATAGACCCGGCCAAAGCAGAAAACGTAAATATCCCCGCCGTCCTTCCGGCGGATTCGGTGCTCCAGATACTGCGGGGAATTTTTGGCAATGCCCGCGTTGAGCCAGCACAGATACTCCGTGCGTTCCTCCTCGGGAATCAGGTCAGTCTGCCGCATTTTCCGACTTTGCACATCCGAGCGGGAGTAGCCAGTCATTTTCTCGAAGTTTTCATCGGTTTCCACAATCCGCAGATCACTGTCCAGGGTGTAGCGGGAATAGGGGACGGAATGAATATGGCTGAGGGCTTCCGGCTTTTCCGGGACGGCGGGCTCCCCATCCAGAGTGAAGCGTCTGGGGGCGGAGGAGTCACTGTCCGCGTTCGAAACCTGCATTTCGGGATGCTCCCGGAACATCTGAATGAACTCCGAGACGATGAAGGGGTCAAACTGACTGCCGGCGCACCGGCGCAGTTCGGCAATGGCGGCCTCCGGGTGCATGGCCCGGCGGTAGGAGCGATTGTTGGTCATGGCGTCATAGGCATCCACCACGGCAATGATCCGGCTGAGCAGGGGAATGCTCTCCCGGCTCAGGCCGTCGGGATAACCGGTGCCGTCCCAGCGCTCGTGATGATGGCGGATTTCATCGGCAATGCCCCGGAGCTCATTGTTGCTGTTGGCAATTTCGTAGCCCTTGACCGCGTGGGTTTTCAGAATGGCCCACTCGTCGGCGGTCAGCTTGCCGGGCTTATTGAGAATTTCCAGAGGAACGCCGATTTTGCCGATGTCATGGAGCAGGCACAGCAGGGACAGCTGGCTCTGCTGATGATCGGACAGGTGAATCCGTTTGCCAAGTTCTGACCCAAGAGCCTGGGTTCTGCGAACATGGTGCTCGGTGTCGCTGTCGCATTCTTGCAAAGCCTGAATCAGGGAGGTGAGCATTTCCGAGCGAATGGACTTCTGATCCAGCAGCTTCTTGGCGCGCATAGCCTTGATGGCAACGGAAACGGCCTCCAGCACATCGGGGGTGGTTTCGGCGGTGGTGCTCACGGCGTACTGAAGGCTGCCGCTGAACTGGCGGCTGACATTGCCCATGGCGCTTTGCATGGCTGCCTCGGTGCTGTGGGCGCACAGGGCAATCAGATTGGCCTCCACCCCTCGGACGAAATAGGTCTGCTTGGGGAAATTCTTGCGCATAATCCCTGCCAGAGTCCGGATTTGCCGGTTGCCGGCCTGAGTGCCCAGGGTGCTGTTGATGACGGAAAGACTGTTGATATCGCACACGGCCACCGCCATAGGCACCGGAAAGGCATTCTGGCCGCTCTGGGCCAGCAGCTGGAAGCTTTCCCAATTCTGAAAGCCGGTAAGCAAATCCGTTTCCAGCTCCGCGTCGGAGAAGACGAACAGCTGCCCCAGCTGCTGACCCCGGTCATTTTTCAGACAGCGGATGTCGCAGCGCAGGGGGTGCTGGGTCTGATCGTCCCTTTTGACATAGCATTGCAGGGAAATGGAATCTTCCTGGGAGACGGCGGCTTCCGGAAGATCGTAATGTCCCAGGAAGGCCTGAAGGGTCTGATATTGGCCGGGAAGAGATTCTCCCAGCAGTTCGTCGGCTCGCTGGTTGTGGAGGATCAGGTGGTTTTCGTAATCAAACAGGACAATGCCCTGGCCGACGTTTTCAAAAATGCTGGTTTTCAGGGTGTTGAGCATTCCGCGGGAAGAGTAGTTAAAGCAGCTCCAATACAGCAGGTAGGAGGTCAGACTGTAGCCGCAGATGGAATAGTCCAGCAGATCCCAAATAGCATCGGAATGGCCGAACAGGAACACCGCGTTCACTGCCACGATGGCGAGAATTCCCGCTATGACGAACAGGTACTGATTCCGGTATTCCCTGGGAACCTGGCACATTTTCCAAACCAGCAGAAAAATCACCATGCCCACCAGCACATAGGAAAAGACCAAATGGGAGATGTACAGGGGCTTCATCTGATAGGCGTACCGGGCAATCTCCGTGTTCCTGGGTATATAATCGACGGCGATGCCCAGGAAGGGATTCAGGGCAAACACCACCAGCTCAAACAGAGCGTAGACATTGCCCAGAAGCATCAGCCGACGACCGACTTTGAAGAACCGGCCCTTGATGAAATGTACCGTAAAGGCCAGCAGTCCCAGCAGCATAAAATCGATGGTGATAAAATAGACGCTGGACATGATGGACATACACAGGTGGCTGCCCGTCAGAATGCTGATCAGATAGCTGATGTCCACCAGGGCGGCGCAGGCGCAGGCAAAGGCCAGGTACTTGCCGGTGGCGGTGTGCTTTTGGGAGGATTTGATGGCAAGAATGCTGTCAATGACGGCAATCACAACGGAAATGCCAATGTAGCAGTCCAGGAAAAAACGGTTCATGTGGCGGAAAACCTTCTTTGTGTGATTAAACAGATTATGATAGAGAAATTATACTCCGCTGACGGGAAGATACAAGAGCTTACGCTGAAAAAACAGGGGAAAAATCAGTCCCGGCGGGCCTGCCTGCGCTGGTAGATTTTGGCAAGGCCTCCCTCGCTGGTTTCCCGGAACCGGTGATCCAGATGGATGCCCGTTTCCTTCATAGCCCGGCAGACCATGTCATAGCTGATATTCCGGGAGCCGGTGAGAAAATAGCTTAAATTGCAGGCGTTCATGGCCCGCACCGCGGCCACGGCGTTTCGCTCGATGCAGGGGATCTGCACCAGGCCGCAGATGGGGTCGCAGGTGAGCCCCAGGTGGTGCTCCATGGCTACCTCCGCCGCGTACTCCACCTGATCCAGATTTTGCCCGAAAAGCTCCGCCAGAGCGGCGGCGGCCATGGAGCAGGCGGTGCCGATTTCCGCCTGGCAGCCGCATTCCGCCCCGGCAATGGAGGCGTTGGTTTTGGTCAGGTTGCCGATGATCCCGGCGGTGGCCAGAGCCCGGCAGATCTGCTCGTCGGAAAAGCCCCGATTTTCCTGGGCATAGCGCAGCACCGCCGGAACCACCCCGCAGGCGCCGCAGGTGGGGGCGGTGACCACGGTGCCGTTGTCCGCGTTCTGCTCGGCTACGGCATAGGCGAAGGCGGCAATCTGCTGAAATTCCCGCAGGGCCGGAATCCGGTCGTCGGGAACCTGGGTGTAGAGATATTTGGCCTTCCGCTGAACGCCCAGACCGCCGGGGAGCACCCCGTCCCGGCTGAGCCCTTCGTCAATGGACTGCTTCATGGTCTGCCAGACGGCGGCAAGGAAGTCCCAGATTTCCGGCCCCTCGTTCAGCTCCACATAGGAAGACAGGGTGTCGATATACCGCCATTTGCAGAAGTCCGCGATTTCCGCGAAGGAGTGCTCAATGTAGATCTCCTCGCTTTCCGGAGGCTCGGTCTCTCCGGGAATCCGGATATCTCCCCCGCCGACAGACTCAATTCTGAGCTGTCCCAGCGCTTTTTCGCCGGAAAAGGCGGCAAAATCCATGGTATTCGGGTGCATCCCTTCCCAGCTTTCCTGGGAAAAGAGCACCTTCGTCCGGTTCTCTCCCAGGGTGTCCAGCAGCACCCGGTCGGTGCCGTGGCCTACGCCGGTTTTGCACAGGGAGCCGTAGAGGGTGACCTGGTAGCTCTGGGCGTCCGGATACCGCTCCCGGAACAGCAGGGCGGCCTTCTGAGGCCCCATGGTGTGGGAGGAAGAGGGGCCTTTGCCGATTTTGTAGATTTCCCGGATGGATTTCATAATGGGATCCTCCAATTTATTTTCAAGCCGTCTCCTGAGAGACGACGCAATTTACGAATAGGCCTTCCCCCCTCGGGGGAAGGCTTGGATTTTACCTTATTATATCAGGAAATCCCCGAAAAAACAACAGGAAAAGACTTGACAGATATGCTATAATAAAGTGGATTCTTTATAGAAAACCTGAGAGGATGAAAATAAAATGGCAAAAGAGAAAAAGGTCGAACAGATCACAGATATGGAAGTGGACTTCACCCAGTGGTTCACCGATGTGTGCAAGAAGGCACAGCTTATCGATTATTCTTCCATCAAGGGTATTTTCGTATACCGTCCCTATGGCTATGCCATCTGGGAGAACATCCAGCATATTCTGGACGGGGAGTTTAAGAAGGTGGGCGTGGAGAATGTCTATATGCCCATGCTGATCCCGGAAAGCCTGCTGCAGAAGGAAAAAGATCATGTGGAGGGCTTTGCCCCGGAGTGTGCCTGGGTGACCATGGGCGGCGGCGAGAAGCTGGAGGAGCGGTACGCCATCCGTCCCACCTCCGAGACTTTGTTCTGCGATCACTTCTCCCATGTGCTTCAGTCCCATCGGGATCTTCCTATGAAGTACAATCAGTGGTGCAGCGTCCTGCGCTGGGAGAAAACCTCCCGTCCCTTCCTGCGCCACCGGGAATTTTTGTGGCAGGAGGGACATACCATCCACGCCACTGCCCAGGAGGCCGAGGACTTTACCAGAACCATTCTGAACATCTACGCCGACTTCTGCGAGGATGTGCTGGCCATGCCGGTCACCCGGGGTCAGAAGACCGAGAAGGAGAAGTTCAACGGCGCGGAGTCCACCTATACCATCGAGTGCATGATGCACGACCGGAAGGCTTTGCAGGCCGGTACCTCCCACTATTTCGGCGACGGCTTTGCCAGAGCCTTCGGCATTGAGTTCACCGACAAGAACAACCAGAAGACCAACCCCTTTGAGACTTCCTGGGGCGTGTCCACCCGGCTCATCGGCGGCATCATCATGACCCACGGCGACAACAACGGCCTGGTGCTGCCTCCCAAGGTGGCTCCCGTTCAGGTGGTGGTGCTGCCCATCGCCCAGCACAAGGAGGGCGTTCTGGAGGGCGCTTCCGCCATCCGGGATCGGCTGGTGGCTGCCGGCTATCGGGTGAAGATGGACGACTCCGACAACTCCATGGGCTGGAAGTGCGCTGAGTACGAGATGAAGGGCGTGCCCCTGCGGGTAGAGTGCGGCCCCCGGGATCTGGAAAACGGTCAGTGCGTGCTGGTGCGCCGGAACGACGGCGAGAAGACCGTGGTCAAGCTGGAAGAGCTGGAGACCGCGGTGGCCCAGCAGTTGCAGCTGGTGCACGACGGTATGTACGAGCGGGCCAAGAAGAACCTGGACGAGCACATCTATGAGGCTCACTCTCTGGAGGAGGCCAAGGAACTTCAGGAGAAGAACGGCGGCTTCGTCAAGACCATGTGGTGCGGCAGCCTGGAGTGCGAGATGAAGATGAAGGAAGTAGCGGGCATGTCCTCTCGCTGCATCCCCTTCGCCCAGGAAAAGCTGGACACCGTCTGCGCTTGCTGCGGAAAGCCCGCGGACAAGATGATCTACTGGGGTGTTGCATACTGATTCGGAGCGGTACCGATAGAAAATGTCATTGCGAACCAGTGACCGACGTCACTGGTGTGGCAATCCCCCGGTTATTATGAAAGCCTTAGGAAAAGCATGGAACGGATTTTGATTATCGGCTGCTCCGGCAGCGGGAAAACCACCCTTGCCCAGGCCTTGGGAGAAAAGCTGGAGCTGCCGGTGATTTCTCTGGACGGTCTGTGGAGCGGCAATGCCACAAAGGCGGAGTTTGACAGCCGCCTGGAGCGGGCGCTGAGCTTGGAGAGCTGGATCATGGACGGCAATTATGGCCGTACCATGGATGCCCGGCTTTCCCGGTGCGATACCCTGATTTATCTGGACTTTGGCCGGTTTGCCTGCCTGCAAGGTCTCCTGCAAAGAAGGCCTTTCCCCTGGCACCGGTTGAAGGAGGTCTGGCACTACCGCCGGAAAAATCACGCCCGGGACGAACTGTATCTTGCCAAGGCACAGCACGCGCAGCGCCTTGTGCTCAAAAGCCGGAAGGAAGTCCAGGACTTTCTGAATACGATCTGAAAAAAGTCCCCGGATTTCTTCGGAAATCCGGGGACTTTTCATACGAGTTTTTAATATGCAAGCAAAAGCCCCGGATTACCGAAGAGATCCGGGGCTTTTGCGGCTTTCAGTGTTTCTTACACAATGCCCTGAGCCTGCATGGCGTCGGCAACCTTCAGGAAGCCGGCGATGTTGGCACCGGCAACATAGTTGCCTGCCATGCCGTACTCCTTGGCGGCATTGTCCAGATTGTGGAAGATGTTCACCATGATGTCCTTCAGCTTGGCGTCCACTTCCTCGAAGGTCCAGCTCAGCCGCTCGGAGTTCTGAGTCATTTCCAGAGCGGAGGTGGCTACGCCGCCGGCATTGGAGGCCTTGCCGGGAACGAAGAGCACGCCGCTGTCCTGAAGGTACTCGGTGGCGTCCAGAGAGGTGGGCATATTGGCGCCCTCGCACACGGCGAAGCAGCCGTTGGCCACCAATGCCTTGGCATCGTCCAGCAGCAGCTCATTCTGGGTGGCGCAGGGCAGAGCTACGTCGCACTTGACGCTCCATACGCCCTTGCCCTCGTGGTACACGGCGTTCGGACGAGCCTTGGCGTACTCCGTCAGCCGTGCCCGCTTGACCTGCTTGACCTCGATGAGGGTAGCCACGTCAATGCCGTCGGGATCGTAGATCCAGCCGGTGGAATCGGAGCAGGTGACGGGCTTTGCGCCCAGCTGCCAGGCCTTCTCGATAGCGTAGGTGGCCACGTTGCCGGCACCGGAGACCACAACGGTCTTGCCCTTCAGATCCTTGCCGTTGCAGCGGAGCATTTCCTCGGTCAGGTACAGCAGGCCGTAGCCGGTGGCCTGAGTCCGGGCCAGGCTGCCGCCGAAGGACAGTCCCTTGCCGGTGAGCACGCCTTCGTACAGGTCACGGATGCGCTTGTACTGGCCGAACAGGTAGCCGATCTCCCGGCCGCCCACGCCGATGTCACCGGCGGGCACGTCGGTGTCCTTGCCGATGTACTTGCACAGCTCGGTCATGAAGCTCTGGCAGAAGGCCATGACCTCCCGGTCGGACTTGCCCTTGGGGTCAAAGTCGGAGCCGCCCTTGCCGCCGCCGATGGGCAGGCCGGTGAGGCTGTTCTTGAAGGTCTGCTCAAAGCCCAGGAACTTGATAACGCTCAGGTTCACGGAAGGGTGGAACCGGAGGCCGCCCTTGTAGGGGCCGATGGCGGAATTGAACTGAACCCGGTAGCCGTTGTTCACCTGAACCTGGCCCTTGTCGTCCACCCAGGGTACCCGGAACATCACGGCTCGCTCAGGGGTGGTCAGACGCTCCAGCAGAGCGTCCCGGCGGTAGGCCTCTTCGTTCTTCTCGATGACGGGGCGCAGGGATTCCAGCACCTCGTAAACTGCCTGATTAAATTCGGGCTGATCCGGGTTCTGCTTCCGGACACGGGCCAGTGTTTCGTCAACATAACTCATATACAAACGTCCTCCATAGAAAGATTTTGATCTCCCGCATTGTACCAGACTTCGATGAAAAAAACAAGTGTTTTTGCATTACTTTTCTTTCAAAATTGCAAAAATAAACAAATTACGCTGATTTTCACAATCGGCGTAATTTGTTTGAAACTTTCTTTGTACAAAATTTCACATCACCGCACTCGGGGTAGGACTTCCTCCCGGAGCACCCGGCACAGGGTTTCCAGTTCCTCCCGGGTGGTGTCCCGGCAGATGGAGACCCGGAAGGCCGAGTCGATGGTTTCCGGCGGCAGAGCCATGGCGGAGAGCACATGACTGCGATGGCCCTTGGCGCAGGCACTGCCCGCGCTGACACAGATGCCGTGATCCTGCAAAATATTGATGGTATTCTGCACCGGAACCCCGGGGATGGCCAGAGACAGCACATGGGGAGCCTCGTGGCAGCCGTTTACGGTGACGCCCTCCAGGGCGGCAAATTTCTCCGCAAATTCCCCAATCAGAGCGTGCTCCCGTTGGGAATCCTCCCGGAAGGTGGCGCTGACGGCGGCGCAGGCGGCGGCAAAACCGAAAATGGCCGGGGTGCCCTCGGTGCCGCTGCGGTAGCCTCCCTCCTGGCCGCCGCCTAAGAGCAGGGCAGGGAAGGAGCGAAGCCGGGGGCTGATGTACAGAGCACCGGCTCCCTTGGGGCCGTGGATTTTGTGAGAGGAAACGGAAATCAGGTCTGCCCCCAGGGACTTGCCCTGGAAGGGCACTTTCAAAAAGCCTTGAACGGCATCGGTGTGGAAAATGGCATCCGGGCAGAGCCGGTGGGTGAGCTTTGCCATCTGAGAGATGGGCATGACGGAGCCCACCTCGTTGTTGACCATCATAATGGAGACCAGAATGGTGTCCTTGCGCAGAGCGGCCTTCAGGTCGTCCACGGAGACCCGCCCCTGGGAATCCGGCTGCAAATAGGTAACTTCAAACCCCTGTCCCTCCAGCTCCTTCATGGAGTTCAGAATGGCGTGGTGCTCGATGGCGGTGGTGACGATGTGCTTTCCCCGCTTGCCCAGCCGTTTGGCGGTGCTGAAAAGAGCCCAGTTGTCCGCTTCGGTGCCGCCGGAGGTGAAGAAGACCCGGTCGGGCTCGGCTCCCAGGGCGGCGGCCACGGTGTGCCGGGCCTGACGCAGCTGCCGGGCAGCATCAATGCCGAAGCCGTAGAGAGCCGAGGGATTGCCCCAGTTTTCCGTAAGCGCTTTTGTCATCGCCTCCACGGCCTGGGGGCAGGGCTTGGTGGTGGCGGAATTGTCTAAATAAATCATGGTATATCCTTCCTTACTTTCCCACGCAGAACCGCTCGAAAATCCGGGCGGTGATATCCTCCCGGACGGTAGCGCCGGTGACTTCGCCCATGGCCTCCATGGCCTGCTCTACATCGGTCAGCACCGCGTCCGGGGTCAGTCCCAGCCCCAAGCTTTGCAGCGCCTGAAGCATAGCCTCATAGGCTCGGCGGCAGGCGTCAAACTGCCGGGCGTTGGTCAGAATGGAACCGTCGCAGGGCAGCTGGTTTTCAAACAGCCCGTCCACCGCCTGAGCCAATTGCTCCAGCCCCTCTCCGGTTTTGGCGCAGAAGGGAACTACCATCAGAAAGGGAAGATCGCCGGGCTCTACCGCGCGTCCCAGATCGGTTTTGTTGATGAGGGCGATGGCCTTCTCCTGATTCTCACACAGTTCAATGATGGCTTCGTCTTCCGCATCCAAGGGCTGGGAACCGTCACAGACGAAAATCACCAGATCGGCGTTTTCGATTGCCTGCCGGGAACGCTCTACGCCCATGGCCTCCACGGTATCCGAGGTGTCCCGGATTCCGGCGGTGTCCATCAGCCGGAGCCGGGTGGAGCCCAGCATCACCGTTTCCTCCACCGTGTCCCGTGTAGTGCCGGGAATGTCGGTGACAATTACCCGGTCATAGCCTGCCAGGGCGTTGAGGAGGCTGGATTTTCCCACATTGGGCTTTCCTACGATGGCCGCGGCAACGCCCTGACGGAGAATCCGCCCCTGGGAGTAGGTTTGCAGCAGCGCATACAGCTGCTTGGCGTCCTTTTTCAGAAGACCGTAGTAGTTGTTCAGGCCGAAATCCTCGATGTCCTCGTCGGGATAGTCCAGCACCGCGTGAAAATGGCTGCACAGATTCACCAGATCGTCATACACCGGGGCAAGCCGCTTTTGCAGCGCGCCGCCCACCTGACCGGCGGCGTTGGCGGCGGCATCGGCGCAGTCCGCCTCGATGAGATCAATGACCGCCTCCGCCTGGGTCAGTGCCAGCTTCCCGTTCAGAAAAGCCCGCTTGGTGAATTCCCCCCGGCGGGCGGGCTTGGCCCCTGCCAGGTACAGCCCTTCCAGCCCGGCGGCCAGAACGGCAGGGGAGCCGTGGCAGTGAAATTCCACGGTGTCCTCCCCGGTATAACTGTGAGGGGCTCTCGCGACAACAGCCATGCACTGGTCGATGACCCGACCCTGCTTGTCCCGGAGAGAGCCCAGAACCAGCTTCCGGTCGGCCGCTTCGGTAAGGGGATGATGATTGTTTGCGGTAAATACCCGGTCGGCAACGGCGATGCAGTCGTCGCCGCTCAGGCGCAGAATGCCGATGGCGCTGATTTGATTTCCGGTGGATACCGCGGCAATGGTATGAGACATATATCGTTACTCCTTAATAAACGCCAGAGGATCGCCGGGACTGGCAATGAAGTGCATGAGCATATAGGCGCACATCAGAGCCACGTTTTCTTCCCGCAAAATCCGTTTCGCCTCCGCTCGGTCGGCCAGAATTACCTGGATTTCCTCGGAGGTCTCCTCGTTCGCGCTGGTAGGAGTACCGGCGCAGTAGCCGAAGAGCATGGCGCAGCTTTCGTCGGTCATTCCGGCGGTGGTGAAGAAGGGACGGGAATAGGAACCTGCCTCCACCGGCGTGAAGGTCAGCCCGGTTTCCTCGAACATTTCCCGGATACCGGCCTGTGTCATTTCCTCTCCGTCCTCCACCAGCCCTGCGGGAAATTCATATATATACTCGCCCAGGGGATAGCGGTACTGGCGGATGAGCACTACCCGATCCCTCTGCTGCCCGTAAATCCCATAGAGAATTACCCCGTCCGGATTGTTTTCGTGGGTGACGGCCTTCAGAGATGCCACATCCTTGGCCCGAGAGGCCACATAGTAAGGAGAAACCCGACCGTCCCGGTGGACGGCCTCCAGCTCAAAGCAGTTGAGAAACCGGTTGCTTGTCTGCTGACGAATGCTTTTGATGCCGCTCATAACGCGCCTCCCGAAAGCCAATATGAAATACTATAACATTATGGAGTAAAAAAAGCAATATCCGGACAGACTGACTTTTGAGGTGAATCAGGTGACGGACAGGGAAATCCGGGGGCAGTTTCCGGAGGTGAACGATTTTATTCCCAGGCAGCTTCGGTGCTGCGGCTTTACCATTTACGCCTATGCCATCGATGGGCTGGTATCCGGCGGGGACATGTCGGAGTATATTCTCAAGCCCATCGCGGAGCACCTGCGGGGGCAGACCATGGGGGAGCTTTACGAGAAAGCCCTTCATGGAGCGGTGTACAACAGTGTGGCGGAGCCTTGCGAGGATTTGCAGACGGTTTTCAAAAAGCTGGTCAACGGCTTCTGTGTGGTGCTGTTCCCGGAGGCCGGAGCCATTGCTTTTGAAATCAAAACCGGGGTCAACCGGGGGCCGGATGCCCCGGAGGTGGAGAACACCGTCAAGGGGCCAAAGGATGCTTTCGTGGAAACCATCCGCATCAATACCAGCCTCCTGCGGCGGCATCTTCGGACGCCGGATCTGCGGATTTTTGCCTTAACCGTGGGCAGACGGAGCCTGACCAATGTGGCGGTGGTATGGATTGATGGCCTGACCAACCCCGAACTGGTAGAGAAAATGAAGGAAAGGCTCAAGGAAATCGACATTGACGCGCTGATTTCTCCCTCGGCGGTGGAGGAGTACGTCACCGGCTCTCGTATCACTGCCTTTCCGCTGATTCAATATACCGAGCGGCCTGACCGGTTCAGCCAGGGGCTGCTGGACGGACGAGTGGGGCTGCTGGTGGATGGCTTGCCCCTTGGCTACCTGGCACCGGCCACCTTCGGTTATCTCATGGAGAGCATGGAAGACCGGAGCCGGGATTTTATTTCCGCCTCCTGCATCCGGGTTCTGCGCTATGGCGCACTGATTCTGAATCTGCTGCTGACTGCCGTGTATATTGCGCTGGTGGAGTTCCATCCGGGGCTTCTGCCGGAGCGGCTGCTGAATATTATCCTGACCAGCCGTCAGGAGGTGCCCTTTTCCACGGCGGCGGAGGCACTGGGACTTCTGATTGCCTTTGAGCTATTGCAGGAATCCGGCGTCCATCTGCCCCAGGCCATCGGCCAGTCCGTCTCCACCATCGGCGGCATTGTGGTGGGAACGGCGGCGGTGGAGGCGGGGCTGATTTCTCCGGTGGTGCTGATTGTGGTGAGCATCGCGGGGGTCTGCGGTTTTATTTTGCCCAACCGGGATTTGGCGGAGGCCATTCGGGTGTGCCGGTTTGGACTGGGAGTGCTGGCGGCTTTCTTTGGGTTCTGGGGAATTGCCGCGGGGCTTATGGGGATATTCTGGCACCTGAGTACCATTCGCTGCCTGGGCGTGCCTTATTTACAGTGGTCGCCGGCAGGCAGAGGCATCCTCCGAAAACGCTTGAAACACCAGAAATGGCGTGACGACAGACTGTATCCCAAGGATCGAAAAAATCAGCAATGAAAACCGCAAAAGTCAAGAGTAAAAGCAGAAAAAACTAAAATATTTTTTCAGAAGGCTTCAAGCGGCTTCGGCGACGTATCTTTCAAAGAGCGATCCGGACGTTTCAAAGCCTAAAATCTCGCGCGGGTAATTGTTGATCCACGTTTCGACGCGCTGAATATATGCGGCGGTTACTTTCCGGAAGTCTGTTCCTTTCGGCAAGAACCGCCGTATCATTTTGTTTATGTTCTCATTCGTGCCGCGTTCGTATGCGCTGTACGGGTGGCAATAGTAAACCTTCGTGCGCTTCCGGTCTTTGCCGTAGACGGATTTTTCAATTCCGGCGCAATCCATGAATTCCGATCCGTTGTCAAACGTAATGCTTTTGAATATCTGTGAAAACTTCTTCCCGAAGCGTCGTTCTAACTTGTTCAGCGCCGCCACGACGCTGGCGGCGGTCTGATCCGGCATTTTGATAATAATTTCGTTCCGCGTCAAGCGCTCCGAAAGAACGAACAAGGTTTCCTTCGTCCGCTTCTTCCCGCATACGCAATCGCCTTCCCAATGTCCGAAGGTCTGCCGATCGTTGATTTCCTGCGGGCGTTCTTCTATGCTTTCGCCCTGCGGCGCGCGGGCGGCTTTCTTCCGCTCCACCTTGTCATACTTCCGCTTCCGCTCCCCGTGTTCCGGTAAGCTCTCGCGGCTGATCCCGTAGAATATACCCTTGTCGATGTAATTATAGATCGTCTTTTCGCTGATCTCCGTTTTGAAGGTCAGCCCCAGCCGCTTGATTTCTCCGACGACGGCGGCGGGGGAATAGCCTTCTTCGCCGATCTTCTTTTCGATGAAGGCGGATAATTCGTAATCGTTGCCGATCTTCAATTCGCCGCCTTTGGCTTTTAGGTTCTCTTCATAGCGCTGTTGCGCGATCTCCGGCGAATAGCGTTCTTCGGTCGTCAAGTCGGAATTCAAATGCGTATAGCGTCCGCGCTTCAACTCCCTGTATATCGTTGTATTGTGGACGTGCAGACGGTCGGCAATCGCGCAAGGCTTCAAGCCCTCTTTCAAGCCTTTTTCGATTTTTAGGCGGTCTGTCCAAGTCAAGTGTTTGTGCATTCTTCCTTCCTCCAGCTTCCGAATATGACAAAAGGGCGGCATTTCTGCCGCCCTTCGCCCTCTCTGATTATCTGCTTGTGATATGCAATTCGCTTTTAAGCGCCGCTTGCAGGACGGCGGAAAAATTCACGCCAGCCCGCTCCGCTTCAAAGTTAAGCCATGAAGGAATGGTGCAATTCTTCTTCACGACGCGCATATCGTTCTTTCTGCGGTACTCCGCGAAATCAACGTCAACCAGCGAAACGATCGCGCCGGACGGCGCTTCGGCTTGTGCGCTTGCAATGCTCGACGCTTCCGGCAATGCTTCGCCGTCGTCCTGCATATCAATTCCCATAAGCCCGATTGCGTCCCGCGCCATCTCGATCGCGTCCGGAACGTCCTTGCCCTGCGTATTGATATTGAAATCGGGGACAAATACCACGATGAACTCTTTTCCCTGCGTCATAACGATGGGATATGCGTTTTTCATTCTGAATACCTCCTTGAAACTGTGCTATATATTATCGCCAAGGGCGGCGGGCTTATTTCAGCCCGCGCCGCTTGATGATTGCTTTTGCTAACTCTTCGTCGGTTTCTCTGTGCCTTACGACGCTTTCCCTTTGACCGTCCTTCACGTATATGTCGTGGTTCGCGCCGTGCCGCTTGAACTTCCAGCCGTTTCGTTCTAAAAGCTCGATAAGGTCTTTTGTTTTCATCTGCTGTCCTCCTTACATTTACTATTATACGCCTTCAATGCGTATATGTCAATAGGTTTTGAGAAAAAAATACGTATTTTATGCGCCTATAAAAGATAAGCGGCGACGGGATCACCCCGCCGCCGTTATTCGTCTATGCCTAAAAGCCATTGCACCGAAACGCCCAGCACTTCCGCAAATATCTTCAATTCAAAGTCGGATACGAAGCGCGTACCGATTTCAATTCGGCTTATGCTGTCCCGCTCCATGTTGATCCCTTTCAACTGTATTTGTGCGGCTAAATCCTCTTGACGTAGCCGCCGGACGACGCGCGCTTCGCGCAATCGGTCGCCGCAAATGTTCTTCTTGCCGTTGTAATCATATATCTTCATTGCCGCCGCGATCCCTCTTCATTCTGATTATTTGCAAACGGTGTGTAAATATTCCGCTTTATTCTTGATTTTAGCGCATGACGGGCGTATAATTGTGTTAAAGGTCAGAATGGGCGAATTCTGCCTTGAAAATTTACATTTAAGAAGGGGGATTTGCTCTAATGTTCGTCAGCTTTACAAAGACATTGAAGAAGATGTCCGGTTTCCGGCTTGGCTTCGGTGTGCGTGTGAATAAGCGAAACGCGCCGTTGTGGTGCTTCGCTATGCTCTTCGCCGGAATGTTCTATTTGATGTGGTATATGATTATCGGTGCGGGCTGGTGTCTGTACTTCTTCTTGTGGGCGTTTTACAAGATTTATTACTATCTATTCAAGGGAATTGCGGTCGGCTGTAAGAAGCTGTATCAACTCATTAAAGGGAAAACCGCCGCGCCGTCGGAAGCGTCGGTCGAACCGCCGAAGGAATGAACCAAACAAAAAAATCCCCCGTGCAAGGCTCGAAAGCCCGCACGGGGGATTGTTCTTTATGCGGCGGAAGGCTGAAAGGGGAAGCGCGATCCGCCGCGCGGTCAATTACTCTTTGTTGCTGTCGGTATCCGCCGGAATGCCGGAAATAGTGAAGTAGTCCGGAAGATTAAAGACGGCGGCTTCGATCAGTTTATCCAGCGTTTCCGCGTCGATCTTGAAGCCCTTGCTATTCAGAAATTCAACAACGTATGCTTTCTTCTCTGCGCCCCTGCCGCTTCCGGTGTAAAGCTGTTCGGCGGCTTCGACGGCAACCGTTACCCACATTTTGATTTTCTCAAACTGTGCGGCGGTCGTCTTGCTTCTGATCCACGGGATCACGAAGGCGGTAATAATAGCCGCGATAAGAGCGATCACGGCGTTTGCAATGCTGGTAAGATCAATAGTCATTGTTTGTATCCTCGCTTTCTGTTATGTCGATTTTTTCTTTTTTCTTGATCCTGCCGACGATTACTTCGGCAAGACGCTTCATCATCATTGCGCCGCATTCGATCACGACGGCGCGGAAATACCATTCGATCAGAACGGTTTGTTCCTGCCGCGTGATAAGGAATGAAACGTACTGCGCGACGATGAAAGCCGCCGTTGTAATTGCGATCACAATAACGGCTTTCGTTGCGAAGCGTTCGTCAGCCTTGAAGAAGCGGCGCTTCGCCACCCGCTTCCCGCTCGAAGGTTTGTTTTTCATTGCGTCCCCTTTCATAGCGCAATTAACGCACGGCGCGCGTTGTGTAACGCATACCGTGCGTTGTGCGTGTGTTAAACAAGCGTTAGATCATCGACGTTCACCGCCGCGACAACCGTTCCGCCGTAGGTAATCACTGCGCGCTTTCCGGAAAGCTCTTTGACGATGTGATCGCGGGAATAGACGAAGGAAGCAAGGCTTCCGCCGGAATAGGTTTTCGCGCCCGCTTTCACGCGCACTTTGCTTCCCGTTGTGATCTTCCGCGCCGATGTCCCGCCGGACGTGCCGGAATAGGTAATGAAAGCGTCGTCGTGTCCCGCCTTCTTCAACTTCTCCAGCATAGCTTCCGCGTTCTTCTTGACGCTGAACGCGCCCACTTGAACCTTGTAATACTTGCCGATCTGCACGATATAGGTATCGAAGCCTTCCTTTTTCAGCTTCGCCGCGAACGCCGTTGCGTTGTCCTTCTTCTCAAATGCGCCAAGCTGGACGCGGTAAAGGCTCTTCGCTTCGTCCTGCGGCTTCTGCTCCGGCTTCTGATCCTCTGCCGGAACGCCCAGCCGCCTGTTTACCTCCGCCGCGATCTCGCCGTGTCGGTTATACAGATAATCGCCGGGGCAAGACTTGTTCGCGTAATCCCTGTGAACGGTCATATTGCACCCGTTCTTGTGGTTTACGCGGTCGTCCTTGCTTGTACTCCATACCAGCTTTTTGATCCCGTTCCGGCGGCAAATATCTTCGACAAGATCAAGAAGCGCCGCGTATGCTTTATCGTTTACGGCGTATGGGTGCTTTGTGTCGCTTGCAACCTCGATCGTGATTGCGCGGTTATCGTTCGCGGCGTTTGAACTGCACCACGAACGATCGGCTTCATCGACGTAAAGCCCGATCCGCCCGTCGTAGCCGATCCCGTAGTTTGAACTTGCCTGTCGCGAAGTCGGCTTGAAGATTTCGCCGATCCTCTCGGCGGAACATTGCCCGACGACGCAATGAATTGTGATCGTGTCGATCTTGTGATTTCGTGGGCTGTTCTTGTTCGGCGAAATCAGCGTACATGAAATAAGTTTGCTATTGCTCATTGCTGAACCCTCCTTTGCAATGAAGAAGCGGCGGGGAAGCCCCCGCCGCCGCTGGTGTTACTCTGCTTGATCCATTCGTTGTTCGATGTGGTCAAGCCGCTTGTGTGCCTGTTTCGCCGACGCTTCAACGTTGGTCAAGCGCGTTACGAACTCCGTATTCGTCTTTCGCTGTTCGCGCTGTTCCGCTTTGATTTCGTCCGTGTTTGCCTTGATGTATCCGATCTCGGTTAAAACGGTCGCGTCGTGCTTCACATTGCTTTCCTTGTCCTTGTCCCTGTTACGAACAAAAGCGATATAGCCGAACACGATAGCGCATACGGTAGAAAAGACGGAAAGAACCGTTGTGAAAGTGTCCATCGTTGATCCTCCTTCCCGTTAGGTTACTTTTTCCCATTGCCACAAGCCCGCCGTGTCCGGCGGATAAACGCAATTCGGCATATCTGCTTTTGCAAGGTATACCGCGCCTTTGTAGCTGTAATACAAGCCGGAAACGACATTAACGACGATCCCCGCCGTTTCCGGATACGGGATCGGATCGTCAAGCGTTCCGGTCGCGGAAAGCTCGATCAAGCGATAGTACGCGAAGGTGGTTTCAACGGGATAAGCCGCCGCGTTCGACGTGTGCGCCGCTTTGATCTCGTAATACCGCCCGTTGTGCTTGATGATTTCGCCGACGGTGTTGTAAGCGTGATTGTCGGCGTATTCGTCGTATTCGATCACTTCCGCCGATTGCAGGATCGCCGCGTCGGAAATGACGTTCGTTCCGGCGGCGCGATCCTGCACGATCTGCGCTTTGAAGGATAGGGCAAGCAAAGCGGCGGTTTGCTCTCCCGCCGCTTTGACTTCCCGAACCTCTTTTTCAATTTCGGTGGAAGCTCCGCCGTTGCTCTTCTTGTGAATTACGCTCATTCAAAATTCCCCCCGATCCCCGATACCCAGCAAGCGGTCAGCGCGTCGCCGCGCTGGACGGTTACGCGGATATTCATTCCGTACTGTGCCGCCGTGTTGATCTTATTTGTGAAAACGTGTGCAACGCCTTGAACAACCGCGTTCGTGCAATCCTCCCAAACGGGGGAAGCGTCAAACGGATTATTCGTAACTTCAACCTTGAACGTGCCGCCCGCCGGAATGTCGCGCGTTACCTTGACATTTGCGCGTGTCGGCTGGCTGTCGGCTTCCAGCGGCGCGGAAAGCGTGATAACGAAGCCCGCAATCGACTTTGTGAACGTCAGCGTCCGGACGGCGCTATTTCCTGCGCTGTCGGTCGCCGTAATCGTGATCGTGTGCTTTGCGTTCGTAAGCGCCGTGAAGGTATTTCCGGAAACGGAAAGCGTCTGCGTCGCGCCCAGCGTGATCGCGTTCTTCGTCGCGATTGTCTTTCCGTCGATCTTTTCAACAACGTTCACCGTGTCGCCGTCCGGATCGGTTACGCTGTATTGATAGGTGAAATCGGCGCGCTTGATCCCAAGATCGGCATTACTGCCGGAAATCACGGGCGGCTGGTTATGAATTACGGCAATATCTCCGCTTGTGGTGTATGCGGAATAATTGCCGTAGCTGTCCTTTGCGCGGACGCGGTATTTTAACGTGTTCCACGCGGTCGATACCGCTTCCGTGAACGTCCTGCTTGCGGACGCTTGAACCTGTGTCCACGCGCCGCTGTTGTATGAGCGCTCGAAACAATAGGTCAGCGCGTCGCCGTCCGGATCGGTCGCCGCCGCGCAAGAAATGTTGATGTTCTGCCCGCTGTAACACGTTGCTGGCGCGGTAATGCTGGGCGGCGCGGAAGGCGCGGAATTGTAGATTACCGTATAATTTCCGTCGCTGTTCGGGCTGTCAGATACCAAGATAGAAGATTTAAGATTACAAAGCGGGCGAACGCCATAGTAGCCGTTGTACGCGTAGTAGCTGTTCAAAGAGCCGTCCGAATAGACGAGGCGGACGTTGTTGGCGTTCGACGAATTAGGCGTCCGAAGCCACCAATACCAGCCCTTTGACGTGCTGAAATTGCCGTTCGTGTATCCGTCGGCGTTGTTCACGCATTGCGCCGTAGGATAAGCGACGCGGGAAGCGTCGTTGCTGAATAGCGCAAGAAGCGATCCTTCCGCGATATTGTTTTCATTCGCAAGCCCCACTTCGGTGGTGGACGCAAGAAACATTTTCGCCTTGAAGGTTTCGTAACTGCCGCCGTCGGTCGAAGATTTAACAACGGTCAGCGTTGTTTCCATAAGCTCCGCAACAAACTTCGGATCAAGCATTGCAAGGAAGCCCGCCCACGAAGTGTACGGATTATACGTTACGTGCGTGTTCTTCGTCGTCGGCGCTTGATCCGCGCTGTGCTTTGCGCTGTACCATGCGCCCGCCGTCGCGTTGCTATTCAGCCATTGCAGAAGGTTTGAATAGATATGTCGGTTATTGCCGTAATTCTTGCGGTCGTTGTTGCTGTTGCTCGGTTCTTTCGCGTCGGAAGCCATGTTCTGAATGATCTTTTCCGTAATCAGCGTTACGGAATTCGACGGGTAGCCGCTGTGGTTCTTGTCGGCGATCTTGAAAACGATCTTTGATCCGAAGCGCGATTGATACGCCGAAAGAACCGGAACTTCAATCTTCGCGCCCACCGACAAACTGCCTAATGTTTTTGACATTGTGCCGCCTCCTTTGATTTCATTAAGCTGTTGTAATACTGATCCGTCCGCCGGATCAAGTGATAGCTGTTTCCCTTTTCGGCGTGTCCTCTCCAGCTTTGATAGGATTGTTCAACGGTCTTTGCGTCGATCCGTCCCGCCGCGTGAAGGGCGGCTAATTTCTTCAACTTCCGCTTCATATTGTTCTTGCTCCTGCGGCGCACCTTGCGGATCACCGCGCCGCTTTCGGTCAAGTATGTATGAAAGCCCAAGAAATCAACGCCGTGTTTCAAGGGAAAGATATTCGTTTTCGCATTCAGCGAAAGCCCGCGCGCCTGTACGAACGCTTCAATCTGCTTCCGGCACTCCTGCAAATATGCTTTGTCGTGATGGATCAAAAAGAAGTCGTCCATATAGCGCCCGTAATATTTGATACCCAGCTTTTCCTTTACGAAGTGATCCAGCCCGTCAAGGTAGAGAAGGGCGAAAAGCTGTGAAGTTTGATTGCCGATCGGTATTCCGACGTTGCCTTCGGTGCTGTCGATGATAAGATCAATCAGCCACAAAACGTCCGGATCGGTTATCTTCTCGCGGATTAAGGTTTTCAAAACGTCGTGCCGGATCGAATAGAAATACTTTGAAATATCGCCTTTCAGTATCCAGCCGTCAATTCCGTTCTTCCTGTAAAACCTCCGCATGAACTCTTGAAGCCTGTCTAACCCGTAATGCGTACCTTTCCCCACCTGCGACGCGTAGTTATCGCGAATGAACGATCGTGTCAAAATCGGTTCAAGCACGTTATCGCAAAGCGAATGTTGAACAACCTTGTCTTTGTAGCTGTTCGACATAACCACGCGGCGCTTCGGTTCGTATACCTCGAACGTGTTATACGGGGACATGGTATAGCGCTTCGTTCTGATCTGCGCGCTTAATAGGTTCAGCGCTTCAAGAAGATTAACTTCAAACTTTGCCGCCGCTCCTTTCCACCTCTTGCCTTGCCGCGCCTTTCGGTAGGCATTGTATAGGCTTTCAAAACTGTGTATCTTTTCAAAGTCTGTCATAATAAAAATCCTCGCTGTTTATAACCTTTGCCAGCCGCCGGAAGGCGGTATGCTCCGGTATCGGCGATCCTGTATTCGTCCCCGCCGTGGATAGCGGCGACGGGATACACCTTCCTTTGATGGTGGTATTCTGCTTTCGGCTGTGCCTACTCGTTCACATAGTCCACCGAAGCGGGCGAACGCCATTGTTGCCGTTGTACGCGTTGTTGTTGTTCAAAGAGCCGTCCGAATTGACGTTGCGGACGTTGTTGGCGTTCGACGAATTAGGCGTATCAAGATGTACCCCGAACGTTTTTCAAGCTCTCGTTTTGTCCCGCTTCTTCCACGCGGTCGTCATGTACTTCACTTCAAGCGCAAGTTTTGACCAATATTCGCAACTGCTCATAGAAATAAAGCCCATTTCCTGCGAAAGCTCTATGAAAAATAGAAGCTCCTTGCAATAGGTCAGCGCCTTTGCTTGTAGCTTCTGCCGTTGTCTGTATTCCTGCGCGTCCCGAAGGTCTAATTCGTTCGCTTCAAGGACGCATTCGTAAATGTCCACCGCTTTATCCTGTATCCTGTTTACAAGCGTGAAGCGGTATTTCTTCGGGTAGCGCTCTGTCGAATTCGTGATCGTGAAGGTGTGCTTTACAAGGTCTTTCGCTTTCACAATCACGTTGAATTCCGTCGGTTCTTTCCGCTCCCGCTCCGGTCTTTGCATATATGCACCGTCCTTTCCGCATTCGCTCGATCATAGCGGTATCGTCGGCGCACCCGTCGAAATCGAAGCCCGCTTCGGTAACGGTCAGCGTTGCCGCGTTCCCTGTAACCGTTGTTCCTGTGATCTGTAATACCTCCGCGCCGCAAGCCGCGCATGGCGGGGAAAGCTCCGCGAAGATGTTTCCGATCACGCACGACAATTCCGCCGCCGTGCAAGCGTACCGCGTCAGCATTCGATCCTCTGCAAACTCTCGTTCCAAATGCCCGTAGACGTTACGCCGTCGAGATCATCGAAGAGGATCAAGAACGGATTTGTCGTAATGTCATTGAAAAGCACCGCTTCCAGCATATCCACGCGCGCGTCAAGCGCGTTCGTGATATTCAGAAGATTTGTTGCCGCGTTATCGTCAAGGACGTTTTGCAAGCCGTTAAACCATGCGTTGAAGTCCGCCGCCGCCTGTGTTTCAAAATCCGCCATGTGTTGCTCGAACGCTTCGTACTGCGTGTTACCCTGCAATTTCAGCGAATTCATATACGAAACAAGCGTGTTGTACTCCGCCGCCGAAAGGGATTGATATTCAGCGAACCACGCTTGAAGCTGTGCGTTAAAAGCCGCCGTGTCGATCTGCTGAACGACGGCGGCAACAACGCCGCAAAGCGACGTGTTCAAGCGTTGATCCGTGATCTTGCTTTGCGTGATAGCTGTTACGCCCGCGCCCACGTAGATGTCCGCCAGCGCAAGCTCGTAAACGTCCGCGTCCCTCTGCAATGCGGGCGCGGTAGGGGACGCGCTGAACGAAGAAGATTTGACCTTCACCGACATAACGCGGTTTGTCAAATCCCAGCGCACGACAACGCGATCAATGCGGTTCAACTGTCCGTCCGCCGTGTCAAGCTCGACGGCAAGATCGCCCGTGTTGAAGTAGAAGTAACCGTTGATCCACGCTTTGCCCGTTTTAACGTTCAGCTTCATTCCGTCGTTTGCAACGACTTGAAGCCCCGTCGAAGGGACGGGGAAAACGCCGTTCCCGATGAACGAAGCGAAGTATTCCGCCCAATCCTCCGCCTTGTACGTGCGATCGTGCGAAACGCTGTTGAAGAAACTTGATTTTTCCATGCTGTGAAGCCCTCCTTTATTTCGTAATCTGCCGAATTTGTGTCAGAAGCGCGGGCAAGCTCTCGCCGAAGGTAATATCTATTTCTTCGCCGCTGGTTTCGTAGGTTTCCGCGATCTCCGTTATGCGAACGTCAATGCGGACGTTCCAGCGCTTATTGATACACGTTACCCGATCGCCCAAATCGTAGTCCGTGCCGTACTTCAAATTCGCGTTCGTGTTGATCTTCGATCCGAAAGCAAGCGTTTCCGCGTATTGCTCCAGCTCTTCAACGCCGCGCGCGGAAAGAAGCGCTAAATATTGCGCGTCGGTAAGCGTTACGGTCTGCCCGCTCTCGTTTTCGTATTCCTGCACGATGTCCGTTGCATTGATGAAAACTTCGTCGCGGGAAAGCCCCGTCGAACTGCCGCCGACTTCGGCAACCTTCCGCGTTACGCCTTCTTTTTCTTCTCCGCCGACGTAAGCCGTTGTTTTAAGGTTTTCAACGCTGTTCGTGTATTCCTGTTCCACGATGTTGTCGAACTCCTGCGAAAAGATACAAGGCGCGTTCCCTGCGGTATTGCCCGCCGTAAGATCGCGCCCTTCGTAAACGGAAAAGGTATGCTTGCCCGTGCGGGCATTTGTCAGAACCCGAATACCCAGCTTCGCCGCCTTCGCCGCCGTTTCCGCCGCAAGCTGGGCGTTCGCGTACTGCTCCGAAGTATAGTCGATCTGCCCGCTTCCGGTGTCTGCGTCGGTCGTGGATATGCTGAAATTCGGGATATTGCGCGCCGCTCCTGCGTTCGTGCAAGTCTGCTTCACAATGGCGTATAGAATGTTCTGTGTTGTGTCCTTCGTGATGATCTGCGTTGTCAAAATGCGCTTGCCGATCCACGAAAGAAGGAACTTGCCTTGAACCTCTATTTCCTCCATGCCTTGTGAATTCTTCGTGATGTGAATATAGCGGATTTCCGCCGCTTCGTTGCCGCCGCGCTTGATGATGATATTTTCCTTCACCAGCAAGCGGGCGTGTTCCTCCGTGAAGGGAACAAGCAACTTGAATTCGCCGCAACTCCAATAACGCCGCGTCCATATCAAGGACGAAATCTTTTCGACGATCCCTTGAAGTGTCATATCGCGGCTATAAACGTATAATTCCACCGCGCTACACCCCCAAATACAAGTTATTGTGATAGATCGAAACTTCGAGATTTTCGGCGTTCGCGTCCGCTGAATAACGGAAGAGATTGTCGCCCACGGCGATCTGCAAATACGAACTATCAACGTCGAGATAGCGGAACGCGTCTGTAATCGTGCCGCCACGGTTCAGCTTCACGGCTTTTTCACCGTAGCCCGTGGAAACGGTTAAAACGTCGCCCGCTACAAGCGAAATATTCAGCTTGATAAACTCCCGTGTATCGACGTTCAGCAATACGGGATTTGTAACCGCGCCGATCGCGCGGAACTCGATCCGGATACCGCTTTTCACGTCGCCGGAATTGTAGACGTTCACAATTAGCGACGGCTGGCGATAGCCGATTTCCCAGCCGTCGTAAAGCTCCAGCCCGTCCGGAACGGGGAATTCAAAGCCGCCGATCCACGTTGCTATGTCCTCGCGTGTTTCCGTTTCCTCTCTCCAAAACGGATTAAGGCAAGACAAGCTAACCGTGAATTGCTCGAAGATCGGCTTTCGCTTGAAGATCGGCGCGTCGTCGATCTTGCACCCGATCACCCGCCGGAAGTCGCCGAAAACATACGTCAACGTTGCTTCGTACTGCGGATTTAATATGCGGTTCAGCTTCCGGCGTAGGTTCTGCGCCGCTTGCTTGTCCCGCTCCTTGATGTATCCCACGATGTCAATATCGCGGCTTTCGATCCGATAGCCCAAGTATGTGTCGCCGTCCTGCCCCATGCTGTTGGTGCTGTAAATAGCGTTCCGCACGTCGGAAAGTCCGGTAACGTCCTTGAAGTTTACGTGATACGAAGAAGCGGGGGAAAACTCTATGCTTTCCCCGCGCTCGTTCGTGTAGATCAATTTTTCTTGTGTCCTCATGCCATAACCTCCCGCGCAATCTGCCGGAACTGCCGCGCCGCCTGTCTTTGCTGTTCGGCGTAGCTCGTTTCGTTCGCATAGATGTTTTGCACGACTTCAACGGAAGGCGTACCGCCGCCGCGCGTGTCGCGTCCCTCTCCGGAACGGAATTCCGGAACGGCGTTCGACGTTTCGCGCCGGATCGAACTTTCAACGTCGCGCATTTCGCGGGCGAAGCCTTCGCCCAAGCCCTGCGCCATGTACGAACCGATACGGGCAAAAACCTTCGACGGGGAATTGATGTCCATTTCCTCTTCAACCGCCGCCACAATATCCCTCATCATAGAGCGGACACGGCTTTCAAGCCAGCCGGACATATTTTGAAAGCCCTGCCAAATGCCGCGCACCATCTCTTCGCCTGCCGCCGTGAACTCCGATACGTAAGAGCGAAGCGCGGTAATAACGGGCTGAATAATTTGTGCAACCTTGCCCGTGATCTGCGGGATACCCGCGATCATTCCTTGCGCTATGCTCTTGTCGATGTTCGTTCCTTCGGTTACGAACTTTTGATGTTGTGCCGTGAATGCGGTAATAATGCTTTGCGCGATCTGCGGTACTTTCTGCGTGATCTGCACGATACCCGCCACCATGCCGGAAGCTATGTTCTTGTCGAAGTCCTGTCCGGCTTGATTGAAACGTTGAGCTTGCGCCGTCAGTCCGGTAATAACCCGCTCGACGATCGCGTTCACCGCTCCGGACAAGCCTTCAATGTTCGCAATAATGCCGTTGTTCACGGCGTTTACTGCTTCCGCCGCCGTCAGCGCGCCCGCTCCGCCCATTGCGGCGGTCATATCGCCTTCAACGCCGCCCATGTTGTCGGTGAAGCCTACGCCCACGCCGTCCGCCATGTTGCCGCCGATTTCAGCGAATACCGTTGACGGGGAATGAATGCCGAAGAAGTCCTTGATACCCGAAACAAGGGACGAAGCCCAGCCGGATACCTTTTCCCACAACCACGAAGCCGCGCCGCTGATACCTTCCCACAAGCCGTGAAGAAGGTTTGCGCCCGCGTTTATCATTTCGCCGCCCAGCGACGCGAACGCTTGCACAATGCCGGAAACAATCTGCGGAACTGCCTTCACAATTTCAACTATGATCGTCGGCAAATTCTGAATGAGCGCCACGAAAAGCTGAACGCCCGCCATAATGATTTGGTCGATGTTGCCGATCAGCGCGTTTACAATGCCGCTTATGATTTGCGGGATCGCTTGAACGATCGTCGTTATAATCTGCGGTAATGCCTGTATGAGCGCGACAAGAAGATCAATGCCCGCTTGAATGATAAGCGGTATGTTCTCCGTAAGCGCCGTGATAATGCCTTCAATGATCTGCGGGATCGCTTCAACAATCGTTGTGATGATCTCCGGAAGGGCGGTAATTAACGCCGTCAGAAGGTCGATACCCGCTTGAATGATCTGCGGGATTGCGGAAAGCAAACCGTCGATCAAGCTGGTTATCAACTGCGGAAGCGCCGCAACAAGAACGGGGATCGCGTTTATAATGCCTTCCGCCAGCCCTGTTACAAGCTGTAAAGCCGCGTCGATCAGCAACGGGATATTGTCGATCAGAACTTGCACGATGTCCGTTACAAGCTGAACCAGCGAAGGAACAAGCGTCGGCAACGATTGAGCTATGCCCGTAGCGATATTCGCGATCATCTTCACCGCGAATTCAAGGAAGGTCGGTAACATTTCCGTTAGCTTTTCGATCGCGAACGTAACCATACCCAGCAAGCCGTCTGTGAAGTCCTCCGCCGCGCTCTCTGCACCGGAAAGCGCACCCGTCAAGCCTTTTCCGATAAGCTCGACGAACGGCGTTATTTCCTGCAAAAGCTCCGCCGCAAGCTGTTTCAGCTTTGTAATGATCGGTTCAGCAATCGCGCCCAGCGCCGCCATAGCGCTGTTCAGATTTGCTGTTGCCTTCTGCGCGTCGATAATGTCGCCGTTTACCTCTCTGTACTTGTCCGCCGCTTCGGAATAAAGCCCGTTCAACGTGGACGTGATAAGGGCTTGCCGCTCCTGCTCCGATGTGCAAGCGTCAAGGCTGGCTTGAAAATCATCTTCGGAAACGCCCGCCCAATTCAGCGCGTCGGCAAGATTACCCGTGATTGATCCCGTCTTTGCCGTTTCATTCGCGGCTTCGGTCAAACCTTCAATCGGTAAGCTGTCGCCGAATGTCGCGTAAACGCCCGTGCAAATGTTTGTCCAGTCCGAAAGCTCTTTTTCGTTCGTAGTCAGCTTCGCAAGGTGGGCGGCGGCTTCCGTTGCCTGTCCGTCGTCGCCAAGAACGCCGTACAACTCCGTATAGGTGTTTTTCGCGTCCTCTGCCGAATGTCCCGCCGTCGTGAAGCTGGTTTCAAGTTTACCCATGTTTTCGCGGGCTTCGCGTGTTTCTTCGGCAAGCCCGAAAAATGCCGCACCCGCCGCCGCAATCGCCGCACCCATAGCCGCGCAAGCTGCGCCGATCGCCTTTCCTGCTTTGCCGACGGTTTCGCCGACGCTCTCCCAATCCACCTTTGAGCTTTTCAGCTTTTTAGAAGTGTCGTCGATTTCCTTTTGAATTTTCACCATGTCGGCTTTGGTGTTGTTCAGATTTGTTTGCATTTTCTGATATGCGGGATTTGTCGGTTCGATACCGTTATCGCGCATTTTCTTCAATGCCTTTTCCGCCGCTTCTGCCTTCTTCGCCTGTTCGTCGAACTGCTTTTGTAATAGCTTCTGTTTCGCGGTCAGCGCTTCCACGCTGTCTGCGTTGTCGGCGAATTCCGCCGTCGTCAGCTTCATTTCCGATCCGATTTCGCGAAGGGAAGAATTTATGTTAGTGCAAGCGGCGCGATACTCTTTTTCGCCTGTAAGGTCGATTGATGTTTTGATCTGCTCTTCTTTCGCCATTTATATCCCTCCCAGCACGTCGTCAATATCAACTTCTTTCGGAACGGGCTTGAAACGATCCGGATTGAATTCACGATGAATTTTGAAAAGCGTCAAAATTTTATACGGTGTCATGCGCCATACTTCGGCTTCGCTCCAGCGAAGAAGCGTTACGCCGATATAAAGAAGGCGGGCAAGGTCGATTATTCCTTGCCCGCTGTTGCGTTTTTTTCGATGTCCTCTTCGTCGTCCTCTTCCTCTTCGTCCCGTTCGGGCGGTTCGGGCGTTCCGTTGTTGCCCATAGAAAAGGATTTGAAGATCGCCGCTTTCACGTCGGCAAAATTGCCCGTATGAATGAGCTTGCCCACCTGTTTTTCGGTAAGCGGTTCTTCGTCGTCCGCCGCGCCCTCATTCAAAAGCACGGTCAGAAGCCAGCGAAGATTTTTAATGCTGTCCTTGCCGGAAAGCACGGTATCAAGGCGATCGAAGCCGCCGAATTTGTCCTGCATTTCGTCGATCGCGTTCAGACTGAAAAGAAGGTGTCTTTCCTTGTCCAGCATGATCGGGAAACGTCCGTCTTTAATTGCGCTCATAGCAGAATAAGGCGGGAAGCCTTTTCAGACTTCCCGCCGTTCCTCCTTTCGATATTCGATTAACCGCCCGCGTTGTTAGGCTCACGAACGGAAGTGAACCAAGCCGTCGCCACGCTGTTCGTAGGCTCTGCGACGTGTTCAGCCTTCCACAATCCGTCGGAACGCTTGATAAACTGTCCGACGATCTCCGGCGTAGTAAATTCGATACTGTCGCCCTTCGTGGTGTAGTTTTCATCGGGGATCGCGAATTTGACCTTGTAAAGCCAAATGTACTTGTACGTTCCGCCCGCCTTCTTCGCGCGGAAGCCGATTGCGGTATAGGGCGCTTCGTCGCTGTCAGAACCGTAAACAACCTTGTCTGTGTCCTGCTTCTGCCCAAGCAGGGCGGCAAGATCAGCCGGAAGAAGATCGTTCACGTTCAGCGTGATTTCTCCGGATACGAATTCTTTTACAACTTCGTCCGCGCCGTCGTCGGCGTAAAGGATCGCTTCGGCGACTTCAACGGAAAGCTCCGCCGAAATAGCTTTCGCCATACGCACGGGCGTTCCGTATTCCTCCGCGCCGGACGTGCCGATCGTGATGGGTGCGCGGTAAAGATCGCGCAAACCGATTGTTGCCATGTGTCATACCTCCATATACTTGATTTCAACGGGAACGTGGTAATATCCCGTGTCCTGTTCGTATGTTTCCGCGTCTATCGTGATCGCGTAGAACCCCGCCGCCTTCAATGCTGTTTTCAAGCGTTGAAGAATGTCGATGTAATCCGTTTTTGAATAGACGTGTACTTGATACGTGAATTCCTGCGCGCCCTCTTCATCGTCTGAAAAGAACGTGTCGCGCCCCACGACAAGCTGATAGACGATAAAGCAAGCCGCCTTCCCGCCGTATTTAAGGCGTTCGACGGGAACGCCCAGCTTTTCAAGCTCCGCTTTTAACAAGCTGTCAACGTTCTTCATTTTGCTTTTCCTCCCATACGCGGCGCATTTCCGAAACAACGTCGTCCGCCGCCTTTTCATTCGCCGCCGTGAACCACGGGCGCGCGGGCATATTTGAACGCCCGTAATTAAGGACGAAGCCTTTTTCCGCGTTGCGTACTCCGTGCTTGTCCTTTCCGTTCGGATAGATTTCAACCCGTTTTCCGCCGTCAATCTCTTTCACGGCGGATACTTTGATGGACGCAAGAAGCGCCCCCGTGCTTCGTCTGCTGTTGAACCTTGTCTTGATCTCTTCTTGCTGTGCCTTCTGCATTACTGCGCCACCCGCTTTGAGCATTTCCGGCACGGCTTCTTCAACGATCGCGTCTTGCCGAAGCATTGCTTCTTGTACGTCGTCCAGCCCGACAACGTTAAACTTCGCCATTGTTGCCGCCCCCTTCCGCTTCCGGAAGATTAACCAGCGTCAACTCTGTAAATTCTCCGTTACCGTGCGTGTACGTCCGAAGGACGCGATACCGTTTCCCGCTCGAAACGGGATATTCCACGATCTGCTGTTCCTCATACTCGAAGGAATGCACGTCGAATTTTAATTCCGTCGTATAGCCCGCCTGTTGCGCCTTGTAGAACTCCGAAAAGCCCACGGATTTCTTGTCAGCGAAAACCGTTGTCGCGGTTTCTGTGCGGGCGACGGGGAAGCCGTGTTCGTTCGTGCGCGGCGAAGGTTCAGACAAGGCAACCAATGTTATTTGTTCGCCCCATCTCATTTATTTGCCCTCGCTTTCTTCGGTGTAATCAGCGGTCAGCGACAAGGCGCACTTCAAATAATCGTATGCGTTGCGGTAACGCTCCGCGTCGTCATTGAAGCCGAATTCCGCCTTTGCATAAAGCACAACCGCCCGATCAAGAAGGGGATCGCCCAGCGTTTTACTGGACGATCCCGCTTCCGCCGGAATGTTGATACCGACAAGGCGAAGATCAGCGATCGCCGCGTTTATGAGATCGGAAACTTCGCCGTCAAGCGCCGTCCCGCTCAACCGCAACGCCAGCTTTACCTTGTCAAGCATTTGTCAGCCCTCCCGCTTTAGGCGGTCGCCTTGACCAGCTTCACGATGGCTTCGCCGATAGCGGGCGCGCAATCGAAGATCGCGATACCGCTATATTTGTAGCTGTTCGTGTCGATGTCGTAGGCGCTCTTCACGCCGATATTTTCGGCAAGGTTCGCGCAAACCTTCTTGAAGTCGCCCAAGAAGGCTTCGTGATCCGCGACGTAATCGGACAGAAGAACGGGATAGCCGTACACGAAGTACGCGTTGTTCTGAACGGTTACAATGTGGTTCTTGCTGTTGTCCTGCAACGGCATAAAGTCGGTGAACAAGGTTTTCTTGTTCATAACGAACTTGCCGTTACGGTCATAGCCGGAAGGCAGAAGCCCGATCAACGTCTGCACGTTTGCGGCGGTAAGCGCGCCCGTCTTTGCAACGGTAACGCTGTTGGTCGCGCCCCAAGTGTTCGCGTTTTCAATGCCCTTCGGCTGGGAAGAACCCGTGCCGTTGATAAGCAAATCTTCGACTTTGCGGGCGATAGCTTCCGCCAGCATATTGACGATCCAGCTTTCAAACGCGGTAATGCTCATAGTCATTACAGTATCGGAAATCTGAACCAGCTTGACGATCTCGTAACCGGAAAGGGAAACGGTGGTCAGCGTGTCAGCGGCGGCGGTAATGCTTGCGTTCTCGGTGTGGATCGCGGCGGCGTTGTTCGTGCCTTCGATCGCGAACTTTACAGCGCCCTTGACGTGCAGAAGGGTGACTTCATTCAGCATAGGCGCAAGCGTCTTTACCTTGCTGATAATCTCGTTCGCGGTCTGCGTCGGGATAACCTCCGCACCCGCGCCGCTGGCGTTGCTGAATGCGCGCTTCTCTGCGTCGTTCAGCGGAAGGCGGCGAATGTTTTTCAGCCACGCGGAACGATATTCGGGCGTACCGAAGGGATCATCGGGCGCGGCGTTGTCGTCGCCGTTGTTCTGCTGGAAGGAACGGGAAACAATGCCCGC